>Ga0307486_1000133_pt1 | contig 82871 bp, 83 predicted proteins | sample CBIW02metaG_FD_203663 | JGI IMG/M metagenome (GOLD analysis project Ga0307486, IMG submission 203663) | Sea-ice brine microbial communities from Beaufort Sea near Barrow, Alaska, United States - CBIW 0.2 | ecosystem: Environmental > Aquatic > Marine > Coastal | place: USA: Alaska | collected... | reverse complement strand
GAAGAACCACCAAATCGAGACGCTACCTTCAGCCCGAGCCGAAAATCAGGCACACTAGACGAACAACACGTGGCCTAGATTTCCAACAGCGAAACTGGCCTACATTTCACCGAGCGTTGACACCTAGGCCTTGCCGGTGTGAAACGCAGCAAACGGGTGTTCACCACCAAGTCTGATCCGGCAGGGGTGAAGCCGTTGGATCTAGTCCAGCGTCGGTTCACCGCCACCGCGCCCCGTCGGCTCTGGGGCGTTGATATCACTAGAACTCAAGCGTGGCAGGGCTTCGCCTATGTCGCGTTCGTCACCGACGTGTTCGCCCGCAAGATTGTTGGCTTCAACGTCGCTTCAACTCTTAGAGCGGACATCCTGCCGTTGCAGGCACTGGACATGGCTGCGTTCACAGCAGGCGGTGATCTCACCGGCCTCACTCACCACTGCGACCATGGCTCGAACTACATGTCGTTGGTTTACACCGATCGGATTATCGAACTCGGTGCCACCCCGTCGACCGGTTCTGTCGGCGACAGCCACGACTGTCAACACAATTACCTGCTGCTTGTCCGCATCTGTCATCCATCATCATCACTGTCAGATATGTCCCGACACACCTGTCAGATAAGTCGTGACATCTCACAAACAGCATTTTGGTCACCGCACCGGAATCGGTACGAGCAACGTACCGGATGTTGCAGCCCATCGCGCTGATCAAGGCTCTTGCACGAACACGCCCGTCCGGCGATGCAGCGGAGCCGACGGTTGCAACGGCCATCACGCTGAAAAGACTGGCCAAACGCCATCAATACCTCACCGCGGAAATCGACGAATGCGATGTCGAACTGGCCCGGCTCGTCAAGGAGAACGCCCCGGCTTTACTGGGTGTGACCGGCGTGGGAAACGCCGTCGCCAGCCAGCTGCTGGTCACGATCGGCGACAACCCGGACCGGTTCACCAGCGAAGCCCAATTCGCTGCCCTCACAGGTGTCGCGCCCATTCCCGCCTCATCAGGTAAAACCACCCGCCACCGACTCTCCAGGGCCGGCGACAGAGCCGCCAACGCCGCGATCCACCGCATAGCACTGGTACGCATGTCCAAGGACCGGCGCACCAAAAAATACGTGGCCAAGCGAACCGCCGAAGGCAAAAGCAAACGCGAGATCATGCGCTGCGTAAAACGCTACATCGCCCGCGAAATCTTCCGGGTTCTGCGTAACCCCCGCCAGGCTCCGCTGACCAATGACCTGCGCCCGGTTGGCACTGCACATCACGCTAACCACCGCAGCCCAACACCTTGGACTCTGGCCCAGCGGCGTCGCCCGAATCGAACAAGGCATGAACCGCAATCATGACCTCACCAACCAATATCGCGACTGGCTCAACAATCAAGTCGCCTCAGCCGCTTGACACACAATAGGAGCATCAGGCCCGTCGAAGGTGCCGATCATCAATTCCGCGTTACCGGACCGGTCAACTGTCACCTTGTTCGAGACCAACGTATCGAAACTAGGCGAGAGACTTACGGAGTGGTCGACGACCAACGGATACTCAACGTCGGGATCCGAGGCCACCGCCGCGGGCACGGCAATGTTCAGATCGAGTACGTCACCATCAGTCGTACCCCCAAGGGACACCGGTTCACTCTCAGGAGCGGCGTTGAGGTTCTGCCCAGTGCTCAAGTCTTCCTCGGTAGGCGCAGGTGAGGGGCTCGTCGCATCAGCTGGCAACGCCACTGCCGTAATGGGGACCAGGCGCGTGAGGTCCTCTGCAGCATCCCACGCCGCAGCGTCGGACACATAGGCCACGACCGTTCCATCCTCGTCAGCGAACTCGAAGCCCTCAGTGTTCGAACCGGAAGCGTCCACCACATCTCCAACGTGTGACCGGTCTGCGAATCGGTGGCAGCGGCGATCAGTACCTTGCCTGGGCCCCCGCCAGACAGCACCACATCATTGGGGTGCGCCCCAGCACGGATCGAGCCATCGGAAAACTTGCCGAGGGTCGCGTCGAACTGCTCCCAACCCTCCTCCGTTGTAGGGTCCTCGCCCGTTTCGACCCATACCGGACCGGCAGCAATATCCGCGCGCCACGTGCCATCCGGAAGGGCGAACACCGAGGTGGTTTCTGTTCGCTGACCAAGGTCCTCAACCTCGACACCAGACAGCTTCGCGTGCATCGACGCGGAAATGGAATCCGGAGCAGTCAGCGCATCGCCAGAATCCTCGGTGACTTCGAGCGCCTCGGGCTTAAGCTCAACCGTGGCCTCCGCTGATGAGGTAATCACGAGAGCGGCAACGACAACAGCCGCCGTAATTACACCTCGAGTACGCGCAAATGGGCTCGACGAGTAGGACTTGGTGATCGCCACAACAGCAACCTTTCACGCACGGAAACAACAAACGGATTCGGAACTGGCCCACGGCCAACCGCCACCCGTCCGCTTTGGTGTACTCCGCACGCTCCTGGGTTGAGCAATTTACAGCAGAACTAGAGACTCCGCACAAGCATTTGCGTCAACCTTGTAGAAATTCCTCATGAACCAACATGAGTTTTGTCCCTAGGAAGTTGCGAGAACTGAAGGGTCCCCGGCCTAGGCGATCGTGACGGGCGCCACAATGTCCGCCACTATGAGAACAAGACCCATGATGAGAAGTATTCCGAAGACCCCATAAGCGAGCGGCATCATGCGCGCGACATCCACTGGGCGTGGCGCGGACACACGGCGCACACGGGCCCAGCCGTTCTTGATGGCCTGCCATACTGCCGATGCTATATGGCCGCCATCGAGCGGGACCAGCGGGATCACGTTGAAGACAAACAGGGCGAGATTCAATCCGCCAAGAAGCATCAGCATGTCGGCGACCTTCTCACCGATTCCGTAGCCCTCGACGTCAGCCGATGCCACGTCGCCCGCGATGCGGCCTACGCCCACAACACCGATGATCGACTCTTGACTACGTTCTTCCTGCCCAAGCGCCGCAAGGGAAACGTGGTACAGATTCTGCGGCAGGCGCAAGATCACGTCGAAAGTGCGCCCCATGTAATCCCACGTGAGGGCCACACCCGCGCCAACCCCTTGCGGTTTGTTCACGACCTCGGGTGAGACCCCTAGGTAGCCGACAATCTCCGTCTGCGCTTGACCAGCGTCATCCGTCAGGACCGCGCCCGACTCGTCGACAACGACGCGCTCACGCTCCGTCGGAGTGACCGTGAGGTCGACAGTCTGTCCGTTGCGAAGCACGTCCATGGACAAGGAGTCGCCGGGGTGGGCGGCGATCACGGTGGTGAGGTCGGACCATTCGGTGACGGCAAGGCCGTCAATGCCTGTGATCTGATCCCCGGACTCAAGCCCTGCAGCAGCGGCGGGCGACTGCGGGTCTCCTGAGGAGCACTCAAACGAGCCAGCTGCCGGTACGCACGCGACCGTCTCATTGACTGTCAAGGTGGCGGTGGGGGTACCGAAGCCCACGAGCACGGTCGTGAAAAGGATAATGGTCAACGCCAGATTCACCAGTGGGCCACCGGCCATCACGATGACCTTTTTCCACCACGTAAGGTGATAGAACGCTCGGTGGTCCTCGCCTGGCAAAACTTCCTCGTTGGAGGCGGCACGCGAATCGCCGATGAGTTCCGCGATTCGGCCGCGCACCTTGAGCGGCTTGACTGCGTCCTGGGGCGGAATCATTCCGACCATCTTCACGTAGCCGCCCAGCGGAATCGCCTTGAGACCGTATTCAGTCTCCTTGCCCTGCTTGGACCACAGGGTGGGGCCAAAGCCCACAAAGTACTCACTCACTCGCACGCCAAACTTCTTGGCGGGAACCATGTGCCCCACTTCGTGGAGTCCGATCGAGATGAGTAGCCCCACCACGAGAACCACGATTCCAATGACCGTCGCCATGAACGTCCTTTACTGTCGTGAGGCGCGCGCTGCGATGACCGCAGCCGCCTGGTGTCGGGCCCACGCCTCGGCGGCATCGACTGCTTCAAGACTGATCTCAGCGGGCGCCTCGTATGCCTCAACAACGCTTCGCACCGTGTCAACGATCCCGAGGAACGGCAACGATCCGGCCACAAAGGCCGCAACGCATTCCTCGTTCGCCGCATTGAAGACCGCGGGGTGCAACGCAGAGGCTGCTACTGCCTCGCGCGCGAGTTGCACGGCGGGAAACGCGACCTCATCGAGCGGCTCAAAAGTCCACTGCTGCGCCTGGGTCCAGTCCATTCCGTCGATCGCGCCGGCCACCCGAGCCGGCCAGGTCAGTCCAAGCGCAATGGGAAGGCGCATATCCGGCGCAGACACCTGCGCGAGCGTTGATCCATCGATGAATTCGACCATTGAGTGCACAATCGACTGCGCGTGCACCACGACGTCGATGCGATCCATCGGAATATCGAAAAGCAGGTGCGCCTCTATCACCTCGAGCGCCTTATTCATCATGGATGCTGAATTGATGGTGACGACTGGACCCATGTCCCAGTTGGGGTGCTTCAGGGCCTGTTGCGGCGAGACATCGGTGAGTTCCGCGCGCGTCTTGCCTCGGAAGGCTCCGCCCGATGCAGTCACGACCAGCCGCTTGACTTCCTCGTGAGTGCCACCAAGCAGCGCCTGAGCCAGCGCGGAGTGTTCGGAATCAACCGGGACAATCTGATCGGGGCGCAACATTGCTGCCTTGACCAATGCGCCCCCGGCTACCAGCGACTCTTTATTGGCAAGCGCGAGAGTGCTGCCGACGTTGAGCGCGGCGAGAGTGGGACGCAAGCCCACTGAACCTGTCATGCCGTTCAGAACTACGTCCGCGCCGCAACCTGCCACCGCGACCACGCCATCGGCGCCTGCGCGCACGTCGACCCCTGGAAGCGCCGCTGCAACGCGCTCAGCCGCCGCAGCATCGGCCACCGCGACCATGCGCACAGACAGCGCGCGGGCCTGGGCGATGACGGCATCAGCGTCCCGGCCGCCCGCCGCTATCGCGACTACATCAAAGGAATCTGGGTTGCGTTCGATGACATCGATCGCCTGGGTGCCGATCGAACCGGTCGAACCAAGTAGCGCGACGGTACGGGAAGTCATTCTTCGATGACGCCCAGTAGGATATCGACCGTACGGGCAAGGAACGCGTCAACGGTGCGCTCGTCATACGCGCGGCCGCCCATTCTCGATGAAAACGCGAGGGCGCGCAGTTCGTCGGCGTGAAGCGGCGCGCCAATGTCAAAGAAGGCGGTAATGCGCGCGAGCACGACATCGACCTGGCGTGCGTCGTAACCAGAATTGAACCTGGTCGGGTGCGAGAAACGCTCGCCGTCGGGTCTGCGCAAGCGTGGGTAAAGCACCTGTGCCCGTTCGGCGAGGTGCTTCATCCACTCGTCCTTACCGTGGGAGCGCACGTAGATATCGCGGGTACGCGTGGAAAAAGCCAGTTCTAGACGGTCGAGCGCGGCATCGACAGCTGCGGTCGAATAGCCGCCGTGCTTGAGGTCAAAAGCCGCGCGCCGGACGTCGAGCGGAGACAGTGCCGAATCGGGGCTACCCGGCCGTTCATACGCGATCCGAGCGTCGTCAAAGAACTGCGCCACCTGCTCCTGCTTGTATCCCAAACGCAACGAGTGTGTTCGGGGGAAGAGGTCGGTCATTCGTTCTCCTTGATGGCCAGCTGCCCGCAGGCACCGTCAATGTCACTTCCTCGAGTATCCCTGATCGTGGTGGGAATCCCGTGAGCACGGAGCCGCCGCACGAATTCTCTTTCGACCGCGGGGTCTGATGCGGTCCAAATTGAGCCTGGCGTCGGGTTCAGTGGAATCGGGTTCACGTGCACCCAGCCATCGCCGCGGGCCTTGAGCTTCTCGGCCAGCAGGTCAGCGCGCCAACCCTGGTCATTCATGTCGCGGATCAACGCGTATTCGATGCTGACGCGACGGCCGGTCTCCGAGTAATAACGGTAGGCGGCATCAAGCGTCTCATCGACGCTCCACCGGGTGTTGATGGGGACAATCTCATTGCGCAGTTCGTCATCGGCCGCGTGCAGGCTTACCGCAAGCGTGACCGGAATGCCTTCCTTGGTGAGCTTGTCGATCGCTGGTACCAGGCCCACAGTCGATACGGTGACGTGGCGCGCGGATAACCCAAAACCGTTGGGCTCGGGCGCGACCAATGCGCGCACCGTGTCCATGACTGCCTTGTAGTTGGCGAGCGGCTCTCCCATTCCCATAAAGACAACGTTTGACAGCCGTACTGGCTCGCCAAGCGAACCGTCACGGGAGGCCCGAGCGGCAAGGCGTACCTGCTCGATGATCTCTGCTGAAGAAAGATTTCTAGTCAGGCCCATCTGTCCAGTCGCGCAGAACGGGCACGCCATTCCGCAACCAGCCTGGCTGGTGACGCACAGCGTCGCGCGCTCGGGGTACTTCATGAGCACCGACTCGACCTTGACGTTGTCGTGCAGGCTCCACAGGGTCTTGACGGTCTCGCCGCCGTCGGCTTCCAAGGAGCGCACCGGGCTCATCAGCGTGGGGAAAAGCGCAGTGGCGATCTCCTCGCGCACGTCAGCCGGCAGGTCTGTCATCTCGTCCGCGCTGGTGGTGAGGTGGCTGTAATAGTGCGTCGCGAGCTGCTTTGCGCGAAAGCCCGGCTGACCGATGCCTTTGAGCGCCTCGATCCGATCGGCGGGGGTGAGGTCGGCAAAGTGGCGCGGTGGCTTGCCGCGCTTAGGTACTGCCATCTGCAAGACGGGGCGGTCGGTCATGTTGTCCCTACCAATAACGCAAACACCACGTAAGCCGCGGGGCCAGCTACTAACAATGAATCAATGCGGTCAAGGATGCCGCCATGGCCGGGAATGATCCCGCTCATGTCTTTCACCTCCATGTCGCGCTTCAGCGCAGACTCGGCGAGGTCGCCAAAGATGGAAGCAATCGCTGCCGCGACACCTACTGCCGCACCGATCCACCATTGTCCGTCATAGAAGAAGTACGCGCCAACTGCCGCCGCGACTGTGCCAAGCGCTACCCCACCGAGCGCGCCCTCAACGGTCTTCTTTGGGCTCACGCGTGGCGCAAGCTTGTGCTTGCCCCACGCCATTCCGCTGTATAGCGCGCCCGTGTCATTACCTGCGACCGCTACGAGCAAGATGACAAAGCGCTGCCAGCCATCGTCTGCCATTTCGAGCAGCATCATGAAGGATCCGAGGAACGGGATCCACATGAGCGCAAAGATACTTCCAGTGGATTCAGCGAACGTGTTCGCGATCCGGTCGTCAACGACGCGCCATGCGACCATCCCGGCACAACCCACCAGCAGCGCGACGGCAAGACCTTCCGCAGCTCCATAATACGTCGCGGTACCCATGCCGAAGGTCGCGATGCCAATCGGCACCAGCGAGACTCGGAGCGCTTGGCGGCGCAGGGCGGTACGCCACTCGACCACACCCGCGAAGAGGAACGAGTACACCAGAAGTCCGAATACCCGCGGATCGTACCAAGCGGCAAAACCTGCTGCTACCAGGAGTAGCGTCCCTACACCCGATGCGATCCACAGGTTGCGTCCAGCGCGCGGCGTGGCAACCGGAATAGTCTCTGTGTAGTCAGTGACTGCCTCGCCCTTCGCGTTGAAGGGCTCTAAGTACATTTCCGGCTGCGCCGCGACCGCGTCTATGACTGGATCGGCGACGTCGTCGTCACCCCAGGCGTCGAGGTTGCTAGCGTGGTCCTGCGTGACGGGTAGGAAGTGCGAACTTGGGGCGTGCGCGGGCGCGGCCGAGGCTTCGTCGATGGGTTGCGCCGCTCGACGCCGGTTCCACTTCATGGGGTGTTTTCGCTCAACTCGTGGACGCTATACCTCGAGCAGTTCGCGCTCCTTGTGCGCGAGAATTGCATCGATCGCGTCCACATGCTTCTTCGTGAGCGCGTCAAGGTCCTTTTCACCGCGAGATCCGCCGTCCTCGCCCACTTCGCCGTCCTTGACCGCAGCATCGATGAGGTCCTTGGCCTTGCGACGCATGTTGCGGATAGTGACGCGAGCATCTTCGGCCTTGGTCTTAGCGAGCTTGACGTAGTCGCGACGGCGCTCGGCGGTCAACTGGGGCATATTGACTCGCAGCACGTTGCCGTCGTCGGAGGGGTTGATCCCAAGATCCGAGTTGCGGAGGGCAGTCTCTATTGCCTTCTTGGCGCCAATATCGTAAGGCGCAATCATGACGGTACGGGCTTCGGGGACATTGATACCTGCAATCTGCTGCAGCGGTGTCGGTGCGCCGTAGTAGTCGACTGTAAGGTTGGCGAACATCGCTGCCGACGCCTGTCCGGTACGGATGCTAGCGAAGTTGTCTTTTGCGATCTCTACAGCCTTGTCCATGTTGTCCTCAGCTTCAAGCAGGATCTCGTCAATCACAGTTGTCTCCTTAGGGGTCTGGCGTTACGCCGTGACCAGGGTCCCGATTCTCTCACCCAAGAGGGCGCGAGTCACATTTCCAGGCTTTTCAAGTCCGAACACGACCATCGGTAAGTTGTTGTCCATGCACAGGCTAAATGCCGCGGCGTCCATGACCTTGAGGCCCTTTTTCAGCGCGTCGGCGTAGGTCACGTGCTCGAGGCGCTCGGCGCTGGGGTCCGTAAGTGGGTCTGCGGTGTACACCGCGTCGACGCCGTGCTTACCCATGATGACCTCGGTGCAGCGGGTCTCGAGAGCACGCTGAGCGGACACGGTGTCGGTAGAGAAGTACGGCATACCTGCCCCAGCGCCAAAGATGACGACACGCCCCTTTTCCATGTGGCGCATCGCGCGACGCGGAATATAGGGTTCGGCGACCTGGCCCATCGTGATGGCGGTCTGGACGCGGGTATCGACACCGGCTTGTTCTAGGAAGTCCTGCAGCGCCAGCGCGTTCATCACTGTGCCGAGCATGCCCATGTAGTCCGCACGTGCCCGTTCCATGCCTCGTTGGGACAGTTCCGCGCCGCGGAAGAAGTTGCCTCCGCCGACGACGATGCCTATCTCAATGCCCTGGTGGGCCGCATCGGCGACTTCATGTGCCACACGAGAGATCACGTCGGGGTCGAGCCCGACGGACCCGCCGCCAAACATCTCGCCGCTTAGCTTAAGCAAAACGCGCCGCGCCTTGTCAGAGGATGCGACCTCCGGGAGCAGATCACTGTTCTCGGGCATCAATTCCTCCTGAAGGCGCGGCGCGTTTACTTGCTAATTATTGGAACTAGGCTCCCACACGGAAGCGAGCGAAGGCCGAAACCTCGCCGCCAGTGTTCTCGATTACCTTACCAACGGTCGTCTTTGGGTCCTTCGCGAACGCCTGGTCTACCAGGGTGTTCTCCTTGAAGAAGCCCGTCATCCGACCTTCGATGATCTTAGCCATGGCAGCCTCAGGCTTACCTTCGCCCTTGGCCGTCTCCTCGGCAACGCGACGCTCGTTGGCAACGACGTCCGAGGGAACCTCGTCACGGTTGAGGTACGTGGGCGAGTATGCCGCGATGTGCATGGCGATGTCGCGAGCGACTTCACCAGCCTTCGCGTCGGCTCCGACCAAAACGCCGACCTGCGCAGGCAGATCCTTGTTGGTGCGGTGCAGGTATTCCTTGACCACAGGTGCCTCGATGCGAGCCACACGACGCAGAACAATCTTCTCGCCCAACACGCCTGCGTTCTCGTTGATGAACTCGGAGACAGGCTTGCCGTCGACGTCCGCAGCAAGGGCCGCCTCGGCGGAGTCCGCACCGGCAGCAACAGTCGCCGCCAGAACCTTCTCAGCGAGCGCGAGGAACTTCTCGTTCTTCGCGACGAAGTCGGTCTCTGAGTTGATCTCGATAAGGGTGCCAACCTGGCCGCCGTCGACGTCGTCGATGGAGCTCAGGACGAGACCCTCGGAAGCCGAGCGGCCTTCGCGCTTGGTGACGCCCTTCAGGCCCTTGACGCGAAGGACGTCGACAGCCTTGTCCAGGTCGCCTTCCGCCTCGTCGAGTGCCTTCTTGACGTCGAGCATTCCCGCACCAGTGCGCTCACGGAGCGTCTGAATGTCAGCAACGGTGTAGTTCGACATAGATGCGTTCCTTACTTGTCGTCGGTCTTGGCCGCGGGCTTAGCAGCAGCCTTTTTGGGAGCGGGCTTCTTGGGAGCAGGCTTGGCGGCCTTTGCCTCGTCAGCGTCGTCCTTCTTGGCTGCGGATTGCTCGGGAGCAGCCTCATTTTCAGCAGACTTTTCCTCAACAGCGGCATCGTCAGCCTTGGCGTCAGCAGCCTTATCCTCAGCCGCGGGGGCCTCGGTTGCAGCGGCGCCGTCGGTCTTGGCGTCAGCAGCCTTCTCCTCAGCCGCGGGGGCCTCGGTTGCAGCGGCATCGTCAGCCTTGGCGTCAGCAGCAGGCTTGTCGTCCTTCGATCCTTCGAGGAGCTCCTGCTCCCACTCGGCCAGGGGCTCGGTTTCGCTAGTTGCCTCAGCGTTATCGTCAGCCTTTGGAGTGTGGCGAATCTTGAGACCCTCTGCCACTGCGTCAGCAATCACACGCGTGAGCAGGCCCACCGAACGGATAGCGTCGTCGTTTCCGGGGATGCCGTACTGCACATCGTCGGGGTCGCAGTTGGAGTCAAGAATGCCGACCACGGGGATGCCGAGCTTGCGCGCCTCGTCAACAGCCAGGTGCTCCTTGTTCGTGTCAACGATCCACACGACGGAAGGAACCTTGGGCATATCGCGGATTCCGCTCAGGACCTTGCTCAGTTTGTCGCGCTCGCGACGCATCATGAGCAGTTCCTTCTTGGTGCGGCCCGATGCGGCCACATCGTCGAAGTCAACGAGCTCGAGTTCCTTGAGGCGCTGGACGCGCTTGGAGACAGTCTGGAAGTTGGTCAGCATTCCACCGAGCCAGCGCTCGTTCACGAAGGGCATGCCCACGCGAGCGGCCTGCTCAGCGATTTGCTCCTGGCCCTGACGTTTGGTGCCAACGAACAGCACCGTGCCGCCGTGAGCAACAGTGTCGCGCACGAACGAGTAAGCGTTGTCGATCATGGCGAGCGACTGCTGAAGGTCAATGATGTAGATGCCGTTGCGCTCAGTGAAAATAAAGCGCTTCATCTTGGGGTTCCAACGGCTGGTCTGGTGTCCGAAGTGGACACCCGAATCAAGCAGCTGGCGCATGGTCACTACGGCCATGGCTCATCCTTATCTGCACGCTAGGTAGGCGTGCTTGTTTAGGTCGGGTTGCTCGTGAGAGTTCACCCGATAGTTCGGTTGATGGCCGCCTCCGGTGAGGTCAGCCCCTAGCATCAACGCGGTCTGGCACCGAGCGAACTCGGACCTTGCCATCCCGGCGCTCCAGTTGCGACCGTGAGGCCACGACTGGATCGAATGATGCGCGATGTCATTCGGGCATGCCGAATGCAGGCTCAATGTTACCTGACGGTGCGGCACAAGCGCGACAACAGTGGTACACAGGGCCATACGACTCAGGGTCGGCCCCCCGGAGTGCACCCAGTTCACTGTTGTCGAGGAGAGATCCACTCATTGTGAATGGATGAAACATTCTCGCGCATGGTCAGCGCTGATGGGCGCCGTAGCCCTGTCGCTCGTAGGGCTGTCTAGTTCTCAAGCCAGCCCAGTGAAGGTCGAATCACCTCACATCCTGGCACCCCTCCAGCACGGAACTGGCCCGCCAGCACCATCACGGCTGCTCGCTTCACCGGTTGCGCCGATGCACATATCGCGTCTGTACGATCCTCCGCCAGAACGTTGGAACCCGGGACATCGCGGTATAGACCTCGCGTCCGTAGTGGGCGCCGACGTTCGCTCCCCCGATGCCGGGACTATCACGTTCGCCGGGACGGTCGTCAATCGGCCGTTGCTCACCGTGACATTCGCTTCCGGAATGCGTTCGTCGGTCGAACCTGTCGACGCTCTGACTGACGTGGGGAGCATCGTACAAAGGGGTGAGTTGATAGGCAAGGTTGCCGATGCCGCCACGGCTCAACATTGCTCCACGGAAGTGTGCGTGCATTGGGGCTTGCGAGTAGGCGAGGACTACGCCAACCCGCTGGATTGGGTCGAGGGATTTGGGCCTATCCGCCTATTGCCCCTGGGCTGAGCGTGCGAGCCCCGCCAGCTACTTGAGTGCCTTGCGCGAGAGATGAGTTAGGAGAAGGCGCCTGTCTTGATGAGGCTCTCGCGCAACTTGCGCACAGCGCCCGAGTGAATCTGGCTGACACGCGACTCAGTTACCCCAAGAATCTGACCGACCTGCGCCAGGGTGAGGTTCTCGTAGTAATACAGGCGCAGCACCTCCTGCTCTCGATCACGAACGTTCTGCACTGCGTGAGCGAGTAGAGCGCGAGTCTCCTGCGCCTCAACCGAGGTTGATGCGCCAGGTACCGACAGCGAGGCCACGGTATCCATAGCGCTCGAATCAGAGTCGTGGATACCCAGCGAATCGAGGGCCGAAATGTGGCTGAGTGCAACCTGCGCACGCACCGTGCGTACCTCTGCGGCGCGCCATCCGATGCGCACCGCGATGTCCTCGTCGCGTACCGGGCGCAACAGTTCCTGCTCAAGTGCTCGCATAGCGGTTTCCACAGTGCGGGCCTTGGAGCGCACAGAGCGCGGTACCCAATCAGCCGATCGGATTTCGTCGATGATCGCGCCGCGGATACGAGTGGACGCATACGTCTCGAACTTGAACCCGCGCTCCACCTCGAATTTCTCGACTGCGTCGATGAGTCCGAACATTCCGTAAGAGACGAGGTCGCCGAGTTCTACCGTGTCGGGGAGTCGTCCGATCATGCGCGAGGCAACCTGAGTTACCAGCGGTGCGAAGTGCGTGATGAGTACATCTCGAGCCTCACGACGCTCCTGTCCCTCGGTCACTGCGAGCGCGTCCCACCAACAGGCCATAGCCTGCGCGGGGGTTGTCGACACCTCAACGACCGGTGTCTTCTCTTGAGACGCGTCGAGTTCAGCAAGCACGGTGTTCAGCCTGGACATTGATCTCCCTATGCGCGCGGGTGCGCGAGTTGGTAGCTAGCCCGCAAGCGTTCTGCGGACACGTGCGTGTACCTCTGGGTGGTGGTCAAAGACGCGTGACCAAGTACTTCTTGGACGGAACGGAGGTCAGACCCACCGTGAAGCAGATGGGTCGCTACGGTGTGACGAAGGCCATGAGGCGCAATGTCTGCGATTTCAGCGAACGCGCACATCTGGTGGATCGCTTCACGAATCTGGCGCTGATCGGCTCGGTGGCCCCGACGTCCCAGCATGAATGCGGAGTCAGTGACCTCGCTGACGAGCTGCGGTCGTCCGCGTTCGAGCCATTCAGCAGTCGCCAGCGCGGCGGGTACCCCAAACGGAACGACGCGCTCCTTGCCGCCCTTGCCCATTACCCTCACGAGGTTTTCCTCGAGGTCGACGTCGACGACACTCGCACCTACGAGCTCCCCGACACGCATTCCGGTGGCGTACAACATCTCTGCGGCCGCCCAATCGCGCAGGTGGAGCGGGTCGCCGTCGTCAGCACGAGTCTGCGCGGCGTGCAACAGCGTGATGACATCGGCAGGGCTCATGACCGTTGGAATCGTGGATGCTGGTCGAGCGGAGGCCAGGCGTGCCGCCGGATTCGGCGTGACATCGCCCACGTCCTCAGCCCATGCGTAGAAAACCCGAGCGGATGCCCCGCGGCGAGCGAGCGTAGTGCGGCTCAGTCCGTCGTGCGACATCCCAGCAAGCCAGGCCCGTAGGTCTGAGATCGACGCTGAGCGCAATACCGAATCGACGTCGGGATCGCCTATGGAGCCGTCAGCGCCAGCGGCTCGACCGGCAAATGCAGCGAGGTGAGCTAGGTCGCCCAAGTAGGCGCGGACGGTATTGATCGCGAGTCCACGCTGGTGGACTAGGTGGCGCTCAAAGCGCGCAAGGAACTCACTCGCGGCTACGTCCTCCGTTATCGGCATAACGACACTCTGGCACTGTCACACCAGTCTTATCAACCCCTTGAGTAACATTTGTCACATCACTTTCACGTTTTCGGGTGATTTTGTGGTGTTATGTCCGGTTTCTTGGCCTTTTTGTGGTGTTGATCCGCCGCCAGGCTCCGGCATCGCGGGTGATCATTCCCTCCATTTCCAGGCCGCCTAGCGCTGCTCGGGCTTGCGCTAGCGTCAAACCAGCCTCCTTGGCGACCGCCTCGATCGACGCACCGCGAGGCCCGATCCCGCCGAACGCCTGGCGTTGAGCGGCATTGGCGAACTCCAGTTCTGGCGCTCGCGCCGACTCCGGGTCCAGCTCAGTGACCGCACCGCTCGCTCCCACCGGGAGGGCAATGTCGAGCACGTCGGCGCCCGACGTCACAAGTGTCGCGATACCGTCGCGGATCAGTGCGTGACAACCGGCGGAACTCGCGGACGTGACTGCACCGGGCACAGCGCCCACCGGCCGCACCAACGCGGCGGCATGACGGGCGGTACTCAATGCGCCAGAACGGATCGCGGCCTCCACCACCACAGTGGCGCGTGCGGTCGCGATCAGCCGATTGCGCGACAGGAAGCGCGCACGGTGGGGCGCGTACCCTGGCGGTACCTCACTGATAATGACGCCGCCGTCGAGAATGCGCCCGAGCATATCCGCGTGGCCCACCGGGTACAGACGGTCCACTCCCCCGGCCATGACAGCGACGCAAGGCTCCGCCATTGCGAGCGCCGTGCGATGAGCGGCGGCATCGATCCCATACGCACCTCCCGATACCACGCTGGCCCCACGGTCACACAGCTCACTCGCAATAGTCGCCGTGACGTGCTCGCCGTAGGCCGTCGAGGAGCGCGCACCCACGATGGCGACAGCACGCGCCATCAACAACGCCAGGTTGCCGGAGCCGCGCACCCATAATGCGAAGGGCGCCATCGGGCCTAAATCATCTAGACATGGGGGCCATTCCGGCGACCCCCTCGTCACTACCCTTGCCCCACACCGTGCCGCGTGGTCGCGGTGCACGTCAGGTTCCGCCACGTCGAGCCGGACTACCCATTTCTCACTGAGCGCCAACGCCTCATCCACCTGGGCGGGCGGGGCGACTTCAGAAAGCCGCATCGATGCCGCCACCGGGTTGATCGCTACTTCTCGCACCCACGCGAGTGCGTCGGCCGCACCCAGCGTCGCCACAAGCCATGAAGCACCAACATCAGCCGGCTCCGCTAGGGCGCTCCACGACACCAGCGCGTCACAATTGCGGTCGGTCGCGGCCTCAGTGCACGTGGCCGGAGAAGGGCCTGGCGCGACCCCCGAAAAAGGAACCTCGGCGGGCTCCGGGAACATCATGCTGTGACCGCTCGGGTGCGAAGCGTCATTGCCTGACTGACGTGTTCGACGGTGGGCATATCCACACCTTCGAGGTCGGCAAGGGTCCATGCCACTCGCAAGGTGCGGTCGACGCCACGTGCCGTCAGCACCCCGCGGTCTAGTGCGCCATACACGGGGCGGGTGGCGCTACGCGGCGTGTGGGTGCGCAACCATGACCCATTGGCCTGCGAGTTGGCAGTCCAGCCATGCGGAGCGAGCCTGTCGGCCATCACAGCCCGCGCCGCGCGCACCCTCGCGCCCACCGTGGCACTCGATTCCGCGTCTTCTTCGCCACTGCGACGCACTGGCTGCACGTCAATGTGAAGGTCGATGCGGTCCAAAAGTGGCCCCGAAAGCCGCCCCATGTAGCGACGCCGCGACATGGGCGTACACGAGCACTGCGACCCGTCTGCGTAAAAGCGTCCGCACGGGCAAGGGTTCGCGGCCAGGATGAGTTGAAACCTAGCGGGGTATCGGGCCGCCCCTTGGGCCCTATGCAGCACCACTTCTCCCGACTCGAGCGGTTGGCGCAGCGTCTGGAGGACGCGGCTGGGAAACTCAGGCGCCTCATCGAGGAACAGCACGCCACCGTGGGCCCGCGAGATCGCACCAGGGCGCGCCATCAGTGATCCCCCGCCGACGATCGACGCGGCCGATGCACTGTGGTGGGGCGCCTCAAAAGGCGGACGCTTGAGCAAGCCTTGTGCTGGATCAAAGGTGCCCGCTAACGAGTGCACGGCGGTGGCCGCCACGGCATCGGCTTCGGTGAGATCAGGGAGGATTGTGGGCAGGCGTGACGCCAGCATGGTCTTGCCCGCGCCAGGGGGGCCCATCATCAGCAGGTGATGCCCGCCTGCGGCGGCCACCTCAAGCGCCCATCGCGCCTGAGCCTGACCCCTCACCTCCGACATGTCGACCTCGGTTTGAGGGTGAGCTGGAGGAAGGGTTGCGGCGACGACTTCCGTTGAGGAAGCACAGGCATCGGTATTGCCATAGATTCCCGCGAGCTCGGCGAGTGACGCGACCGCTACGACGTGGGCACCAGGTACCAGCGCAGCCTCAGCCGCATTCGCTGCGGGCACCACCACGCGCGCATGTCCGGCGGCAACGGCGGCGGCCACCGCAGGCATCACTCCGCGCACTGGTCGCACTCGCCCGTCCAGGCCCAGCTCACCGATGTGCACCGCGTTTGCAGCAAGATCCCGGTCCACCTGGCCAGCTGCTGCCAATACCGCTACCGCGATCGCTAGGTCTGTTAGGGACCCGGATTTAGGTAGTGACGCGGGTGACAAGTTGACGGTAATGCGACGCGTCGGCCATGCCAATCCCGAACTGCTCACTGCGGCGCGGACACGGTCGCGAGACTCGCTCAACGCGGCATCTGGCAGACCGACGATGGAGAACGCAGGTAGCGACGCCGCCATATGCGATTCGACATCGATCACATGACCCGTGACGCCCGCGAGCGCAATGGATCGTGTGCGGCCGATCATTCGACACCCCGCAGGTGCTCAATTTTCGCCGCACCTGCCCGCGCCACCGTCACAGCCATGACGTCGACCCGTACGGATGGATACGAATTCGGCTGCGACGCCAACCATGCGGCAACCAGCCGCCGAATGCGGTGAAGTTTGCTCCGCGTCACGGCCTCTTGAGGCGACCCAAACGTCGAGGTGCGACGGGTCTTCACCTCCACCGCCACCAGCGCACCATCGTCGATCGCAACGATGTCCAGCTCGCCCTCCGCGCACCGCCAATTGCGGGCCAGCACATGCCAACCCTGGTCAGCTAGCGTACGGGCCGCCACATCCTCGCCATAGCGACCCACTTCATCCTTCGCGGCCATACGCCACCTCCACTACGAGGGTGGGCGCGAGCGGTCACTCACTTCGAGGGGGTTCACCAACTCGTGGAGGCGCCACGTCCTTACGCAACCTGGGGACATCGGACTCGGCGGAAGACACGAATCCCCCGCGTGCCGACCGAAGCCGACCCACGGGGGCCCCGATTCGTGCACAGGAAAGCTACTTCTTAGGCTCTCCGCCTGCAGCATCGGGCGCAAGGTCACTTCCTACCTCCGCCGCGCTCGCGGCCGCGGCCGCACCGACGGTATCCCACTCGCGCGACTCGAGGTACGCGTAAGAGCTGCCGTCGGTCTCGAAAGACTCGGGCACCACGTCACGCTCGATCGTGGTGGCGAGTTTGTCCTCCTTGACGAAGAGCAACAGCGCAAAGCTGACCAGCAGCAACGGGACGAGCATCAAGAACACGGGCGTAAGAGAGTCGTTATACGAGCTGACAATCGCATCCTGAATCTGCGCAGGCATGTCCTGGACCGCACCTGGCGTGAGCGAGTTCAGGTCCGCCCCGCTCCCGGCATCGGAAGGCAGACGCTCGGCGAGCAGGTCAATCAGCCTTGACGTGAAGATGCTCCCCACCGCCGCGGCACCCAACGAGGCACCGATCTGGCGGAAGTAGTTGTTAGACGCGGTCGCGGTTCCGACCACGGAGATGGGGAACGAGTTCTGAACGATGAGCACCAGAATCTGCATGGTGAGACCCAATCCAAGACCCATCACGGCCAAGTAGAGGCAGCGCACCCACAGCGCGGTGTCAGGCGTCATCGTAGACATCAGGAACAGCCCGAGTCCGATGAACAGCGAACCGACAACGGGAAGAAACTTGTACTTACCTGTTCGGCTCACGAACTGACCCGAGGTGATGGACGTGATGAGCATTGCGCCCATCATGGGGATCATCAGCAGACCGGCTTCGGTCGCAGTCACGCCAGTCACCATCTGCAGGTAGGTCGGCATGTACGCCAGAGCACCGAACATCGCGATACCGGTGATGAGGCCGGCACCCGTGGTCAGGTTGAAGTTGCGGTTCTTGAACAGGTACAGCGGCATCACGGGCTCTGCGGCACGGCTCTCTATGAAGACGAACGCTACTGCCGCTACGGCACCAATGGCCCACAGGCCGAGGATCTGGAGCGAGCCCCAATCGTAGGTGTTCCCGCCGAGTGAGGTCGCCAACACGATGGCGGCCGATGCGGTGGCTAGGGCCATCATTCCGGCAACATCGATCGAGGGGTTCTTTTTGGTGCGGTCAGGCAGGTGGATGAACAGGATCGCGGAAACGATGGCGATAACGCCCAGCGGGATGTTGATCCACAGACACCAGCGCCACGACAGTGACTCAGTGAAGTAGCCACCAAGCAGCGGTCCGGCCACGGAGGCAAGGGCGAACACCCCACCCATGACTCCCATGTACTTGCCGCGCTCACGAGCTGGCACCACGTCAGCGATGATCGCCTGCGAAAGGATCATGAGTCCACCGCCGCCAAGGCCCTGAATTGCACGGCCGGCGATGAGCTCGGGCATCCCTTGCGCGAGGCCTCCCACGATCGAGCCCACCATGAACAGTGAAATCGCGATGATGAACAGGCCCTTGCGGCCGATCAGGTCGCCCATCTTGCCGTAAATCGGCATCATGATGGTGGCGGCGAGGATGTATGCGGTGGTCACCCACAGCATGTGCTCCACGCCGCCGAGTTCGCCGACCACGGTCGGGAGTGCGGTGGAGAAGATGGTCTGGTCGAGTGCCGCGAGCAGCATGGCGGTGATAAGACCAACGAAGATCAGCAGCAGGTGCTTGCGATCGGGGGCCTCGTCGGCGACTGTCGTGGGCGACGCCGTCAGTTGGTTGGTCATATGGGGTAGGTCTTTCTAGGAATTGATCTCGCCGCGGGGGCGAGGAACTTGAGTGATGTGACGGATCGTCGCGAATGCGTCAACTAGATATTCGCGGAGGTCGAGGTCACTATGGCCGTGTAGCCAGCCGCGGCCGACTACCTGCATGGCCCCCATCGTTACCGCGACGACGAGTTCCGCGGTTGAGGCCTGGGCGTCCTTAAGGAGCTCTGGTTCTGTCACTGCAATACGCCGCTTGACGATCTCCACGTAATTTCCGCGCGCCTCAGTCATGCGCACAAAATTCAGTGAGGCCAACTCAGGAGCCTGGTCCAGGAGTTCGCGTCGCTTGCGAACCAGGTCCCGGTTGGGGCCCGCGCCTAGGTACGTCTGAGCAATGAGGGTCGCAAACTCTTCGACTTCGCTGCCCTGAGCACGCGCAATGTACTCCTCGATCGCTACTTCAGTCGGGATCGGCTTGCCCTCACCCAGCAGAGCGGATTCTCGCGTCCCGAAGTAGTTGTAAAACGTGCGCGCAGAGATCTCCGCGGCATCACAGATCATGTCGACCGTCACCGCGTCATACCCATGCTCAAGGCACAGGTCAATAGCGGCGCACTCGGTCCGCAGGCGGCTCTCGGCCACCTTGCGATCGCGAAGGCCAAGCTCATTCATGACACACTCCCGTTGCTCGTTGCATACTCTGCATTATTGCAGACTCTGCAACCAGTTGCAACAGCAGCGCCGATGCTGGGGCTCGCTTGCGGCGCTGGGCGCCCCAGGGCGCGCGCAGATAAGGGGTCGAAAAAAGAAAGGCCCGCGCTAACGGCCGCGGATCTGGCGAATATCCGGCATCGAATCCTCGTCGTGCGCGAGTTCCTCGATGTTGACGTCCTTGAACGTGACGACGCGGACGTTCTTCACCAACCGGGCCGAGCGGTACACATCCCACACCCAGGCGTCCGTCATGGTGACATCAAAATAGATGTCACCACCGGAGGCCTTGACCTGGAGGTCGACCTTATTCGCCAGGTAAAACCGCCGCTCGGTTTCAACTACGTACTGGAACAGCCCAACGACGTCACGGTACTCGCGATACAACGCCAGCTCGGCTTCGGTTTCGTAATTCTCGAGGTCTTCGCTACTCACGGTTCCATCATGGTCACAAAGTGCCACGCGGCGCACCTGCCGCGCCGCATCGGTGGCGTGCCTGCGCTCGCCATTCGGCTCCACGCTTGCCACTCTTGACACTGCGCGACACTTAGTTCTATAGTGACTTTACTAGTAAACAAAGGAGTTCACCCGTGGCTTTCTCTTCCGCCCGTAGCGACAACACTCGTTCCGCAGTGCTGGCCCATATCGGCGCCCACGGAGCAGCGTCGCGGGCCGATCTCGCACGGTCGCTCAGGCTGTCTCCGGCGCTCATCACTCGAGTGTCCAAGGCCCTTATCGCCGATGGGCTTGTGCTGGAACTCGACATGACCCCATCGAGCGGTGGTCGCCCTGCACAGCTCTTGGGCCTCGTAGACGCTTCGATGGGTGCAATCGGCCTTAAGATTGCGCCCGACCACGTGACGCTGGTCGAGGTCGGACTTGATGGCGTGGTGACTCGCAGCACTACGGAACCCTTCGACGCGCAGGACCAGATGGCGTTGAGTGCCGTTGCTGACATCACCTCAAGATTCCAAAGCGACTCGCACCACGCAACGATTCTGGGTATCGGGGTTGGAATACCGGGAAACGTTCAAGACCAGAGCGAAGACGTCGTTGACTCAACACAGCTCGGCTGGAACCGAGTACCACTGGGAGGTGCACTTCGCGCTGCTACGGGTTTGCCCGTGCTGATCGACAACAACGTCAATGCACTTGCCCTGGCTGAGTCCCTGTACGGTGCCGGCCGCGCCAAAGACGACTTCCTGGTGGTCACGATCGGAACGGGAATCGGTGCCGGAGTAATGGCAAATGGTTCGATCGTGCGGGGCCACACCGGCAACGCGGGCGAGATCGGACACATCCCTACTCGAGCAGATGGCCCTCAGTGCCAGTGTGGCGCTCACGGATGCCTCGAGTCTCTGATCGGCCAGCGTGCCCTCGTCAACACTGCGCGCGACAAGGGCGCGATTGGTCCCAGCGGAGGCATCGCCGCGCTTCACCGTGCCGCAGCCACCGGCGACAGCGCTGCGCAGGCAGTGCTTGAAGAGGCAGGATACCTACTGGGACGAGCGGTCGCCGGAGTCGTCAACACACTTGACCCCGAACTTATTGTGGTGCTCGGCGAGGGAGCCGAGTCATGGGCGCACTGGTCCGTCGGTTTCGAGCCGGCGCTACGAAGTGGGGTCATCCCTCGCAACCGCGGCATTCGAGTGGCCGTCGAGGCTTGGCAGGACGACCGCTGGGCTCAGGGAGCCGCATGCCTGGTGTTGGGGACACCGTTCGATTCGGACGGAGTTTCAGGGGAACAGGGCCGCCTCGTCAGAGAACGTCTGGTCGAACGCGCCAACCAAGGCAGCCACTCATGACGCCCGTCGCTGTGAAGCCTGCACCCCAAACGGCACCGCCCAAGCGGATACGACTGGTGACGGCGCGCTCGCGTCGACGCCGCAATGCGATCACGGCCCTTGCCTTTCTCGCACCCTCAGCCGTGCCGCTGCTGTTCTTTACCCTCTACCCGATGGCAAGAGCCTTCTGGACGAGCCTTCACGATTGGGATCTCATCGGTCCCATGACCTGGGTGGGCCTGGGCAACTACGTCGAACTCGTTACGGACCCTGACACGCGCGCATCTTTTGTGCACACCGTCTACTACATCGTCGGTTACTTCCCGCTGGTCTTCATCGGCGGGCTCGCGCTCGCTCTGGGATTGAACCGTGCGATGCGAGGTCGCAATTTTCTTCGCGGGCTCTACTTTCTTCCGGTCATCACCAGCTGGATCGCCGTGGCAATTGTGTGGCGGTGGCTCCTCAACCCCTCGGTTGGAATCGTGAACCGCGCCCTCGAGGTCATCGGTATCGACGGCCCCGGGTGGTGGACGGACCCATCATGGTCAATGCCCGCGATTATTTTCGCCAGCGCGTGGAAGGATCTGGGCTTTGTGATGGTGATCCTGCTCGCCGGCCTGCAGGCCATTCCGACAGACGTATACGAGGCAGCAACCATTGACGGCGCACGATGGGGCCGGCGACTGTGGTCGGTCACGCTACCGCTCCTCACCCCCTCCATATTCTTCGTTGTGATCATCTCGTTGATCAATGGCTTCCAAGTGTTTGATCAGGTCTACGCAATGACCGGTGGTGGCCCCGCGGGCTCGTCAGAAGTCGTCGTGCAACGAATCTACGACCTCACTTTCCGATACGGGGAGGCAGGCGTCGCATCGGCGCTGTCCTGGGTCCTCTTCATCGTCGTGCTCATCGTCACCGCGATGCAACTGCGCGGAGAGCGGAAGTGGGTGAATTATGTCTAATCGCTCGCGCTCAGGGCTCATCACTGCAGTCGTCGCCATTGGCGCGTTGGTGATGGTGTTCCCCTTCATCTGGACACTATCGACGTCGCTGACGGGAGGGGCCGGTCTGTCATCGACCCCCGGTCTGATTCCTGCGAACCCCACGTTGGATGCGTATCGCGAACTCTTTACGAGCACGCCGTTCGCCCGAGTGGTGCTCAACTCGATTGGGTTGGCGCTGGTGGTCACCACGCTGCAGCTCATCACCAGTTCGATGGCGGCGTACGCCTTCAGTCGTTTTGAGTTCCCGGGTAGACGCATGGTCTTTGCCATTTATCTCGCGACAATGATGATTCCTATTCAGGTACTGATCGTCCCGCTGTTCGTTCAGATGCGAGACCTCGGACTCATCGATTCCTACTTAGGCGTGTTGTTGCCGTCGATGGCGAGCGCCTTCGGCGTTTTCTTGATGCGTCAGGCGATGAACACCGTGCCGCGTGAGCTCGACGAGGCGGCGCACCTCGACGGCGCGGGTCACCTCAGGATCTTCACGACCGTCATTATCCCGCTGGTGCGCCCCGCGCTCGCGACGTTCGGGATCTTCGCGTTCATGAGCAGTTGGAACAGCTTCCTGTGGCCGCTGATCATCTTGCGCTCAGAGGAACTCAAGACGCTGCCTCTAGCCCTCGCCTCTCTACAGGGCCAGTTCACCACGCAATGGGACGTCATGATGGCCGGTTCGGTCATCAGCATTCTGCCCATGCTGGCCATCTATATCTTCGCTCAGAAGTACGTCATTCAGGGCGTCGCAAGCTCGGGTCTCAAATAGTCCGGGATTCACCACCAACCAAAGGAAACATCATGCGCAAGGTAGGAATCGCTGGAGCTGGCATCGTCGCCATCCTCAGCCTGTCCCTAGCTGCCTGCTCAAGTGACGCCACTGACGGCGGCACGAGCAGCGCAAGCCCTAGTGCCTCGCAACCCGCGCAGGCCGAACCAGTAACCATTACCTACTCGAACTTCATCTCTAACGGCGGCAACGAGGACAACCTCACGGCGATTGTGGATGCATTCGAGGCCGAGAACCCCAACATCACGGTCGATGTCCGCACCCTGCCGTACGGGGACTACTTCACCGCACTGCAGACCGACCTGGCTGGCGGCACTGAAGCCGATTTATTCGACATCGAATACGCCAATTACACCTCTTACCAGGCAAGCGGCGTACTCGCCCCGCTCGATGGCGTTGACACTGCGGCCTACAAGCCGGATGTTGCAGCCGGATACGCGACCGATGATATGCAGTACGCACTTCCGTCATCGTTCTCCACCGTGGTCTTGTACTTTAACCAGGACCTCTTTGACGCAGCCGGCCTCGACTACCCCACCTCGGACTGGACCTGGGCGGACGAGAAGGCAGCAGCTGAAGCCCTGACCGACGCCGATGCCGGCGTCTGGGGCGACTACCAGCCGATCAGCTACTACGAGTTCTACAAGGCGTTGGCCCAGGCGGGCGGCGACTTCATGAACGAGGACGGGACCGCGGTGGCGTTCAACTCACCCGAGGGAATCGCGGCCGCCAACTGGCTGGTCGAGAAGTCGGGCACAGTCATGCCGACCGCAGAGCAGGGTGCAGGCACGCCCGACTACGACACCGGATTGTGGGCTGACGGAAACCTCGCCATGTGGCACTCCGGAATTTGGATGTTCGGAGCAGCTACAGACAGCGACTTCGCGTGGGACATTGCCGTTGAGCCCGGCGACGCTCAGAATGCAAGCGCCGTGTTCTCGAATGCCGTAGGCGTGTCAGCCAACAGCGACAACGTCGAGGCCGCGCAGATGTTTGCACAGTACCTCACGAGCTCGCAGACGATGGTGGACATCCGCCTGGACTCGGGATGGGAACTTCCTCCCATCTCGGACGAGGCCCTACTGGCCACGTACCTGGACCAGACCGACCCGGCAAACCGCCAGGCAGTCTTTGACTCGCTGGACTCGATTGCCTACCCACCGACCATTGGCGACGGTCAGGCAGAGATGCAGGACCTGGTGAGCGAGCAGCTGACCGAGGCCGCAGCAGGTCGCATCACCGTTGAAGAGGCACTCGCAAACGCCGAGAGCGCCATCAACGCGCTTGTGGGATAAGGCGTGACGTGGTGGCAGCGACCAGAATTCGCTGCCACCACGCTGGTCCAACTTTAGTCATGCAATCAGAATTGAGTACCCCTATGCCCAACGTCGACCGTGCGGCTACCGACAGTGTTCTGGCGGCGTCGCGAGACATCATTTCGCGCCTCCAAACATCCACCGGTGCGTACCCGGCTAGTCCCACCTTTTCCGCGTACCGCGGCTATTGCTGGTTTCGCGACGGATCGTTCATCGCCGATGCCGCGTCAGTGGCCGGGCTGACTGACTCGGCCGACGCGTTTTTTGACTGGTGTGCCTCCACCCTGACCGCGCGCACCCCCGCCGTCAACGACATCATTGCGCGGTCTCACACATCGACCCCCGTCGACGACTCACACATGCTGCCCGCCCGCTTCACCTTTGACGGAGGTGTGGGCGATGACGACTGGTGGGACTTCCAACTGGACGGCTACGGCACCTATCTGTGGGCGCTCTTTTCTCACGCGCAGCGCCACGACCTCCCGCTCGAGAAGCACCGCACCTCGATCGAACTCACCGTCGACTACCTGATCAGCGCGTGGGATCGTCCCTGTTACGACTGGTGGGAAGAGAGCTCCGGCCAGAGGCATGTGTCCACCCTTGGATGCGTGGGCGCCGGCCTAGAGGCCGCCGTCGCGTCCGGCTTGCTCGACCCCGAGCGCACCGCTGACGCGAGCGCCGCAGCGACCCAGATCCGGGGACTCATTGAAAGCGAAGGCGTGGTTGACGGTCACCTCGTCAAGTGGCTGGGCGGCACCTCCGTGGACGCCAGCTTGAGCGCGCTCATCAGCCCCCTTGGCTTCATCTGTCCCGACAGCGACCTGGCCCGCGCCACAGTGACGGCCGTCGAGTCCGAACTCTCCTGGGACCATGGCGTGTACCGCTACCTTGGCGACACGTTCTACGGCGGCGGGCGTTGGCCCCTGCTGTCGTGCTTCCTTGGACTCGCGATGCACGCCACCGGACGCGAAGCCGATGCTGCCGAGTACCTGGCCTGGGCAGCCCACACGGCCACCGCCAACTTTGACATGCCCGAGCAGGTCAGCGATCAATTGCTCGCACCCGAACGATTCTCCGAATGGGCCGACAAGTGGGGCGGCGTCGCCACCCCGCTGCTGTGGTCCCACGCCATGCTGCTCCGACTGAATGCCGAGGTTTCTCACGCATGATTCGCCACACCCCCCACGGCTCCGGCCACCCCTACAGCGAAGACACCGAACAGCGCTCCCCCGTTCTCCCCGTGCGCGGAGAGCCGCTGCGGATCGGCGCGCGCGCATCGGCCGATGTCACGGTGGTGACCATCACCGTCATCGAGCGCGACGCTCAGGGTGCACAACGCGAGACCGTTCACACCGCCAAGTCCGTAGTGCGCTCCAGCCGCGGCCAGGCCACCGACGGCGGGCACCTGGCCACCGCGCAGGCACGCAAGGCAAACCAGCCGGGCGGGTGGGAGGCCCACCTGAACCTCGACGGCTCGACCGTGGCGATTCAGTACTCAACGGCCGCCCAAGGCCCCGATGGCCGCGTCACGCGCAGTGGCCCGTACAGTACCGACGTCGCCTGGTGGGAGGCAGCCGCAGACTCGCTCGTCGAGGTCGCCGGCCCCACCCCCACGCGCCTGGTTCACGGCTCCGTCATGGCGCTGCGCACCCAGACCCGAACCGCACGTGTGCGGTGGCAGATGCCGCTCGCACATGGTGAGCGTGTGGTGGGGTTCGGCGAGCGCTTCGACACTCTCGATCAGCGCGGGCTGACCCTGGACTCGGTGGTCTTTGAGCAATACAAGAACCAGGGTGCTCAGCGAAAGACCTACATGCCGATGCCGTTCGCACACGTGGTGGGCGCAAACGGATGGGGATTCCACGTCGACACGTCACGCCGGGTCTGGTTCGACGTCGGCGCGACCACAACCGACATCCTGACGGTCGAGGCCCAGACCGATGCGCCGGCCGACAGCGACGGCGCCATCACGATGCGCCAGTTCGTCGGCTCGCCCGATGAGGTGGTAGCGGCATTCGTCGGACACGTCGGAGCGCCAAAGCAGTTACCCGACTGGGTGCTGCGCCTGTGGGCGAGCGGCAACGAATGGAACACCCAGGCCGAGGTGGAGCGCCAGATGGCGCTGCACCGCGAGCACCGGATCCCCGTTGGCAACATCGTGATCGAGGCGTGGAGCGACGAGACGTCGTTCAGCGCCTTCCGTGACGCCGAGTTTGAGCCGCACCCCGATGGCTCCCCCGCGCGCCTGTCCGACTTCACCTTTCCCGCCGATGGCGCCTGGCCCGACCCCAAGGGCATGGTGGACGGTCTGCGCGCGCACGACGTCCACGTACACCTCTGGCAGATTCCGTTAATCAAGATGCGTCCGCATCCCAAGGGCCAGGCGCGCATCGACGCCGACGTGGCGCGCTCCGATCGCTACGTCATCCAGGAACGCACCAAGGACGGCAAGCTACGCCCGTACCGCAACCGCGGTTGGTGGTTCCCGCTGAGCCTGATGCCGGACCTCACCGACGATGCCGCCGCCCAATGGTGGACGGACAAGCGCCGCTACCTCGTGGAAGAGGTGGGAATCGACGGCTTCAAGACTGACGGCGGCGAACACGCCTGGGGCAGCGACCTCGTGTACCTCGACGGCCGCGGCGGGGACGAGAAAAACAACCTCTTCCCGGTCGCGTACGCGAAAGCCTATGGTGACCTGCTGGAACGATGCGGCAAGGCCCCGGTGACCTTCAGCCGAGCTGGGTTCTCCGGGTCACAAGCTCACGGCGCGTTCTGGGCCGGTGACGAGAACTCCACATGGGAGGCGTTCCGGTGGTCGATGCTCGCGGGCCTGAACGCCGCAGCGAGCGGCATCGTCTATTGGGGTTGGGACATCGCAGGTTTCTCTGGCGATCTACCCGAGCCGGAACTCTATGTGCGCGCCTTCGCGGCATCGGCCTTCGTGCCGATCATGCAATACCACTCCGAGTTCAACCACCACCGCAAGCCAGCGCGCGACCGCACCCCGTGGCACGTCGCAGAGCTCTCCGGGGACCAATCGGTCATCGCTGAGGTCCGAGAGATCGTGGAACTGCGCGAGCGGCTCGTCCCGTACCTCGCGCATAGCGCCAAGCACGCCGTCGAGTCTCGTGTTCCGCTCATGCGGCCGATGTTCTTCGACTTTCCCGACGACGCTCGCGTGTGGGACTACCCCATTCAGTGGATGCTCGGGGAATCACTCCTCGTGGCGCCAGTGCTGGCCCCCGGCGAGACGTCCACCGTCTATGTGCCCGCTGGCGACTGGGTCGACGCATGGACCGGACTGCCCGTCGAGGGTGGCACTGTGCACGAGGTCCAGACGCCCCGCTCTCGGGTTCCCGTGTACGTGCGTGCCGAGGCCTGGTCGGACCTGAAGGCGGTATTCCTGCCGTAGTGCGGTAGGGGTCGCAGCGGTTACCTACAGGTCGCGCTCGGGGAGCTTCCACGAGCGCCGGTGCTCGTCAGTCGCGCCGTGCGTTCGGATCGCGGCGAGGTGACCCTCGGCACCGTAGCCCTTGTTGCCGTCCCAGCCGTATCCGGGGTGCCTCACGTGCAAGTCCGTCATCATTACGTCGCGCTCAACCTTCGCGATCACCGAGCCTGCGGCGATCGAGGCACACAGGTTGTCGCCCTTGATCACCATGGTGACTGGTGGGAGGGGTGCGCCCGCCGCATCATGGCCTGCGGCTCCGTCTGCAAAGTGACCGTCTGCAAAGTAACCAGACGATGCTGCGAACAGGTCGTCGGGGGGAGGCGTCAACCAGTCGTGCTTGCCATCGAGCAGGATCGCGTCCACCTGGACGCCAGACGCCGCGATTGCGGCAAGGGCGCGGTTGCCAGCCAGGCGCAGGGCCGCCACTATCCCCACCGCGTCGATCTCCTGGGGTGAGGAGTGACCAACCGCACGGGCCACACCGTAATCGGCCAGCACCTCGTTCATGGCGTCGCGACGCTTGGGGCTGAGCAGCTTCGAGTCGGCCAGGCCAACGGGCCACGAGTCGCAGCGTTCCACAGCCACGATGCCTACCGAGACGGGTCCTGCGAGGGCGCCGCGGCCTACTTCATCGACGCCTGCGACGATGCTGGCTCCGCCATCCCACAGTGCGGTCTCGTACTTGAGCGAGACGGGCATCAGGCTATTCGGCTGCGGGCGTCGTGGGCGACGCAGTGCTGCTTGGCTCGACAGCGGCGGGCGTCGAGTCCTCGTCAAAAGGGTTGCCAATGCCGGTCCAGTGACTCGTGGGCCACACGACGGCGAACGTGGTGCCGACCACGTTGTCTATCGGTATAGTGCCGCCGCCCGGCTCCCCCATGTGTGCGCGTGAATCCGCTGAGTTGTCGCGGTTGTCGCCCATGACCCACAGGTATCCCGGCGGGACGGTGACCTCGAACTCGCGGCCGCATGGTTGCGTGCCCGGCTTGATGTACGGCTCGTCGACGGACTCGCCGTTGACCTCAACCGTGGCGTCTGCGTCGGTGCATGACACGACGTCGCCCGGCAATCCGACGATGCGCTTGATGAGGTGCTCTCCCGCGTCCTCTGGCAACAGCCCGGTGAAGGTGAGGACCTCCGCACCCACCTTTGACAAACCCGTGGGGTTGTCAGCGGGATCATGCTGAAGCCAATTGTTCGGGTCCTTGAACACCACGACATCGCCGTGGCGAAGGGCTAAGGGCCCCGGCCGCCACTTGGTGACCAGAATCCGGTCGTTCTCAACCAGGGTGTTTTCCATCGACGCTGACGGAATCCAGAAGGACTGAAAGAAGAAAGTTTTGATGACGAGCGACAGCACCAACGCGCTCACCACAATGATGAGTACCTCGCGGATCCAATTCCACACGCGACGACCGGCGGAGGGCTGGCGCCCGTCCGCCGGTGCGTCGGTGGTGGTGCTGATGCTTAGTTCTCGCGCTTCTCGCGAATACGAGCAGCCTTCCCGCGCAGTCCGCGGAGGTAGTACAGCTTTGCGCGGCGGACGTCGCCACGGCTCACAATTTCGACGTGGTCGATCGTCGGTGCGTTGATGGGGAATGTACGCTCCACACCGCAACCGAACGAGACCTTACGGACGGTGAACGTAGCGGCCACGCCCTGGCTCTGGCGAGCGATGACGATGCCCTGGAACACCTGGATACGAGAGCGGCTGCCCTCGATCACCTTCACGTGGACCTTGACGGAGTCGCCCGCCCGGAACTTTGGCATATCGGTGCGGATCAAGTCCGCGGTAATGGCGTCAAGCTTCTGCATGACTTATCTCTCCTCGCACACGCCACAGGTCCCGCGCGGTATCTGCCTTACGGCAATCAATAAGTGGTGGTGAGCATCGAGAATTGCTAGGCCCCCTGTGGCAGGCCATCGCGTCGTACGCACCGAGGGACTATTGTGCCACATCCCAGCGACTCATTCTTTTCAGGCGAGTCCGGCGTCAGCCAGAGCGCCCTCAACTGAGCCCAGGATACCTTCGCTGGTGTAGCTGGCACCGGACACATACGACACGTCCCACGTCTGCGCGTCGACCACCTCTCCCACCAGGGCGGGGATCGCGCTTGCGTTAATTCGCTGCGATTTGGAGTCGGTGAGACCGCTCTGCAAGGTCTGAACGTCCGTCACGACACCGGCTTCGACTATCACCTGCACCCGCATCGTGCCGTACCGTGTGTCAATCGCGGGTCCCGCGTACGTCCCGCTCACTGCCGCCGATGCCTCTGCCGCAGGGGTAGGCGTCGTGGAGGGAGTCGGGATGGACTGGGTCGGGCTGGACTGGGTGGTCGCGCCTGAGCCTGACCCGGTGACAGGTGATGACGCCGTGGTGCTGGTCGATGCGACCGCTTGCAAGTCTGCCGCAGCGAATGGCGCCTCACCTGCACGCCAACCGGCTGCGAGCACGGACAAACCGGCCACCGTGAGGACGACTCGACTTACTATTCTCATTTCTACTCTCCTACCAGTCGAACTTTTCGCGGTGCACGGCTGCTTGTGGCATACCCGCCGCGATCGCGTCGGCGGCCATCGCATCGGCCCAATCAATGGGTCCGCAGACAAATAAGTCCGCGCGTTCTAACCCCGGAACTAGGTCGCGTAGCGTGCCACCAAAACCGACGGGCGCCCATCCGCCCGCGCGCCGTCCGTAAAACTCGTAGAGTTCCGCGCCACGTGCGACGCACAAGTCACGGATCTCATCAAGAAGCGGAGCCTGGGCCTCGCTGCGGGCCCGCACGATGACGGTGACAGACTCCGCGGGATCAGCCGTCTCGAGCAGAGCGCGCACCGGGGTGATACCGATGCCAGCTCCCGCGAGCACGAGGCCGCGACCAACTCTCGATCCGTGGTGAAAGACGCCGTAAGGACCGGCCACACTGACTCGGGTGCCCGGACGCAAATCAGCTAGCGCGGCCGAGTGATTGCCCAGCGGCTTCACCGTGATGCGCATCGCGTGCGGGGCGGGTGACGCCGACAGTGAGTATGGATTCGCGGTCATCCACAGATCTCGGGTCCAGAACCGCCACAGCATGAACTGGCCCGCCTGCGCTTTCATTCGGTTGACGGTGCGACCGGTCATGATGACGGAGAGACTGCCGTCCGCGTGCCTATCGACATGGTTGACGGTCAGCCGGTTTGTGAACACGCGGCGCACCGGGATGATCACGCGCCAGACCAGCAGCGAGCCAAATGCGACGGTATACAACACGATCCAGAACCAGGCAGCGAAACTGCTCACCACGAACGTCACGCCATCTGTGAATTGGTGGGGCACGCTCAGTGCGATGGCAGCGTACGCGAGCAGGTGGATCGCATGCCAAGTCTCATACGGCCAGCGACGGCGGGCAGCGGTGACGGAAGTAAGTACCACCACCAGGAACACGACAAGCCCCAGAACCGACAGGCCAATCCACTTCTCGTGGGTCACAAAGTAGACGGTCTGCGCTGGGATATCGCGCCCCTCAGGCACTCCCCACGAGATGGTCAGCAGGGTGGCGTGCGCGAGGAGCAGCAGGAACGCCAGCTTGCCCAGCTTGCTGTGCACTACAAGCGCGTGGTCATGGCCGATAGTGCGCTCAATCCAGGGCGCGCGCGACGCGAGCGCGACCTGCACGAGCAACAGCACGGTAGCGATCAGGCCGGTGACTCGGCCCACCTCCTCGACCACGACGATGGGTACCGTCCAGCTCAGCGATCCGCTCGCGAGAAAGAAGGCGACGGCAGCGATACACAGCATCCATACGGTGGCCTCAAGCGTGTCCCGCCAAATCCATGAGAACCGACGCGGGCGCGACTGCGGCGACATGTGTGGACGGCGTGACGCGCGCTGGGGGTGTGACGAGCGCTGGGGTGAGGAAGGCATCGGCCTTGGGGGACCTACGGGAGCGAAAGTACTCATGATTCCAGTGTGCAGAATCAACCCTGAGAGGATCCTCAAGAAAGGCTAGGACACGAACTTAAATCCGCGTCCCCGCACGGTCGTGATCGCGTGGGCTCCAAGTCGCGAGCGCAAGTAGCCGATGTAAACGTCCAGCACGTTCGTCCCCGAAGCAGCTCCCCAGACATGGTCAAGCGCGGCCTGCCGCGTTACGACCTCGCCCGCATTTCGCATGAGGAGGTCAAGAAGTTGGAATTCGCGGTTGGACAATTTGACCGGCTCGCCGTCGCACTCGACGCAACGCCGGACGGGGTCGAGGACACATGTCCCTGCGACGATGACGCCACTGTCACCCTCGTCCGGATCATCGTGGCGTGTCCGCAACCGGATGCGCAGCACCAGTTCATCGAATGAGAAGGGCTTAGGCATGTAGTCGTCCGCGCCGTGTTCGAGTCCGCGCACGGTATCTTCAGCACTCGTGCGCGCTGTCAAGATGATGACCGGCAAGCGCGAACCGGAACTGCGTAGGCGCCGCAGAACCGTGAATCCCTCTTGGTCAGGAAGACCGATGTCGAGCACCATGAGGTCAAAGTCGCCGGTCTTCGCCAGCGCCAACCCCTCGCGCCCGGTCGTCACCCACGTCACTTCCATCTGAACGGTACGCAAACCCTCGCTCAACTGAGTCGCGAGTCGGTCTTCGTCTTCGACGAGCAGCAATCGGATCATGAGGTGGCCCCCGGGGAACGCACCGGTATAACAATCGTGAAAGTCGAGCCCTGGCCCACTTCGCTTTCGAGCTCGACGTGACCGCCATGAGCGAGCGCGATGGCGGACACGATCGGCAGCCCTAGCCCCGCGCCTTCGCTGTCGTCACCCACACGTTGAAAACGTTCAAGGACGCGCGCATGGTCTCCTGCCTCAATACCGCGGCCCCTATCCGTCACGGACAACCGTGCCCACTGCCCGTCAATGACGGAGCCAACGGTGATGGGCGTCGATGCGTCACTGAACTTCACCGCGTTGGCCACCAGTTGCAGCCACGCTTGCTGCAAGCGTTGCTCATCGGCGTGAACAATCATGGCCGCGCGCTCGCCGAGCCTGCACTGGTGATCCGACAATGCCAGTGCTCGTTGCAGCACGGCATCGGTAAGCGTGCCAATGTCGATCTCGCCCTTGTCAACAAATTCCGGTCGGTCGGCCTTAGCCAAAACTACTAGGTCGTCCACGAGGCGCGACATCATCGCTACCTCGTCCTGCAACATGGCCTGGGTCTGTTCCACTTGCGCGCTGTCGCGCGGCTCAAGCAGATCCAAGCTGGTGCGCATCACCGCTAGCGGCGTGCGCAATTCGTGGCCGGCGTCATCCAGCAGGTTGCGCTGCGCGGCGAACGCGCGGTCGATGCGCTCAAGCATCGCGTTGACCGTCTCGGATAGCCGAGCGAGGTCGTCGTTACCTACAATCGGGATCCGCCGCGTGAGGTCAGTCTCGCTAATATCCCGGGCAGCCTCGTCCAGAAGTCGAATTGGCACCAGCAGGCGCCCCACGGTGACCCACGCTACGACGGCGATAAGGACAAGGGCGAGTACTGCAGCCAACGCGTATCCACCCACGATTTCGCCTAGTTCGTGCATCCGTGCGCCATGGTCCGTGGCGACAGTGAATACCGCCTCGGTGGACCCGTCGGCCCCCTGAACCGGAATGCTCACGCTGCGGTAATCGGCAGTTGCCGTCGAGATGCTGCTGACATTCACCTCGCCCGACGCCGGATTCCCCGCATCCACAAGGAAGTCTGGGTCATCCTCTAGCGGGAGATGGTTGGCCGAGGCTGGGACGAACCGGGCCTCACCGGTCACAAATCCCACGGCGCTAGTCGTATCTGACGCGGCCGCATTTTGGACACCGGCGCGAACCAGATCTGCGGGTTCCGTCCATGCCAACCCAGTTGCCGGGTCCGGACCGTCCGCAAGCGCGTAGAACGCGTCGGCTCGAGATCGCAACTCGGCATCGATCGTCGCGGTGACGTCTGAGGAGATAAAGACGTACGCGACCACTCCTGTCAGGCCGATGCCGAATGCAGACAGCGCAACGAGCGAAACCAGTACTCGGGCTCTTACCGTGAGACCGCGGCCAGACGAACGCGCTGTGCGACGAGAAATGGTGGCCCCTTCCGACTGATCTCTACGCTAATGCGTTACTCCGAGCCAGAATCATCGCCGCTCGCCGACTCCGCATCACCGGTAGTGGATGAATCCGTGGACTCTTTGTCGGCCTTGCCATGGTTGTCGCGTTGCTGCAGGTGAACCACACCATCGTCGTCGACGGTGGCGCCTTCCCCATAACCACGCACATCGCGGTCACCGTCGTCGTCACGGTCGCCTTGCCCATCGCCGTCACGGTCGAGGTCGCGAACCTCAGGGGCTACGGTCTCGGGGCGATCCCCGCGGCTGCGGGAGCCGTCGGTCGTCGTACCAGAACCGTCCGTCGCGTCCGAGCTGCGATCGACCGATGGCGTCGCCTCCGCATCGGAAATATTGACCGGCTGCCCCACGGGCTGGGACGCGCTCGCCGAATCGGACACGATGAGGTTCGCGCCGATGCCAATCGCGATGACTGCTGCGCCGGTGCCTGCGATGGTGAGAATGTAACGCGAAGTGTTTTTCATAGGCCCCATCCTCGCGTGTGGTTCCTGAGAGGTTTCTTAAAAACTGGTCACATGTGGCGCGTTGCGCGCCGGACATCCCAACAGCAGGATTTGGCTAGACCACTCCCTGTGCGCGCATCGCGCTGGCGACTTTGAAGAATCCGGCAATATTCGCGCCGTTGACGTAGTTGCCCGGAGTACCAAAGTCCTCAGCCGCAGCCTGGCAACGGTGGTGAATGGTGGCCATGATTGATCGAAGTCTGGTGTCTACCTCGCCGCTGGTCCATGACAGCCGAGCGCTATTTTGCGCCATTTCCAATCCCGAGACCGCGACACCTCCTGCGTTGCTCGCCTTGGCGGGCCCGTAGAGAATGCCTGCGTTAAGGAATACGTGGGCCGCTTCAAGGGTCGACGGCATATTTGCGCCCTCGGCGACGAGTTGCACACCGTTCTTGACGAGGTTGCGCGCATCGGTGCCGTTGATCTCGTTCTGGGTGGCCGACGGGAATGCACAGTCAGCGTCGTGGTTCCATAGCGGGTTGAAGTTAGCGTCCGCGCCTACAGGTGTGAAGATCGCATCGGGGAACTTTTCCAGGTAGTCAGAGATGCGGCCGCGCCTGTTGTTCTTGATCTCCTTGACCCAGGCCAATTTCTCGCGATTGAACCCCGCTTCATCGTAGATGTAGCCGCTCGAGTCGGAAAGGGTCACTGCGGTGGCGCCCAGGTCGATAAGCTTCTCGACTGTGAACTGCGCGACGTTCCCGGAGCCTGAGACGAGTGCCACCTTGCCGTCAAAACGCTCCTTGCGGGTCTGCAACATGTCTTCCGCAAAGTAAACACAGCCGTATCCCGTGGCCTCCGGGCGGATGAGCGAGCCGCCCCAGTCGAGCCCCTTGCCCGTAAGTACGCCGGTGAACTCATTGCGCAGTCGCTTGTACTGGCCAAAAAGGTAGCCGATTTCCCGGGCGCCGACACCAATATCGCCGGCGGGCACGTCCGTGTTGGGGCCGATATGTCGCGCGAGCTCCGTCATGAATGCCTGGCAAAAGCGCATCACCTCACCGTCGGACTTGCCCTTCGGGTCAAAATCGCTCCCACCCTTGCCCCCGCCCAGCGCAAGTGACGTCAACGAGTTCTTGAGGACCTGCTCAAATGCGAGGAACTTCAGCACTCCGAGGTTGACCGACGGGTGAAAGCGCAGTCCCCCCTTGTACGGCCCGAGCGCACTGTTCATCTCCACGCGGTAACCGCGGTTGACCTGTACCTCGCCGTTGTCGTCGCTCCAAACCACACGGAACGTAATAATGCGCTCGGGCTCAATCATGCGATCGAGGACCTTTTCTGTCACAAATTCGGGGTAACGCGCCAACACCAGATCAAGGGATTCGATTGTCTCTTCGACTGCTTGTCGGAACTCGTGCTCGCCTGGATCCTTGGCGGCAACGGTTGCGAGAAGATGGGCAGCGTAATCGCTCATGGCGCTCCTTTGATGGGTGCCGGCTAAGTTCGTGGGCGTGAAACCCACCCGAGCCTACACAGCCCTAGGCAGGGCGCGGCACACCTATACCAGGCGCCCACATCGTGATCAGCCAGGCGGCAGCAGGTCGGGACGACGTTCCCGAGTGCGCTCGAGCTGCTGCTCGTGACGCCACTGTCCGATCTTTGCGTGGTGCCCGCTCAACAGGATCTCCGGCACGTCGAGGTCACGCCAGGATGAGGGTCGTGTGTAGCTGGGATACTCGAGGAGCCCGTCCGAGTGGCTTTCCTCCACGATGCTCTCCGCATTGCCCATGAACCCCGGGATCAGTCGGGTGATGGCTTCGATCATGGCGAAGGCCGCAACTTCTCCCCCGTTGAGGACGTAATCGCCCAGCGACACCTCGGTGACTGCGAAGCCGGCGCCCGAGTAGTGCTCCGCGACCCGCGCATCGATTCCCTCGTAGCGCCCGCACGCGAAAGCGATCTGCGGCGCCTGTGCGAGTTCCGCGGCCATCGCCTGGGTAAAGGGAAGCCCAGCGGGACTTGGCACGAGCAGATGACCACCCGGCTGGAGTACGTCGTCAAGGGCCCGGCCCCAGACGTCGGGCTTCATCACCATGCCTGCACCGCCGCCAAAAGGTGCGTCGTCGACCGTGCGGTGGTTATCACTGGTCCAGGCGCGCAGGTCGTGCACACGCGTATCGACTAACTCTGCCTGACGAGCCTTGCCTAGCAGCGCCACATCGAGCACATCAAAGAACTCAGGAAAAATCGTGACTACGTCGATGCGCATCAGGCATCGCCATCCGTGCCGTGCGTCTCACCTGTCACCTCGGGTTGCTCGCCCGCCAGCAGGCCGTAAGGCGGCGTCACGACAACACGTCCGCCCTCAATGTCAACCTCCGGCACAAACTCGTCCACGAATGGAATCATCGCGCGCTGACCAGATGGCTGCTTGATGATCAGCAAGTCCTGCGCTGGCATCGATTGCAGGTCAACTACCTTGCCTACCTCGGCACCATCGGGCCGGACAGCAACAAGTCCCACCAGCTCATGAACGAACCAGGCGTCATCCTCGTCGGAGTCTTCGGCCTCAATGGTCAATTCCGCTCCGCGGGCCGCATCGGCCAACTCGCGTGAGGTGATCTGCTCAAATACGACGTACCAGCGGCCGCCCTGCGTGCGTGTCTTGACGATTGTCAGCGGGCCCTGTTCGGGTGGCTGCACCTCGAAGTCGGCACCCTTGAAGAGCCGTTCCTCGGGGATATCGGTGTGGAGCTCAACGGTGACCTCGCCTTTGAGCCCGTGCGCGCGACCAATTCTGGCAACCGTAAGTTTCATGGGGTCAGCCTACTTGGAATGGGGCTGCACTCAGCGTGCAGCGAGCCACTGCTAGCGCGGGGCGACGTCAACGATGTTGACACGCACGTCGTCGCGGGCAATGGCCTCCACAACGGTACGGATTGCGGACGCAGTGCGTCCACGGCGACCAATGACGCGGGGCAGGTCGTCGGGGTGAACCACAACGTTAAGCGTGGTTCCCCGACGCCCGGAGCGCTCGGTGACGCGTACATCGTCCGGGTTGCGGACGATGCTACGGACCAGGTACTCCAGGGCGTCGAGGGTCACGGTTACTTCTCCTCGGCCTTTTCGGCGTCGGCGGCAGGCGTCTCTTCAGCGGCCGGTGCATCGGCGGCGGGAGCCTCTGCTTCGGCGGCCTTCGCCTCAGCCTTAGCAGACGCTTCAGCGGCCTTGGCCTCAGCCTTGGCAACCTCTTCGGCAGCCTTAGCTTCTTCCTCAGCTGCCTTCTTGGCCTTATCGGTCTCGACTGCCTTAGCGGCCTTCAACTTCTCAGCGGAGTCGGCGTGAGCCTTGATCTGGTCTTCGGCGCTCACCTTCTCGCCTGCAACCTGAACGGTGCTCTTGGCGTTCTTGTCGCCCTTGTGGATGCCCATGTCACCGGTGAGCGTCAGCAGCTTGCGGACCTGGTCTGACGGCTGTGCGCCAACCGAGAGCCAGTAGAGCGCGCGCTCAGAGTCGATCTCGATGATCGAGGGGTTGTTCAGCGGGTGGTAAATGCCGATCTCTTCGAGGGCCTTACCGTCGCGCTTCGCGCGGCCGTCCATGACGACGACGCGGTAGAACGGTGCCTTCTTCTTACCAAAGCGCTTTAGACGAATCTTGACAGCCATCGCTGTATCTCCTTGTTTTCGGTTTGAGCCGGCGCCCATCACCCGGGGATATCGGACAATGTCGCTAGCAAGACGAAGTGGATCCGGCGGTAAGAGGGCCGCGTTCACCAGCGCCCTATTGTGCCAGAGTTCGCGGTGCCGGGGCAACCACGCCAAGCACTACAGCCGATGCTGCTCGCACTGTGCCTTCCCGGCGCGCGTCGCGGCGCCATACATTTACTACGCCCACCATGCCTCGTCGATCCGGCTAGGGGTAGTACACCTTGACCACCTCGGTGACTTCGCCGTCATTGACGTACAGGTAGTAGTCAGAATCGTCCCACTTGGCTCGAACCTCGCTGTAGGGCGCAGTCGAGTCGCCAGGAAAGTTCTTGTAACCCGCAGACCAGAACACCGCGCCGTCGGCAAGCGGCAGGGTCCGCAAGGCGGGGTTGTCGTTAGAAGTCGCATACCCCTTCTGTGGCTCATCAGGACCAAGCGAGTCTAAATATGCGGTCCATTGCGGGGATTTCGGGTGGTACATGCAGGCCAGGTCGAAGGAAATCGAGTCGGCGCCCCACGCACGCACCATGCCGTACCAGACGCCGTCCGGAAGGGTGTCGCTCGACCCGGGCGAGCAACCCGACAACGCGGTGCCGTCGGCGTTCATGGGGTATGCGTCATACGGCCAGCTGTCCGTCGCGAGCGCGAATCGAGGCGGTGTCGCCGTGTCGCTAGGCGTAAGTTCGGCACTGGCCGTTACATCTGGGTTCACACTTGACTCCGGTGTCGGCTCGCCTGACGCCGTAAACGACGGGTAAACCGCGCTCGGCCCGGTCGAGACTGGGTCAACTCCGGAACAAGCCACGAGCAGGACCGCTGCTGCGACCGCGCCACTTGCCCACTTCGCACTCGTCGTCGCCCACATACCGCGAAATCTATCAGCCGTGCTCGCCGGAAGCCTTCAACGTCGGCCAGCCGGGACTGCGCTCCGAGAACACCTTGCCTTCGCGTAGCGAACAGGTGAGCACGTGCAGTCCCTCGGACTGCGCAGCGAACGCGACCTTGCGCCCGCCAGCCATGATCGCAGTCGCCCATGCGTCACATTGCACCAGGTCGCTGCCGATGACTGACGCCTGCGCGTAGTGCTGCGCGGCATCCCCCTTACGCGGATCCCAAATGTGCTCTCCACTGTGTGCTGTTCCCGAGGTGGCTATCGCGTTTCCACCGTCGAGGTGGATCGCGTCGACCGCGCGCACTGGCCCGGGCCCGCTTGGCGGCGCGTCGGACGATCGCGGATCCGCGATCCCAATGCGCCACGGGTTAGCCATGTCGGGACGCCCATGTGCCAGGACGTCTCCCGCGCAGCCCCACAGCCACGCCGATGCTCCCAATAGCTGGAATCGCCACCGCGCGCGCTCCATGGCCCAGGTCTTGACGATCCCGGTGGGGTCGATCACACCGTCGGGCCGGCGTGCATCAAAGGCGCCACCGGTCGCGTCCCGGTACTGCTCACACAGGTCCAGTACCACTGCGACGGCTGGCACACAGTCGCCGATGCTCGCCTCGCCACGCCCCAGGCGTGACATTTCGGAGTCAGGCTTGTAGAGGCTGAAGATGCCGTCCGCCCAACGCAGGTCAGACTCTACAAAAGACATCACGGTGTCGAGCGCCTCGTCATTGACCGCCTCGGGCACGTCGAGCGTGAAATCCATAGCCATCGCGGTCACCGTGCGCCGCTTGAAGTTCTCTTTCACGGACTACATCCTTGCCTTAGCATCACAAACCAGCATCGTCGAAAGCACCTTGGGCGGACTCGATCATCGCCGGTGAGGTGAAGGACGAACCACTGACGTACTCGACGTCCCAGTCCTGAGCCTCAAGGATGCGTTCGCGCAGGATCGGTAGCGCCATCGCATTAACGGAAACGGATTGGCTCGCGTCGGTGCCCGCGGTGAGAAATTCGACGTCAGCGACCTTGCCGTCGGCGACGATGATTTGCAGTTGGTAATCACCGCGAAGATTGGTCACGATCGGCCCCACGAAGGTGCCCGCTGTCGTGCTCGCCTCGCTACCATCGGAGGTGGGCGCGGGTGTTGGCGTCGCCGGCGGTGTAGCGGACGGCGCGGCGCTGGTGTCCTCCGGGGCGCTCGACGCGTCCGCAGTTGGCTGGCCCGCGAGTACCAACACTGCGGCCTCGGGAGCAGCGGCAAAGCCGGCGCCCAAAATAACTATGGAAGCGCCACCCACCATGAATTTTCTTGAAGTCTTCATGACTACCACCCAAACTTTTCGCAATGAACTGCCTCGGGTGCGACGCCGGCGGCCAGCGCCTCGGCAACGACGACCGTAGCCCAGCCGGGTGGGCCACACACATACACATCCGTTGACGCGGGGTCAGGCAGGAACTCGGCGAGGTCTGCGGGGCGTTCGAGTGTGCCCCACGACTGGCCACGTCCACCCTCAATGACATGGACGCTCACGCCACGCTCGGCCGCGAGCGCCTCCACCTCGTCCAGCAGCGGGGCCTCGGATCGCGACCGCACACGTACCACCACCGTGCAATCGTCGCCGGGCTCCACGGCCTCCAAGAGCGAGCGCACCGGCGTGATGCCGATGCCCGCAGACACGAGCAGCAGAGCGGACTTAGTGCGCGCAGCGTGTGTGAAGATGCCCAACGGGCCTTCGACGATGACCTTGGTGCCAGGTGCCACTGCGCCGATCCCAACTGAACCGTCACCCGACGGCTTGACGGTGATACGCAGGCGTTTCCCGGGGACGGTCGACAGTGAGTACGGATGAGACTGCCACTTGAGGTCAGAGTTCAGGAATCGCCACAGGAAGAACTGCCCAGCCTGCGCACGCAATGCAGCAATATCGCGCCCAGTCATTATCACCGAGGTCGAGCCGTCAGGAAGGCGTTCGGAGCGCTCCACCGTCAACCCATGCCGCGCATTGAGCACCAGTGGGCGCAACAACCGGAAGATGACAAATGAACCAATTGACAGCGTCCACAGCGCAGCCCAGAACCACCAGGACAAGGCACCGCCAACAAACGTCGATCCCTCAAGGAACTGATGCGGGACAGCGAAGGCAACACCCACGTAGACCAACAGGTGCACCGCGTGCCAACGCTCATAGGGCCAACGCAACCGCACAGCGGTCAACGAGGTGAGCAAGACAACGAGGAAGCTCACTGCAGCGATTTGCGCGAAGAGCATGAACCAGCCGTACTGCGGCCACGTCAGCGTCTGCGACAAGAAGGAACGGTTCTCATACGCGCCAGTGGTGGCGGTCATCAGGATCAGGTGCGCGAACAACAACAGGATCGCGATCTTCCCCAGCCGGGTGTGCCTGGCAATGGCGCGGTCGTGGCCAATAGCTCGCTCGACCCAGGGTGCGCGCGACGCAAGCAACACCTGAGTCATCATCATCACGGCCGCCGTGATGCCGAGCGCACGGCCCAAGGTGTTCCACCAGTCGACTACTGTCACGGTGTTTAGCGCTCCGCTAGCGATCATGAGCGCAATGCCAGTCACAATCGACAGCCACATTGCTGCCTCTAGGCCGTCGGCCCACCAGCTCCGGCGCATATTCTGGGCTGCGCGGTCGTGCTTCACATCAAGCGTCGTCATGGCGTCCTCTCGAGTCCATCTCCAGTTCGCACGCCCAGCGGGGCTGGATTGCTCATCGTCATCCAGCGTGCGCCTATGACCCTGCCACCACTTCGCCACGCAGCACCACGGCGGTGGGCTCGCGGAGCACGGAAATATCCTCACGCGGATCACGGGGATAGACCACAAGGTCCGCGCTTGCACCCTCGCTGAGGCCCTGCGCGCCCAAGAACTGCCGTGCCGACCATGACGCCGCCGCCACCACATCGGCCGCAGGGATGCCCGCCTTCACCATCTGAGCGGCTTCCTCAGGAAGCGCGCCGTGACCGATTGTGCCGCCCGCATCGGTGCCAACTAGCAGCGTGATGCCAGCCTCATGGAACGCACGCACCTGCGCGTAGCGGTTGTCGTACATGGGGCGCATACGTGCCGCGTAGCGCGGAAACCTGTCCGCACCCTGCTGCGCGTAGCTTTGAAAGTTCTGCACCTGCAACAGAGTGGGGACCACGGGCACCCCGGCGCTTGCTGCGCGCTGAATCTGCGCGGGCGTCATTCCCGTACCGTGCTCGATGCAGTCGATACCCGCGTCAAGCAGCCCGTCGATGCTCTCGGTGGCGAACGTGTGCGCGGTGACCCTGGCGCCCTCAGCATGTGCCGCTGCCACGGCCCCGGCGAGCACTTCCGCGGGCCACAGAGGCGCAAGATCCCCTAGGTCGCGGTCAATCCAGTCGGCGATCACTTTGACCCAGCCATCACCACGTCGTGCCTCTTCGGCCACCACGGAAGGTAGGTCGGCCACGTCGATCTCCCGCGCGTAGCCACGCAGGTAACGCATGGGGCGCGCAATGAACCGGCCTGCACGAATCAGACGTGGCAGGTCACTCCTGCTGTGCACAAATGAGTTGTCGATCGGAGAGCCCGCGTCACGGATCAGCAAGGTGCCCGCATCGCGGTCCACTTCCGCCTGTTTGACCGCGAGGTCTGGCTCAACCGCACCCCCCGTGTCGAGCCCAATGTGGCAGTGAACGTCGACGAGTCCGGGGACGGCGAATCCTGACAGTTGAGTGAAATCAGCGTCGGGTATTGAGGTCGGCCGCGTCAACGTCAGGCGACTGTCAACCACCCACGCCTCATCGTATTCGGTGACGGAATCAACGATCACTTTTCCGGTGAGGTGAAGGGCACTCATCAGCTGACTATCGACCCAGGTACTTGCCGAAGTCGGCGTTGAGTTTGGTGGCAACATCCTTGGGGGCTGCCGGCGCACCGAGCCCGAAGGCGCTGCCGGCTGCGGCGCCAGCGTCGGGCTTGGACTTGGCCGCTGCCTCTTGTTGCGCGCGCTTGGCTGGGTTACCGCTCTTGCCCTTGACCTTGCGCTGCGGCGCCTGCTTACCACGCGACTTTTTGCCGCCGGGCATCCCGCCGAACGCACCGGGGCCGCCCCCCGCACCTGGCATCTGCGGCATACCGCCGCCTTGGTTGATGGAGCGCATCATCTGCTGCGCATCGGCGAAACGCTTGACGAGGGTGTTGATCTGAGCGACCGATGTGCCCGACCCCTTCGCGATGCGTAGCCGACGCGAGCCGTTCAGGACCTTGGGGTTGTCCCGCTCGTCCGCGGTCATCGACTGAATAATTGCCTCGGTGCGCACAAGTTCGCGCTCATCAAAGTTGTCAATCTGCTCGCGCATCTGCCCCATGCCCGGAAGCATCGTCAGCATCTTCTTCATCGAACCCATGTTCTTGAGCTGCTGCATCTGGCTCAAGAAGTCGCTCAGCGTGAAGTCTTCGCCCTTGGCGACCTTGTCAGCCATGCGCTTGGATTCTTCTTCATCGAAGGCCTTTTCGGCCTGCTCGATAAGAGAGAGCACGTCACCCATGTCGAGGATGCGCGAGGCCATGCGGTCGGGGTGGAAGACCTCGAACTCGTCGACCTTCTCGCCTGTCGAGGCGAACATGATGGGACGGCCGGTGATCTCCGCGACCGATAACGCTGCGCCACCGCGGGCGTCACCGTCAAGCTTGGTCAGCACGACACCCGTGAAATCAACGCCCTGCTGGAAGGCCTGCGCAGTATTGACCGCATCCTGGCCGATCATCGCATCGATGACAAAAAGGACCTCGTCGGGCTCAATCGCCTTGCGGATGTCGCCGGCCTGCTTCATGAGCTCAGCGTCAACGCCAAGGCGGCCTGCGGTGTCGACGATGACGACCGAATGCTGCTTGGTCTGTGCCTCTTTGAGGCCCTTCTTGGCGACCTTGACCGGGTTGCCGCGCTGCTTTTCACCTTCACGGGTCACGCCGGGCTCGGGGGCAAAGACAGGAACGCCTGCGCGTTCACCGACCACCTGGAGCTGCGTGACGGCGTTCGGACGCTGGAGGTCCGCGGCCACGAGTAAAGGAGTCTGGCCCTGTTCCTTGAGGAAGTGCGCGAGCTTTCCCGCCAGCGTCGTCTTACCGGCGCCCTGGAGTCCCGCCAGCATGATGACGGTCGGGCCGGTCTTGGCGAAGTTCAGCGTGCGGGTCTCGCCACCCAGAATTGCGACGAGTTCCTCGTTGACGATCTTGACCACGTGTTGGGCCGGGTTGAGCGCCTCGGACACCTCAGCGCCGAGCGCGCGCTCGCGAACGTTCCCGGTGAAGGTGCGGACGACGGAAACGGCGACGTCGGCGTCAAGAAGAGCGCGACGGATCTCACGGATGGTGCCATCGATATCGGCCTCTGAGAGGCGTCCCTTGCCGCGCAGGTTGCGGAAGGTAGATGTCAGACGGTCGGAGAGGTTTGCGAACACTGGTGCCCTTTCGGAAATGGCTTGCTTTCTAGCCTACCTGGGGCGGCGCGTGCCCCTCCGCAAAGGCCTCTTTGGCGCGGGTCGCGAGCGTTGTGATGAGTGCGGCGCGCCAGGGCGTCCACGCCTTGGGTCCGGCGGCCTTCGCATCGGCCTGGGTCAACACACGTAGTGCATCAAGGAGGTCTTCTCTCCCTTCGACGGCGGCCAGCAGGTCAGCGACAGTCTGTGGATCGTCAAGGTCGCGCGTGGTCGCGTACAACGCGAGTGCCAGGTGCTGGCGGACCAGGACCTCGATGTCGTGAGTGAACCCCTCTGACAGGCCCAGCCGCGCGCCGATCGCGGGAACCAGCACGGCCCCGTCGATCGAGTGGTTCGTCGCGCCGTGGCGTTTGCCGATGTCGTGCAGCAGCGCCGTGAAGAGCAATAGGTCGCCATCGTCGACGTGGCGGCGAGCCTTACCCGCGAGCACCACTGTTTCAATCGAGTGCCGATCAACCGTGAACCGATGCACGGGACTGCGCTGAGGTCGGTTGCGCACGCCCTCCCACTCCGGTATCCACCGCACGGCGAGTCCGGCGAGGTCAATGGCTTCCCATACCGCCACCAGGTGGGTACTCGAGCGCAGCAGGTCGCACAGGTGTTCACGCGCCTCTAGCGGCCAAGGCTCTGGGATATCTGGGCACTTCTCAAAAGTAGCGAGCAGGTTTGGCGTGAACGTCAGCCCGGTCGATGCTGCAGTAGCGGCGGCGCGAATGGGCAATAGTGCATCGGACGTCACGTCGTAACCCGGCGCAAGGGCGAGTTCGCCGTCAACGTCGATCAGTCCGGTCGCGACGCTCACGTGGCGCGGCGGGCCACCGTAGCGGCGCGCCATCCAACCGCGCGAACCGATACCCGAGCGCTCGAGCGAGCGGCGCGCACCACGCTCGGTAGTGTCCAGCGCGTATGCGATGGTGCGGCCTGCCTCGGCTAGCGATGCGAGCACGTCGTCGGGGCCGTCGACGCCCAGCAAATCTGCGACATCTGTTGCGATGTGGCGCCCCAGCACGTTCTGCTGACGCCCTGTCACAGTTTGGATCGCGTCTCGCACGTCGAGCAGATAGTTACCTGCCGCGTCGACGGCGCCGTGAGGCTTATCTGTCAGCCAGGTCGCGGACAGTGCCGTGAGGCTCATCCAGTCGCGTAGTCCACCGCGGGCTTCCTTGAGGTGGGGCTCGATCAGGTACGCAATTTCGCCGTGGCGCTCAGCTCGCGCCCTGGACGCGCTCAGAAGTTCAGGGAATCGTTTGCGGGCCGCGCCGCGCCAGTCCTGGTAGATCGCAGCGCGCGCCTGCTTGGCGAGTGCCTCATCCCCAGCGATTGCGTGGAGGTCGAGCAGTCCGGCCGCAGCGGCCAAGTCCTTGGAAGCGACTTGCCTACACTCGGTGATGGACCGCGAGGAATAGTCGAGTTCAAGCCCTGCGTCCCAAATCGGGTACCAGAGTCGCTGTGCCAACTCCGCAAGCTGATCCTTGGACAATGTGGTGCCATCGTGGATGAGCACGAGGTCCAAGTCGGATTCGGGGCCTGCATCTGAGCGTCCGATGCTGCCAACGGCGCCGAGCGTGGCGCCTGTTGTCATGCCGCCGGTGACTGCTTCCCAGTGCTCTGCGAGTCGGGTGTGTGCCAGCCCACTCATTGCGAGGCGGCGCTGGACTCCTGGCACCCGATCGCGATACAGGGCGGCGGCGAGTTCTCGCCGCTCACGCCTGAGGTCCCGCAACCCAAGGGGATGCGGGACCTCAGCGTTGGAGTCATCACGAGCAACGCTAGCGTGGGGCTCCATTTTTGTTTTGTGTAGCGGTGCGGTTACAGCGCGTCAGCGCCGTGCTCGCCAGTGCGGACACGAGCCACGTCATCGACCGGGACCGTCCAGACCTTACCGTCACCGATCTTGCCAGTCTGAGCGGCGGACACGATGGCCTCCGTCACGATGGCCGCATCGGCGTCATCCACGAGGATCTCAAGACGAGTCTTGGGAACCAGGTCGACCGTGTATTCGGCACCGCGGTAAACCTCGGTGTGACCCTTCTGGCGGCCGTAACCGGCTGCCTCTGAGACGGTTACACCCTTGACACCAGCAGCCTCGACGGCGGCGCGAACCTCGTCAACGCGGTGCGGCTGAATAATTGCGGTTACGAGCTTCATGGTTACATAGCCTCCTCGTATGCGGTCTCGCCGTGTTCGGCGAGGTCAATACCCGCGATCTCGATCTCCTCAGAGACCCGGAATCCGATCGTGTGCTTGATAGCCAAGCCAATAATCAGCGTAGCAACTGCGGAATAAGCAATCGTGACGCCAGCGGCAACGAGCTGTGCGGTAAGACCGCCGAAACCACCGCCCAGGAACAGACCGTCCCAAGCGCCGAACGTAGTGGTACCGATGAGGCCGATGGCCACGGTGCCCCACAGACCGGATACAAGGTGGACACCGACGACGTCAAGCGAGTCGTCATATCCGAACTTGTACTTCAGGCCCACGGCGAGCGAAGAAAGAACTCCAGCAAGTACACCCACGATGAGTGCGCCCCACGGGTCAACCGCGACAGCGGCAGGCGTGATGGCAACAAGACCAGCGACAACACCGGAAGCGGCACCAAGCGACGTTGCCTTACCATCGCGCAGCTTCTCAACGAATAGCCAACCGAGGATCGCGGCGGACGTAGCAGCCGTGGTGTTAACCCAGGCAGCAGCAGCGACGTCGTCCGCAGCGAATGCAGAACCAGCGTTAAATCCGAACCAGCCGAACCACAGCAGCGCGGCACCTAGCATGACAAACGGAAGGTTGTGAGGCTTGAAGGGTTCCTTGCCGAAGCCCTTGCGAACACCCAGCAGGAGCGCGAGAACCAGGCCAGCAACACCAGCGTTGATATGAACCACGGTTCCCCCCGCAAAGTCCTGCGGGAACCAGTCTTCGCTGAAGATCGGACCAGCGTCGCTGAGGATTCCACCGCCCCATACCCAGTGAGACACGGGCGAATAGACGAAGATAGCCCATAGGAAGGCAAAGGCCATCCAAGCGCTGAACTTCGCGCGGTCGGCGATCGAGCCCGAGATGAGTGCAACAGTGATGATCGCGAACGTGGCACCGAAGCCAGTTGCAATCAGGGATTCGCCGTCGCCTGCAGCCCAAGAGCTGCTCAGGAACAGGTCTGAGGTGGGATCTCCGAACAGGCCGCCTGCCTGTGACTCACCTACCGAGATGCCATTGCCGACGAAAACCCAGGCGAGACCGACGACGGCCATTGCGCCAAAGCTCATCATCATCATGTTGAGGACCGACTTGCTTCGCGACATGCCACCGTAGAAGAACGCCACTCCAGGCGTCATCAGCAGCACGAGCGATGCGGAAGTCAGCAGCCATGCAATGTTGCCGCTATCCATGTTCTGTTTCTCCTTTTCCCAGCCACGCGGCCAGTCGAGAAACAGCGTTGCGCAGAACTGTTACGGCCGCAAGGCCTTAATGTTTCGGCAACGTTACATCATTGCGATTGCGGTAAAAGGTGTGTTGCGAACTGCACTAAATGCGGAATTGGTGCACGTTTGGCGACTATGAGCTTGTGTACTCGGAGCTGTCGAAGTAGTAGCTCTCCGTCGCGCTCAGGGCGGCGATGTCTCCGTCAACCAACACGTCGGCGACCTCACCGTAGAAGCCCGTCTCGTCCTCGTCGACGACGGACGCACCTTCGCAGGTCGTCGAATCAATCGCGATCGATTCAAAGTAATTCTGCGTGGCGATTTCGTTGAGCGCGGCGCACGAATCGTCGCGGTACGCGTCGCCGAGCTCCCAATAGACCGTGTAAATCGCTGCTGTCGATCCGATGTCACCAAAATCACCCGCAGGGTCGTCTACGGCGTCCGCGAAGCGGAGCGCCGCGAACACTGCCAGGGCGAAGATGCCGACGATAAGCAAGGTGCCGACAACAATGAGCGCAATACCCCACCCGGGAAGACGCTTACGCGGCCCTTTAGCATCCGGTGCGCCGGATCGGGCGTACGCGGTCGATCCTGGACGCACTGCGAAGGGGTCGTCCCCGGCGGTCGGGGCGTACGCGCCGCGCGCGGGCTCGGCCCCCAATGTGGCACTGGCTTCGGGACCATTACAGTCCGAGGATGAAGGTTGAGCGGGCTGAAAAGTCTGCGGCGGTGATGCGGCCGGCGCAACGTAGGTATCTGCGAAGTGCGCGGTCCACGCCGCGCCGTCCCAATACCGCAGTCGCCCTGAGCCGTCGTCATACCAGCCAGCTGGTGTCTGCGTCATTGTCTATTGCCCTACCTATTCGCCTAGCAAACCGTCCACGAACTGTTCAGGGTCAAACGGCGCGAGGTCGTCGACTCCCTCGCCCAGTCCGAGGAACTTCACCGGAACACCCAACTCGCGCTGCACGGCGATCACAATGCCTCCCTTGGCAGTGCCATCCATCTTGGTCAGTACAATTCCGGTCAGCGCGGCGACCTCACCAAAGATCTTCGCCTGGCTCAGCCCGTTTTGACCGGTCGTGGCATCCAACACCAGCAATACCTCGCTGGGCGGACGCACTTTTGAGACGACGCGCACGATCTTGCCAAGTTCGTCCATGAGGCCGGCCTTGTTTTGAAGACGCCCGGCAGTGTCGACGAGCAGCACGTCCGCGCCGTCTTCGCGTGCCTTGTCAGCGGCCTCGAACGCTACAGAAGCGGGGTCGGCGGCCTCCTTGTGCGAGCGGACAACGGGCACTCCCACCCGGCTGCCCCAGGTCTCGAGCTGATCGGCTGCGGCAGCGCGGAAGGTATCGACCGCTCCTAGGACAACGGAATATCCCTCCGCGACTAGTACGCGGGCAATTTTACCGACGGTGGTGGTCTTCCCGACACCATTGACACCGACGACGATCGCAGTAACGAGTTCGCCGGAGCCTGCGTCACCAAGAGCCAGAGATCGGTCGAGTTTGGGATCGACGATGCCCAGTAGGGCATCGCGCAGCGCGGCGCGAGGATCGACGTCAGGCTCGCGCGCCACGCGCTCCTTGAGCGCCGCGAGGATGTCATCCGTGGCGCCGGGGCCGACGTCAGCAAGCAGCAAGGTCTCCTCAAGTTCATCCCATGCCTCAGCGTCCATCGCTCCGCGACGAAAAACGGACAGCAGGCCTGCACCGAATCCGCTTCCGAGCCGAGAACGAAGGCGCGCGAATCTTGCGTCCGGGTTTTCGGGTTGCTCCTTGGCGGTGGTCGCCCTGGCTGGCGGTGCCTTTGGCCGGGTGTCCCGATCGAAGTCGCGCTGACCGCGCACCTTAGCGAATAACGCAGCTGCGATGCCGCCAATGATAGCGACGCCCGCAACGGCGGCGACTACTACGTCCTGGTCACCAGGAATCCATGAAACGTCCACGCGTTCAGTCTCTCAGGTCTCAGGTCTCAGGTCTCAACTCATCACAGCGACTCGCCAGGAATCAGGCGGCAGCGGTGTCTGAGTCTCGCACAGGGAGCACGTCGGAGGCGCTGGAGAGCTCAAACTCCGTGGTGGTGCGCGAACGGTTTTCGAGGCGTCCCAGGTCGTTCACCAGTGACAAGTCGTTGCCGCTGCGTTCCACGTCCGCAAACAGGTACTCCTTGCCGCTTCCGCCGTTTAGCCCAAGAATCACTCGCAATAGGTGCTGAGCGCGGCCCTCGGCCGCCATGGCAGCGATAAACACAACCCCGGCAATGACGAGCGCAATCACCAGCGTCGTTTCCATGTTCGAGAACATTCCTCACTCCTTCATCACATACCTATACCGAAATCGTGCCTCCCTCTGGAGGCGTTGGCAAGCCCCCCGATGTGGGGCAGCGCGTCGTTCGCTTTCTGTCAACAGTCCCGGCTACGCTCCCAGCATGACCGAACGCCGCACGATAAAGCCACGTGTACTGACTTGGATAACGATGGCTGTCGTAGGCATCGTAATAGTGGCAACCGCCGCCGGGTGGTTGCTATTCCGGGAGGACGCCGCAGGCGATCAAAACGCGCTCACCTCGACGGTGAACAGCGAAGGGTGCGACGACGTCGGGGTACAGCCTATCGAACTTAACCGGCAGGTGGTGGATGCACCAGAGAGGTTCTGCATCGTTGTGACCGAACCATCTGAGGTCACGGTGGGAGCCGCAGCAGTTGAATCATCCGACCCGATCCGGTTGGAATTATTCGATGCTGCGGAGAACTTGCTGGCAACAGCGGATTCCGCACCGAGCGACGACCCACAGATCACGCAGCTCCTCGTGCCGGGCGCGTATCTCGCAGTCGTCTCCTCCGCTGCGCAAACTACCCCAGAATTTCTGGTTTATACGGCCGTCTACGCCTCAGCATCGGCCGCCCCAAGTGCTCCTGCGGTAGCGCCGGCAGGATTGCCGGCGCGCGCGCAGTGCGGAAGCGACGACGTACCGTGGGTGTCATCGCCTGTTCGGATAGGTCGCGAAGATAGGGCACCGTACGTGTGCCTACGGGTCGAAGATGCCGACTGGGCGAAGATCGGCCTTGAGTCAGGTGACGAGGGCAACGAAGGTCCGGACCTCCGCCTGTCGGTGTTCGCGTACGACGCCGACGGTGCCGCATCGCTCCTCAAGAGCGTTGACGACTCATTTGGGTACGATCCCGAAATGTCGATCGACCTCGCCCCCGGCGACTACCTGATCGAAGTAGGTGCCTGGAACGAAGACACAATCGGCAGCCCAGAGCTCTACCTTGATACTGAGGGGTCGTTCTTCCGGCGCGGCAAAGTGAGTCCCCAGGCCGCTGCGCTGACTCCGCAGGCTTGTGAGGGGGCGGTGCAGGCGTGGAACACCGCGACGCAGACAGGAGCCGACGCGGTCCAAGGCGAGGGCGCCATCGCCGTTTTGGACCCAGACTCCACGCTCAGTGTCCGCACGGAGCTCCCACTTCTGTGCCTCGAGGTTCCACAGCAACAGCGCTTGACGCTCGAGGCCGCAACGCTGACGGACCAGGACCTGTCAATCGAGGTCATTGGATTCGAGGCGGACGGTACGCCGTATCGCTTTGCGTGGACCGACGAGAACCCCTACTCCGAGGTGCTCGGAGCGACGGATCCGCTCTTGGATCTGACGTTCCCTGCGGGTCGATACACCGTTGAGGTCAGTACTTACTACGGCGAACCGGCCGCCGAGTACGATGTCCGTTTCGTGCCCAGTACCCCGCGCCGTTAGCAAATCTCAGATCGACGAGGTTCGGCTACTGAGCCTCGCGAAGCCGCTGACTGATGACGGTTGTCACACCGTCGCCTCGCATCGTCACGCCGTACAGAGCATCGGCGATCTCCATGGTGCGCTTCTGGTGGGTAATGACGATCAGTTGGCTGTCCGCTTGCAGTTCAGTGAAGATCTCCAGGAGGCGGCCTAGATTGACGTCGTCCAGTGCGGCCTCGACCTCATCCATCACGTAGAACGGGCTGGGGCGTGCCTTGAAGATCGATATCAGCATCGCGACTGCGGTCAGTGACCGTTCCCCGCCGGACAGCAGAGACAGCCTCTTCACCTTCTTTCCCGCGGGCCGCGCCTCCACCTCAATACCTGTCGTGAGCATGTTCGTGGGGTCGGTGAGGACGAGTTTGCCCTCGCCACCGGGGAACAACCGCGGAAAGATGAGGTCGAATTGTGCGGCAGTGTCGTTGAACGCCTCGACAAAGATCTGCTCGACGCGCTCGTCGATCTCGCGCACAATCTCCAGTAGATCCTCGCGTGACTTCTTGACGTCCGCGAGCTGATCGGTCAAGAACTTGTGCCGCTCTTCAAGAGCCGCGAACTCCTCAAGAGCGAGCGGGTTTACTCGGCCAAGTTGGTTCATCGCGCGCTCGGCCTGGCGCAAGCGCTTTTCCTGCTGCTCGCGCACGTACGGCTGGGACTGCGGCTCATCGCCATCCACAGCATCGGCAGCGCGTACCGGCACGGGAATGTGCGGGCCATGCTCTGTCACGAGCTGGGTGGGGTCGACTCCGAGTTCATCGATTGCCCGCTGCTCAAGTTGTTCAAGGCGGACCTTTTGCTGAGCGCGTGCCACCTCATCCTTGTGCGCGTCGTCAGTAAGGCGGCGGTACTCCTCGGCATATTCCTCGACGCCGCGGCGCACACCGGCCAATTGCCCCGAGCGCTCGGTACGCGCCTGTTCCGCAGCGGCCCGCGCATCATCGGCACTTAGCACCGAGACATCGATCTGAGCGAGCGCCTCGTTGGCGCCTTGGATGACCTCGCGTGCGGCCTGAGCCTGACGCTCGCGGCGCTTTGCAGCCTCCTCGGCGCGCGCTCGTGCATCACGCTCGGCCGTTGCCGCCCGTTCCAGAGATTCGGCCCGTGCCGTGAGTGCGCGGGCGCGCTCCTCAGACGTGCGCAGCGCCAAGCGAGCCTCCGTCTCGCGCGCACGCGCGGTCACGGCGTCTTGCGCGTGCCGGTCGCGCTGGGCCTGCGCGGATACTGTGGCGGTCTCAGTCTGCTCGGGCTCCGCCTGAGCCGCTGTGAGCCGTTCGGTCAGGCTTGTGAGGTCAACCTGGTCGGCGGCGATCCGGACCGCCGCTTCCTCGAGCTGGACAGTGAGACGCTCGGCCTCGTTCTTTGCCGCCCGCGCATGTGCGCCCAACTGCCCCAGCTGTTCAGCGACCGCAGCCATGCGAGCATCGGACTCATTGAGGCGCTCGAGGGTGATGTCATGTTGTGTGCGCGCGACGGACTCGCGCTCCTCCGCCGTGCGGGTGGCGAACTGCGTTGACTCCACCACGATCGTCGCCGCATCGCGCTTGGTCTTAGCCTCGTCTAACGCCGCTTGCATATGCAGCACCGACGGCGCATCGCCCGCGCCGCCAGAGGCACTACGTGAGCCAAGGATGTCGCCGCGCCGGGTTGCCGCCACGATATCCCGATGCTGGTTCACCACGGCACGCGCGGATGCCAGGTCGTCGACCACCACAACTCCTGACATAAACGCGCGGACGGTGTCGACGATGCCCGTGGAGCCTGTGACGAGGTCCGATGCCCAGGCAGCGCCGACGGGAGGGTCAATATCGGGATTGGTCACCACGGCATCGGCGTTGGCGACGACAAACCGGGCACGCCCGGCATCCTCGTCGCGCAGCCAACGGATTGCGTCAACTGCGTCCTCGACGCTGTCGACCGCGAGCGCGTCTGCGAGGGGGCCCATCGCCGCTGCGATGGCGTCTTCCGCATCCGCGTGCACTTCGATTTGGGAGGCGACAGTGCCGCGGACAGACCGCACGTCGGCGCTGAGCAGCGCGCCGGCACCGTCCTTGCGGGCCAGCGAGAGTTCGAGCGCCTCCGCCCTTGCAGCCCAGGTGTCCCGCTCGCGCATCGAGATATTGAGTTGGTCCTTGAGCTCGGAGAGCGCCGCCTTGGCCCCCTCCCACTCCTCCGTCGCGGATTCGTGTGCCTGGTCCAGGTCCTCTTCGCCATCTTCGACGGACGCGACGGAGGTCTCAAGGTGCTGGAAGTCTGAAGTCGCGTCGTTGCCGCGCTTGAGTGCTGCCGCGAGTGCCTCGTTCAGCCTGCCAATTTCGGCCTCGGCCGACTCAACCCGGGAACGACGTGCCGCGACGTCTCCGGCTATACGCGCCACTCCCTCGCGGCGATCCGCTACCGAGCGCAATAGATTTGCGAGGTGCCGCTGTGAGGACTCAGACACCGACTCGGCGTCGGAGCGTCCTTGCTCAGCCTGCGTCAACGCGATCCCAGCGGCGGCGACCTCGGCCGCTAGCTCCGCTCCTGCTGCGCGCGCGCGCCGGAACTGCTCGTCCAAGTCCACCAAGTCGGTGGGCGGTGAGTGGTCAATAGCGGAACCAAGCATACGGATACGCTCGTCGGCTAACGCGGCGAGGTTGCGTAGTCGCTCACGAATCGAGCTCAGTCGGTAGTAAGTGTCGTTGGCTTTGGTAAGCGCGGGCGTCGCTTCCGCCGATGCTCGTTCCAGTTCCGCCAGGCGTCCGCGCGCCTCGGCGAGCGACTTCTCTACGACGGCCCGGCGCTCAAGCAATGCGGTCTCGTCCGCGTGCTCCTGCTCGAGCGCATGCGTTAACTGGTACAGATCGTCGGCAAGCAGTCGCGAGCGTGCGTCGCGAGCGTCGACCTGGATAGTCTGTGCCTGCCGGGCGACCTCGGCTTGCTTGCCAAGTGGGCCCAACTGGCGACGGATCTCGCCGGTGAGGTCCTGTACGCGAGTGAGGTTGGCCTGCATAGCGTCGAGCTTGCGCAGCGCTTTGTCCTTGCGCTTGCGGTGCTTGAGGATGCCTGCAGCTTCCTCGATAAAGTGGCGTCGCTCCTCGGGTGTCGCTCGCAAGATGGCGTCGAGTTGGCCCTGACCCACGATCACGTGCATTTCGCGCCCAAGACCCGAGTCGCTGAGCAGATCCTGGATGTCCAGGAGCCGGCACGAGGTGCCATTGATCGCGTACTCGGATCCTCCGGAGCGGAACAGAGTGCGGCTGATTGTCACCTCGGTGTACTCGATCGGCAACGCGCCGTCCGTGTTGTCGATCGTGAGGGCGACCTCAGCGCGGCCCAACGGCGCACGACCAGTGGTGCCGGCGAAGATCACGTCGTCCATCTTGCCGCCGCGCAGCGTCTTGGCGCCTTGCTCCCCCATCACCCAGGCGAGTGCATCGACCACATTGGACTTGCCTGACCCGTTGGGACCCACCACGCACGTGACGCCCGGCTCAAACTCGAGGGTCGTCGCGGACGCGAAGGACTTGAAGCCCCGCAGCGTCAGCGTTTTGAGATACACGACAGTCAGCCTAGGGGAAAGCGGCGCTGAATCGGACCTGCGCCCGGCCCGCGCGGCACAAACCGTGCAGGAATTGACCAATAGGGACTACAGATGCCGTAAACCGTGCGAAATCGGGCCAATAGGGGCCAGGGGCGGTGCTCACCACCCGGGGCGGGGATTACTACAGGTTCGGGAACCAGATGCCGATTTCGCGTGCCGAACTTTCCTCGGAATCGGAACCATGCACCAAGTTCTGCATCACCTTCAGGCCCCAGTCGCGGCCCAAGTCGCCACGGATGGTGCCGGGGGCTGCGGACGTTGGGTTGGTGGTGCCCGCAAGCGAGCGGAAGCCCTCGATGACACCGTTTCCCTCGGCAACGATCGCTAGCGTCGGTCCCTCCATCATGAACTCGACCAGCGGCTCGTAAAACGGCTTACCGACGTGCTCCTCGTAGTGCTGAGCGAGCACTTCACTGGTGGCCTGGCGGAGTTCGACGGCGAGGAGCGTGTAGCCCTTTGCCTCGACGCGGCGCAGAACTTCCCCGGACAGTCCACGGCGGACACCATCGGGCTTAACAAGAATCAAGGTGCGTTCGGTCATGGAACATGAGCCTACCTGCCACGACACCGAGCTGGCCAAGCTGGCCGCCAAGCCTGCGGGGATCTGACAAAAGAAATTCTCAATCACGGGGAACATCCCGGGCATCGCACCTGTTGCAAAAGCGAGGCGGGAGTACTTTTTGCCCGCCGGGCGGCGTAGCCCATTCACGCCGCCCTTGAGTCCATCTGGGGCGGTTCCTGATAGCGACTGCTACCCAGCATTGGATACCAACTTGTCTGACAACACCAGCACCCTTGAACTCGACCTCTCCTTCCTGCGCGAGACTGAAAGCGACCGCGAGCGGCTTGACCGCTTGCGGTACGAACGCGAGGATCACGACGAGGACGAGCCCACCACCATGTCGATTCCGGGCGTCAGCGGTGGCCAAAGCCTTATTATCGATGACGACGACCCCGACTCACGAAGCCCCGAGTACCGCGGCATTAGCCGTCGCCGCGCGAAGATCGCCCTGTGGGTTTTGGCTGTTGGCGCATTCACCACCGGCGCGAACGAAGCGTCGATCGTTGCGCTCAGTCCCAACATCGCCTCCGGCCTGGGCGTGCCGGTAGCGGCGATCGGCTTACTCGCGACAGCCTTCGCCTTCACCGTGGTTTTTGCCACGATGCCGTTGACTTTGCTCAGCACCCGCTTTAGCAAGAGGTCAACTCTAGCCGCCACGTTCGCGGTCTGGACGGTGGGTCTGGTACTCACCGCAACCGCTACTGCGCTGCCGCAAATGATGTCGGGGCGCATCGTCTCCGGAGCAGCGCACGCTCTGTTCTGGGCGCTAGTTGCGCCAACCGCCGCAGGCCTTTTCGCACCACACCTGCGCGCAAAGTCGGTGACCCGCATCATGGTGGGCGCGGCTGCCGCCGGTGTGATCGGTACTCCCCTGGTGACGATCGCCGGAGAGAGCATCGGCTGGCAGGCGCCCTACTGGGGCCTTGCCGCGATAGGCGTACTGCTGGGCATCGCCCTGTGGACGGTGCTTCCAGCCACCTCGCCTCGTAAAAAGTCCGATCCAGATCGGGTGGATCACGAGGTCGTGCGCGGCGACGTGCCATCTCTACCCGCCTTCATCCGCGTGCTCACTGTGACCTTCGTCGCGGCCGTCGCGATGACCTCCACGTGGACCTACATCGTGCCGTTTTACACCGAGGTCGCTGGAGTGACAAAGTCACAAGTGCCGCTGCTGTTCGCAATTGGTGGCATCGTCGCCGTGGCCTCAACTCTGGCCGTGGCGCCGTTCTTGGCCCGCTTCGCGGTCTACACCGTGGGCGCGGCGGTCATCCTGCTGGCTCTCGCATGGGCAATCCTGTTGGTCGCACGGCCCTGGGCAGCCGTTGGGGCACAGGTCTTCCAGGCTGCGGGCTGGTCGATCATGCTCGCGGCACTGCTCAACTGGGCCTTGCGACACACGCCGTGGCGCACAGAGGTAGGCGCCGGCACCTACACCCTGACCATGAACGCAGGGGCCGGTGTGGGCCCCGTGCTCGGCGGCGTCGTCGTGTCCACCTGGGGAACCGTCGCCTTGCCATGGATGTCACTCGCACTGACCGCGGTGGCCGGCACCATCACTGCGGGCGTCGACCAAAAGATGCTGAAGACGCTGAGCGTGCCTTCCAAAGTCCGCAGGGCAATGGCGAAGCGCGAGGCGCTAGCACAGCGCCGTCGCGCCGCACGCCGCCGGGCTGTCGCAGCCGTCGCAATACCGCTTGTAGCGGTGCGTACAGCGGGCGTCGTGACGTTCCAGACGGTCGGCCAGAACGCCATCGTTGCGGGCAAAACGGTGGGAAGGGCGAGTGCCACCGCAGGGAAGACTGTCGCCAAGGCCAGCGCCACGGCCGGAAAGGTCCTGGCACGCCCAGTAATCGGCACCATAAAGTTAGACGACTCATTTGTGATCGCGGCCGACTTTGACCTCGACCCTCGCGACTACGTTGCCGCGTTGGCGCAACCTTTGGGCGGCCCGCGGTACTTCTAGCGCTGACTAGAACTGCGCGGCGAGCACTGGCCATGCATTCCGGGCCCGCGATTCGTCTGTCAGGATGGGCACCGTGATTACGCCCGCGGATTTTGACACGTACCCTGACTTCCCCGTCAAGGGCATCCTCTTCTACGACATCTCCCCCATCCTGGCCAGCCCGGCCAAATTCAGGGAAGCATGCGAGGCGCTCATGCCCCCCGCTGGAACCAAGGTCGACCTCGTCGCCGGTGTTGACGCGCGAGGCTTCATCTTTGCTCCCGTCGTCGCGCAGGACCTTCACGTTGGCATGACGATGGTCCGCAAGAAGGGCAAGATGCCCGGCGAACTTCTGGAGGCCGACGCCACTATCGAATACGGCGCGAGCGAGCTCGTCATTAGCCCTCAGGGCATCGAGGGCAAGCACGTACTAGTGATCGACGATGTGCTCGCCACCGGGGGCACAGCCTCTGCCGTCGCACAGATGCTCACCAAGGCCGGAGCCGCGAGTGTGACGTTCAGCTTCCTCATGGAAATCGAGGGCTTGCCGGGCCGTGCGGTGCTGGCTGACTATAACGTCACGTCGGCCATTTCCTTTTAGCAGCCGCCGCCAGCGCCGATGCCGGGGTGAGGCTTCACGCCTCGCTCACCCGGTGTTTGTAGCCCGGGGCCCAGCGCACTCCCACTAGCACCAGCGGAATCAGCACAAGTGCGCCCATCACCACCTGGAACAGGATGAAGCCCTCGTTCACCGCGGAGGGTACGGGGTCCTGCTGGCGAACCCACCCCGCGTGAATCGCGATGGCGGTCAACAGCGAGCCCGCGCCAAAGATCCCGATAAGGGTCAGGAACCACAAGGGCAGTTGCTGAGCATCAGGGTTCTCGCGTAGATAGCGCGACCAGCGCAACAAGGCATAGAAACCGGCAAAGTACACCAACACAAGCCCGGCGAACATGAGCAGGTATACGTGCATCGGCGCGCGCGCGGTGCCCGCGGTGCCCTCGCCGGCAAAGGCGACCAGCGAAGTGCGCTCAAGTGCCCAAAAGAGCATCGACAGGCCGATGACTGCCACCACCAGCGCGCCAGCCATCTTCCACATGAAACTGCTCATGACTAATCCCCCGCTACGTCGCCATCACTGTCGGTCGCTGCGTCATCGACTGTAGCGGTGCTCTGCTGTTCGATGCGTTCGGCACGCTCACGATCGATGCGGCCGCCAAGGCGCAAACCCATGATCCACAGCCCAAGGAACATCACTGCGATGACTGCGATCTCAGGAACGACGAGTCCCGCGAGGATCATAGGCGCCTGCAATACCCCACCCGCGATGCGACCCCAGCGCGTCTTCTGCTTGCGTGCGACGTAGACCAAAGCGAGCATTAGCAGGGCACCTGCGCCCCAAATCCAGCCGGTACTGACGGAGACGTTGTCGCCCCGCGACAGGCCCCACGTCACGAGCGTGGCAAACAGTGCGGCGAGCGCCTGCAGCGCGAGCACTGCCTGCGTAAACACCAATGTCGCGGGTCGCTGTGGCTTGGGAGTTCCCTCGGCGGGCGGTGCGGGCGGTGCGGGCGATGCCTGTGCGGGGCGAGCCTCGGGCGGAAGGTCCGCGCTCATCGAGCGCGCCCCATCCCCTTGCGGTTGTCCGCGCCCAGCAGCACGCGGGCCTCGGCGATCACCGTCACGGAGCCCACCACGAGCACCCCAGATCCCATGTCGTGCTCCGCTTCGGCAAGCTGAACTGCCTGATCGATGGCGTCGGGCAGGGACGACGACGTCCGCACTCGCTCCTCGCCAAACAGCCTGCGCGCGATCTCTGCGAGCTCGTCAACTGGGATGGCCCTTGCTGAATGAGATGCGGTGATCACGACCTCGTCGAGCAGCGGCTCCAGTCCTGCCAGGATACCGTCGGCGTCCTTGTCACCAAGGATGCCAACAACCCCCACGAGGGATTCAAAAGCGAACGACTCTTCGATCGCGCCAACCATGGCGTCGATGCCGGCTGGGTTGTGCGCGGCATCGACCAGGATCATGGGTGAGGTGCGGACTGCCTCAAGTCGACCGGGGGAGGTGACCGCGGCGAAGCCCGCCTCGAGTGTCTCGCCCGCGAGCGCGGCGAGTTCTCCGCCGTCGGCAAACAAGGCCTCGACTGCCGTTACTGCGAGGAGCGCATTATGTGCCTGGTAGGCGCCGTAGAGCGGCACAAAGAGGTCCTCGTAGCGCGCGGCGGTGGTGCGTAGCGTGACCAACTGGCCACCCACGCCTGGCTGGCGGTCCACGACCTCGATCGCGTCGCCCTCCCACAACACCCGTGCGTCGACGGCGGCCGCAGCTGCGATCAGCACAGGCGACACGGATTCGGACTGTTCGGAGATAACGACCGTGGCGCCGGGCTTAATGATGCCCGCCTTTTCACGGGCGATACCAGCGAGGTCGTCTCCGAGCCACTGCTGGTGGTCCATGGAAATTGGCGAGATCACACTCACTGTGCCGTTTGCTACGTTGGTGGCATCCCACGCTCCACCCATACCCACCTCGATGACCGCTACGTCAACGGGAGCATCGGCGAATGCGGCGTATGCCAGAACCGTGAGTACTTCGAAGAAGCTCAGCCGCGGCCCGCCCGATTCCGCAGAGCGGGCGTCGACGAGGTGGATGATGGGCGCGACCTCTTGCCACAGACGCACAAAGTCGTCCTGCGCAATCGGCTCGCCATCGATCTGGATACGCTCGCGCACGGTCGTGAGGTGCGGCGAGGTGAACAGCCCGGTACGCAGCCCGTGCTCACGCACCAACGAATCCACCATGCGTGCCGTCGAGGTCTTGCCGTTCGTCCCCGTCAGGTGCACCACTTTGTAGGTGTGCTGGGGGTCTCCGAGCAGCTCGCACGCCTCGCGGACTCTGTCCAGCGTGGGTTCGAAGTCGTGCTCCGGGTTGCGGGTGAGAATGTGTCCGTAAATCTCGCGCTCAGCCTCATCAAGGCTCAGGCCGCCGAGGGCGAGATCGCCATTGGGATCGGTCATGGTGACAAGTCTCCCACGGCGGCCCTTGCCCCCGCTCACGCCCCGGCCAAGCTGGACCGCGCATCGGCTGGTGGAAGGCCCACGCGGACACGCGTGAACTCTATGACGAGGGTACCTCGTGCACGTTCTCGCACCCACGGACGCACGGCGAAGGCAATCCGCGCAAGTGCAGGGATTGGCATATAGGCCGCAATGCCCTAGTGTTTGGGACATGTTGTCCTGCCGAATGTGTCGCTAACAAGCGCGCGTTTGGCGTGCGCCCGTAGCGGCGCCTAGCCTCCATTGGTTGGCACTCGCCTTCGGGCTCACTCACCGCGTGCACACGCAGACCCCGCCATGGGTCGCGTTCGTCAGCGCGCTGACACACGCATTTGTGGCAGGGTACCCACCCATCACCACCCTCCATAGAAAGAGAAAAATCGTGTCCGAGAACCACCGCTTTGAGACGCTCCAGATTCACGCAGGTCAAGCTCCCGACACCGCCACCGGCGCCCGTGCGCTCCCTATCTACCAGACCACGTCGTTTGCGTTCGAGAATACTGAGCAAGCCGCGAAGCGCTTCGCCTTGGCCGAACTCGGCCCCATCTACACTCGCATCGGCAATCCCACCCAAGAAGTGGTGGAAACCCGCATCGCCGCACTCGAAGGCGGCGTAGGCGCCTTGCTGGTCGCATCAGGCCAGGCCGCAGAGACGCTCGCCATTTTGAACGTCGCGGAGGCCGGCGACCATATCGTGGCCTCGCCATCGCTGTACGGCGGTACCTACAACTTGTTCCACTACACGCTCCCCAAGTTTGGCGTCGAGGTCACGTTTGTTGACGATGCGGACAGCCTCGATTCGTGGAAGGCCGCGGTCAAGCCCAACACCAAGGCGTTCTTCGCGGAGACGATCCCCAACCCCAAGGGCGACGTGCTCGACATCGAGGGCGTCGCAAAGACTGCTCACGACGCGGGCGTGCCTCTCATCGTGGACAACACCGTCGCGACGCCCTACCTAGTCCAGCCCATCAAGTGGGGCGCCGACATCGTGGTGCACTCCGCGACCAAGTACTTGGGCGGACACGGCACCGCCATCGGTGGCGTGATTGTTGACGCCGGTACGTTCGACTTTGGCGCAGACAAGGACCGTTTCCCGGGCTACAACACGCCTGATCCCAGCTACCACGGCCTGACGTATGCAAAAGACCTGGGCAAGGACGGCATGTTTGGTGTGAACCTCAGCTTCATCCTCAAGGCGCGCGTGCAACTGCTGCGCGACGTTGGTGCGGCTATCTCGCCGTTCAATGCTTTCCTCATCTCGCAGGGGCTTGAGACGTTGTCGCTGCGGATCGAGCGCCACCTGGAGAACGCTCACAAGGTCGCGCACTGGCTCGAGGCCCGTGCGGACGTGGAGAAGGTGGTGTGGGCATCGCTCGATAGCTCACCGTGGAAGGCAAAGGCGGACAAGTACGCGCCCAAGGGTGCGGGTGCCGTGATTTCGTTCCAGCTTGCCGGTGGCGCCGATGCTGCACGCGCCTTTATCGACGCGCTCGACTTGCACTCGCTTGTGGCCAACATTGGCGATGTACGTTCACTTGCTATCCACCCCGCTACCACCACTCACAGCCAGCTGACGGTGGCGGAGCAGGCCCAAGCCGGCGTGACGCCCGCACAGGTCCGCCTGGCCGTGGGGATTGAGCACATCGATGACATCCTCGAGGACCTAGAGAAGGGCTTCGCAGCGCTCTAAGCGGGCTTGATTATGGACGATGAAGAAATCGAGATTGATGCCCAACAGTCCGCTTCGGGAATGAGGGATTCCTCCCCCATTTCCGCCTCGGGCGCTTGGCGTGACGGCGACCATACTGGGCGCCGCCAGTTCTTTGAACTCGGAGATCTCGAGCTCGACATCGACCCGCTAGGAGTGCTGCCGGGCGTGCGGATCGCCTACGAGACGTGGGGAGAGCTCAACGCGGCATGCGACAACGCCGTATACATTGCCCACGCGCTCACTGGCGATTCGCACGCCACCGGGCCGGCCGAGCCGGGTCACAGGACTGGCGGGTGGTGGCCCGCGCTGGTCGGTCCTGGTAAGCCGGTCGACACCGACAAGTACTTCGTGGTGGCAGCTAACGTGATCGGCGGGTGCCAGGGGTCTACCGGACCGGCATCCTGTCATCCTGACGACGCCAATCCATGGGGTTCGCGTTTTCCCTACGTGACCATCCGCGACATGGTCCGCGCGGAGATCGCCCTCACCCACTACCTTGGCGTGCCGTCGTGGCGAATGATGATCGGCCCGTCCATGGGAGGCATGCGAGCCCTCGAAATGGCGGTGATGGCACCCGAACTGGTGCAGTCGCTCGGTTTGCTGGGCACATGTGCCGCCACCACGGCAGATCAATTGGCGTGGAACACTCCCCAACTCGCTGCCATACGCGCCGATCCCGCGTTCGTTGGCGGCGACTTTTACGATGCCGCGGATGGAGAGGGCCCTCACATCGGGATGGGGATCGCGCGCATGATCGCCCACACCACGTATCGATCCGGGTCGGAATTGAGCGGCCGGTTTGGACGCGAGGTACAGGGCGACGTGTTTCCACTGGGCGGTCGCGGTCAGTTCGCGGTCGAGTCCTACTTGAGGCACCACGCGGACAAGTTGGCACGCCGCTTTGATGCCAACACCTATATTCGGCTGGTCGAGGCAATGTGTTCGCACGACGTAGGTCGAGGCCGAGGTAGCGTGCGCGACGTGCTTGCCGGTGTTCCAGTGCCAGCAATGGTGATGGCCGTTGACACTGACCGTCTGTACCCGCTGAGCGACGCGCAACTGCTCGCCGACGCCCTTCCCGGGGCCAAGGGCGTCACCCTGATGTCGTCGGCGATCGGCCACGACGGGTTGCTAGTGGACTCCCCCGAACTCATTGAGATCATTCGAGACTTCGTGGAATCGGTGGTGTGACGGCCGTGGGAACGTCACGACCGAGCGTCGCGGCCGATCACTCTGACTTGGCGATCTCACCGTCGTCAAATAGCCCAGTGGACAGGTAGCGGTCCCCGCGGTCGCACGCGATGAACGCCACGGTCGCCCCGGCGTTCTCGCTGGCAACGTCGAGCGCGATCGCTGCCGCGCCCCCCGAGCTCATTCCAAGGAGTAGTCCCTCGCGGCGTGCAAGCTCTTGGGTGGTGCGGATAGCCCGCTCGCGGGTGACGGTGCGGATCTCGTCGATGTGCGTCGGGTCGTAGATGGCGGGCAGGTATCCGGGCGACCACGCACGTATCCCGGCGATCTGCGAGCCGGGCGCGGGCTGAACCCCAATCACGCTCACCTCTGGCGAGAGCCGCTTGAGGGCCCTGGACAGGCCCGTGATGGTGCCCGTGGTCCCCATCGAGCACACCACATGCGTGAGTGTCCCCTCGGTTTGCTCCCACAGCTCGGGGCCGGTGGTGGCCTCGTGGGCCGCCGGGTTCGCGGGATTCGCGAACTGGTCAAGTCGCAGGGCCGAGCGTTCCGCCGCGATCGCTTCCGCGACGTCCCTGGCGTGCTCGATTCCGAGTTCTTGGTCCGTTTCCACGATCTCGGCGCCGAACGCGCGCATCGTGGAGAACCGCTCACGGGACGAACCCGCCGGCATCACCAGGATCATGCGGTATCCCTTGACGGCCGCAGCGGCAGCGAGCGCAATGCCCGTATTGCCGCTGGTGGCCTCCACGAGCGTGGCCCCCGGTTGCAGGCGGCCACTCGCTTCCGCTGCCGCGATCATGGCGAATGCGGGGCGATCCTTCACCGAGCCTGCAGGATTGTTCCCCTCCAGTTTTGCGAGCACAATCGACCCTCCGCTGCCGCGGGTAAGCCGTTGCAAGCGCACCAGCGGTGTGTTGCCCACAACGGACTCGACGGTCGGATACGCAATCGGATCAGGAGTTTCGCTCGACATACTCATCACCGCTGACCGTGCTTGGTCACGGCAATGCCGAGTTCCGTACCGGCAGTGACCTCGATAGTGTCCGCGCCGGTCTCCGGGTCCTGAGCGAGGGTCTCCCCCGCAATCAGACCTCGATGGGCCTGGGCCGCGGCAACGCGATCAGCAGGCACCGTCAGGCTCAGCGAAATACGGTCCGAGACATTAAGCCCGGAATTTTTGCGCTCGTCCTGAACGGCTCGCACGACGTCACGCGCGTAGCCCTCTGCTTCCAGTTCCGGCGTCAGTGCGGTATCCAGCAACACGAATCCGCCGGACGCTAGCACTGCGGCTGCCGTTGAGTCCTCGCCGGTGCCGCCGATCACGGTCGCGAGCTCGTACTCACCCTCCTCCAGCGCGATGCCGCCGGAGGTGACGAGGCCTTCGCCTGTGGGGGTCGAATCGACCGACCAATCACCGGACTTCGCGCCCTTGATGGCCTGCTGAACCAACTTGCCGATGCGCGGTCCCGCCGCGCGGGCGTTGACTGACAGTTGCTGATCGACGGGGTGGGCAGCGGTGAATTCTTCAACGCTGACCCACTGCACGTCCTTGACGTTGAGCTCGGAGGCAACGAGGTCTGCATATCCGGCGAGTGCAGCAGGGTCCGCCACAGCGACCTTGAGCATCGCGAGCGGCTGACGCACGCGCAGTTGCTCCTTCTTGCGCAGCGCGTGAGCTGAGGAGACCACCTCGCGCACCTGGTCCATGCTCTCCCTCAGAGAAATTGCGTCACGGACGGTGGCCTCATCGCTCCAGCCGAAATAGGCAACCGGGTAATCGGTCAGGTGGACCGAACGTTCGCCGGTGAGCCCGCGCCAGATCTCTTCGGTCAGCAGTGGCAGCAGCGGGGCGCTCAGGCGGGTGACTGTCTCGAGCACGGTATACAGCGTGTCGAACGAATCCGTGTCCTCGCCCCAGAACCGGTCACGCTGCGTGCGCACGTACCAGTTAGTGAGCAGGTCAAAGAAGACGCGGATCGACTCGGAGGCGCCCGGGACGTCGAACTCTTCCATCTGAGCGGTGACCGTACCCACCAGTTCGGTGGTCTTTGCCAGCACGTATCGATCCATGACCGGCAAGCCAGCCACTGCATCGTCCGCGACCCGGCTGGCGATGTAGCCGTCGCCGCCATTGGCGGCCGCGGCATACATCGTGAAGAAGTAGTACGTGCTCCACATGGGCAGCATCACCTGGCGCACACCCTCGCGGATGCCCTCCTCAGTGACCGTCAGATTGCCGCCACGCAAAATAGGCGAGGACATCAAGAACCAGCGCATCGCGTCCGAGCCGTCGCGGTCAAACACGTCTTGCACGGCTGGATAGTTCTGCAGCGACTTAGACATTTTGCGGCCGTCGGAGCCCAGCACGATGCCGTGGCTGATGCAGGTTGTGAAGGCCGGGCGGTCGAATAGTGCGGTCGACAGCGCGTGCATCACGTAGAACCACCCGCGCGTCTGGCCGATGTACTCCACAATGAAGTCCGCGGGGTTGTGACTGTCGAACCACTCGCGGTTCTCAAACGGATAATGGACCTGGGCAAACGGCATAGACCCGGAGTCAAACCACACGTCGAACACGTCGGTAATGCGGCGCATCGTCGACGTGCCGGTGGGATCGTCGGGGTTGGGGCGCGTCAACTCGTCGATGTACGGGCGGTGCAGGTCTGGCTCACCCTCTTCGTTGAGCGGCAGGCGCCCGAAGTCTCGCTTGATGTCTTCAAGCGAGCCGTACACGTCGGTGCGCGGGTAGTCGGGGTTATCGCTCTCCCACACGGGAATGGGCGTACCAAAGTAACGATTACGGCTGATCGACCAGTCGCGAGCGCCAGCGAGCCAGTTGCCGAATTGGCCTTCCTTGATGTGCTCCGGCACCCAGGTGATCTCTTCGTTCAGCTCAACCATGCGGTCACGGTACTCAGTGACCCGCACAAACCAGCTCCCGACCGCGCGGTAAATCAGCGGGTTGCGGCAGCGCCAACAATGCGGATAACTGTGGTCATAGGTCTCGTGCCGCAGGACGATGTCTGCGGCCTTAAGGTCGCGGATGATTGCGACGTTGGCGTCGAACACCTGCTGGCCAACGTAGTCCGCTACTTCGGAAGTGAAGCGTCCACGCGAGTCCACGGGAACAACAGTCTCTATGCCCGCCGCCGCGCACACCGTAGCGTCGTCTTCACCAAAGGCGGGAGCCAGGTGGACGATTCCGGTTCCGTCCTCAGTGCTCACAAAGTCCGCAACCAGGATCTGGTGGGCGTTGTCGAAATCGGCGAAGTACGGCATCGGCGGCTGATAGCGCAGGCCCGCCAGGTCAGCGCCAGTCAGGGTGGCCACGGTCCTGACCTCCTCGCCCAACTCGCGAGCATAGGAAGCCAGACGGGAGGCGGCAAAGATCAGCTTGCGGCCGGCAAAGTCAGATTCCGCGCCCGGCTCGACCACGACGTACTCGATCTGGGGGCCAACGGCCGCGGCGAGGTTGGAGGGCAAAGTCCACGGGGTGGTCGTCCAGATGACGGCCGATGCCCCCGTCAGTGCGGCCTTCGCATCGTCGCTTAAGGCAGAGTCGGCAACGGGACCGGCGAGCAGCGGTAGCAGCACCGTCAGTGCTGGGTCCTGGCGCATTTGGTAGACGTCGTCGTCCATCTTGAGCTCGTGGTTAGACAAGGGGGTCTCGTCGCGCCAGCAGTACGGCAGTACCCGGTAGCCCTCGTACGCTAGTCCCTTGTCATGGAGCGACTTAAACGCCCACAACACGGACTCCATATAGGTCACGTCGAGTGTCTTGTAGTCGTTCTCAAAATCGACCCAGCGCGCCTGACGGGTGACGTACTCCTGCCACTCGTCGGTGTACTTCAGCACTGATTCGCGGCAGGCCTTGTTGAAGGCGGCGATGCCCATTTCCTCGATCTGGCTCTTATCGGTGATCCCAAGGATGCGCTCAGCCTCGAGCTCCGCGGGTAGCCCGTGGGTGTCCCAACCGAAGCGACGCTCGACGCGCTTGCCGCGCATCGTCTCAAAACGAGGAACCACGTCTTTGGCATAACCGGTCAGTAGGTGTCCGTAATGCGGCAGCCCGTTGGCGAACGGCGGACCGTCGTAGAACACGAATTCGTTGTCGCCGTCTTCACCGTTACCAGTGCTCGCAGGGCGGTTGTCGATGCTGGCCTGGAACGTGCCATCGGCCTTCCAGTACGCGAGCACGTCCTCTTCGATCAAGGGAAAGCTCGGCGAGGGGGTGACCTGTGCCCAGGGGCGGTGCAACGGGTAGCGAGCGTCGTGAGTCACGGCTGCGGTCCTTTTGGTGGTGCGGCCTCGGGTCGCGAGGCCTGGGTGGTGGGCAAATCAACTCTGCTTGGCGGTGTCCACTGAGTGGACATCTGCCATTGCTACGAGGACGCCTGCTGGTTTCCCAGCCGCGCGGTACCACCCCGCTTGCCCGGCGCATCAGCGCCGCGCCACTTTGCTCTCGCTGTGACGGGCTGCCCGTCCGGCTCTACTGGGCACCATGCCTGCGATGCTGTTCCTCCGGAAGCTCGCCGGTGATGGCCGGGTCAAAGCTGATGTCCAAAGTGTATCGTGCGGTGCGCGACGTCCAATAACGTCAGTTCGGGCGCGCGAATCGCTGGCCAAAAGACGGGGCGAAATTACTCGTGAATTCACTCACATTGGGGAACATAGACGGCTCCCGTGTAGTTGACTAGGCAGTGGGATCCTTAGTGGTCCTCGGGCGGTCACGCCCAGCGTCGCGCGCGCCTGATTGGGCAGACGTGAAGAGCCCTTTAGCCACGCCGTTCTTTGGATTGCCGTTTTGTCGCCCACCACTCAAACGCTGGAACTGCCCATCCCCGCGTTGACGCCGTCAGAAGAAGCGTTGGAGGCCGAAACCGGCCACGACGCGCTCGCTGAAGCTTTCGGCCTTGGGTCGACCGGCGAACACGGTTACGACACGGAACCAACCACAATGTCGATCCCGATGGCAGGCAGCGTCGGAACCTTGGTGGTCGACGAATCCGTCAATGTCGAGCGGTCGCTCGAGTCCCTACTGATCTCCCCGCGCCGTGCCCGGCTCGCGCTGGCGGCCCTCGCGGTTGCGGCTTTTGCTATGGGAGCCAACGAGGCATCGGTGGTGGCGCTGAGCCCACAGATCGCGTCCGGCCTTGGCGTGAGCGTCGCCACCGTCGGCCTGCTGGTTACTGCCTTTGCGCTGACCGTCGTCGTCGCAACGCTGCCGCTGACGATGCTGACGTCCCACGTCAGCAAGCGGCTGACGCTGACCTCGACGCTCGCTGTGTGGACCACCGGTCTTATCGTGACGGCCACGGCTGGCAGCCTCGCGCACCTTGCGACCGGACGCATCGTCACCGCAGCGGCGCACGCGCTCTTCTGGGCAATCGTCGCGCCAACTGCAGCCAGCCTTTTCGCGCCTCACCTGCGCGGGCGCACCGTTGCTCGCATCATGGTGGGCGCAGCCGCGGCAGGAGTCGTCGGTACGCCGTTGGTGACGATAGCCGGAAAGGAGATCGGTTGGCAGGCCCCGTTCTGGGCACTGGCAATCATCGGCGTGTTGCTGACCGTCGCCATGAGCTTGACCCTGCCGAGCAAGAGCCCAGTACCTGACTCGGACTCACCGGCGGTCGCTCCCCCGATTACTAAAGGTGACTTGCCGTCCAAGCGCGCATTCGCACGGGTGCTTACTGTGACGTTCCTGGCGTCCACAGCAATGAGCGCAACCTGGACCTACATCGTCCCGTTTTACACCGGTGAAGCTCGCGTCACGTCGAATTCGATTCCATTACTTTTTGCCCTTGGCGGCGTGCTCGCCGTCGCAGCCACCCTGGCGATCTCGCCGTTCCTGGCGCGGCGCGCGGTCCGTACCGTCGCAGTAGGAATCCTTGCGCTGATGTTGGGGTGGGTGCTGCTGGGGGTGGCGCAACCGTGGAGCGTGATTTCCGGACAGATTGCGCTGTCGAGCGGCTGGGCCATCCTCATCGCGGCACTGCTGAACTGGGCCTTGCGCCACACCCCGTGGCGCACTGAGATTGGCGCTGGCTCCTACACCATGACTTTCAATGGTGGTGCTGCGGTGGGCCCCTTGTTGGGCGCTGTGATCGTTGCCCGTTGGGGCCTTGCCTGGCTCCCCGTCATCTCCCTGGTCCTCACCCTTGCGGCAGCAGTTGTGACCGCCGGAGCTGACAAGACGATGCGTCGCCGCCTGCACGTTCCGCGCCGCATCCGCATGGCCATGCAGGAACGGGAGGCCTTGCGAGCGCGCCGCCGCGAATGGAACCTCCGCTCCAATGCAAAGGTCGAGCGCCCTAAGTGGATCGCTCGCAACGCGGCGCGACTCAGCCGTGATGCCGCCAAGCGCGCTGGCGCAGCGACGGCCCGTACCGTCAAGCGCAAGCCGCGCACTGTCTCACCCAAGCCAAGCAAGAAGAAAAGCACTCGCCCACCCGGACAGGGCCCCGATTCCGGCGCACAATAGACACGTGCACCGATGCACGGCGCAGTTGTGAAGGGATGGCCCGTGATGTTTTCCGCGAATTCCGGTTTTGCCAGCTTCTCCACGAACGATTTACCGGCGGCGTGGCACTTCTACAAGGAAACGCTTGGACTGCAGGTGCATGCAGTCGGCAACAACCTCAACCTGACATTTCCTAATGGGGCGCGCGTGTTGATTTATGGCAAGGACGACCACACCGCCGCGTCCCACACTGTGCTCAACATCATGGTGGAGGACGTCGCGAAATCCGCGGCGCGCCTCCACGACGCAGGAGTTGAGCTTGAGAAGTCACCGTGGGCAGACGACGACGGCATTCAACACGGCGAAGGGAGCGGCATGCCCACCATCGCGTGGTTCCGCGACCCGGCAGGCAATTGGATTTCGCTCATAGAAGCAACGGACCAAGACCTCGACTAGCGTGCGGCGGACAACCAGAGCGTCCGCATACCGCTAAGTCGTACCGAGAACCGCCGTGGCATACGATGCCGCGTTGGGTATCCCAGCTGGCTTCTCGCCGCCCCCTGTCGCGACTAGCCACCACACGATGCCAACAAGCACCAGGACGGCTATCGCGATCCAGACGGCAAGCCAACGTCCCTTGCTAGTGCGATGTTGACCGGTCGACGGCGGCAACGCGCCGCCATCCTCATTGGGAGACTGCGTTCCGCTGGGGTCAGTCGTGTTACGACCAACGTTCGCGTTTGAATCTTGTGATGAATACCCATACGGTGCGCCAGACATGACGGCCTCCTCGCGGCTGGTCAAATGACAGTTCACTGTCTACCGTACGCCCGTTGTCCCTGGTTCACGGGCCATGTTCGAGAAAACAGGACAAAAGCCTCACGTCCCACGTACAATTACGCACACTTCGAGTCGATTCGCAACTTTGTCGCGGCGCTGGAATGAACGTAGCCTGGACAAATCATGACTCTGCGTAAACACGCCATTTTTGCTGCCACCCTCACGCTCTCGCTCGCTGTTGCGGGGTGTTCCTCGACCAATTCTGGCCAGCGCCCGGCAAGCCCCGCGCCACTGCCTGCTATCTCCGCCACCGGGACCGCAGAGCCAATCCCGGCGCCCAGCATCGTCATCAACGGAGCGCCATCGGCGGCTGTCACGGAGCAGGTCGTGGTCGTCAACGGACTGGCCGTTCCGTGGGATATCGAGTTCATGCCCGATGGCTCGATGCTCGTCTCAGAACGCGATACGGGGATCATTAAGCGCGTTCGGTCTGGCTTCGCGACCGCTCTGAATGGACCCGGCGCGGAAGCGCTGCGCGAATCGGTTGCCACAGACGGCGAGGGAGGCCTGCTCGGCTTGGCCATCAGTGCCACAGACTCCACCGTCATGTACGCGTATCTGTCTCGCGCCGACGGTAACGCCGTCGTACGGATGTCGCTGACTGGCGAGCTGCTGTCGTCCCCAATCGACGTCATGACTGGCATTCCCCACGCGAACAATCACAACGGAGGTCGCATCGCATTCGGTCCGGACGGGTTCCTTTACGTGGCCACCGGGGACTCCGCAGACGCAAGCCTCGCGCAAGATAAGGACTCGCTAGCGGGCAAGATCCTGCGAGTAGTTGCCGACGGCAGCGTCGACGATGGTTCAGCCGCTCCCGGCAACCCATTCGATTCACCGGTGTGGTCAATGGGGCACCGCAATGTCCAGGGGCTCGACTGGACGGCCGACGGACGCCTGTACGCGTCCGAATTCGGCGACAAATCCTGGGACGAACTCAACCTCATCGAGCCGGGCGCAAACTACGGATGGCCAGAGGTGGAGGCGCTCCAGGGATCCCCTAGTGGCACCGAATTAGGCGCTACGGTCAAAGGCTTCACCTACCCGGTCGCTCAATGGCCGGTGGCCGACGCATCTCCGTCCGGGCTCGCAATCACCGAAGATGCCATCTACACCGCCGCACTGCGCGGTGAAGGCGTTTGGCGCATCCCGCTGACACAGACCGGCACCGGAACGCCTGCACGACTCAGCGTTGATATAGGTCGCGTGCGAGACGTGGCCATCGGCCCTGGCGGCGATCTGTACGTGATTACTAACAACACGGATGGTCGCGGCGAGCCCCGTCAGGGCGACGACCACGTCTACCGGCTGAGCGTCGAGTAGCGCCCCACTCGCACATTGTGTCCCTTAAGCGCTACGTGCGCCGAGCGACCTTGGTAGCGCCGCCCTGCTCGCGCGGGCGAACAACCATCTGATCAATGTTGACGTGGTGTGGACGCGTCAGGCTCCACACAATCGCATCCGCGACGTCAGCGGCAGTCAAGGGCTCAATTCCCTGGTAGACGGCATCGGCCTTATCGTGGTCTCCGCCAAATCGGTTGAGTGAGAACTCTTCGGTGTGGACCATTCCCGGTGCAATCTCGATCACGCGCACTCCCGTCCCCGTCAGTTCCAGACGCAGCGTGCGAGTCATCGCGACCTCCGCGGTCTTAGCCGCCACGTATCCAGCACCGTTCTCGTAGGGCTCGTGACCCGCGGTTGACGTGACCATCACGACGTCGCCTCGACCCGAATCCGTGAGTGCTGGCAACAGTGCCTGGGTGATACGTACCGTGCCGACCACGTTGACCTCGTATTGCTGGCTCCACGCGTCCAACCCTGAATCGGCAATCTTGTCCATGCCAATTGCACCGCCTGCATTATTGACGAGCGCGTGGACCGGCCCCCGAGCGGTGAGCTCTGCCACCAGCGCCGCGACGTCGTCATCACTGGTGATGTCCGCGGTAAAGGTCGCGCATCCCACCTCAGAGGCGAGTTCCGACAGCTTGTCAGCGCGTCGAGCGACGGCGGTTACTTCCCATCCCTCAGCGATGAGGCGACGGACGGTGGCTGCGCCGATTCCTGACGATGCACCCGTGACAACTGCGTGAAGGAAGGTCATGGGTACAACCTAAACCGGAAGTAGCGAGTCAAGAATCAGTCGTCCGTCATCCCCCAGCGCCACCTTGTCGGTGTGGATGACCGCCCGCGGCAGTAGGGGGCCGTAAAGGTGGGGGAAAGGTAGGTCGTGGTCGGGAGTATCTTCCAATTCGATTTTGGAGTCCAGTAATGTTGGGTCAATCGTCAGCAGAATGACGTCGTCGCGCCCCGCGTAGAACTTATTGGCTACGTAGCGCACTTGGCTGGCTCGCGAAAGGTGAATGTAGCCCTCATCTGTCAGCGTGGAGTTGAGGGTGGACTGTTCGTAGGGCTGTCCGGGAGCCGTGGGCCAGAACTCCGCGAGCGCCAGGTGGTAGTAGTATTCGCGGTTTTCTAGATTCATCTGGGAGTGGCTCGCTTATCTATTTTAAGCTGCCCCTGGAGATGCGCCGGAGTTCTCGGCGCGACAGGCGCTGCAACGGATCGGGGTCGGATGCCCTACGAGCATCTTCGAGCACCAGACTACCGACTCTCAGATCGATGTCCCCGTCTGGGTCACGCAGGCTCATCGCGGGAGGATCAGAAATGGTGAGGAGCCCAAAGTCGCCGATCACCTGGCGCGTGATCACATGTGCGAGTGCCCGTCGCGAGCCATCACTGATGGCCACGGCCCTCACAATCACCCGCCACCCCAGCGAGCCACGGAACACCCGGTGTCCGGCCGCTTCCAGGCGCGCGATTTGCGAAGAGGTGGGCTCTTCCACCTCAATCGAGATCTCGATTGTGGTCATTTACCTATCGTCGCATCGCGAGCGCGATCCGTCATGTGTTTGGTCAGCCAGCTATGTGGCTCCCTACGCGCACTAGCGTCGCTTCCCGATTCCCGGCACAAATTTGCCAGTGTCTGCGGCGTAACTCTCATAGCCGTCGTACACGCGAAGCAAATGTGACTCTTCAGAGCGCGTCTTTGCCTCGAAGAACACGGCCAGAGCTGCCACCACGACGTAGACCTGAATCTTGCCAGCCCCCACCGCGACACCCAGGCAAATGAGCACGACGGCCGTATACATGGGGTGGCGCGCAAACTTGTAAATTCCCTTCGCGGCTAGACCCTCTCCGTTGGGAACGGGCAACGGCGTCAGTGCGCTTCCGAGGTCTCGACCAGACCAGAACATCCCCGCGGCCCCCACCAGGATGAGGACGATACTCAACACTAGGGATGACCACAGCGCCGGTCCCATCGCGGGTATGAGCGCCGCGACCACCACCAGCAGGAATAGTAAGGCTTGAATACCCACCAGCACCCATGCGCCGATGCTGCGGCTGTCCGTCGCGTTGGTAGTGGGTTCGCCCGTGCTGCCTGTGTCTGTCATGGGCCAAGGCTACGCTGACCGATGCTCAACGCCGGTACGTTTCTTGACCGCCAAGCTGACAAGTGTCCCGGCGCTGTCAGTCCAGACTCACGGCAGTCACCATCCACAGGTCATCCCGCCACTGCAACTGAATGTTCAGCATTGACGCCGCACCGTCGCTACTTTGGGCGAGCGCGCCGTCGGGATTCCACACCCGGGTGGGCTCCTCCGTGACCGGAATGTTGACCACGACGCTGCCGTCAGAAATACGGCTGCCGTTAAAGGGATCGCCAGTGGCGGTGAACTCGCCACCGGTGACGCGCAGGTTGGAAGCAGCGGCCATCGTCGCGGTATCTATCACGGAGGCGCACCAGCCACACTCCGGACCACTGATCGCCGCAAAATATGACAAGTCGCCGGGCTGGTCTGGCGCGGCCGCATAGACGTCGTCGGCTGTATTCATCAGCATGAACGCGGTGTGAAACGCGGCTTCCTCGGTGTCCTCGAGTGAGACCGGCATCAAAGCGGCAATTTGCTCGGGGCCTACTACGTTGAGGGTACTCACCACGTAAACCGTGCCCTCCAGCGGCCCCGGAGAGTCCACTTCCACCAAGACGCCCTGCTTTTCCTCACCGGCAGCGCCAACACCTGCACCACCGCCGCCAGGTGACACCGTCGAGAGCTCGTGCGGCGGCGGCACACCCTCGAAAGCGCTGCCCGCAGTGGGCGTCGGCGCTGGGAAAGGCGAGAGCGCCGCATCGGGACCCGACGTTGCATCGGGACCCGACGTTGCATCGGGACCCGACGCTGCATCGGCGCCCGATACTGGTGCGGCGCCCGCGCAACCCGCCATCAAGGCCGCGAGCGCCAATAACCCCGCGCTTCGACCCGCCGTTTTCTTCACTATTCGTGTCAATGTCATGACCCCGACGCTACGAAGATGTCCACGTGCGCGTCCGGGCGCTCAAGCAATCTGTGGAAAACGCGCCCCATCCTCCGGGCGGCCCACGCCGAATACTGGGTATGTTCACCCTCATCCTGGTCGGTCTCGTGTCCGGTCTCATCACGGCCATCAGCCCGTGCGTCTTGCCCGTGCTTCCCGCGATCCTCACCACTTCGATCCAGGACGGGGCAGCGAACAAGCGTCGCCCCTACGTGGTGGTCGGCGGGCTGGTCGTGAGCTTTGCGGTCTTCACCATGATCGGCGGAATCCTCATCAGCTCGCTGGGACTTCCAGACGACGTGCTGCGCTGGGCCGGGATCATCACGCTTGCACTCGTAGGTTTAGGCCTGGCTATTCCTGCCGTGGGCCACCTCCTGGAGAAGCCATTCCTCAACACCAAGATTCCAACGCTTAAGCGCGACGGCAACGGGTTTGTGATGGGACTCGCGCTCGGACTGGTGTTTGTCCCTTGCGCAGGACCGATCCTCGCATCCATCACGGTGCTGGCGGCCACCAACGGCGTGAGCTGGGGCCTGATTGCACTGACATTGTCCTTCTCCGCCGGAATCGCAATCCCACTATTGCTCTTTGGCGTCGCCGGCCAGTCGATCGGCAAGCGCATCAAGGCAGTTCGCGAGCGCCTCCAGGCAATTCGCATCGCCTCAGGTGTGATCCTGATGCTCACCGCGCTGGTGATCGCAACCAACGTTGCCGAGCCCCTCCAGCGTGCGGTGCCCGGCTTTCTCGCATCGATACAAGAGGGAATCGAGAACAATGACAACGTTCAAGGCGAGCTTGACTCGCTCACCGGCCGCGAAGAGGCTCAAGCCGCATCGGGCGACGCCATGACCTTTGACCAGTGCGAGCAGGCCGACGCGACTGTCCTACAAAATTGCGGACCTGCTCGCGACCTGCCTGGCATCCAGCAATGGCTGAACACCCCAGGCAATGAGGCGCTGACTCTCGAGGGCCTCAAGGGCCAAGTAGTGCTGCTCGACTTCTGGACGTACAGCTGCATCAATTGCCAGCGCACCTTTCCCTACCTGACGGCTTGGGACGAGCGCTACGGTGACGATGGCCTCACCATCATTGGTGTGCACTCCCCTGAGTTCAACTTTGAGAAGGTAGTCGGCAACGTCGAGGACGCCACTGACCGCTATGACATCGAATACCCTGTCGCGATCGACAACGACTTTGAGACCTGGCGCGAGTGGGATCAACGCTTCTGGCCCGCGCACTACCTGATCGACCAGACCGGCACGGTGGTGCAGGTGCACTATGGCGAGGGCAAGTACGAGGCCACGGAGATGCTAATTCAACAATTACTTAACGCTCCGCCGCAAGAGGTCGTCAAAGCCGACACCGGCGGTCACACCGCTGGCCGCACCCCCGAGCTCTATGTGGGCGGCGACCGGTTGCTCGCGGCTGACAACGAGGACATCGTGAAAAACGAGGCACACACCTACACCGCCAATGCTGCTCCAGCCACCGACGAATTCAGTTTTGGCGGCGAGTGGACAGTCAACGGCGAGTACGCGGAAACCGGCGCCGATGCGACGCTTGACCTCACCTTCTACGCGGCCGATGCGTACCTGGTCATGGCGGGCGAAGGCACCGTGACGCTCACGCTGGCTGGAGACCCGTCCTACCGAGAAGTCGTTCAGATCAACGGCATATCCGACCTCTACGACCTGTACGTGGGTGAACCCGCCGCAGACACCATGCACCTTGAGTTCACTGAGGGCGTCGACGTGTACGCGTTCACATTTGGCTAGGCCTGGGCCCAGCGTAAGCAAAGCTTTACCCCCGCCTACGCAATTGCCCCAACGGCCGTTAAGTAAGAGGCTTCCAAAATTCGCGGAAACCTTGTGAATATCCGGAACTTACCTTTTGCGACGGCGCGTTGCTGGCCGAGCGGGTCAATGGGCTCGCCCAGTGAACTTGGAGGTACGCCGTGAACATTCGTCATGCTGCAGTTCCCGCGCTCATCCTGGTAGGAGGAGCTCTACTCGCCGGTTGCGGCGACGGCACCGATGACGGCGGCGCGACCCCCGCCATCACCATGGATTCCACCATGACGCCGACGCCCGAGTCGAACATGGATTGACAAGGCTAAACACAGCCACAGTTTCTCCAAGGGACGGCCTGCCACTGCGCGGGCCATCCCTTGTGATAGGCGCTCCGCGGCCCTGTCCCCCGTCACCCATCTCCTCCACGGTGACCGGCACCGGCACCGGCACCGTCAGGGTCACCGTCACCCATCCGTCGCGGCATCGGCGCCGAATACTTCTTTGACAGGCCGGAGTGTTCAAAGCCACTCGGCAAGGGACCCTGAGCAGGGCTATAGAAACGACATGCACTGGAGAAATCATGAAGACAATGACCAAGATCGCAATTCCAGCCATGATCGCCCTCGCTGGCGCAGGACTTTCCGGCTGCGGAGGCTCCACCAGCGAAGAGACCACGATGGAAGCGACCATGGAGCCCACGATGGAAGCGACCATGGAGCCATCGGCAGAGATTTCCGACGATGCCATGATGGAAAACGAAGGCTAGATCAACAGAATGTAGGGGGGCGATCGACACGGACCTGGAGGATGAGATGAGCACAGCGCGGCATTTGCGTGCGGTGTCGTCAGGTGACAGAGCGGTCGCTGACGGCGCTTCGTCGACCTCCTCCGGCTTGGACCCCTCCGAGTCATCGCCCTTGGCTCACGCTGCGCACAGCGTCGACCTCGCCCCGCTGCTGCTTCAGACCGGGCAAGGATCGACCAGCGCATATGAGCAGCTATATAACGAGATAGCCGGCTCCGTTTTTGGGGTGGCATTGCGGGTGGTTCGGGACTCGCACATGGCACAGGACGTCGCACAGGAGGCGTTGGTCGAGGTCTGGCGCCATGCCGCTCGGTATCGCGCCGATGCCGGTTCCGCCAGGTCCTGGATCCTCACCATCGCGCAACGTCGGGCCGTGGACCGGGTCCGCTCAGAGCAGGCGCACACCAATCGAATACTCAACCACGCACCTCGCGACCAGGTCGTACCCGCAGACCAGGACGAGGTAGTGAACACCATGTTCGCGCAGTGGCAGGGCGCACGGGTACGAGCGGGCCTGGCGGCGCTCACCGAACGCCAGCGCGAGGCGCTTGAACTGACATATTTCAAGGGCTACACCCACTACGAGGTGGCACTAGCCCTCAACGTCCCGCTAGGCACCGCTAAAGCACGGGTGCGCGACGGGCTCATCAAACTACGCGACGCTTGGGAGGCAGACGCATGAAAGACAACGTGCACTCACTGCTAGGTCCCTACGTCGTGAACGCCGTCACTCCCGCAGAGCGCGACGCATTCCGAGACCACATGGTGGCGTGCGAGGACTGCCGGGACGAAGTCGCCTCGCTGACAGAGGTCACCGCGACGCTCGCCGATGCTCAGGCCGTCACTCCCCCGCGTTCCCTTCGCGATTCAGTCATGGCCGAGGCCGCGCAGACCGCGCAGTTGCTGCCGCTCGACGACGGCCTGGACGCGACCGCTACCGGGACTACGCACGCCGTGACGGAGACGACCGAGACGACCGAGACGACCACAGTATCGGCGCCAGTGACGGACATATCTGTAGGTAGTACGCGACACGTGCGGGGAAGCCACCGCTTTGGCCGCCGCGGTGCCCTTGCTGGCATTGCCGCAGCGTCCGTACTGCTGATGGCTGCCGCTGGGATCGGGCTGTCGGTGCACAATTCGCGCCAAGAACAGCTGGTGGCGGAGCAGGAACTGATGATGGTGACAACCGCCCCTGACGCGCATTCAATGGACCTGGACCTGGGCGCCGCGCACCTTGTGATGAGTGACCGCATGAACGGCTTGGTGGCGATGGGGCACGAGGCCCCGATGCCGGACAAGGGCATGGAGTACCAACTGTGGCTGGTCATGGACGACGGCAAGTCGATGCCGGGACCCACGTTCATGCCCGAGGAAGACGGCGAGTTCGTGGCCATCATGCACACAAGCTTTGACGGAGTGACGGGATTTGCAGTCACCCAGGAGCCGACGGGTGGTTCTCAGGAGCCGACGTCCAACCCGGTATCCGAGGTCCAGTTGTAGCCCGATCGGGACATGTTGCGGTTCACGGTGCTCATCCGTGAGGTAGCCGCAAAAATGGCTCAACATTTCAGGCCCATTTGTCACAAGTTGGCAGTCTCGGCAAGCGAAGATCGCCTGGGCGCGCAAGACTGGAGAGATGGCGGAGATATTGCTTTTTCATCACGCGCTGGGACTCACAGATGGTCTCCAGGCGATAGCCGAGCGGCTCCGCGCCAACCACCACATCGTCCATTGCCCCGATTCCTACTCGGGCAAGACCTTTAAACACCTGGACGAGGGCGTGCGGTTTGCGCAGGGGCTAGGACATGACGCGCTAGAGGAGGTGGCCAACCGCGCGGCGCGACAGCATCGTGACGCCGATGTCGTGATGGGCTTCTCGCTTGGCACCTCGCAAGCGCAGCAGCTCGCACAACATAAGCGGCGGGTTAAGGCCTGCTTGCTCATGGGCGGCGCGCTACCCCCCCAGTCACTGGGCGGCGATTGGCGGCACACGTGCGCCTTGCAGGTCCATGTAGCGGATCCGGATGAATGGGTCAAGGCCTCGGAGGTGAACGGCCTGATCTACCACGCCCCCCACGGAGACCTGTTCACCTACCCCGGCAAGGACCACATGTTTGTAGACACCAGTAGCAAGGACTACGACGCCGATGCCGCGGACCAGTTTGAAGACCGCGTGATCGAGTGGCTCGCAAAGATTGACGCCGAAGCCGGAGAGTCTTGGGCGCGGTTCTAGATCTTGACGCGTTGTGAGCGCCGCGCACTAGTCAAGAACCGCTGAATTCGGCCTCAGCAGCCGTGATTTGTTCGGTACTCGGAGTGGCCAAACGGCGACGAGCCTCGGCTAGCGCGCGGTCGAATGCGTGGGCTGCCTCGGAGTCGACTGCAGCTTTCACCGCCTCAACCACTGCCGCGCTGTACAGAGCCGCCGTGGACAGGTGAAGGTTCCAACCCATCTTGGCGGCGGCGTCTATTCCGTCCATGGTGACGTTCCAATAGGGCGGCTCCGCGTGGAGCACAGCGGGCTCAGTGACGTCCGCAACCTGGGCGTTCAAGTGCGCGATCAGCGCATCGGCCGCGATCGTGGCAGAAACTCCAGGCGCTCCCCCACCAATGCTGACAGCGTCAAAGCCGTGACTGTGAACGCGCGAGGCGATGAGAGCATCGGCGAGGACCGGCCACGGTGCGCCCGTCGCGGCTGTGCGCGATCCGAAGGGTGTGATGGTGCCACGGACATACCCGGTGGCGTCGCAGGCAGTGTCCGCATCTGGCATCGAGATGCGCTTCACCCCTAGGTAGTCGCGCATCTTAGGCCAACTGATCTGGCGGTCGCCGGGGACTAGAACAAAGAGGTAGTCGTCGTCGCCGCGACGCACCACCAAGGTCTTGAGGACCTGGCGGGGGTCCAGTCCGCGAGCCGCGGCCGCCTCCTCGAGCGAGTCCACGCTGGCGTGGGTGATCACTTGGTGCACAAGGCCCGATGCCGCGAGCGCCGCTAGCGCGGGGTTGGGCTGCGGGATGGACTCCGTCGTGGAGGGATCGGTCATGTACTTACGTTACTGCGCGGCTAGCCTGCCAGGTAGGCGCCGGGCTGACTGTCCGCTCCTTCGTGACCGCTGAAGCCCTGGCGGCAGATTGCGCGGATTGCGGCAACCATCCACTCGCAGATCATCTCGTCATAGTCGCCCTGCACGCCACTAAAGCTGACGATCAGGCCTTCGCGAATAATCGCGCCCGGGTACTTGATGTCGCCCGAGCGGTACAGGTAGGGGAAGTCCTGGCGCACGCGCGAGCTGTCCAGGCCGGTGCGGATGGTGACGGCGACCTTGCCCTCGACGTTAGTGAGGAACTCCTGGTTGAACTCCCCTACGTGGGCGGTGAACAGCGGGTTCTTGGGGTCCGGGTTGGCGGGGTCGAGGACGATGAGGCTGCCGCGTAGGCCGTTGCTCACGCCGAGTTCAGCCGCCTTATCGATGGCGGGCACAATAACGTCCCAGGCCTGTGCGCAGATCTCGCGGTCGAGTCCGGTGAACATGTGGTGCTCCTTTTGGTTAAGGCGTGGTTTGGCGTACCGCAAGCCTATCTGCGGCCGATGCTCCGGGTCACGTCGGTTCGCGGACGAGCAGGTGCCGAGGGCGAACATCTTTGGACACCTCGCGTGACGCCGTTACGGTGGATGGATGACTCACACGAACCCGTCCCCTGAAAACCCCGCCGCCGCGGAAGCCGAGGTGTACGCGGAGCAGTTCGCGGCATCGGCCGAAGAAGTGCTTGAGCAGATGAAGGGCGACGTGCAGTCGCTACTTGACTCGCTACCGGCCGACGCCGCAACCAGCCTGATTAACGACCCCGAGCGCGAACTCATCGATGTTGAAGTGACGCTGGCGACTGGGCTGGAGCGCATGCTCGACGCACAGCGCGGGAACAAGTTCCTCAACGAGGACTACGTGGCGTTCTTCAAGGCCGCGGTGGCTGTGGACCCGGCCGCGCTGGAGATCAAGAACAAGATCCAGGCCATCCTTGAGTTGCTCGAGGAGGACGCCGCGGTTGCACTGGTGCGCGACCCGTACCGCACCCTCACCGCCGAGGAGTCTGCGCTGATCGACGCGCTGGGCCAGGAAGACCTTACTCAGAAGACCAACCATGCTGCGGTGTTGCACCCGGAGCTGTCGCGGTTCCTGAGTGACAACGTGCGCGTGGCGGACGACGTTGATGATGAGGACGAGGACTAACGGCTGATCGCCTGATCGCCTGATCGCCTGAACTTCAGGTGACCGGGAACCGGGAGTTGAGGCGCTAGCCGCAGATGTGCGCCGTCTGCGCATCGATGGAACGGTACGAGTCCTGTAGCGGGTGGTTGTCGTAGCCGTCGAGCCCGTTGTAGCGGGGGTTGCGGGCCTGGTCACTTCAGTTGTCGTCGCCGGCTACGGCACATCCTGTGAAGGCGCGGATAGTCCATGGCTCTCGCCCACGCGCTGTGGGAGGATCGCGGGTTAGCGGCATAAAAGTGTGTCTCCTGTCAGCGTGTCGCGGCTGCCCTGGGGTGGTGGTTTAGCGTGAGCGTCCTGCCCAGCCTTGGCGGGCCCAGAGGCCTTCCTCGGCTGTTGTGACGGTGTC
>Ga0307486_1000132_pt1 | contig 84243 bp, 83 predicted proteins | sample CBIW02metaG_FD_203663 | JGI IMG/M metagenome (GOLD analysis project Ga0307486, IMG submission 203663) | Sea-ice brine microbial communities from Beaufort Sea near Barrow, Alaska, United States - CBIW 0.2 | ecosystem: Environmental > Aquatic > Marine > Coastal | place: USA: Alaska | collected... | reverse complement strand
ATGAGGTTCATCATGTTGCTCGAGGTAAGGACCTTGCCCCCTGTCGCCGCCTGGAAGAACAGGATCAGGGCCATGAGCGCGAACAACATGGTGAACTGCCGCACATCACCACCGAACAGACTCCGTAGTGCCTTCATCTTTTACGCTTCTTTCTATGTCGTTGCGTCTCGTCGTTGCGTGTCGTCTTTGATACGTCGTGTCGGTGCGCGAGGTCGCCTCGCCGGGTGTGTCAGGCGGCAGCTGTCGCGCTCGCTGTGGTCGTTGTCATGAGCCGCATGAGCTGTTCCTGAGTTGCTTCACCACGGGAGACCTCGCCGGTGATGCGCCCCTCGCAGACGGTGTAGATGCGGTCGCACATGCCCAGTAGCTCGGGGAGCTCTGACGAAATCAACATCACGCCGCGGCCTGCGTCAGCCAACTTGTTGATCAAGGTGTAGATCTCGTACTTTGCTCCCACGTCGATGCCGCGGGTGGGCTCGTCAAGGATGAGCAGGTCCGGCTCGGTAAACATCCACTTCGCCAATACGACCTTCTGCTGATTGCCACCCGAGAGCGTCACTACCCCACGCCCGACATCGGGGGTTTTGATCCGCAGCGACTTGCGATAAGTCTCAGCGGCCTGGAACTCCAACGTCTCGTCGAGTAAGAACGACGTCGTGATTTTGTCGAGATCGGCGGAGACGATGGTGTCCCGAATGGAATCAAGCAGGTTCAGGCCCAGAGTCTTACGGTCCTCGGGCACGTACGCGAGACCCATGTCGATCGCGGCCTTAACCGTGGGGATGACGACCTTCTTGCCGTTCAACGTGATGGAGCCAGAAAGATAGGTACCGTACGAACGCCCAAAGACGGAGCGCGCGAGTTCGGTGCGCCCAGCGCCCATCACCCCAGCGAAGCCAACGATCTCGCCGCGCTTGACAGTAAAGGACGATGCCTTCGCCAGCAGGCGTCCGGGAATGGCCGGGTCCTCGACCGTCCAGTCCTTGACTTCGAAGAACGGTTTGCCAATATTGCGCTCTCTGGCGGGAAACCTGGATTCCAGGTCACGCCCGACCATCCCTCGAATTATGCGGTCCTCGTCCAACGGCTCGTCAGCAACGTCGAGTCGCTCAATGGCCTTGCCATCGCGAATGATGGTCACGGCGTCCGCGATCCGCTCGATCTCATTGAGCTTGTGGCTGATCATGATGGACGTGAGTCCACGTTCACGAAGCCCCCGCAAGAGATTGAGGAGGTTGTCCGAATCCGTGTCGTTGAGCGCGGACGTCGGTTCATCAAGGATGAGCAACTTCACATCCTTGGACAGCGCTTTAGCGATCTCGATGAGTTGCTGTTGGCCCACGCCGAGGTTCTTCACCGGCGTGCGTGGATCCACATTGAGCCCCACGCGCTTTTGAAGTTCCATCGTGCGAACCCGCGCTTCGTCCCAGTCAATGAGCCGGCCCGACGTGACCTCGTTGCCCAAGAACATGTTCTCGGTCACCGAGAGCTCTGGAATGAGCGCCAGTTCCTGGTGGATGATGACAATCCCAGCGCGCTCGGATGCCTTCAGGTCCTTGAATTCCCTGACCTCGCCTTCAAAGACGATGTCGCCCTCGTAACTGCCGTGCGGGTAGACCCCGGACAGGACCTTCATCAGGGTTGACTTCCCGGCGCCGTTCTCGCCACATATGGCGTGTATCTCGCCTGCGTTAACTCGCAGGGACACATCGTCGAGTGCCTTGACACCGGGGAACTCCTTGGTGATACGGCGCATCTCGAGCACCACGTGTGGTGTAGCCACGTTTCCCCCAATAATTCTGTGATTCCGTACCAGTCAGCATCATTGCTGGCTTACGAGCACGTTAGGCCCACGGCGAGATTGCCGTCAAGTCTCAAACTCAACCGTTACGTCTTCGTTACGTGGTCACGATTCACGCAGGTCTTTCTAAGAGTTCGATGGGTTTGAATCCTGTTTGATGCCGTTAGTTACCTTAGCGGGTCTCCCCCAGCACTCATTTTGCCCAAACTCATCCGCCCAGTCGGCTCGAATTGTCATTGAGTCTCAAACGCAATAGGCGGCGCCTTCGCTATAGTCATCACGTGACTCCCGCCCGTTCGACCTTCGGCTCGCAGTCCTCTCTGCGCGAAGCGAACGGGGAGCGCCTGCTAGAAGCCATACGTCAGTTCGGAAGCATCACTCAGGTCGAGCTGTCCGGAGCGACAGGATTGTCACCCGCGACCGTTTCCACCATCGTCCGACAGCTCATTGCTGCCGGAAGGGTCGAGACTCGCAACACCATCCGCAACGGTCGCCGCGCGCAACTTGTGACACTCGCCCATCGCTCGGGCCTACTCGTGGGTCTTCAGATTGGCGCACGCTCGCTGCGTGTCGCTATCTCAGACACCTCGTTCGAGTTCTTGGACCAGCGCGAACTCCCGCTACCGATCGACCATCGATACGACACCACTCTTGACCGTGCCGCCGTTCTCATCTGTGAACTCACGGAAGAGCTTGGCTCAACGCTCTCCGAGATACTGGCCGTCGGCATCGGGCTACCCGCGCCAGTCGATCCACTGACCCAGACCATCTCTGTCCCCGGGATTCTCCGCGGCTGGGAAGACGTAAATGCCGCTCAGATCCTCAGGGAGCGGTTGGGGTGCGTCACGGTCGTGGACAACGATGCCAACCTCGGCGCGCTGGGCGAGATGCGGTTTGGCGCAGGCAGAGGGCTCAAAGACGTGGTTTACGTACGCGCCTCTCACACGGTAGGTGCCGGCATCGTGGTGAACGGATCAATTCTTCACGGGGCGCTGGGCATGGCGGGGGAAATCGGACACTCGCTCATCGACCCGCAAGGTCCTATCTGCCGTTGCGGTAGCCGCGGCTGCCTCAACACCAAGTGCAGCGCCGATGCGCTCATTGAATCTCTGAGGCACGCCCACGCTCCCACCACCCTGACAGACATACTGAGTCTGGCCGAGGCCGGCGACCCTGGTTGCCAACAGGTACTCATCGACGCGGGCGCAGCTATTGGAGGGGTGATCGCAAATACCGCAGTGTCCTTGAGCCCGCAAGCCATCTTGGTCGGAGGCGATCTTGCCGGCGTCGGAGACCTCTTCATTGATCCGATACGTGAAGCGGTACGACGCAGAGTCATCCTCGCTCACTCAGAAGATCTACTCATCCAGACAGCAGAGCTCGGGAGTGCCGCAGAACTCTACGGCGCCTTGGCGCTGGCCGCTGATCACGCGAACGTCACGACGAGCAACTCATGACGAACTCGCCCCCCTCACCAAGATTGGAGACCGCCATGACCCCATCACCGCTGCTGAAGATTCGCGGACTTTCCAAGCACTTCGGTGCCGTCCAAGCGCTCGTCGATGTGGATCTTGATCTGTATTCTCACGAGGTCGTCGCGCTAGTGGGAGACAACGCCGCCGGTAAATCGACCCTCGCACGCGTCATCGCGGGCGTGTATGAGCCGGATGCTGGCTCAATTGAGATTGACGGAAGCCCCGTCAAGTACCTCACCGCCGCATCGGCTCGCTCCCACGGCATCGCCACCGTGTTTCAGGGGCTTGCCCTCGCGGAGAACCTCGACGTCACCGCGAATATCTACTTGGGGCAGGAAGTACGCACCCACGGGTTGCTCGACGAGGACTTCATGGAGTCGCGCGCGCGTGAGTACCTACGCGTTTTGAACTCGAGAATCCCTTCGCCGCGCACGCCTCTGTCCGACCTCACTGCGGGGCAGCGACAGTGCGTGGCTATCGCCCGCACACTCGTGGGCGAGCCAAAGATCATCGTGCTTGATGAGCCCACCTCGTCGCTGTCGGTCGTTCAGACTGCGGAGGTCCTCAATCACGTGTCGCGGTTGCGCTCACTCGGGTTGGGAGTGATTCTGATCGGTCACGCTCTCACTGAGATGCAGGCCGTCGCTGATCGCATCGAGGTACTCCGCCACGGGCGCAACAATGGCTCGTTCGCCTCAGCCGACACGCCGTATCAAGACATCATCGCTGCCGTCTCCGGCGCCTCGAGCACGCGCCGCCCTCGGGCTTAGCGCACCTCTGCGGCGGGATTCCAGTAGGGGCGCTACTGTGAAACGCATGCGCACCTCACCCCGTCGACTCGGCCTCCTGGGAGGCATCACCTGGCACAGTTCCCTCGAGATGGAGCGTGCGATCAATGAGGGCGTGGGTGCCGCGCTCGGGGGGAGCAGCTCCGGCGACCTGGTGGTGCGCTCGTACAACTTTCAACACATAGCCGAGCGCCAAGCCGCCGGCGAGTGGGACGCATTGGGCGCACAATTAGCGGCCGATGCTGTGTCGTTGCAGCGGGCGGGCGCGGAGGCGATCATGATCTGCGCCAACACCATGCACAAGGTCGCCCCCGCGGTCGAAGCCGCGATCGACGTGCCACTGATCCATATGCTCGACGCCACGGCCGACGCGATCCTCGCAGCCGGGCTGGATACGGTCGCACTGCTGGGCACCGCGTACACAATGCGCGACCCGTTCTATCGAGATCACATGGCCGCCCGGGGCATCACCACGATCGCTCCCGCCGAGCCGGACCTCAGTGCTCTGCACAGTCTCATCTACGACTCGCTGGCCAAGGGAGTCGTGCCACCAGGCGCACGCAGTCAGGTGTTGAGCATTCTTGAGCCGCTACTGGCTCAGGGCGCGCAGGGCATGATTTCCGGTTGCACCGAGATCCCCATGGTCCTCACTCAGCCGGACCTCGACGCGCCCTATTTCGACTCGGCGCAGCTATTCGTGCAGGCCGCTCTCAGGTTCTGCCTGGAGGACTAGCCGCTCGCCCTGCGGGCTACGGGCTACGTTTAAGCCCAACCAGCCTCGTCGATCACATCGCTCGCGACCTCTGCGCGGGACCGCTGGTCGGTCCACACCACCGCATCGTCGAGGTCGAGTGAATCCAGCGAATCGCTCAGCTCTACCGTGCGCGCGAGTGCCCAGTCGCGCCACTCGCCCTCCGGGTCGCGCGCCACGATTCGGTCCTCGCGCACCTCAGGGGACGCGTCTACCCGCACGATGGCGACCTCGGCTTGCCCTGCATCGCTCGCGAAGGCCTCGGCGTAGTGGGCACGGTCGTCGGGGTCTTCCACGACGCGCGCAATCACAATGAAGCCGATGCCGTGGTCGCGGTAGACGGGAGCCACCGCGGCAAGGTTCGCGAACATCAGCTGCTGGAGATAGGGGTCTTCCTCAGGAGCCGGGCTGGCCTGGCACAGGGAATCCGCGTCAATAAACGCGACCCGCGACCCGCGACCCGCGAGTGCGTCGAGTACTGCAGCGGCGGTGGCGGTCTTCCCCGCCCCAATCGACCCGTTGACCACAAGCACGCGGGTGGGAAGGTCCTTCCCAAAGCACACCGTGGTCTCGTACTCCGAGTATTCGCCGTAGGCGTCGATGGGGTGATAGCCGATGTCCTCGTACAGCCTCATGGCGGCCACCTGCTCGGTGCCGGTGCCGAGCACCACACTCGTGGCGCCGGAACGGCGCGCCTCCGCCTCAACGGCTCCCATCATCACGCGCGAATAGCCGCGTCGTCGGTATTCCGGTCGCACGTACAGCCGCTTGGCTTCGATGGAACCCGCCGGAAGCTCGTCGTCGGGCCACTGAAGCACTGACGACGCCACTGCCTCGCCGTCATCGGCGCTACCCACGAACGAGACAAAGACCGTGGACGCGTCAATCTTGCGGGCGAACGAGTCCTCTTCGCCTGGCTCCAGTTCTTCATCTACGTAGAGGCTGCGCAGTTCGGCTTGCTGCTGCCCCCACAGGCCTGCTGCAACTGCATCGTCTGGAGCCACGCGGCGAAGTGAGATCATCTTGGGATCCTATCCGCCCAGCCCGCTGGTGCCGAATATTGCAGGGGTGATGGTGGCTAGATCGCGCCGCCGGCGGCGGCCGGGGCATCTGCGTCAACGCCCACAGCACCCACCTGCTCGCGCGCCACAAAGTTCTCGAGGTCGAACAGGTTGCCGCTGGCGCGCTGCGCTACCGTGAGGAGCGTGGACATGGAGGCGACCTCTTCCACCTGTTCCTTGAGGAACCACAGCAAGAACTGCTCGCTCAGGACGTCGCCCTCGGCACGCGCGGCAGCGAACAGCGCCTCGATCTGGCTGGTGACCTGCTTCTCTTGCGCCAAGGCGAGCGCGATGGGCTCCGTGACGGACGAGAAACCGTTCTTGAGTGCTTTGCCTGCCGGGATCTCAACCGTGATGTCGCGGTCCAACATGTACTGCACCAGCATCATCGCGTGGTTGCGCTCCTCGAATGACTGGCGGTAGAAGTGCGCGGCCAACTGCGGCAGATCCTCCGAATCGAAGTACACGGCGATCGCGATGTACTGCGTGTGCGCGTCGATCTCGTTGCCAACCTGAGCACGGAGCAGGGATTCAAAGGTGTCTGTCGTCATGACGCCAGCCTAGAGCGCGCCGCGCGTTCTCGCTAGCAAGGCCAGGCTCACATGAGTGGGGAATGGTGTGGGGTCGGGGAACGTTGACGACGTTAGTAGACACATCAACAACTTACGGGGCAAGACACATGAAGAACTTCGGATTCCTTTCCTTTGGGCACTGGTCCGCAGCACCAGGGTCGTTGACGCGCAACGCCGGCGAGACCGTTCGCGACACGATCGACCTGGCGGTAGCGGCCGAGGAGGCCGGGCTGGACGGGGCGTGGATCCGCGTGCATCACTACGAACAGAACCTGTCCTCGCCATTCCCCCTGCTCGCCGCGATGGCGGCGCGAACGTCGCGCGTCGAACTGGGCACCGGCGTGATCAATATGCGCTACGAGAACCCCCTCTACATGGCCGAGTTGGCCGCGACTGCCGACCTGGTCTCCGCGGGACGGCTCCAATTGGGAGTCTCGCGTGGCTCGCCCGAGCCCGCCGCCGATGGCCCGGGCAGCTTTGGCTACCCGCTGCCCGCGGGCAAGCTCCCCGTCGAGGACGCCGCGGAGCGCATCGCGCTGTTCCGCCGTGCGATCGCGGGTGAGGGAATCGCCGAGCCCGGCGCCAGCGCTCACGTCCTGCCGGGTCAGCGCCTCCCCATCACCCCCCAGTCCCCCGGCCTGTCCGAGCGCATCTGGTACGGCGCGGGGAACATTGACAGCGCTAAGCGAGTTGGCTCACTAGGTATGAATCTAATGTCGTCGACCCTGATTCTGGAGGCCACGGGCGAACCGCTGGGGACAGTTCAGGCCCGCCAGATCGCCGCCTACCGCGAGGCTTGGGCCGCCGCCGGTCACGTCGGCACGCCCCGCGTGTCCGTCAGTCGCTCGATCATGCCCATCTTTGACGACGAGACCGAGCGCTACTTTGGCGGCATGCTCGCACGCGAATCGATGGGCGGCAACGAGGACCAGATCGGCTACATCGACAACTCCAAGGGCACCTTCAGCAAGACCTACGTCGGCGCGCCGGACAAGATCGTGGCCGAGCTCCTTCAGGACGAGGCCGTCATGGCGGCGGACACCATACTGGTGACGGTTCCCAACCAACTGGGCGCGGAGTTCAACGGCCGGACCTTTGAGGTGCTAGCGCGGGACATCAAGCCCGCCCTAAAGTAGTGGCCATGGCGATGAATCCCCCTGCGGAGATAACGATCCGAGCGGGGGTGATGCCCAACGATATCGAGCTGTGCGCCAACATCTGGGTACGTGCCCTCGCGTCGCGTGACGGCACGGTCGACGCGGAGGCGATGGCGCAACGGGTGCGGTCCGCGTTCAAGAACCCAATAGTTCGCTTCGCGGTGGCCACGTCTCCGCGAAGCGGTTTCGCTCTGGTCGAGTCCGGTCGAGACGAGCCGGGCGACGCCTATTTGCACTACATCGCCGTGGACCCCGACGGCGTCGGAACCGGCGTCGGTACGGCGCTGCTCGCAGACTCGATCGCGCACACAAGGCTCGGTGGGTTCACATCCCTCACGCTCGAGGTGCGGGCGACCAACATTCGCGCCATCGCGGTGTACACGCGCGCCGGCTTCATCCCATTCGGGACGCCGGTGGCCCATCCACTTGCCCACTACCCGATGCAGTCGTACTGCCTGGCGCTCGACTGACACCTCGGGGGTCGCAAAAGTAGTGCTTAGGCGTTGGCGAGCAGGCTAGAGATCGCGCTGGTGAAGAACGCGAGGCCGTCGGTCCCCGCGCGGCCTTCCTCGACTGAGTCGGGGCCAAAGCCATGCTCGACCGCGTGCTCAGGGTGAGGCATGAGCCCCACCACGTTGCCGCGTGAGTTGGTGATGCCGGCGATATCGCGCCGCGAACCGTTAGGGTTCCAGCCCACATAGCGGAACACGACGCGGCCCTCCGCCTCGAGCTCGTCGAGCGTGTGCGCATCGGCCACGTACTGGCCGTCCTGGTTCTTGAGCGGCACGATGATGTCCTGGCCGGACTCGTACTCGCGCGTCCAGTCGGTTTCCGAGTTCTCCACGCGCAAGGTCTGGTCGCGGCAAATAAAGTGCAGGTGCTCGTTCTTGATCATGGAGCCGGGCAGCAAGTGCGCCTCGGTCAAGACCTGGAAGCCGTTGCAGATGCCCAGCACGGGCATGCCGCCGTTGGCCGCATCGACAATCTTGTCCATGATGGGTGAGAAGCGCGAGAGGGCGCCGGCGCGCAGGTAGTCCCCGTAGCTGAAGCCGCCGGGCAACACGATCGCGTCGACGTCCTTCAGGTCGGGCTCGGCGTGGAACAGCGAGACAGCGTCTGCCCCGGCCATGCGCACGGCGCGAGCCGCGTCGCGGTCGTCAAGGGTTCCGGGGAACGTGACGACGCCAATGCGGGCAGTCATCTAGCTCTCCTCGACGGCGACCGAGACCACGTCTTCGATGACCGGGTTAGAGAGCATCGTTTCCGCTGCCTCGCGCGCCTTGGCGAGCACCTCGTCGGTGACCTCGCCGTCAACGGTCAGTTCGAACCTCTTGCCCTGGCGAACGCCGGCAAACTGGTCGAATCCCAGACGCGGGAGTGCGGCGCCGACTGCCTTGCCCTGCGGGTCAAGGATCTCGGGCTTGGGCATCACATGTACGACGATGGTGGCCATGGGGGAAGTCTAGCGGCAGTCTTAACAGACGAAGGCGTACTCAGTCTTCTCCGTGGTGAGCCAGCGCGTGAGGTCGCCGTTGTCGGAGCGAAAATACGCGTAGCCGCCGTCATAGATCACTAACGTCCCGGTGTCGTCGCCGGGCCCTGGTGCCACGACGGCGCGCATCGATCGCGACGTCCCCTTGCTGGGCCATGTGTCCGCACTCCCAAGTGCCAGCGGCACGGGAAAGCCCTCGGTGGCATCGGACGCAAGCGAGTACCAGGTGGTGCCGTCAAGCGTCAGCGTCTCGTTGCCGCACGCAGGGTAGAACGCGACGTCCTCGATGACCGACTGCTGGGCGCCGGGAGTCTCAGCTGCGCCCTCGGCACATCCCGCGAGGGCTGCGCCAGCGAGAATGGTGAGGGCCGCCGCTGCGATGGCCCTCGCGAATATCCCTCGTGTTTCGCTACTCATACCTATAAGACGAGCTCGCAGACCCAAACGTTGGGTCAGTTCTTCGCCAACTTGTCGTACGCCTCGAGGTAGCGCTGACGCGTCTTGTCCACAATTTCTTGGGGGAGCTCTGGCGGAGGTACGTCGCCAGACTTGTCCCAGCCCGATGCGGGGGACGTCAGCCAGTCGCGCACAAACTGCTTGTCGTAGCTCGGCTGCGCGTGACCCGGCTTCCACGTGTCCGCGGGCCAGAAGCGGCTCGAGTCCGGCGTCAGCACCTCGTCACCGATCACGATCTCGCCTGCCGCATTACGGCCAAACTCGAACTTAGTGTCCGCCAAGATGACTCCGCGGGTGGCGGCTATCTCGTGAGCCCGCGCGTAGACCTGCAGCGTCAGCTCGCGCAGCGCCTCGGCGTCCACGGAGCCGATGCTGTCCGCCACCGCGTCAAAACTCACGTTCTCATCGTGGTCGCCCACGGCGGCCTTGGTGGCCGGAGTAAAGATGGGGGTGGGCAGGCGGGACCCGTCCACCAGGCCATCGGGCAGGGGGACGCCGCACACCTGGCCGTTGTCGCGATACTCGACCAGTCCCGAACCGGTCAGGTAGCCGCGCGCCACGCACTCGACCGGGAACATGTCCAGGCGCTGGCAGATCATGCCGCGGCCGGCGACCTCGCTGGGCACCGGAGATTCGATGGTGTGATTGGGGACGATGTCGCGAATCTGATCAAACCACCACAGGCTTAGCGCCGTGAGGATCTCGCCCTTGCCGGGGATGGTCGTCGGCAACACCCAGTCGTAAGCACTGATGCGGTCCGATGCCACCACCAGCACCACGTCGCCGCGGGGGTGCGGCTCGATGGGCTCGTAGAGGTCGCGGACCTTGCCCGAGTAAATGTGGCGCCAGCCCGGAACCTCTGGTGGCGTAGGTAGCAAAATGTCGCCCATGACTACTCTCCTTGTGCCGCGGCTAGCGCGATGTCGGTGCGGTGGTGAGAGCCGGGCAGGCCGATGTGGGCCAGGCCCGCGTACGCCCGGTCGCGAGCCTGAGACAGGTCGGAGCCCGTTGCGACCACGGAGAGCACCCGGCCACCCGCCGACACCAGGGCGCCGGTGGGGTCGAACGCGGTGCCGGCGTGAAGCACATGGACGTTGGCGTCAGCCTCTGCCGCCTCGATACCCGTGATCCGGTCGCCCGTGCGGGGCTCGTCCGGGTAATTTTCAGAGGCAATCACTACGTTGACCACGGCCTCGTCGCTCCACTCGAGCGCCGGGAGGTCAGCCAACGTGCCTGCCGCTGCTGCGGCGAAGATCCCCGCCAGCGGAGTCTTGAGCCGCGCGAGCACTACCTGCGTTTCTGGGTCACCGAAGCGCGCGTTGAATTCGATGACGCGTACGCCGCGCGAGGTGAGCGCGAGCCCGCAATAGAGCACACCCTGGAACGGGATGCCGCGGCGGGCCATCTCGTCGACCGTGGGCTGGGCCACCGTGCGGACCACCTCGTCCACCAGGCCTGCGGGGGCCCAGGGCAGCGGGCTGTAGGCGCCCATGCCTCCGGTGTTGAGCCCGGCGTCGCCGTCGTAGGCCCGCTTGAAGTCCTGTGCGGGGGCCAGGGGGACCACCGAGGTGCCGTCACAAATGCAAAACAGGCTCACCTCGGGGCCGTCGAGAAACTCCTCGATCACCACTCGCCCGCCCGAGCTGAGAATCGACTCGCCGTGCGCATCGGCCTCGGCACGGTCATTGGTAACCACCACGCCCTTGCCCGCAGCGAGGCCATCGTCCTTCACCACGTGAGGTGCGCCGAACTCGTCGAGCGCGGCGGCCAAGTCTTCGCGGCTAGTACATACCCGGGCTCCCGCAGTAGGTACACCTGCCGCATTCATCACCTCCTTGGCGAAGGCCTTGGAGCCCTCCAACATCGCAGCCGCTGCGCCGGGACCAAAGCAGGCGATGCCCGCCTTGCGGACAGCATCGGCAACCCCCCTCACAAGTGGCGCCTCGGGGCCCACGATGACCAAGTCCGCGCGGACCTGGGCGGCCAGCGACGCGACAGACATTCCGTCGTTCTGGTCCGCCGTGTGCAGCGTGGCGATGCGGCCGATGCCGGGGTTGCCGGGGGCCGCGTGAAGCTCGGTGACTGCAGGGTCCAGGTGGAGGGAGCGGGCAATGGCATGCTCGCGGGCTCCCCCGCCGACGATGAGGATGATCACGCGTGTGAGTCTACCGAAGCGTGGCGGCACACATTTCTGAGTGCCGCCACGCTTATGCGGTTAGAGAGCTTCGCGGCGCCTGCGCGAGACGACGAATGCGCCACCGAGCGAGATGAGCGCCAATGCTGTCAGCGCCATAGCCGCGATTCCGGCGGGCCCGGTGAGCGACAGGGAGTCGCTGCTAGAAATCACGCCGTCATCGGTGTCCACCGGGGGCGCGGTGAACGTGTTCGTGAAGTCCACGTCGACCGAGCTAGCGGTGTCCAGGACCGTCGCTTGGGCAGTGGTGCCGTCGCCTGAATCCTGCTCTACGCCATTCACCGCCGTGAGCCACGCTGTTGAGGCGGCACCCTTGGCGCCGGTCTCGGTGACACCACAATCGGTGCCCGCCGGGAATGGTCCGAACGACTGCTCGGAGCCGGCCACCAGAGCGAACTCCTGGTCGAGGAGCACCGAGCCGCGGTACTCACACTTCACCGAGAAGTGAAAGCTCGTGCTGCCCACTAGATCCGCACCCGGTCCGTCAACGTCCTTGGACACAGTCAGCACCGTGGTGTCGTAGCTGTTGGTGAACGTGACCTCAGCCGGGAGTGTACCTACCGCGACGTTCGCGCTGGCGTCACCGTTGTCCACGACGTTGCTACCGGTCACCTTCACAGTGTTCGCGGATGCCGTGTCGACCTCCGTGACGACACACGTGGAACCGACAGGAATGATGCCATCTGGAACCGTGTACGTTTCACCATCGGTCAGGCTGAACAGTTGCGTCGTGCCGCCTCCAGCAAACTGGACGTCAGTGCCAGCTCCAGTGGTGCACATCAGCGAGTAGTCGAAGGGACCGAACACGTCACCAGCGAGATCTGCTGCCACAGTCTTCGTGACGGACAGCCCAGAGAACTGGTAGTCGTTGGTGATCTGAGCGACCTGCGCAGCAGGAACGTCCTCAGCATCGACAGCGACGGCCTGATCGACGTTCAGTACTGCATCGTCACCCACACGGGTGGTCTCGCCGAACTGACCAACGTCGCCCTGCTCGCTCACTACGCACTCGGCCCCTAGCGGGATCCCATCGATGCGGTGCGAGTAGGAGTTGCCCGAATTCAGCGCGACTACGGCCTGGTCACCCAAGTCGAGGTCGACGCCTTCGATAGTGCAGCTCACGTCGGCGAGGAACTCGTCCGGCGCATACGCCGTAGCGGGGCCGGTCAACACCTTGTTGACTGTGATGGCTCCGAAAGCGAGACGAACACCTACGCGCGCAGGGGCGATGGTCCGGTGCGTGGCCGCGCCGGTGTCAAGGTACTTCACCCCGAACTGGTTCCAGGCGTACGAGTCGGTCCCGGGCACCTTGGTGCCGGCGCCATCCGGGTTCGCATCGGTAGCGGGCATATTGACCGACTGGAACGTCACGTCAACAAACTGGCCGGGAGCCAGCATGCCGTCAGCGGTGTCTGCGAACTCTAGCGAGATGCGCAGCCCGGTAACGGATGCCCAATCAGTGTCAGCGTCCGCGACGGTCCACACTTCCCCGTTCTGAGCGCAGGGTTCGTGATCGGCTAGCCCAGACCACGTGTTGACACACGGCTGAACGGAAGTCGTCACTTCGGTAATGACCGTCGTGTCGGCGGGCGCGGTCACGACGGGTGCGCCGTTCAGTTCTGGACGGAATATGGAACCGCGGCTAGCGCCAGAGATGTAGAACGAGTCATCGGGCGCAGCGAGCGCATCGAAGATCACAAACTCGTCAACGCCAGTAGTGCCCGCGTTCTGTGCGCGGAGCACCCAGTCGTCAGTGCCGCCCACGACGCTATTCGCGACGCACGGCGAGCGGAAGTAGAGCCCGCCGGTGGCCGACAGGTTCTGCTGGCACACCTGATCGGGTGCTGCAGGGTTGGAGGCGCCAGACACTGCGCCGCGGACACCCTTCACCGTGAAGAGGTTGGGGCCAGCGGTCGGGGTGACGTAGTCAGTGGTGCCGCAGGTCGTAGCATCCGCCTGCCAGGCGCCGGTGGTGGTTCCACCAGATTCGATGTTGCCACACGAGCTGAGTGTCTGGCCCGTGCTCACCGTGAACTCGTTGGTGGCTCGCTGACCAGAAGTAAGGCCAGGCTGTAGTTCCAAATTGATCCGGATACTGAAGGTCTCGCCGGGCGCCATCGTGCGGTCGCCGGCCGGCCAGGTGAAGACCAGGTCAGACCCCTCTTGCACGACACCCACGGGGGCGGGCAGCAGTCCGTCGTCGTCCGGGGTGTAGACAGGAGCGTCATTACCCAGGTACACCAGCGATGCGGGGAGCGCGTCGCGAACTTCCGTCACGGTGAGGAAACCCGTCCCGGTGTTAGTGAAGGTCAGATCCCAGGGGGCCTCTTCGCCAGCGTTCATGTTGCGCACGCCGTTGTTGGCGAGCTTGTTGACCGTCAACGCGAAGGTGCCGAGGCTCAGCCGAACCTGCGCGGAGGCCGCGCGCTCAACAGACGACTCGCCGTTGAGCCTGTCGCTCACGACTGTCACTATGTTTTCCACGGTGCCCGCCATGACGACAGGGTCCCCGGAGTCGCGGTAGCCGTCGCGCAACTGCACCGTGAACTTGGCCTGCGTGGTCCACGTCGGCGCCGGGTATGCGGGAGAGAAGTACTCTCCATCCGCGCGGCTAAAGGTGTAGCGGACGCCCTCGATGCTGGCGTAATCTGCCGCATCAACTGGCACCTCGGCATCGGAAATAGCCGCGGGGTTACCGGCGACCCACTCGTAAGCGCCCGCGATACCAAAGGGCCCGAAGACAGATACGGCGACCTGATCGGCGCCACTGGGCGCTGTGATCGCGCCCAAACCCGTGAAGTCGAACTGATTCCAGAAGCCCGGGGACGTCGAGGTGTCATCAGTGAGCCGGACCTCGGCAGGCGACAGGCTACTCACTGGAGATCTGCCGGAGTTAGCACCTAGCGTCACGGTCACGTCGTCATTGCGAGTGGGTTCCGTCAGTGCTGCCGGGGACACTGACTTAGCAGCGCCCACGTTGATGTCGCCCCCGGTCAGCGGCGCATTCACACTGGCTCTCGCGCCGGTCGCTACACCATCGGAAAGAATGGGGTCGTACGCCTGTGCGAAAACGCGGTTGGCGACATTGACGCGCTCATTGGCAGCCACCACCTGTGCCTCACCCGAACTTCGGATGTGGGTGCGCAGACGCGCATCGAGTGACACCCTCAACCGGTTTGCTGAAGTGATGGTGCCCCCGGAAACCGTGGGATTCGTGCCCTGGTAAGTCACGGAGACGCCCACGACATCGGTCAGCATTGTTGCATTCAACCCATTCGCATTCGCCGCAGTCGTGCGTGAGGTGCTGTACGTGCCGTTGTTGTAGTGCAGCAGCCAGACCACAGACTCATTGAGGTCGACCTCAGTAGGGATGGACGAAGAAACAGTGATGCCCGTCAGGTCAAAACGATCTAAGGGATTGCCCTGGCCAGCGGCAGTCAGCCACTCGATGCCGGAGGTGAAGGGGTCGGCAATCGCTCCAGCGGCAGTCGCGGGACTCTGGCATTGCGCCACAGCTTCGGCGTCCGTGCACACCGGCGAGTCCATGACTCGCACATATGACGCTCGCGAGACCGAGTTACTGCGCGCCTCGAGAGCAAACCTGACTGTCGGGTAGCTGTTCGCTGAGGTACCTTCCATCGGTACGTACTGGACCGTTGCGGGGTTTACTGCCTTGGTCACAAGCACCCCAGGGCCGGGGTTGGTAATCACAATCGCATCGTTGCCCTCAGCGCTCGCCACCGATGAGTTGTCTAGCGGGACCGCCTCGAGCAGAACGGCGTTGTCTACCGTTCCCGCATCGACAGTGTTGTACATCTTGGTGTCCGTCACCCAATCGCTGCTAGAGCGGGTCGCGTCACGAAGAATCCACGTGAGGTTGAACACGCGGTCCGCACTGCTGGCGCTTACACCGGTGCCGGGATCAGGCGCGTAGGGGTCCAGAGCCGCTGTGGTCTTTGCCGCCTCGCGGGCCGCGGTGTTTTCGCCAAGTTCGATCTGCACTCCCGTCACGGTGGGGCGCAGGTTCGTCGGGATCTCGTATCCCACGAAGGCACCATTGTTGATCCAGCCCCCGGTGGGCTCGCTCACGGTCTGCCATGATCCACCAACGAGTAGGTTGATTGCCGTAATCGTGTCGTATTTGAGGTACCACCCGTTGGAAAATGGGTCGCTATTCGCAGCAATTGAAGAGATCGAGTTGAGGTCGAAGGCGTCGAACACCGTGTCCGTCACATCAGTGGCGTCGCTCGGGTCGGTGATGGTGACTTCGCCAAAACCCTCAGCGACGCTCCACAAGAGATCAGTGGAACGCTGAGCGCTCGTCTGTGCGGGAACCGTCGGCTGGTTCCACTGCTTGTCGATGCCCACCGGACCAGCACCGTCTGAAGCCTCGACGTCTGCCGTCCCTACTCCCTGATCGCTGTCCTCAAGAGGAGTACCGGGCACGGTCTCGCCGCCACCCTCGACAACAGCGAGATTGGTGTAGGCAACCGGGGTTCCCGGGTTTGTCGCAACAGGCTCCCCGGAACGCAAGATGGCCCTGGCGGTAGTGACCAGGTAAGGGGTAACGACGGAGTTTGATGCGAATCCGTGGGCGTCGGTGTTGTCGAAGGTGAATCGCACTCCCGTAAGACTTTCGAGTGCCGTTCCAGTGGGAAGTAGCGCACTGATCTCATCGCCGGTGAGTTCCACCAAGTAAGGGGACGGTGACCCACTAAAAGATTCAAGCGGGAGCCAAGTACCACTTGCGTCTCGCACCGCTACGGAGAGGTCAGTGTAGGCGGGCACCTGAGTAGGGGCGATCGAGTGGAGATTGAACGCGTCCCAGAAGGTGTCATCGCCTGTCAACGCATCTTCAACAACGATCTGTTTTGCGATGACGTAGTCGGAGGTCGTAGTCAACGTAGCGGTGAGTTCAGTCACCACGCGGTCACCGGGCTGCACAGCTGCGGAGGGGCGGATGCGCTTCGCGAGGGACACGTCAATGGCGGGCCTCACCAGCGTCAGTGGCGCGGTGTTAGTATCCGAGTCGTCCAGCCCATTTGGAGCGATGACCTTGACTTCCAGGTTGTTCGTTGTTCTGACTGTCGTCGCAGTGCCGACCGCTTCTTCAGTCGTATCGATCCCAAATACAGCTTGTGCATTGGTTCCCGGGGCAATGCCTCCAGCGGTCGCGTTATAGACAATTTCGAACCCGGAAATGTCGAATCCAGGCGCCGCTGGCGTCTCCCCGTTAAGGAACGGCACCGTGGTGACAGTGGCACCACTGAGCGGGTGATAGATGACGGCGGCTGAAGTAGCCGTCGCCGGCCAGGTGGGGGCCGACGAGAACCCCCCAAAGGTCACATTCGCATCGAAGTATTCCAGGTCGGATAGTCGAAGTTCGTTGACCCCTACATCCGAATTGTTGGTGCCCACGAGGGTTGCCACGGCAGAGTCGCCGGCAGCAATGCGGCTCGGGGAGATGGTCTTGCTTGCTCCCGCAAGAACCTGCGCGGGATTGACCGTATAGGTGGCGGTCGCGGTGCCAGTGGCCGGCTCGTGCCCAGGAGCCGTGAGCTTCACCGAGGCGATGTTGTCGACAGTGTGCGTCGCGGTTGAAAGGTCCGCGTCAGTGTTGCGATTGGTCTCACGCTGGCCCAGACCCAGGGAGACATTAGCCACAGCATTGGGCGCGATCGCACCGGCGTAGGTGAAGCGAAGACCGCCCACTGCGGACGCTGTCACACCAGTAGGTAGTGTCGGCGCTGCGGCCGCAGAACCTGTTTTCCAGGACCAGGTGCCGCCGGTGAACGTGTATGCGTCCACCTGCACCGTGTCAGCACCAGAGGGCATGGTGTGAGACGTAAAGCCGGTGAAGTCAGTGATGGTGAAAGGGTTGTTCGCGGTCAGCGTGATCGCGCCATCTTCGGCCACGGAGGGCTCCTGGACCACGAGGGTGTCAGCAGCGATGTTCGACTTGTTAGTGGCCTTCAAGACCACGGTGGAGGAAGCGCCGACGGAGAACGACTGTGGTGAGGGTGACCACGTCTTAGCCAGGCCCACAGCGATGGACTCCGCAACGGTGACCCTTACGGTGGCGGTCGAGTCGTCTGAGTCCGAGTTGGTAGCAGTGGTGTACGCGGTGTTGTTTGCCGTCACCGTGCCGACCGGCATCTGGTCCGGCACCTTGACCGTCATCAAGACGGTGAAGGTCTGGCCATTGCTTAGACCGGTCCCCGTGGGGGCCGCGACACTTCCAGTGAAGTCCACGAACAGGGTGGTGTCGGCGGTAATGACCGAGGGGGCAGTCCCCGTGACGGCCCCATCTACGTTCCAGCTCACCGTGCGAGGCACAGAGGCGGGGCTCGGGTTATACGAGACCTGCTGCAACTGGAAGCCCTCTAGCTCGGCAGGTAGTGGATCCTCGAGCTGGGCGTCCAGGCATGACGCCTCGGAACAAGACACGCGGATGGTGTAAACAAACGTCTCGCCCGGCTCGGGAGTCGGGTTGGACACCGTCTTGGTGACAGACAGATAGAGCGGATCCCCCTGCGCGGCCATCGCAGGTGCTGCAACGAGGACGCTCGCAAAGGCGAGACCAAAAGCAAGGAGCACGGCAGTAAAGGCGCGCACGGAGTGAGCAATGTTCACGTGTGATCTATCCCTCAATAGATGGAAATTCCACGCGTAATTCGCCGCCCAAGTCCTCAGCAGGGCGCGCCACACGTGCCTGGTACGCAACCGACCGCCTCAGACGGGGCCAGTGACATACGTCACACTAGGCCATGGCCCCTGGATGTCCAAAATGTCCGAATCGACGCTCTGCCTGCACTATGAGGTGAGCACCCGTACGCCCTATGGGCTTGATTTGGCACGAATCTGCTCTTCGGTGCACGTCATGGGTCATATTTGGCTCATCGGCATAGCGCCACTCCGCGGCGCGCAGCAACACGCCTGACGTCCCGCGCTCACGCAGTCGTCCCCATGCACGTGCCAAATCAGGCCCACAGTGCGCAGCGCGCGCTGAAACCGTGCCAAATCGAGCCCCTAGTGGTGGGGCGGGCGAGAGGAGGGGCGGACCAGATGGGGGGGCCACAGGCGCAGCCGTACCGGTCAGCCGTGCGCCGGTCAGCCGGTCAGCCGTGCGCCGCTCAGCCGGTCAGCCGGTCAGCCGGTCAGCTGGGCAGCCGGGCAGCCGGGCAGCCGGGCAGCCGGGCAGCCGGGCATCGCGCGGCCGACCGGTGGTAACGACTACTCCCCGCGGACGTGGAGCAGGTCGTGAACCTCGATGGTCTGCTCGCGATCAGGGCCAACGCCGATGGCGCTGATGCGGCAACCTGACATGGCCTCGAGCGCCAAGACATAGTTCTGCGCGTTCGCGGGCAACTCGTCAAAGTTGCGGCACGCCGAGATGTCCTCGGTCCAGCCGGGGAAGTACTCCCACACGGGCTTGGCGGCAGCGAACGCGGCCTGGTCCTGGGGAAGATCCTGGTAGCGCTCGCCGTCCACGTCGTACGCGACACAGACCGGGATGGACTCCCAGCCGGTGAGCACGTCGAGCTTGGTCAGCACGAAGTCGGTCAGACCGTTGATCCGAGCCGAGTAGCGCGCGATGACCGCGTCGTACCAGCCGCAGCGGCGCACGCGACCGGTGGTCACACCAAACTCGCCGCCGATGGTCTGGAGCTTGATGCCGTCCTCGTCGAAGAGTTCAGTGGGCATGGGACCCTCGCCCACACGGGTCGTGTAGGCCTTAACGATTCCAATCACGGAGTCGATGCGCGTGGGACCAACACCGGAACCGGTGCAGGCGCCGCCCGCGGTCGCGTTGGACGACGTGACGAACGGGTACGTGCCGTGGTCGACGTCAAGCATCGTGGCCTGGCCGCCTTCGAACAGTACGGTCTCGCCGCGGTCCAGCGCGTTGTTGAGCACCAGTGACGTGTCAGTCACCATCGGCTCGAGGCGCTCACGGTACTGAAGAAGCTCTGCGACAACCTCGTCCACCTCAATGGCACGGCGGTTGTAGACCTTCACGAGCAGGTGGTTCTTCTGCTCGAGCGCGCCCTCGATCTTGTCGCGCAGCACCTGCTCGTCGAACAGATCCCCCATGCGAATCCCAAGCCGGTTGATCTTGTCCGCGTAGGCCGGGCCAATGCCGCGTCCAGTCGTCCCGATCTTGCGCGAGCCCAAGAAGCGCTCAGTCACGTTATCCAACGTCCGCGCATACGGCGCGATCACGTGGGCGGCGTTAGAGATGAGCAGCTTCGAGGCGTCGACTCCGCGCTCCTCGATGGCGTCCAACTCCTGGAACAGCACCGAGATGTCGACCACCACGCCGTTGCCAATCACCGGCGTGACGCCAGGTGACAGGATTCCTGAAGGCAGCAGGTGCAGCGCGAATTTCTGGTCGCCAATCACCACCGTGTGGCCGGCGTTGTTACCGCCGTTGAACTTCACCACGTAGTCGACGCGGGAGCCCAAGACGTCAGTCGCCTTGCCCTTACCTTCGTCGCCCCACTGGGCGCCAACAATTACAACTCCGGGCACAAGGCCCTCCCCTCACCCGAGAACGATGCTCGGGGCTTGGTAGACATGAGCGTCCGCCCATGTCCTTAACGCGTGTCTATCTTACGGTGACGTGCGAAAGCCCCCGGGTCAGTACGACTCCGGGGGCTTTCACCACAGTCGTACTTAGATCTTCTTACCGGCAGAACCGAGCTGCTGGCAGGCCTCGACGATGCGAGCAGCCATTCCGGCCTCGGCGGCCTTGCCCCATGCGCGAGGGTCGTAGGCCTTCTTGTTGCCCCACTCGCCATCGATCTTGAGGACGCCGTCGTAGTTCTTCATCATGTGGTCGACCACGGGACGCGTGTAGGCGTACTGGGTGTCAGTGTCGACGTTCATCTTGATGACGCCATAGCTCACTGCCTCAGCAATTTCTTCTGCGGTTGAGCCGGAGCCACCGTGGAACACGAGGTCGAAAGGCTTGTCCTTGCCGACCTTGGCGCCAACCTCGGACTGGATGGTTCCGAGCAGTTCCGGGCGAAGCTTGACGGAGCCGGGCTTGTAAGCGCCGTGCACGTTGCCAAAGGTGAGCGCCGTCAGGTAGCGGCCCTTCTCGCCAAGACCGAGTGCCTCGATGGTCGCGAGACCGTCTTCGGTGGTCGTATAGAGCTTGTCGTTGATCTCTGCTGCGTGGCCGTCTTCTTCGCCACCGACAACGCCGATTTCGATCTCAAGAATGATCTTTGCGGCAACCGAGAGCTCAAGGAGTTCCTGTGCGAGCGAAAGGTTCTCGCCCATCGGCACGGAGGAACCGTCCCACATGTGCGACTGGAAGATCGGCTCTCCGCCGTTCTTCACGCGCTCGGTCGACGCGGCGAGCAGCGGACGCAACCAGCTGTCGACGTAAGTCGCGTGGCAGTGGTCGGTGTGCAGTGCGATGGTGACGCCATAGCTGTCAGCAACCTCACGTGCGTAAGCAGCGAGGGCGAGCGAACCGACGACCTGGTCCTTGATCGTGGAGCCGGAAGCGTACTGGGCTCCGCCAACCGAGACCTGAATAATGCCGTCAGACTCTGCCTCGGCAAAGCCCTGAATGGCTGCCGTGATGGAGGACGAGGACGTGATGTTGATGGCGGGGAACGCGTAGGCGCCAGCCTTGGCTGCGTCGAGCATCGCGTTGTAAGAGTCGGGATTGGCGAGAGCCATTTTTATCTCCTGATGTAAGGGGGCAAGTATCCGAGTCCTATTCTGTCAGAAACCGGGCCCAAAAGGCACCGGACCTTGGTCCCGCGCCTCAAGCGCCGCTCTCACGAAGGCGGGCGGCCACGAAGGCAAGTTCTGAGGGGTTCCGGGTAAGGGGCGCGGCCTGTCGCCATTGGACGCCAGCCTCGTCGTGCCGGCCCAGCCTGCCCAGCATGTGTGCGCGCGCGGCATGTAGCAGGTGATATTCGTCCAGGCCAGTGACAGCCTCAATCGCCGCGAGGCCAGCCTCCGGGCCGTCCTCCTCGGACACGGCGACCGCGCGGTTGAGCGCCGCGACGGGCCCGGGCTCCATCGCCAGCAAAAGGTCGTAATAGCGGACGATGCGCGCCCAGTCAGGCTGGTCACGCGTGTGTTCCGCGGCGATAAGAGCCTGGACCTGCCACGGGCCCATGTGCCGCTGCGCCATGGCGAGGGACAACGCCGCATAGCCCTGCGCGATGAGCGCCCCGTCCCACTGGGTTCGGTCCTGGTCAACTAGGCGCACCAGCACTCCGTCCGCATCGGTGCGGGCGGCCTCGCGCGACCGGTGGAACAGTTCCACCGCCAACAGCCCGCCGAGTTCCGGCTGCTCCGGCAGCGCATCGGCCGCTACTGCGGTCAGCCGAATGGCCTGGTCCGCGAGCGCCGCACGGGTGAGGGTGCCCGCCGCCGCGGTATGTGCGACATAGCCCTCGTTGAAGATCAGGGCGAGCACAGAAGTCAGGACGCCCGCCCGTTCGGCGATGTCCTTGGGGATGGTCAGCGGGATGCCCGCGTCGCGGATCTTGCGCTTGGCGCGCACGATGCGCTGGGCGACGGTGGCCTCGGGCACCAGGTACGCCGCGGCAATCTCCGTGGTCGTCAATCCGCCCACGAGCCGTAGCGTGAGCGCCACCTGCACGTCAGGCGCGAGCGCCGGGTGGCAACACAGCATCATCAGGCGAAGCTGCTCGTCGCCCACCGTCGAGTACTCGGCGACCAGGGGGGCGTACTGCTGCGCATCGGCGCCGGTGGTCCCGTCACCGCCCCCGTCGCCGTTTGCATCGTCGACCACGCCCGCGCCGAGCACGCGGGCTTGCGCCAAGATACGGCGCGCCGATGCCTTCTCGCGTCGCAGTCGGTCGATGCCGGCGTTGCGCGCGACCGTGTAGACCCATGCGGCGGGGTTGTCCGGTATTCCTGCCTTGGCCCATGCAGACGCCGCGCGTAGATACGCCTCTTGCAGGCACTCCTCGGCTGGGCCGATGCCGCCCACGCGGTCCGCGAGGAGGGCGAGTAGCCGCCCGCCCTCCTCGCGAGCCACGCGCGTCAACTCGTCGTCGGGCGAGCGCGCGTTGTCCGGCTTGATGGGTGTCAGTTCTCGGGGCCCGTCTGCATGATCGGACGAACCTCTACGGCGCCGGTGCCCACGGGGAGCTTTTGTGCCCATCCGATGGCGTCGTCCAGCGTGTCAACGTCGATCACGTAGTAGCCACCCAGGTGTTCCTTGAGTTCCACGAATGGGCCGTCAACGATGGTCGTCGCGCCCTCCGCGTGGCGCACGGTGGTGGCGGTCTCCACTGGCAGGAGGGCCTCGCCTCCCACGTAAGCGCCAGCCTTCTCCAGGTCCTCGGTATAGGCCGTCCAGGCGTCCATGTACGCACCAAAGTCGTCGTCGCCAGGTGCCGGCGAGGGGATGGCGGGGTCCGAGGCGATAATCAGCAAGTACTTCATGGCATGTCCTCCGTGGTGATGAGCCCGGGCCTATCCCGAGTCTCACTGGTATGACGCAACGGCCGTCTCAGATCGACAGCCAAATACGGTTTTGTTTTGAGATGGAGTTGTAGGAGGAACCTTCTAAGCCGTGGACGTGCTCGGCTCCTGAGTTCGGCGGTCCAGCACCCAGACCGCCAAGGCCCAGCTGGGAAGAGAGCCGAAGGCTACGAGGATCAGGGCAGTGGCAGCACCCACGGGTTCCGCTACGAAAAATGCGGGCAAGAAGCTAGCCAGATACGCGCCCAGGAGCGCGAACGCCGAGAAGATTCGATAACGGAACGGGTGGTCGGGCCACTTGAGATACGCGATGGTCAGCAGCACCGCCAGCACGCAAACCGTGATCCATCCGAGGTCTTCCCACCCAGTCGTGACGTTGAAGAAGATCGCGACGGCCGCCGCTCCCGCCTGAACAAAGGAGAAGTAGCGCCACTGGCTCTGGCGACGTGAGCTCGACGGCGATCCAACGAGAGGGACAGCGGACACGGAAATCCTCCAAAGATGGGCGGCCTCCGCGGGTACCCGCGAGGAACGCGCTAAACAGCGACCGCTAGCCGGTGTGGCCGGCGCCCACATCCCCATGGTGGCGCACCCACGAGTGCATCGCAATAGCAGCGGCGGCGCCCGCGTTGATGGATCGGGTCGAGCCGTACTGCGCGATGGCGAGCGTAGCGTCGGACGCCTCGCGCACCGCGTCGGTCAGCCCCACGCTCTCCTGCCCAAACACCAGCACGCATCGGCGCGGCAAGTCATAGGTCTCGATGGGGACGGAGCCGGGCAGGTTGTCTATGCCGATGACCGCCAGCCCCGCGCCGTGCGCCCACTCGACGAACTCCTCCACTGTGGGGTGGTGACGGACGTGCTGGTAGCGGTCGGTGACCATCGCGCCGCGCCGGTTCCAGCGGCGCTTGCCCACGATGTGGACCTCGCTCGCCATAAAGGCGTTCGCGGTACGGACCACGGAGCCGATGTTGAAGTCGTGTTGCCAATTCTCGATGGCCACATGAAACACGTGCCTGCGGGCGTCCAGGTCCGCGACTATGGCGTCGTGGTTCCAGTAGCGGTAGCGATCAACCACATTGCGGCGATCGCCCTCGCGCAGCAGCTCCGGATCCCACTGTGCCCCTGCCGGCAGTGGTCCCTCCCAGGGCCCGACTCCGTAGTCGGGGGTGGGGGCGTCGTCGCCCACCGCATCGGCCGCACTGTTTTCGCTCACCAACGTAGAGTATCCGTGTGAACTTCACCTCCGCGCTTTCGGCCATGCCGCTTCCCATGCTGGGACCCGACTGGCTCGACCCAGATCTCCTCATCAACGGATTCCTGGACCGCTGGGGCACGTGGGCCGTCTTCGCGATCTGCGTGGTCATCATCATCGAGACCGGCCTGCTGTTCCCCTTCCTGCCCGGGGACTCGCTGCTCTTCACCGTGGGGCTGTTTGTAGGAACAGGCGCGATCAACATGCCCATCTGGGTCGCAGCAATCGCAATGGGGGCCGCGGCCTTCGTGGGCGACCAGATCGGCTTCGGCATCGGCCACTTCGCGGGGCCTCGGATATTTAGGCGCCCCAACTCCCGCCTCTTCAAACAGGAGTACGCGGACCAGACGGAGAAGTTCTTCGACAAATACGGCCCGCGGGCAATCATCCTGGCTCGGTTCGTGCCCTTTGTCCGCACGTACATTCCCGTCGCGGCCGGCGTGGGTCGCATGCGCTGGGGGCACTTTGCCCGCTACAACCTCATCGGCGCGCTGTTGTGGGGCGTGGGCGTGACCCTGCTGGGCTACTGGCTGGGCGGATTCGCCCTGGTGGCAGACAACATCGAGGTCGCACTCATCCTCGTGGTGTTCGTCTCGCTACTCCCGATCATCGTCGAGGCGATCAAGCACCGCGTCGAGGTCAAGCGCGCAGCGGTAGCGGTCGCGGAGGAGCTGGACTAAGGGACCTCTCGGTCAGCTTCCCTTGTCCTCAAAGATAAACTCGGGGATCTGGTCGAGCAGGCCATACAGTCCGCCCACCACTGCCTCGAGCTCCAATAAGTTGGAGTGCCCTTCCGTGTACGTCATGAGCAACCGCCCCTCGATCACGAGGCTTCGTCCCACCCATCTTGGCGAACAGACGCTGGAACTCGCTATCTGCCGTCAACCGCATCGTCGGCAGTGCCGCGGGCATTGGCACCCACGTGATTTGGTAAGGGTGAACGTCGGTGCTGGTCGCGCCCAAGCCCGAACGGGCTACTAGTAAATAGCTCAGCACGCCCGCGGTCACAACGGCAGGGGCTTGATACGTCGCGTCGTTCGCCGAGAACTCTAGAACTGGACGTTAGGGGCCTGACGTGCGGCCGCATCCTCAGTCTCAAAGTATTCTTCGCGAGTAAATCCGAACATGTTCGCGATGATGCTCGTGGGGAAAGTCTCGACCTTGGTGTTGATGGTGCGCACATTCGCGTTGTAGAAGCGGCGTCCGGCGGCCACGCGGTCCTCGGTGTTCGTCAGTTCGCGCTGGAGTTCAAGGAAGTTCGTGTTGGCCTTGAGGTCGGGGTACGCCTCGGCCACAGCGAAGAGGCGACCTAGCGCCTGCGTCAGCACGTTCTCTTGCTGAGCCTGCTCTCCGGGAGTTGATCCGGGCGCCGCGGCAATGGTGCGAGCCTGCGTCACGTCCTCAAGAGTCGACTTCTCGTGACCCGCGTAACCCTTGACGGTCTCCACGAGGTTGGGGATCAGGTCGTGGCGACGCTGGAGTTCAACATCGATCTGACGCCAGGCCTCTTGCACGAGGTTGCGTAGTCGGACCAGGCCGTTGTACGCGCTGATTGCCCACAGCGCCGCGATGACAAGCAGCACTACAAGGACGATGAAAAAGACTTCGAGCATGACGTTGGCTCCCTTGATGAGTTTCTAGTGCCGATGGTATCGCCCTCGGCGGCTAATCAGAGGCTATCTTGCCGTTCGAGCGGTGGGATTTGACTCATCGTCGTCCACACCGATTCCCGTGTAGCGCCCCGACGTGAGCGCTCCAGGCGTCACGGCCCATTCGGGACCGCTCAGCACACCGTACTTGCCCGTCCCGGCTGAGTACTGACCCCGATGCGAAGCGAGGCCACGCTCGGTGTACTCGCGCAATACGTGATCCGGGATTCGCCGCGCGATCGCAGTCAGCACACCGAGTCTGGCCGCGAGTCCTTCCACTCCCCTGCGCCCTGCCTGCCAGGTCATGATCGCGCCACCCTCGATGCGGATAAGACCACCTTGCGCATCGGGCTGGATGAGTCGTTCCAGCATGCGCGGATCGAGTACGTCGTGCGCGTACTTGCGATCAGCCGCGCGGACCCGCCACTGCCGGTTGAAGAGCTCAGACTCGAATTCAATGTCCATCGCCCCCACGGTCTTTGCCACGCGCTGTGCAAATGACTCCGGGATCAGCTCGAGCCGCGGCAAAGTCACGGGTAGCTCCACCAGGGTGACCTGAAAGATGTATTGGCTGTTTTCGCCTGCGCGCCCGTTGTCCACCTCGTAGTGGTGCGTGAACGTCGCGCACTCGATGCCGTTGAGGGTGCCGCGCAACACATCGGTCTGGTGTCGCTTGTTGCCCACCCCAAACGGCGAACTCACAAATCGAGTGGTGTATTCGGCGCTTCGCCGCGCATACTCCCAGCCGTGCAATATGGCGAATTCTTGGTACTCGCTGTTGTGGCGCCTTTCGCGCACATAGTCGATGGCCCAGATCCCGCCGGCCACGATTCCACCTACGAACACCCACGCCGGGAAGAACCCCAGATTGATCAGGAACCCGCCCGCGGCAAACAGGAGTGCGGCCACGAAGGCCGCGGCGTTCCTCATGCTGAGTGACTGACGCATGCGCTCAGACTAGCGGCGTGGGGCGGCGTGGGGAAAGACTCATACTCACAGACCTACGGCCGATGCTTGGGTTGGCTAAGCCAGGCCCAGGTCCTCGAGTCCGTACAGGTAGATGTACGGCAGGCCGGCCTCTTCAATGCGCTCACGCGAACCGGTGTTCCTGTCCACGATGACGGCGACCGCGACGACGTCAGCGCCCGCCTCGCGGAGCGCCTCGACCGCAGTCAGCACCGAGCCACCAGTAGTGGAGGTGTCCTCGACCGCGACTACCTTACGACCGGCAACCTCGGGCCCCTCGATGCGACGCTGCAAGCCGTGGGCCTTATTCTCTTTGCGCACCACAAACGCATCTAGCTCGAGGCCGCGAGCGGCGGCGGCATGGAGCAGCGATGTCGCGACCGGGTCTGCGCCCAGCGTGAGCCCCCCGACCGCGTCAATGTCCGCGGGGCCAAAGCCCTGCTCCTCGAGCAGGTCAAGCAGCAGGTGCCCCACGAGCGGGGCGGCCTGATGGTGCAGCGTGATGCGGCGCAGGTCAACGTAATAGTCGGCCTCTTTACCCGAGGCCAGAGTGATTCGACCGTGAACTACGGCCAGATCTTTAATGAGGTCGCGTAGCTGCTCGCGTGGCGTTGCTGAAGTCATGCGCACAGCCTACCGGCGCTCACCGCCGCCGATGCTTTTTAGGGGCTCGCCTAGACCCGCCCACCCCGCGAGCGCATCAGTGACTTGGGAACCAGGCGCAGTAGTCCGGCGGCCGCAAAATAGCGCGCGGATGGGGTCACCACCACCTGCTTGCGACGCACTCCCGCGAGGGCGGCCTCGACAACCACATCGGGCGTCAGCCAGGCGATGTCCGGGTATTGGGTCTTCATGTGAGAGAGCGACTCGTCATCGTGAAACTCGGTACGGACGAGTCCGGGCACCACGGCCGTGGCGGTGACTCCGGTGCCCGCGAGTTCCCCCGCGAGCCCCTCGGTGAAGTCCAGCACCCACCGCTTGTGGGCCGCGTAGGTGCCGTTGGCTAGGTAAGCGGCGATCGAAGAGATATTGACGATCGCGCCGTGTCCGCGTGCGGACATCGCCTTGGCTGCGGCCTGCGACAACTGCATCGTGGCCGTCACCATCACGTCAAGGACACCCCGTTGGGCCTCCCACGTTGTCTCTAAGATGCCTTCGCCCAGGCCAAGGCCTGCGTTGTTGACAACCATGCTGATGGGGTGAGAGGGGTCCGAGATCCGCGCCACCACGCGCTCGCGACCGGCATCGGTCGACAGGTCTGCGCTCAGCACCTCGGCCTGCACCCCCGTCGCGGAGCGGAGCACGTCCGCCAGCTCGCTGAGGCGGTCGGTGGACCTGGCCACGAGGACCACGTCGTGACCCGCCGTCGCCAGCTGCCATGCGAATTCTTCACCCAGACCGGACGATGCGCCCGTTACCAAAACTGTTGCCATAGACCGAGGCTACGCGAGCCACAGCGCGCACGCGCTCCGGTAGCGTTAGGCCCATGCGCATCGCTACCTGGAATGTGAACTCCATCCGTGCTCGTCAAGAACGGGTGGTGGACTGGCTCCAGCGCTCGCAGACCGACGTGCTTGCGATGCAAGAGATCAAGTGCAAGCCCGAACAGTTCCCGCTCGCGGCCTTTGAGAGCGCAGGGTATGAGGTCGCGATTCACGGCCTCAACCAGTGGAACGGTGTCGCCATCGCCTCGCGGGTAGGGCTGGAGGACGTCCAGGGCCACTTCCCGTCGCAGCCGGCCTTCGGAAAGCCGGGGCAAGACGAGATCGTCGAGGCGCGTGCGCTCGGCGCCACCTGCGGCGGCGTGCGCGTGTGGAGCCTCTATGTGCCCAACGGACGCGGCCTTGACGACCCTCACTACCAGTACAAGCTCACGTTCCTGTCCGAGTTGAGAAGCGCCGCGCGCACATGGAACGAGGTCCCCACCGCGCTGGTAGGCGACTTTAACGTGGCCCCCCGCACCGAGGACATCTGGTCCGAGGCAGACGGCGACGCCGCTACTCACATCACTCCCGAGGCGCGTGCCGCCTTCCACTCGCTAGAGGCCGCTGGCTACGAGGAGTTGTCGCGCCGTTTCCGCCCGGACCCCGGCACGTACACGTTCTGGGACTACAAGCAGTTGCGCTTCCCCAAGGGCGAGGGGATGCGGATTGACTTCATGTACGCCTCGGCCTCCCTGGCTGCACGCGCAGTCGACGTGGGCATCGCGCGTAACGAACGTAAGGGCAAGAGCCCCTCGGACCACGTTCCGGTGGTGCTCGACATCGACGTCGCCGGTTCCCCCCTATGAGCGACCCGTACGACTTCACGCCGCCGCCGCTTCCCGGGGAAGCCTCCGGCTCTGCGCACCAGACCGCGGGTGCGCCCGCACAGCCTGCGGGACTCGGCGGCGCGCAACTACAGCCACCGGGCACATCGTCCGAGCGAGGCCGCGTCGAAGCCCGCCGCGGGTCAAACGGCCGCTGGGTGTTCGCTGTCATGGTGGCGGCTATCGCGCTGATCGTGGTCGGGATTGGATGGGCCTCCGTCTTGACGTTCCGCTCCTCCGCCGTGACTCCTGCCGCGACAGACGCCACCGGCTCGCTACACACGGGCCAGGTGGTCAGCGGCATGTGCATCAAGGACGCCCCGGATCTGAGCGGTGGCTCGGACCCGGTCACCGTGGTTCGCTGCGATGATCCTCACCACGCTGAGGCGCTTGTCTCCTATGCGTTCACGTCCAACCAGTGGCCGGGGACCAAGGAGGCACGGGCTGAAGTGATCGCGTTCTGCTCGCAGCAGGTGGGATCCTCGTCAGCAGCAGTGCCGGTATCGCCCTCGGCTCCTGACTACGACTGGCACGTGTGGTCGCCTACCGCGGCGACGTGGGAACTCGGCGACCGGACTGGATTATGCGTCGTCACCACCGCGGGGCCCACCATCGGCTCGTTCGGTGCGGGCACCGCTCAAGATGCGGCCAATGCGGCAGTAGTGGGTTAAGCGATACGCCCACGAATGAGGACGGACGTCCCGCGCGCGCTGATGGCCGCGATGACGACTGGATCGCCGGTTTCCGCAAGCCAGTCCAGCACCGTTGCAGGCGTCGCAGGGTTGGCTGCAATCACGGCTCGCAGCATCGGGTAGCCGTAGGCCAGCTCCGCCAAATCGGTTGGATCCGTATAAGGATTGTGCGCACGCGCTCGCGCCACGGCATCCTCGGCAAGATTGGTACGTCGCCGCTCAGTGAACGGCACGGGACGCCGGATGCGGTGGACAACGACGTCTGCTTGCGCGACGGTCGCCTGTGTCGGTGTCTGTGCTTCCGGCTCCGGCTCAGCAGTGGCGACGGCGACCAATGCGGGTTCATCTACCAGCACGCCAGTGGTCCGCGCGGCGTCGCGCACCATCACCACGATGACCGTCACGGGGATGAGGGGCACTGTCCACATGAGAGCGGGATAGTTCACGTGGTCAAAGGACGCGAGAATGAGTGCCGCTCCAGCACAGAGCACGCCCGCGACGGCGAAAACTACGCGCGAGACTAGCCACAATCTGACCGCGGGCAAGAGCCCCAGCAGTAGTACGACGCCGAACAGCGCAGCAGTGCCAAGAAGCACAAACTCACCCGCTGTCCAGTACATCGAAATCCTCCCGTGCCGTACCGCAACACTGCCGGTAATCGCTACATAGTGCGTCGCTCTCAGCGGCGCTCTTACAAGAGTGACACTCGGTAGCCTGGGCGTAAAGCCCCCCAAGTGGGGGTAAAACGGCATGTGGACGACGCTCCCACTACGCTGTTCACCAGGGAGGTCACTACACATGAGTACGTCACGACGCACCATCGCATTGGTCGAGGACCACGCATTGATCGCACTCGGGTTTCGCGACTTGGTTGACGCGGCCGAGGATTTGAATCTGGTGGGCATGGTTGAGACCGTCGCCGACCTGGATTCTCTGGGTGACGGGATCGATTTAGTCGTTCTCGACCTGCGCCTAGCCGACGGCTCCATGCCAGAAGACAACGTGCGCGCGGTCCACGAACGCGGCTCACACGTGCTCGTATATACGGGAGCCGAAGACCGCCGCCTCATTCAGTCAGCTGCCCGTTCCGGTGCGCTTGGACTGATCCGCAAGTCCGCAGACCCGGAGACGCTGCTCGACGCGATCCGCACCGCGGCCCACGGCCGCGAGGTCTTCGGGGTGGATTGGGCGGCGGCGATCGACTCCGACGCCCAGCTACCCGACGCCAAGCTGAGTGCTCGCGAACAAGAGATTCTCTCGCTCTACGCGTCTGGGGAGACCGCCACGTCGGTCGCAGCTATCACCGTGCTGTCGCGAGACACGGTAGCTGACTATGTGAGCCGCATCCGCAAGAAGTACGCGGAGGTGGGACGCCCCGCGACCACTCGCATTGATCTCTATAAGCGTGCCCTCGAGGATGGCCTGCTCGAAGGTCCCGCGTGAGCCTCGCTCAGGACCCGCTCACCGTTGACCAACCGACGGTCGATGGCGGCCAGGTCCCGCACGATGCCCGCAACCGCATGCAGCGCATGCTGTTCTTTGCGACGGGGGTCGGGGCCCTGGTGTTTGGGGGGTTGCTCGCCACCGGCGGCGGTGGCTTCTTGACACAGATGGACCAATTGGTTCCGGTCTTCGGTTGGGCGACGGTGCTGATCGCCATTGTGCTCCCCGCCACCTTCATCGTTTTGCCTTTCGTTTTGCCACTACGCGCCATGTACGCGCTCGCCGCCACCGCATCGATCGGCTTCATTGTGCTCGAGGTGTTGTGGGTCCCGGCGATGACCGTCGATGTTCTCGCGAATGACGCCTCGCCGTGGCTCCAAGGGGTGACCGCGCTTGCAGCGACCATCACCGCGGTGCGATGGCAGGGAAAATGGGTGTGGGCGTACGCGATCGCGACTGGGCCCATAGTCGCCATCAATCAGACCCTGGCGCGAGAGAATGCGGTGCTCGACGGAATTCTTGACGGGCTCGGAGGCATGATCTTCTCGCTCATCCTCATGGGTGTGGCGCTCGCGGTGGTGTTTGCTGCGGATCGCCAAGATGCCGTTGCAGCACGCGCCCGCTCACAGGCGTCCATCGAAGCGTCGCGGCGCACCCGAGAGCGCGAACAGACACGCATCAACGCGATTGTGCACGACGACATCATGACCGTGCTGCTTGCGGCTGGGCGGCCCGGCACCCCTCCGGGGCTTGCCGACCAGGCACGCGGGGCGTTGGCCGCCATCGTGACGATCACCGGCGGCGATACCGAGTCACGTTCGTACACCGCGGAGGAGCTGACCGCGGTGCTGCGCTCAACCGCCACGGGCATCGTGGATGGGGTGAACTTCTCTTTCTCTCTTCACGGCGAACTCGCGATCCCAGCCCGCGTGGTGGCGGCCATGACAGAGGCACTGGCTGAGGCCATGCGCAATAGCGCGCAGTACGCCGGAGTCGATGGCCAGCATGTTGACCGCGAGGTGCACGTGGACGTGGACGATTCTCAAATCACCGTGAAGATCCGTGACCACGGGCGCGGGTTCGCGCCTCGCTCCATAGGCCCCCGTCGGCTCGGGATCCGAGTCAGCATCGTCGACCGCATGGCGTCAATCGATGGAGGCAACGGATCGGTGTTCTCACGACCGGGCGCCGGCACCACGGTCGACCTCACTTGGAAGCGATCATGAGCGGCTACACCGGCTCCACGAGCCCCGCTTCGGTCCACCTGCTGTCGACCCCCACTGACGTCAGCGAACTACTCTCGCTGCGATCTGTGCCTGCACGCGCACTCGTGTACATGTTCATCGCTTCCAACGCGGTCTTCACCCTGACGACGCTCCAACGCATGTCGCAACCGTGGCCATCGTTTGTTGCGCTTGCGTTGATCAGCATTGGCGCACTGCTCGTGACCCGACCTCAGCCCGACCCTTTCCCCCTACTCGATACCCTCGTCGTGGTGGGCATCGTCGTCGCCACAGCGTTGGTGGTCTCGTGGTTCATGCCCACGGTGGGGGATCTGGGCCGCGAGTCGTGGCACCTGGGCGCCGCTACCTGGTTACTGTTCTTTCTCGCGCTACGACGCAGAGCTTGGATTGCCTGGATCGGGATGGCCCTGCTGACCGCGATCACGCTGTGGTGGGCCCTAAGCGTGGGCCACACCCCCGCCTTCGCACTGGGGCAGGTCCAGACCCATATGGGCATTCTGCTGGTGGCAACCCTCTTCGCGTCGAGCCTGCGCCGCACCGCACGCATCATCAACACGCTGACGGCGCGCTCGGTCGATGCGGCGGCGGCAGCCGCAGTCGCGGATTCGGCGCAAGAAATCCGGCGCCAGCGCGTAGCTGAATTGGCGGCGCTCGCCGTGCCGCCACTCGACCTGATCACATCGGGCGTCCCGCTCAGCGACGCGGACAGGGTGAGCTTTCACACCGTAGAGGCGGAGCTCCGAGACAGCGTCCGCGGGCGTTCGCTCGCATTACCCGCTATCTCGCGGGCCGCACGAGCCGCACGAGCGCGCGGGCTCACGGTGAACCTGCTGGACGACCGCGGCGCCCCGCTGCCCTCCGGGGCCGCGATGCAGAAACTGACAGTGGTTGCGGTAGAGGCACTGGATAGCACTAGCGCCGGCACGCTGACGGTGCGCATGTTGCCCGCAGGTCGTGCGGCCGCTGTCACCGTAGTCTCTGACGACGAGGTGGCCCCAGTGCGCGTGTCGCTCAATAGCGACGGCAAGCCGATGCTCGGGTCATAACAAGCGCCAGCGCCTTCACCTGCAGCGCGACGAAGTCAGCCTACGCCGCGTACTCAATTCCCCAGGTTAGTTCCCAGGTATCGCCGGGCTCGATCAGGTGAAGATCCTCGCCCGAGGCGAGCGCGTTGGGCGGCGCGGTGGTGGGTTCGAGCGCGAGGGCCCACGTGGGCCCGTCCGCGCTAGGGAACGCGTCAGTGTTAAAGACTTGACACTGAACAAAGTTGTGGTCTCCCCAGACACTGACGCTCCTGCCATCAGGTGCCGTCGCTCGCATCACACGAGTGCCATCAGCCAGCGGAGCGATATCTGTGTACGCGGTGTCGAGGTCAAAGTCGCCAACCTTTTGGCCGTCTCGCAGGTCGAAGCGGGTGCCGCCTACCGCTTCCTTGCCCAGCGGATTGAGGCGCTCGTCTACCACTACCCGGGTAGCGGCAGCCACGGTGACGACCAGGTCCTCAGTGGGAACGTCGCCGATGCGCGGGTAGGGGTGCGCCCCCACTGCCGCCGGCGCGGCTGTGGCGCCGTTATTGGTGATCCGGTGTGTCACGGCCACGCCGGCGTCAGACAGGCCGTAGCGAGTCTCAACGAGCAGCTCCCATGGGTATCCGTCGCTAGGGGCGATCGTCGCGCGCAGCGTCACGGAATTGGGTGTGGTTTCAACCACCTCATGCGGCTCGCTCAGCAGGAACCCATGGATGGCGTTGTGGAGGTCGGGCTCATTAAGTGGCAACTGGAACTGCTGACCGTTGAAAGACCAGCGTCCATCGCGAACGCGATTGGGCCACGGGATCAGAACTTGGTTGGCGCAGTAAGGCACCTCCGCGTCTGCTGCGAACCCCTGAATGATGTCGATACCGCCCACGGTCAGTGAGCGCAGACCAGCGCCTATGCCGGTCACGACGGCTCGGACCGCGCTGGCGCCTTCCCCGTGCTCAAGGAGGATCTGGGCGCCCGTGGGACTTGTCGCGTTGCTCATACCTCTTACTGAACCACAATTCGCGAGCCCCTCGATGCATCGGCGGCAAGTAATCGCGGCAAACGACGGAGGGGGCAATGAACCGCTGCGGCGAATTCAGATATCCGTCGTCGCTAGCGGCTATTCAAGGCACAAATACATTCAGGGCACACGTACTCAGCCTATGGATTGTATTTGCGGCGACGCCACGTGGTGTGGGCTCGTACTTCTGCCCAGTCAACTTCTGTGCGCCCGGAGGGATTCGAACCCCCAACCTTCTGATCCGTAGTCAGATGCTCTATCCGTTGAGCTACGGGCGCGTCGGCGATGAGGCCGAGTCACGAGTATACATTGCTGCAGACCCATGTTTACACTCGCGGATCCTAAGATCCACAGTGGCGGAGACGGTGGGATTTGAACCCACGGACGGATTGCTCCGCCACATCCTTAGCAGGGATGCGCACTAGGCCGGACTATGCGACGTCTCCTAGCGAGAACACAGACTACCTGTCCTACGCGGTACTTACCAAAGCGAGTCCTTTCGGCCCCTCAAAGGCTAGTGGCGGAGAGTGCGGGATTCGAACCCGCGGAGGCGGGTTACGCCTCAACAGTTTTCAAGACTGTCACCTTCGGCCGCTCGGTCAACTCTCCACGAGCAGGTGACAAAAAGCATCGGCCCGCCCTCGCCAATGCGTTCTTACGTTCGCAATGACTACGTGTGATTATGCCAGGGGTTGGGGCCCGGAAATGCACACGATGCTGAACGAGTTAGTTATGCCAACCCGGGTAGAGGCCCGGAGTGATCACCTTTAGCTCGTAGAGGTCCGCTACGCGGGCTAGATCGCGATCGTAGGTCGCGATGGTGTCAATGGCGCTGTGCGCGACTGCGGCCCCCAGGTGGAGCGCTGCGAAAGGTTTCAGCACTACTGAGGCGTGGGTCGAAACCGAGACGTTCTCGTCGGAGAATCGAATGACGGGCATTTTGGCCCGCACCTGCTCGACGATGTCGAAGGCTTTGGTCTTGGTCTCGCGCGGGAACAGCTCCGCTGCTTGTCGCAACTCAGTCAGGCCCAATTGAGTGGTGGCCAACGCGCCCAGGCGTGGCACGGCCCACTCATTCCATTCGTCGAAGTACCGCACCCCAGGGAGGAAGCGGATCAGCGCTGTGCCATCGACGTAAATCACAGGTCACACACTATCCCGGCCACGCACTGAGGGCGGCACGCTCATTGAGTGTGCCGCCCTCCAGTGGAAAACCGATATTAGTCGTTCTTCAGTCGCTTCATAGCGAGCTGAACAACGGCGATGAGTGCCTGCTTGGTCGCAGCCTTCTCGCGCGCGTCGGTGTACATGATGGGCGTGTGAGCAGAAAGTCCCAGCGCTTCACGTACGTCTTCGAGCTGGTGGCGGGCCACGCCGTCGAAGCAGTTGACGCACACCACGAACGGGATGCCCTTGCCTTCAAAGTAGTCAACGGCAGGGAAGCACTGGTCAAGACGCTCAGTGTCGACAAGCACAACAGCGCCGATGGCGCCGCGTACCAGGTCGTCCCACATGAACAGGAATCGATCCTGCCCAGGCGTGCCGAACAGGTACAGCCACAAAGAGCCCGGAAGCGCGATGCGGCCAAAGTCCATGGCGACGGTAGTAGTAGTTTTACGGTCCGTGACCCCACCTGCGTCATCGACGCCGACGGAGTGTTCCGTCATTGCCGCTTCAGTATTTAGGGGGTCGATGTCAGAGATTGAGCCGATGAAGGTGGTCTTGCCTACGGCGAAACCACCCGCAATCACAATCTTGACAACGGTAGGGGCAGCAATCGGTGCGCTAGGCGCAACCGCTGCTTCAGAGGGCTGCGATGCCATCGAGGACACTCTCCAAGAGACTGAGGGAAAGACCGCCGGCATCGTCGTGTGTCGATGCGTCAGTCGCCGTTCCGCCGGTATGAATTTTCAGGTAATTTTGATCGGCAAGATCCGTCACGAGCACACGAACCACACCCAGCGGAAGCCGGGTGTGAGCCGAGAGTTCAGCCACGGATTGGTACTGCCCCGCAGCAAGCTGCAGGATTTTCTTCTTTTCGGGGGTTAAGCCCCGCAAAGCCTGAAGGTCGGAAACACCCTCTACGAGCGCTTCCATCGGAAGGTCCACACTGGCGGCACTAACGCGCCCCCCAGTGACCGCATACGGCCGCACAGTGTAAGCCTCGTCGTCGCCATGATCCGGCATCATCGTTGAATCCGTCATGGATAACCCCGACGCGCCTAAGCGCGGGTTTCACCATCCGTGGGCAAGTTCTGGCGCATCTCCGTGATGAGCTGTGGGGTCAGGGCGTTCTCTGTCCGCGACACCAGCAACGTCATCTCGTAGCCTACGAGCCCCACGTCGCACGTGGAGTCGGCGGCAACGGCGAGCACCGAACCATTGGAGACGCTCATCAGGAACAAAAAGAGCTCGTCCATCTCGATGATCGACTGACGCACCTCGCCAGCCCGCAACTGTCGTGCTGCGCCACGGGTCAGGGAAGCCATTCCGGAAACGACGGCTGCGAGAGTGTCGCCACCAGTTCGGTCCAGATTCTTCGACATCGCCATCAACAGCCCGTCAGCACTTACGACGAGAGTGTGGCGAGTGCCGGGCACGGTTTGGACGAAATTGTCCAGAAGCCATCCGAAATTCGTGGCTTCAGTACTGAGCGCGGTCACTGGTCCTCCTTGGGATTGCTGCTCCTGGATCGGAGCGGTTGTTCGCTGATATAGGTCATTTTCTCATTCCTTTGACTCTGGCGTTGCCCTTGACCGCTCAAATTCTGCGGCGTCGGAGCGTGCACGCTGCGTTCCGGAATAAAAACTACTGAATCGAGAACGTACGGCGTCCGCATCACGTTCGCGAGGCGCGACCACCACCTCGTCCTCGATGGGCTTCACCACGACCGCTGGCGCATCTGCGCCGCGGCGCTTCTGGAGGCCTGCGCGGGTCTTCTCGACCTTGGGCCGTGACGATGACAGCGAACTGAACTCGCTGAACACGCTGGACAGATCGACACCCGCCCCTGCGCCTGTATCAAGGTCCACCTTGGGGCTGTACGAAGTCTGCACATCGGGCGCTGCCGCCTGCAGCGCACTCGCGCCTGCCGCTTCCCAACCCACGGGACTTGCGAGGTCGTCAGGAGTGAACTGGCCGGCATGCGACCCCTCAGGCTTGCGAGCCGAGAAGAAGTGAGCAGCTCCGTGCGCAGGCTCGGCTGGCTCCGGCACTGACTCTGGCTCGGTGGGTGCCAGTTCCTGCGGCTCGGCAGGCGGCATCGATGACGCACCGTGTTGGTACCACGGCGTCTCGTTTGCAGGCGGCGCTTGGTGCAACGACACCTGAGGGGTGAACACTCCAGCCGCGTAGGGTGCCTCGGCGGGTTCCTGCGGCTGGACCGGCTCTGGCGCGGGCGGTGTCGCCTCTACCGGGATCGGTGCTTCCACGGGCGCAACCGCTTCGGGCGCAAGCGCATCGTTCGGAGCAATCGGAGTGAAGGAGTCAGCTCCGAAGTGCCGCGACGCTGGAACCGGTGCCGTTGCGGGCATCCCGGCGAATGGCGCGGGAGCACTCTGCGCCGGTGCGGGCGAATCGTCCTCCTTCTTGCCGCGACCGAACAGGCGCGAGAAAAAGTTGGGCTTGTCGTCATCCTCGCCAGCCATCAACTCGTCCATGCTCGGCGTCGCAGTCAAGGCCGCAAGCTCGGCGGGAGTGAGTGGAGGTGCAGCAACGGCAGGTGCTGGCTGCGCATCGGTCTGCCACTGAGGTGTAACCGGCGCCTCATAGGCCGGCTGGACAGGCGCTGTGGGCTCAGCTTCGTAGGGGGGCTCCACTTGGTGAGTGGGCTCGAGGAAGGCGGATCCCTCGTCGAGCGAGACCTGTTCGACGCCATAGGACTGCGGTGCGGCCTGCTCCTGGGGCTCCGCGAACGGGGCGGGCGGGGCGTAGCCGTCCCTGGCGTCAACCTGCTCGGGCTCCTGAACCGCAGGGGCCTCGTAAACCGGAGCTGCGCCCCAGTCGTGAGACTGCTCCGCAACGTCAGCTTCGTCTTCCTCGAGCATCGGCACCACCATGGGTGCCTCTTCGTCCTCGTAAGGAATTGGCTGGGGATCGGAATCTGGCTCTACCTCTTCGAACTGAGGAATCACCATTGCTTCCGCAACCGGCTCGCTTATCGGAGCGGCCGCTGACGGGGTCGCTGGCACGTACTCGTCGTCGCTCAACTCGTACTTAGGCATAGCGAACGTGGGGAGTCCGTCACTCACCGGTACCGCAGGTGCCGGCGTCGGGGCAGGCACTGGTGCGGGCGCTTCTTCGGCGACCGGCGTTGGAGCGGCAAGCGTCGTAGTGGCAGGTGCGTTCGGCGCCTCCTCCACTTCGGGCACTGCCAAGTGTGCCGGGACTTCGGGCGCGATCGGTGCTTGCGTTGCCTCGGCAACCGGTGCAACCTCAGTCCGTTCCGCGAAGGTCTCACGCCGTGAGGCATGACCCAAAGACTCGACTTCAGCGTTCGTCGAATCGGGCGCCTCAGGCTCAGGCTGCATACGCGGACGGAACCCACGGAACATCGAGGCGCGTTCCTCCGCAGTCTGCGGCGCGATCTCGTCTGGGGAAACCGACGGCCTGAACCCGATGGGCGATTCGGCGTCGAGTGCGCTCAGCTGGTCAGGTGTCGCCCTGACCGGCAGGCCGATGATCTTGGCCCGCTCTTCAGCGCTCGCCGATGCATCCGCGTTGCTCTCTCGGCGGCGACGCGCTGGCAGGCCAGAAGCCGTGAGTCCTCCGGAAAGCGCAGCTGGGTCGACGGGTGTCGCCTCCGGGGCACTGGCCGCATCGGCTGCGATCAGGTCTGCCACAGAGGGCTCTGGCGCAACTTCCACTGCATCTTCAGCGCGACCAGTAAGGCTGGCTCCCGCTTGAACCGCGGCCGGCTGGTATCCGGGCGCGGAAGGACGCTTGGTGGCATCTGGCTCAGTGGCGTTGTCCGTGACCTCGTCCGCGGTCTGACGACCCGCCGGCGCAGTCTGTGCCTGAGCACGTGCTGCCGCGTCCACTGCGGCGTGTGCCGTCTGTTCTTCCAGACGCGTGTCAAAGAGCGCGGGTGCCATCGTGATGGTTGCCGTAGTGCCGGCACCTTCCTTCGAGGCGATCGACACCTGCGCACCCACACGGCGAGCAATACGGCCGACTACGAACAGTCCTAGGCGCTGGGCACCAAGGATTTCCGATGCGGCGGTCGACGCGACGCGGTTATTCGCTTCGCGCAGCTCGTCGGGGCTCATACCAATACCGGTGTCTTCGATCTCGACGATGAAGTTACCGTTGCGCTCGATGGTGCGGACCACTACTGGCGTACCGGGGTCAGAGAACACGGTCGCGTTTTCAAGGAGCTCAGCAAACAGGTGAGCAGAGATCAATGCCGAGTGGCCGACCATCGCGGGGTCTGCGTCAAGATCCAACTGGACTCGCTCATACAGCTCGATCTCGGACGAGGCCGTACGGATCACGTCAGACAGCGGCATCGCTCGACGCAAGCGTCGGCCAGTGTCGATGCCTGCGAGCACGAGCAGCGACTCAGAGTTACGACGCATTCGCGTTGCGAGGTGGTCAAGTGCGAACAGCCGCGTCAAGGTGGCGGGGTCGTCCTCGGTGCGCTCCATTTCATCGATCGAGGACAGCTGGCGGTTAAGCAGCACCTGGTCTCGACGGGCGACGTTAACGAACATCTCAGAGATAGAGCCACGTAGCGCGGCCTGCTCACTTGCGATGGCTAGGGTTGCCGCGTTAACGCCGTTGAACGCCTCTGCAAGACGACCAATTTCGTCAGAAGACTCCACCGGAATCTGAACCTCGGAGACGTCCACCTGCTCGCCTGGCAATGCGATTCGCTCCACCATTCGAGGCAGCTCTTGACGCACTGCCGTAGCAGTCGTCGTGAGTCGGCGTAGCGGGCCGATGATGCGGCGGGCGATCAGCAGTGCGATGAAGATTGTCGCGAAAACCACCACGACGGCGGCGATGGCCGTAAGAATCGTCTGGAGCAGCGTCGACTGCAACGCGTCCGATGACGTAGCTTGGGAGTCTTCCCAGACCGCGTCGCGGATGGGCTTCTGCACGTTCAATTCCTGCGCGACCTGTAGTGGCCATTCGCTGGCACGCTCTGTCACAAGTGCGGCGTCGAGTCCCGACGACACGTTGTTGCGGATGGCCGTGAACGAGGATATGTCGCCTGCGATGGAGCTCACTTGGCCAGAGGCGCCAAATGGGGCAACGTCAGGCACCCCCACAAGCGGGTCGACGGTGTCCTGCGCGTCGAGAAGCGCGGTATCCGTCAGTGCGATGAGTCCACGCTGGAATGTCGAGTCACCCGGCAGGAACCGACCAGAACGGATCAAGTGTTCCGTGTAAACCTCTTCAGAGAGCATCTTCTCTACGAGGTTGTCCATCGAGCGGAATCCTCGTAGTTCCGTGGAGAGATCCTGGTCGGTCACCACGTTGGCGACGTCGGTACTCATTTTGGTGAGAGGGCTGATCGTATTGGTGTAATAGTCGGTGAGCACCGGCACCGAAATAGTGCGGTTGACAACCTGGACACGCACGTTTGCGAGCTGCGTTTCCTGCTTTTCAAACTCAGAGATGTTGGTGAGGAGCGGGTTGTTGTCGCGCGTGCGATCAACTTCCTGTGTCGCTGTGTCGAACGCGGCTTGGGCTTCGTCCGTCTTGGGGATCGCGGCGATAAGCTGCGCCTGCAACTGCGCGGGCTCTGTCAGATACGCCTCAGTCGTCGTGCCCTCAAAGCCCACAGCAAAGGAGATCGAGGTCAACAGGCTCTTGACGCCAACTGAGGCCGGCGTCGAAGAGTTGAGTTCCTCAATCTGGGTAGCGATGCCCGCATAGGTGTCGCTGAGAGTTCGGACGTCGCCAGCTTCGGGGAACGTGAGCCAGTCGCCCAGCTCGTCGGCGGTCGCATCCACCTTGCGCAAGTCAGCGAGGTACACCTCCGGAGCGGTCCTGTTGAGGGCAGCGTCGACCTTTTCGCGGACAGCGTCTAGGGCAGCCTGGCCCTCAGCGGAAGTGTCCTCCGCGACGGCCTCGTCGAGCGCGGCGACAGCTTCGTCCGTGGTCTGCTGAGCGTCTTCTCGCTTACTCACACCGTTGGTGTACGCGTCAACGTAGTTGACGGCAAAGTTACGTTCCTTCTGCATTCCGTCGACAAGGGTGCGTCCGTCGTCCAGAAGCCCCAGAAATTGCTCGACGTTGCGCGCACTACTCAGGGTCTGAGTCGCGGCCAAGGTCACCACGCCAGCAGCAAGCAACAGCACGATAATTGGCACTGCAACTACTGCGAGGATTTTTCCTCGAATACTCAGCCTTTGGAGCATGGAGCCTCTCCCTTATGGACAGCCACGATTATGACCACCTTTTGCCCTGCACGCAACGATGCGTCCGATCTTCACTGTTATCGGCCAATGCCCGGCAAACATGAGCATCCACATCGCTGTGATTAGTGAGACGCTTGAGTGACAAGACTATGATGCAATGATTGTGGGTGTTTTTAGGTGAAGGTGGCAAGTTTGCCCCGTTTTGGGCCTCCCGAGGTGTTCGCCCTCGTTGATACCCCCGCTCCCGTGGCAGGCGAATACGAGGTGGTGATCGACGTTGTCGCCGCTGGAGTCAACAGGGCCGATCTATTGCAACGCCAGGGCAACTACCCACCGCCGGCCGGCACCCCCGATTGGCCTGGCCTCGAGGTTTCAGGCCACATCGCCTCAATCGGCACGCACGTCACCCGGTGGCGCGTGGGCGATGCCGTCTGTGCGTTGCTCGCCGGTGGCGGCTACGCAGAGGTAGTCGCGGTTCATGAGGACCTGGTTTTGCCGGCGCCTGCGGGGGTCGACCTCGTTGACGCGGCAGGCCTGGTCGAGACCGCGTGCACCGTATGGTCAAACCTTCACGCGGCATCAGCACAGCCGGGTGAAACTCTGCTCGTTCACGGTGGGGCTGGCGGCATCGGCACGATGGCCATCCAATGGGCGCGCTGCCTGGGCCTGCGCGTCATCGCTACCGCGGGTGGACCCGAACGGGTGCAAGCGTGCCTCGACCTGGGCGCCCACCATGCGATCGACTACAAGGTCGAGGACTTCGAACAGATCGTCAGCCACCTTGGTGGAGCCGACATCATTCTCGATGTGGTGGGAGCGGCTTATCTTGAGGGCAATCTTGAAGCACTTAGGCCCGATGGCCGTCTGGTCATCATCGGGTTACAACAGGGCTCGGTAGCTGAGATCAGTTTGGCGACGCTGCTCGGCAAACGCCTCAGCGTGATGGGGACAGCTCTGCGATCACGACCGCTCGGAGCGAAGGCAGAGATAGTTCGCGGAGTAGAGCAGGACCTATGGCCACACATCCCGGCCGACATCGCGCCCATCACTCACGCGCGCTACCCGCTCGCTGACGTCGCGGTGGCGCATCGCGATCTCGAGGCCGGCGGGGTTCTCGGCAAGCTGCTGTTGATCCCCTAGGCCCAGACGTCGGCCGACCTGCGACGCGACACGACCAGCAGGTACCCGAGTGGGATCAGCAGGCAGATGCCGACGATCGACAGCCCGCTGTAGCCGACCAGGGCAAGCACCAGTCCGGAGCCCGCGCCCGCCGTCGCACCGGCCAGTCCCATCACGAGGTCCGACGTGCCCTGCACGTCAGTGTTGCTCACCCGCGCATCGCCCAGGTGCGCGCCCGCCGAGAGCAAGGTGGAACCGGCGATGATGCACGCCGACCAGCCCAACCCAATGACGAGGAGTCCCCAGGTGGTCCACTGCTGCGCCACTCCGTGGGCCATCCGGTCGTCCGCGAACCCTGCCATCATCGTGGCTAGTGCGCCGACGGCGAGGAGTCCCGCGCCCAGCGAGATGACCCGGGGGGCTCCCCAGCGGTCAGTCGCCAAGCCGAACACCGGGCTCATGGCGTACATCCCGGCGACGTGGATGCTGATCACGAGGCCGATGAACGTGAGGCTGGATCCATGGCCGTGCAGGTGTACGGCGCTCATGGCCATGATCCCCACCATGACCGCGTGGCCTGTCGCGAGCGCCACCAGGCCAATCAGCCCTTCGCGGCGGGACACCACGGCGGCAAGCGTGACCCGGATTGACGCCGGCACGCGGGGCTCGCCGATTGGCCCCTTGCCGCGCAGTCCGATGCGGAGAATCACAACCGCAACCAGCAGCGCTACGACGGTCAGCACCCATGGCCCGGCGAGGTCCGGCAGGCCCAGCCGGGCGGCCACGGTGGCGCCGACCTCGATCAGGTTGGGACCGAGCACCGCGCCCGCGGTGGAGGCCCACACCACGATCGAAAGATTGCGGCCGCGGTGGTGCGGCTCGACGCTGTCGGTTGCGGCGTAGCGCGCCTGCAGTCCCACCGCGGTGCCGCCGCCAACGAGCAATGCGCCAACGAGTAGTACGGCGAAACTCGACAGGGCAGCGGCGACAATGATGGTCGCGGCACCCGTCGTCGCTATCAACAGCCCAATGGTCAGGGCAATCCGCCGTCCCGCCCGCGCGGCGAGGCGCGCCAGCGGGACGGCGAGCACCGCAGCGCCCAACACCATCGCCGTGGTGGGTAGCCCGCTGAGCGAGGTCCGCCCGGTGATGCTCTCCGCCAGCAGGCCGCCAACGGCTAGCCCCGCGGCGACGCCGACAGAGGTGAAGAGCTGGGAGGAACCCAGCACAGCGGTGCGCCGACGCCTGGCCTCCCCATCGATGAAGTCTGGTTCACCAGGCGTTGAGCCCGTCACATTACCGCGAGGCGGTCGGTGTCAATCATCGGCAACAACACGTCGAGCACGCCGTCTTCTTCGACGGTAGCCAGCGTGCGGTCGGCGGCTGCCCGCACGCGTTCGGGCGCATTGCCCATTGCCGCAGAACGACCCGCCCACTTGAGCATCTCGATGTCGTTGTTGCCGTCCCCCACCGCCACAGTGTGGTCGGGGTAGACACCTAGTTGCCGGCGCAGGGTCTCCAGCGCGGAGGCCTTGCTCACCCCGGGAGGCGTGAGGTCGAGCCAGGCGCTATAGCCAACGGCGTACGTCACATCGTTGAGGCCGATGCGGCGTACCAGCTCGTCAAAGTGGGTCACGTCCGCACCGGGAGCGCGAATCACCACGCGCGTACATTCCTCTTCGTAAAGTTCCTCAAAACTCTTTACTACGCGCTGGCGCCCCACCAGCTCTCCCATCGGAAACTCCTGGCTCACCCGGAATCCCACCCCCAGGTCCTCTACCGCGAAGAACGCGTCAGGCATCTCTTGGCGGATGAGCTCCAGCGCCGCGCGCGGGTTGAACGTGACCTTCTCTACGATGTCGTACCCGCCAGGGGTCGCGGGGTTCAGGCGAACGGTGACCGCGCCGTTAGAACACACGGCCCAACCGCGCCGGATGCCTAGCGTCTCCGCCACTGGCAAGGTGGCGATGATGTTGCGGCCCGTCGCGAGAATCACATGGTTGCGGCACATCCGAACCTTCTCCACCGCGTCAATGACTGCTGCGGAGATATCGCCTCCCCAGTGCATCAGGGTGCCGTCAATATCTAGACCGAGCAGCTGCCAAGAGTCATTGTCGAGAGGGGGATTCATGGGCGCTGGAGCATCATTCATGGTTCGACTTTACGACGGCAGTCCGACTGAAGGGAACATCCGCGCGTGACGTCTGGGTAAACACGGGTTCCCGCCATTTGGCCGCGCGCTTGTCATTGGGGACAAAAGTCTGCGCTTTGGCGAGCAAAACCGCAGACTTTTGTCCCCAATGCTGGCGGCGGCGGCGCGCACGCGACAAACCGCAGACTTTTGTCCCCAATGCTGGCGGCGGCGGCGCGCACGCGAATTTGACCCCGCAGCCTCAGATCACCGGCTCGAGCACCTCGAGGCCGCCAAGGTACGGCCGCAATGCCGGAGGAACGTAGACGGAACCGTCGGCCTGCTGGTGGTTCTCAAGCAACGCCACAATCCAACGCGTGGTGCCGATGGTCCCGTTGACGGTGGCAACGGCCTGCGTGCCGCTCTCACCCCGCTCGCGGATGCCCAGCCGACGCGCCTGGTAAGTAGTGCAGTTAGAGGTCGACGTGACCTCCATCCAGCGCTCCTGGCTAGGAAGCCATGCCTCGCAGTCGAACTTGCGTGCCGCGCTCTGGCCCAAGTCACCCGCAGCGGTGTCGATCACGCGATACGGCAACTCGAGGGCCGTCAGCATGGCCTCTTCGACGCCAAGGAACTTCGCGTGCTCGGCAGCCGCATCGGCCGCCTTGACGTAGCTGAACATCTCAACCTTGTGGAACTGGTGAACGCGAATGATTCCGCGCGTGTCCCGTCCCGCAGAGCCGGCCTCGCGCCGATAGCACGCGCTCCAGCCCGCGTAGCGCAGCGGGCCGTCCTCTAGGTCGATGATCTCGTCCGCGTGGTAGCCCGCGAGCGCCACCTCGGACGTGCCCACCAGGTACAGCTCGTCACGCTCAAGGTAGTAAATCTCGTCGGCGTGGTTGCCGAGGAACCCGGTACCCGCCATCGTCTCTGGCCGCACCAGGGTGGGGGTAATCATGGGGCTGAAGCCAGCGTTCTGCGCGGCGGCCATGGCGGCGTTGAGGATCGCGAGCTCTAGGCGTGCACCAATTCCGGTGAGGAAGTAGAACCGGGCTCCGGAGACCTTAGCCCCGCGCTCCATGTCAATCGCCTTGAGGCCCTCACCGATGGCGAGGTGGTCCTGCACCTTGATGCCCTCAGCGGCAAAGTCGCGGGCCTGGCCCTCGTGGCGCAACACCACAAAGTCGTCCTCGCCACCCGCGGGGACTCCCGGTTCGGGAACGTTGCCCAGCGACCGAGCCAGCTCGACTGCGCGCGTGGCGGCAGCATCGGCCGCGGCCTGAAGCTCCTTTACTTCGCCAGCGAGTGCCTTGGCCTGCGCAAGGGCCGCCTGCTTCTGTTCCCCTTGCGACTGAGCGACGGTCTTGCCGAGCAACTTCTGCTCCGCACGCTTGGCCTCAAAGGACGCGAGGGCGGCGCGGTTTTCCGCGTCCAACGCCAGCACGGCATCCACAATTGCGGGGTCTTCACCGCGAGCGACCTGGCTGGCCTTCACGACATCGGGATCATTGCGCAGTAGTTTCAGGTCGATCATGCTGGCAAGTCTAACCGCGGGGCCATAGGCTAATGGGATGCTTGCCATCATCCTGAGTTCGGTCGCGTTGCTCATAGGCCTCATCGCGCTGACCATTGGGGTGACGACCACCCGCCATATTGGCCTCCGTGACCCCGTAGCAGTGCCCCACATGTGGCGCAAGATACTGCGCATCAAGTCGCGCCCCAGCAACGAATTGGCGCGTTCCAGTGACTCGCCGGCGCGTCGCGAGCGCATCGCGTTTATTGCCAACCCGACCAAGGACGGCGTGGGCGAACTCCGCGAGATCTCTATGCGAGCCTGCTCGGTCCGGTACATGCCGGAGCCGCTGTGGTACTTCACCACTGCTGATGACCCCGGCAAGGGGCAGGCCCAAGCGGCGATCGATGCGGGCGCCGATGTGGTGGTCGCGGTAGGCGGCGACGGCACCGTGCGTGCGGTAGCCGCGACGCTGGCCGGAAGCGGCGTCAAGATGGGGATCCTGCCGATGGGTACAGGCAACCTCTTCGCGCGCAACGTGGGCCTGCCACTCGGGGACACGCCCGCCCTCATGCGCACCATTCTCGAGGGCGAGGAGACGGCGATCGACGTGGTGTGGCTCGATGTTGAACGCGCGCACCGTGGCCACATGGAACGCGACAGGCATATCTGCCTAGTCATCGCTGGCGCAGGGTTCGACGCGCAGATGGTGGCCGGCACGGACGACAAGCTCAAGCGCAAGCTTGGATGGTTCGCGTACTTCCTCTCCGCATTCCAACACATCGGCGAGAAGCGGATGGAGGCGTCAGTTTCCGTCGACGACTCCCCCGCCGTCACTAGCCAGATGCGGACGGTACTCGTGGCCAATGTGGGAAGCCTCCCCGGGGGAATCAGGCTGATTCCCGATGCCTCGGTCACCGACGGTTCGCTTGACGTCGCCACGCTCGACGCACGCGCCGGCGTGGTGGGCTGGACCGACCTGTTCGGCACGGTCATGGCACAGGGTGCGGGACTCAAGCAGCCCGATGCCCTCAAGGCTTGGCGCACTTCGCGCATTGACCACGTACGCGGCAAGAGCGTCGACATCCACATGAAGCACCCGCAGAAGGTCCAGGTCGACGGCGAGCCGCTGGGACGCGCGACGGCTATCAGGGCCGAGGTGTCTCCGGGCGCACTGATCATGCGGGTGCCGGTCAACGAGCCTAAGCCCAAGCGATCCAACAAGGATGGCGCCGCCGATGCGCTGGACGTGGCACCTGCCGATGCTGATGCCGGCGATGGCGCCAAGGGCACCGAGGCGTGAGCCCCCGAGGAGGCCGCCGTACCACCGGGCAGCTAGTTCTTTAGCTCACCCAGCAGTGGTCCACCCATCAGTCGGTGGCTACCAGGCCCTCGACCCACGATCGAGCGGACTCGAAGTCGTGATTCGCCGTGCCGTGGGCGATCGCCGTCTGCGGGAGGTTCGCTGCGGGGTACGAGCCAAGGAAGCGCACCTGCGGGCACGTGCGCTTGAGCCCGATCATGGTCTCGGCCATCCGTTCGTCTGCGATGTGCCCCAACGCATCAATGGAGAACGAGTACTGGCCCGGGTGGTCCCCCACAGGTCGCGACTCGATTCGCGACAGGTTCACCCCCCGTACTGAGAACTGTTCGAGCATCTCGAGCAACGCACCCGAGCGCTCTGTGGGCAGGTGAACGACCAGAGTTGTTTTGTCGGCTCCAGTCGGGGCCGGCACCGCAGTAGGCCGACCAACGCGCACAAAGCGAGTGGCGGCATGCGGGTTGTCAGCGACGTGTTCGGTGAGCACGTCAAGACCAAACCTGGCTCCAGTGCCGGGCGGCGCTAGTGCGGCCTCGAATCCAACCTCCTCAAGCGTGAGGCTCATGTCAGAGAGTCGCATCGAGGCGGCGGCATTGGACGACGCGGCCAAGAAAGCGACCTCGGGAAGTACCTCGTGTGCCCATCTGCGGCACTGCGCCCAGCCGTGAGAGTGACAACTGATGCGGTCGATGTCAGAGAGCTGCGTGCCGGCGCGCGCCACGAGTTCAAACTCGACGGGCAGCACCACCTCTCCCAGAATGACGAGCGGTGAACCGGCGGCCAAAGTGTCGAGAGTGGCGGTGACGCCGCCCTCCACCGTGTTCTCAATCGCCACCACAGCAAAGTCCGCCTGGCCGGCGCGTACCGATCCGAGCGCGGTGAGCACGTCTACGCAGGGAACGTCCTCCACAGGCTCGTCGCCCACGATGGCGCGGAGCGCCATCTCGGTGAAGGTTCCGGCTGGTCCCAAAAATGCGTATCGCGGCAGTGCGGTCACTCTGTCTCCTTAGGCGAGGCGGCATCGGTCCGCGTTGAGCCGCCGCCGGCCTTGGGGGCCCGCTTAGCCGGGGCCTTCTTGGTGTCGACCTGCTTGGTGTCGACCTGCTTGGTGTCGACCTGCTTGGGCGGGACCTTCTTGGACGTGCTGCTTCGCTTTGATGCTGCTGGCTTAGCCGCCGCGGCTTTAGCAGCTGGCGCCTTGGCGGCGGTTGATTTTGCCTTGACGGGCGCGCTCGCCTTGTTCGGGGCGGGCTTGGCCGGGGTTGTCGCCGATGCCTTCAGAGCGGCCTGCTTTGTGGGGGCAGCCTTGGTCGGGGCTGCGGCGGGAGTCTCGCTCACATCCGTGAACGTCACCGTGCGCCGCTGCGCCTCGTCGCTGCGCGCCTCGGGACGGCCGTCGCCATGATCGCGGTCCTCCTGGACGTCCTCGACGGTCTCCTCCACGGGATTGACGTCCTCGCCCTTCGCAGCGCCAAACGGTAGCCGGTCAACGACAGCACCAGTGGTCGACGAGATGGCTAACCGAGCGCGCCGAGTGCCGATCGCCATCTGGACGTCGCGCAACCGCGCCAACCGTTGCGCCATGGTGCGCTTGGCTTTACGGATGGGCTTGTGCCTAATCTCGCACTCCACCTCAGTCACCAGAAAGCCCTCGGTGAGGACGTCGAGCGTCATCCCGATTTCCATGCCGTCGCCGCGCGCGAGCGGCATTGCGGCCTCAAGCGCCTCGCGAGTAATGCAACGGATTCTGCTCAGTGGCTGACGCGGCACCCAGTGGGAGGTCCGCTCGACAGCCTTGCGCGCGGCGGCCGAAGAGGCTCCCAGCGCGGTAGGGCCACCCACGGTCAGAGCCACCGCAAGGTCGGCTACCGATTCGGTGACCGCGGGCACCAGCGGAGCGGCGCCGATCGCGTAGTTTCCGAGCGCTCCGTCAAGCAAAAGAATGGCGCGCGGCGTGCGGCCCGGATCGTCGCGCATCGCGATCACCGAGGCGCCGGTCTCGACAGCGGCCGTGCGCCCCCGTTGGTGGGAGTGGCGCACCACCACTGCGCCGGCCTTCCGGGCTAAGTCCTGAGTGTTGTCGGTTGACCCGTCATCCACCACGAGCACCAGGTCTACCCCTGGAATTGCACGGGCAGCTCTGACCGTCGCTGCGATGCGTCGCGCCTGGTCATGCGTCACAATCAGCGCGGCGGCCGATCCCTCAAGCGGGCTCGCTGCGGCCTTGGCACGCGATCCGGAGGTACGCCGCTTGCGCGGCCGCACTGCACGGCTTGAGGCACCGCTGTCGTCAGCGGTCGTCGCTTCTGGTTCGGGCGGGTTGTCCACGTACCCAGCCTATCGACCACGAGCGGATGGTCAATCACGGTTTTGCCTGTTCCTTGCGTTTACGTGACCTAAACCGGCGGAACACACAATAAATGCAATCATCCGTTGCCGTTCACGGCACTCAGGTGGAAGAGTGGGGGCATGCACTCACGCGCCGGAACCGTTGCCCTGCCTGAAGACCTCATCAACGTCGACGACCTGATTGGTCAGTACTACGACGTCGTCCCGGACCCCTCTATCGCGACTCAACGCGTGGTGTTTGGCACGTCCGGCCACCGTGGCAGTGCGTTCGACGCCGCCTTCAATGAGGCCCATATCGTCGCCACCACGGCAGCCATCGTCGAGTACCGCCGTCGCGAGGGAATCGACGGCCCGCTCTACATCGGCAAGGACACGCACGCGCTGTCCGGCCCGGCCCAGGAGACTGCGGTCGAGGTGCTCGCCGCCGCGGGAGTACGGGTACGGATCGACGCGCGCGATGGCTTCACTCCCACGCCGGCCGTCTCACTTGCCATCCTGGTCTCTAACGGTGCGGTAGACGAGGCCGGGCTGCGCACCTCAGGTAAGGGCCTTGCCGACGGCATCGTCGTCACCCCGTCTCACAACCCGCCCCGCGACGGCGGGTTCAAGTACAACCCACCTCACGGCGGTCCCGCAGACACTGACGCGACCCAGTGGATCGCGACCCGAGCCAATGAGCTTCTTGCTGGCGACTGGCGTCAGGTGCCGCGTATGCAATACGCGAAGGCGCGGGCAGCTGACACCACAGAGCCGTTCGACTTCCTGGATCTCTACCTCACCCAACTTCCGTCCGTGATCGACCTAGACGCGATCCGCAATGCTGACGTGCGCATCGGCGCAGACCCGCTGGGGGGCGCTTCCGTCGACTACTGGGGCGCGATCGGTGAAGAGCACCGCCTGAACCTCACTGTGGTCAACCCCAAGGTCGACCCTCGGTGGGCGTTCATGACGCTCGACTGGGACGGGAAGATCCGGATGGACTGCTCCTCCCCGTACGCGATGGCCTCGCTGCGCGAAATGATGGCGAGTGGCGACGCTCCCTACGACATCGCCACTGGCAACGATGCCGACAGCGACCGCCACGGCATCGTCACGCGCGACGGCGGACTGATGAACCCCAATCACTTCCTTGCGGCGTCAATCGCGTACCTCTACGGCGGCGCACGCCCCGAGTGGCCCGCGGGCGCGAAGATTGGCAAGACGCTCGTGTCGTCGAGCCTCATCGACCGGGTGGGCGCGGATATCGGCCGCACCGTGGTTGAGGTACCCGTGGGATTCAAGTGGTTTGTCCCCGGGCTCCTGTCCGGCGACGTCGCCTTTGGCGGAGAAGAGTCTGCCGGCGCCAGTTTCCTGCGCCGCGACGGCCGCGTCTGGACCACCGACAAGGACGGGCTCATCATGGCGCTGCTCGCCTCGGAGATCACGGCGACAACCGGCTCATCGCCCTCCGCGCTGCACCGCTCCCTGATAAACGAGCTCGGCGAGAGCTGGTACGCACGCGTCGACGCCCCCGCGACGCCCCAGCAAAAGGACACCCTCAAGAAGCTGTCGCCGCAACAAGTCACGGCTACTACGCTCGCTGGCCAGAGCATCAAGGACAAGCTCACCAGCGCGCCCGGCAACGGCGCGGCCATCGGTGGCCTCAAGGTCACCACCAAGGACTCGTGGTTCGCGGCACGTCCCTCCGGAACTGAAGACGTGTACAAGATCTACGCGGAAAGCTTTGTGAGCGAGTCGCACCTGGCCGAGGTTCAGGCCGCGGCCAAGGATGTAGTGAGCGAGGCGCTCGAGGGCTAGGCACAGGGAGCGCGCCGCGAACAAACGTGGCAACCTACCGCCTCGCACAGCCACCGCCGCCGGACCCGTGTGGGACAGTGGAAGCATGAGAACCCCACTGCGCCTACTCGCCGTCGCGGCAATCAGCGCAGTGGTTCTGACGGGGTGCGTGCGGGTACAAGTCGACCTGGAACTCCAGTCCGATGACACGGTGGACGGAACGATGGTGTTGGCGCTGCAGTCCGGCGTGGGGGAGCTGCTCGACACCACTGACCCAGAACTAGCCGACCAGCTTTTTGGCGACGCCGCGGAGCCGTTCAACGATGCCGTGATCGACACCTACCAACTGGACGACTATGTGGGCCAGAAGGTGACGTTTGAGGGTCAGCCCATCGCCAAACTTGCGCTGGGCACTGGCGATCTGACGGTCACGCGAGACGGCAACCTCTACGTTCTGGATGGGGTCATTGACGCTACTGAGGCAGCCAACGGTGCCGACATCCCAGCGAGCGCCGACATCACGTTAAGCGTGACCTTCCCCGGGCCCGTCTACGAACACAATGGAACGTTGGAGGGCCGCACCGTGACGTGGGACCTCACGACCACACCCGATCAGCTGCACGCTGAGGGCGCCGCCGCGCAGTCAACGACTGGCGCTCCGCCGTGGCTGGCAGGCGCGATTGGTGGCGCGCTACTGCTGGGAGTCGCCTTGCTACTCGTGATCGCGTTGCGCCGCCGCGCAGCCCCTGGAGCGGGCGGGAGGACGCCAAGTCACACCACTCGCCGCGTGCCCACCCCGTCGCTCAAGCCGTAGCCCCCACTTCACTCACCCCACCGACGAAAAGACGCCTCCATGAAGATCAAAACCGCCGCAATCCTCAGTGGGGTCGCGCTGACTGCTCTCGCTCTGAGCGGTTGTGTCCGCGTCGTAGCCGACACAAGCATCGGCTCTGACGACACGTTCTCTCAACATGTCATCATCGCGTTCAACGACACCGTCGCGACGCAGGTGAGCCAGCAGGCTGGCATGGACGTGGGGGACCTCACCGACTCGCTCATCAGCAGCCCGGAGTTCACTGCCCTCCAAAGCAAGTACCCGGACCAGGTGGCGATCGACGACTACACCGACGAGGACCTGAACGGGGTGGAACTCACCATCAGCGACCTGCCGCTCAGCGAGTTCAACGACACGGCCTCCCAGGCGACTGCCGCCCTCGGCACGTCCGCGAGCATCGAGCACGTCGAAGGCGCATACGTAGTGACCATGAACGCCGCGACTGCGGACCCTGCCGCGCAGGCCGATGCGGCGACATCCTCTCCCGACCCGGACGCCCCTCTCGGAGGCGCCGGTCTGGACGATCTCGAGTCGCTCGGGCTGAGTGCTGCGAATCTATCGATGCTTGAGAGCGCCATCGAGTTTGAGGTCAGTTACACGTTCCCCGGCCTCGTCTCCGAGGCGAGCGCGGGCGACATCGACGGCAACACGGTGACCCTGGGCGTCAGCGACCTCACGTCCGGCACCGATATTCGCATTGTGGGTGGCGACTCAGCACAGACTGACTGGTGGCCCTTCATCAAGTGGGCGCTCATCATCGCCGCCTTCACGTCCGTCATCAGCGCAGCAGGTCTACTGGTTCGCCAAGACCAGCGCCGCCAACGGACCAACAACCTGCCAGCCCCCGTCGCGCCCGATGCTGCTCCGAATGCGGACCCCGAGCACACCGTGGAACCAGGCGCTTCACAGCCCTAAAGGTGAGACCATGGGCGGGTGCTGTCCACCTACTCCACCATCTTGGAGATCCCCGGTTCGAAGGCGTTCGCCTTCGCGGGTCTGCTGTCGCGTCTGCCCATCTCGATGTTCAACATCTCGGTCATTCTCATGGTGCAGATTCAATACGACAGCTACGAGATGGCAGGGCGCGTCGCCGCCGTGGGCGTGCTGGTGTGGGCCGCACAGACCATCCCGACTGCGCGCCTCACGGACCGCTTTGGGCAGGCCGCGGTGATGTGGCCGCTGACCATCCTCCATGTGGTCGGAGCGAGCGTCGCAATCTGGGTCGGTATGACCCGCGGCCCCGAGTGGGCGCTGATCATCGGCGTCGTACTCGCTTCACTGTCCGGCCCGCTGGGCTCGCTGACCCGCGCGCGGTGGTCGCACATTCTGAAGTCAGACAAGGACATTCACACCGCGTTCGCGCTCGAGGGAGTGCTCGACGAGGTGCTCTTCATCGCTGGCCCCACCCTCGCCACGGTCCTCGCCACTGCGGTGTGGGCGCCGCTAGGAATCATCGTCGCCGCGACCGCCATGGTGGTGGGGCTCGCGATCCTGTTGCCCCAGCGTTCCACGCAGCCGCCCACGCGCAAGGAAACCGGCGGAGTCGGCCTGGGTATTCACATCCCCCCAGCGGTCCTCGCCGTGACATTGATCGCGCTCGGGATCGGCACTATGTTCGGGTCCTTCGACATCTCTACGGTCGCTTTCGCTGACGAGCAGGGCCACAAGGCCCTCGCCGGCGTGGCCCTTGGCATCGTGTCCGCGGGCTCGTTCGTAGGCGGGCTGTTCTATGGCTCACGTCACTGGAACACTCCGCTGTGGAAGCGCACCGTAGTAGGAGCTCTCGCGCTCGGCGTTGGCTTTAGCGCTATCAGCCTGTCCCCCAACCTCATCGTGTTCGCGATCGTCGGCTTCTTCGCTGGCGCCACCATCTCTCCCTCGCTCACCAACACCGACACGGTGGTGCAGCGCGTCGTCAAGCGCGACCAGATCACCGAGGGCATGGCGTGGGTGCGCATCGGCATGGGCGCCGGAGTGGCGCTCGGCGCGTGGATCGCGGGCGTACTGATCGAGACCCACGGCGCGCACGCAGGCCTCTATACCTCTGCCGGGGCGGGCTTGGCCGCGTTCGGGATCGCCGTCCTCACCATCGGGATGCTACGCAAGGGCACCGCGGAGTTGGACGATGACCCGGCCGCCCAGGACGCCCCATTGCCGTGGGACGCGAACGACATCGACGGGTTCGTGGAACAGCCCCCCGGCGTGCCCTTTATTTAGGACGCCACCTCGCGGACAGTGTTGACTACCTCGCCGCTGGCTTAGGCTCGGGGCCATGGACCAGTACCGCGTCAATGCGCTCGTGACAGTATTTGCCACGGGCGCGCTCATCCCGCTGGCGCTGCTACCGGTGCTCGCCACGGTGGTGCGCCGCTACGGCAGGCTTCGCGGCTGGCCCATGATCTCCGCGCTGGGCCTCATCGCCTCCGCCGTGGCCCTTGCCGCATTCACCGTTTTCCCGCTACCGCGACCGGGCACCGTCGAATGCTCTTCGACAAACCTCACCGACTACTGGCAGACGGATCTCCTGGCATCGATCAGTCCTATCGCGCACCAAGCCTCGGTGATCGGCTGGGAGGCCACGACCACCAGCACGATCTTTATGCAAGTGGCGTTCAACATTGTGCTCTTCGTTCCCTTCGCCTTCTTCCTTCACCAGGTCACGCGCTGGAACGGGCTAGGCATTATCTTTGCCGCGCTACTCGCCTCAGCGCTGATCGAGGCCACTCAGGGAACCGGCTTCTGGGGCGTCTACCCGTGCCCCTATCGCCTGCTGGATGTCGATGACGTGCTCGCGAATACCGTCGGCGGCTTTGTAGGGTTGATGGTGTCCTACGTGTTCGTCAGGTTCTTCCCGTTTGCGACGCCCAAGAAAGTTCCTGACCTGGCTCCACCGTCGCTCGGACGGCGCTCCCTTGCGGGACTCATCGACCTGGCGCTGATCGCCGTTCTGGCCGTAGCCGTGCAGAGCCTGCAGATTCTATTGACGGGGCTGCGCGACGGTCGCGAGGCCGCGGAGGCGATGCTGAGCACCGGCGAGATTCCCGTCCCCTTCGTGGTGGGCGCGGCGCTCGTCATCACGTGGTTGTTCCCATTGCTGCGCAGGGATCGCGCTACCCCCGGCCAGATCACCGTCAACATTGCGCCCGCTCGGCGTCCGGCTGGGCATCGCTACGCCGCGGCGTGGCAAGTAACCGTACGGTTCCTGGTGCGCTGGCTGCCGATGGCCCTGCTGCCGGTGATCTACGTGCTCGTGGTACCCATGATCGAATTCGCGTGCGCCATGGTGCGCCGGGACGACCGCACCGTGTCCGAGCTCGCTTCCGTGACTGTCACGCGTACCCGACCGGCCATCAGGTCCGGACAGACCAACGCGGATTCCGAGACCCAGGTCATGCCCAGGATCCAGTGACGCAGTGACGGAATCTGAAGATCAGCCCGAGGTCGCGCTGGCAGGCGGCAACATGAACGATGGCGTGGTGCGCCTCGGTGACACCGTGCATCGCACGGCCAGCCCCCAGAGTGAAACCATCCAGCGACTCCTGCGCCATGTTCGTGAGCTCGGTGTCGTCTGGGTGCCCGAACCGCTTGGGTTCGACGAGTCCGGGCGTGAAGTGTTGCGCTTCATCCCGGGGGAGGTTTCGCACGGCGAGCCCGACTACCGTGAGAGCCCCGAGGTCCTCCTGGCGGTCGCGCACGCCCTGCGTCAATGGCACGATGCCACGGCCACCTTCCCGCGTAGCGAACGGGACGTGTGGCTTGCCCACGAACCCGTACCGAACCCTCCGATGCCCGTTCCCGGAAAATCTGGACCGGTGGCCGTCTGGCAGCAAGTCATCGCGCACAACGACTTCGCGCCGTACAACCACGTGTTCCGCAATGGCCGGTTCGTGGGAGCCATCGACTTTGACGTCTGCTACCCCGCGAGCCGGGCCTGGGACCTCGCGTGGACGGTGTACCGCTACGTCTACCTACCTGCCTTCGCGCCTCTAGAAGTGACCGATGGCGCCGTGTGGCCGGAGGTGACCGACTACCAGGCGGGGTCGATCGCGCGGACCTGCGCGCCCGCCGCGGCCACCTTTGCCCGCGGATACGGCGACGTCTCTGCCGCGGAACTCATCGCCCTGGCTCCCACCCGGCTCGCGTCGATGGCGTCCTGGTGCGCGGTGCAGGAGTCGCCCTTTCACCATGCGTGGGGTCACATGTACGCGGCACACGCGCGGTGGATGAACACACTAGCGTCCCGCTCGGATTAGGCTCACGACATGACTGCTCGCATCGCCTTGGTGACCACGCTCGACCTCTCCGTTCCCGATGCGGACGACACGATGCTTTTGTCTCACCTTCCCGAGGCAGAGCTGGTGTGCTGGGACGACCCAAACGTGAACTGGGCCGACTACGAAGCGGTGATCCTGCGTTCCACGTGGAACTACCAGGACAACCTCGACGCATTCTTACTGTGGGCGGAGCGCGTCTCGCGAGTCACCTCGCTGTTCAACCCGCTCGAGACCATCGAGTGGAACACGGACAAGCGTTACCTGGCGGACCTTGCAGAGCGCGGATTCCCCGTGGTGCCCACCACCTTCGTCGACCCCGGCCTCGACGTCCCCCCGGACGTGGTGGTGCCACTCGACGGCCACATCGTAGTGAAGCCGTCAGTGGGCGCAGGGTCCAGCGGCGCGAAGCTGTTCAACGGCGACGAAGCTGCCGCACGGGCACATCTTCTGACCCTGCATCAGGCAGGCAAGACCGCGATGATCCAGCCCTACCTCGCAGAGGTAGACGAGGTGGGCGAGACCGCGCTGATGTACATGGGCGGGGCGTTCTCACACGCGGCGCGCAAGTCCGCGATTCTGTCTCGCGAGATGTCCTCTGAGACCGGCATCTACGCGGACGAGAACGTGTCGCCGATGCGCGCCTCTACCGCCGAGCGCGAACTTGGCGACCGCATCGTCGCCTCGCTGCCCCCGCTCGCCTACACGCGAGTAGACCTGCTCCCTACGCCAGACGGCCCGGTAGTTCTTGAGCTTGAGCTCACGGAGCCCAGCCTGTTCCTTGGTCTGAGCGACGGCGCAGCGCAGCGAGCCGCAACGGCGTTCCGCGCTCTGTTGAGGTGAGCACCGCGTTCGTCAGTCGATGAGGCTAAAGTCCAGTCGCGTCTGGTCGATCTGGTAACCGTCCATTACCTCAGTGCGCTTGGCCTCTGAGGACGCCCACCCCTGGCTCGTCAGGAACGCCCGCGCTGGCGCATTACCCTCGATCACCCACGCGCTCACATCGTCAAAACCCACGTCGGCAAGCCGGGCGAGGGCGCTTCTAGTCAGTTTGCGTCCGACCCCCTGTCGCCAGTGTTCGGGGTCAACATAAAGCACCGCGAGTTCTGCCTCAGACACGGCGGCGGCGTCCGCTCGTACCGCATCGCCCGGCGCAGTGCCGCCGGCGTTGACAAATCCGATGACCACGCCGCCAAGCTCAGCCACCAGTCTCACCGCGCCCAGAGGCGCCGGGGCCGCGAGCGCCGCCTCAAGTTGCTTTGCTCGGGCGGTGACGGAAAGCCCTGCGAGCAGTTCCGCGGGTAGCAGTTCGCGATACGCCGCGAACCAAGAGTCGACTAGCACCTGGGCAATTGCGCGGGCATCGGCGGCTACCGGCTCACGAATCACTACTCGGGGGCGGCGGTTCAATCTCATACGCGACAGCCTACGGCGGGGTCACCAAGGCGACGGCCCCACGTGCCGAGGGTGGGCCAGCCGCCACCAATCGAGGGGCGACGCGGCCGCACTCCGCAAAGCTCCACTAGCCAATGTGACATACGTCACATAAGATTGAGGATTCCCTCGCCTACCCGCGAGGCATTCGCGCACGTCGCTACCCGCGACCCGCGCTCCCTTCCCACATGGTCGTGCACATCATCGCGCCCTGCCCGAAAGGTTTTGTTTCTTGCCGTCTTTTTCAGACACGCCCGGCAAGGGCGTGCCCCCATTCTCGCTGCGACACCGCGTCGAGGCGCCAGAGTCATACGACACCTGGCACGAATATGCCTTCTCCGTTGAGCCCGAGGCAGAGGACAACCCTCACCCGGACAACGAGTGACCCGCCACCCTTACGCGATCGCGGAGGTCTCTGTCTCTACCCGAATGCCGAACCCGAGCAGGAACGGCCGAGCCTGGGCGATGGCCTCTTTCACCTGATCCAGCTCAAGTGACGCCGCGTGAGCCTCGACGCTGGCCCATACCTCGGTGACCCAGACCAGACTCGGGTCCTCAGTATCTGCGGCCACCACGTAGCTCACGCACCCGGGAAGGTCCGCTGCTCCCTTGCCAACCGCCGCGAGTAGCGCATCGCGGTTTTCCGCCAAAACCAGCATGCTCGTGATGAGTCCGTACATCGATGTCTCCTTGAGTTTCACTGTGTGGGCGAAGTGGCATGGCGTGGGTCACGCCCCAACACCCCCACCGTACGTGGTGTCCACGATAGCCACCAGGCAGATCCTCCGCGATGGACGGTCTCGCAGGCCCTGGTGAATGACACACTGGAGTCATGACTGCCCCCACGTCCCCCCGCCCCAACCCGCTCACCATCCCGACACTCGAGTCGCTCCAAGCGCGCACCAGCGCGAAGTGGGGCCGGTTTGAGCCGGACGTGCTGCCGCTCTATGTCGCGGAGATGGACGTGGAGTTCGCGGCCCCCGTGCGCGAGGCGATGGCTCACGCGGTAGCGACTGGTGACGTGGGCTACCGCACGGGCACTGCCTACGAGGAATCCCTCGTGGCGTTCGCTCGCGAGCGTTGGGATTGGCCGTCGCTTGCCGTGGAGCACATCGTGGGCGTTCCTGACGTGATCACCGGCTACACCGAAGCGATCATGCTCGTGACGGAGCCAGGGGACGCCGTGATCGTCAACCCGCCCGTGTACCCCCCTTTCTTCTTCTTTGTCGAGGCCGCCGACCGCCGCATCGAGAACTCCCCCCTCACCGCGGACTTCCGCATCGACCTGGCGGACCTCGAGACCACGTTCAAGCGCGCCACGGAAGGTGGCCGCCCCGCGGCATATCTGCTGTGCAACCCGCACAACCCCACCGGGACCCTGCACACCCGCGCGGAGCTCGAGTCCGTCGCGCAGTTGGCCGCCCAGTACGGAGTGCGAGTGGTGGCGGACGAGATTCACGCCCCGTTGGTCTACGCCGACTCGGAGTATGTCCCGTACCTCACAGTCGCCGGCAAGAAGGCCGACGCCTTCTCGTTGATGTCCGCATCGAAGGCCTGGAACCTTGCCGGCGTTCCGGCCGCCTTGATGGTCTTCGGCACGGACTCGCTTGACGACCTGGAGCGTTACAAGTCGATCCCTCGCCACGGACCCAGCCAGTTCGGCGCGCTGGCGCAGACTGCGGCCTACACGCACGGCGGCGAATGGCTCGACGACCTGCTCGCGGGCCTCGACGCCAACCGGCATCTACTCGGCGAGTTGCTCAAAGAGCACCTACCCGAGGTCGTCTACACCTGGCCGCAGGCAACTTACCTGGCCTGGCTCGACTTCAGCGCGTATGACCTTGGCGGCGAGGACCCCTCCGAGTTCCTCCACCGCGAGGCACGGGTCATGCTGAACTCCGGGCCTACGTTCGGCGCCGGCGGCGCGGGACACGTCCGGATCAACATCGCCACGTCACCGGCGATCCTCACGGAAGCAATTGAACGCATCGCGCGAGCCCTCAAGCGGGCGTAATATTCGCGGCATGCCCATGTCCGCAGGGAGCCGACTGTCGCGCGCCGTCCTAGGTGCTGCGCTTTCGACTCTTGTCGCGCTGGCCGCCCACGTGATCGCAGGCGGCCAGATGCCCTCAGCACCGGGCTTGCTGGTGCCGCTCGCCGTGTCGACGGCGGTGTGCTTCCAGTTGGCGCGCAAGACTCTGTCTCTGTGGCGGCTCAGTGTTGCCGTACTCGTCAGTCAGTGGATATTTCATCAGCTCTTTGTGCTCGGTTCCGGGAGCCCCACCCTGACGTCGACTGGCGGCATTCACGCTGGCCACGACGTGGGATCCATCTCTGTTCAGGCGGCGGGCCATACCCACGCGGGCGGCAGCATGACCTTCGCTCACCTGGTAGCGGCAATCATTACCATCGCCGCAATGTTCAAGGCTGAGCAACTGCTTGTCGCTCTTGCCCGCTGCAGCCGCTGGATCCACGCCCTGATCATGAGCCGGCTGGTGGCCACGCGCACGCGCGTCACTTCAGCTTCGCCCTCGACCACTCTCGATGGGTGGCTCGTCACACCGGCCGTCCCGCGCACCGCCTCGTCACCCGTGTCGCGGCGCGGGCCACCGGCACTTCGCTTCTAGCCTCACCGCAAGGCGGCCAGTCGGTCGCTGATCCCGTTGCACCAACGCGCGCCGGGTCCCTCTTTGTCGCGTTTGTCGCGCGCGCAAGCGCCCCCCCATCTTTGAAATGAGAACACCTTGAACACCTCTGTTTTCCGCCACTCCGCCCTGCCCCGCGTTGCCGCTATCGCAGCCATTGCTGCCTTCGCGCTGAGCTCCTGCTCGGGTACCTCCGATGCCACGGGGGCCGAGTCCACCACGATGACCGACCCTTGGGTCAAGGCCATCGACGACAGCATGACCGCGGCCTTCGGCGTGCTCACCAACGACTCGGACGCGGACGTCACCATCGTGTCTGCCTCAACTGATGTTGCGCCCACCGTGGAGCTCCACGAGACCTCGATGGACGCTACCGGGGGCATGTCGATGTCACCCATCGAGGGAGGCTTTGTCATCCCTGCCGGCGGCTCGTTGACACTTGAATCGGGCGGCTTCCACATCATGCTGATGGGCGTGACCGAGCCGATCGTGGCCGGGGACGACGTTGACATCACCCTCACTTTTTCTGACGACTCAACGCTCGAGGTCACCGCGCCCGCCAAGGAATTCACCGGCGCCAACGAGGATTACAGCGGCGGCGAAGACACGATGGACATGAGCACCAGCCCCAGCCCTGAGGCCACGGACGCCATGGACATGGAAAGCGACTCCTAACAGATGACCGATACTCGACCAGTTCCTGAGAAGTCGGGGCCCACCGGTCGGGGCGCGAGCCGGCGGGGGTTCCTCTTTGGAGGAGCCGCCGCGGGCATCGGCGTCGCTGCGGGTGTGGCGCTTGACCGCACCCCAGCCCTCGCCGGACCGCCCGTAGCGGACAGCTCCGGGGTCAACGGCGCAAGGTCCTTCCCCTTCTATGGCGCCCACCAGGCCGGGGTGGAGACTCCCGTGGCGGCGTACGTGACCTACCTAGCGTTAGACCTTCACGCCGAGGTCGACGCCGAGGGCCTTCGTAGGCTCATGCGTCTATGGACGGACGACGCTGCGCGCCTGACGGCCGGCACCCCGGCTCTGGCCGACACCGAGCCACAACTTGCCGAGGCCCCCGCGGGTCTCACCGTCACGTTCGGTTTTGGACCTGGTGTGCTTGACCGAGTCGACACGGCCAAGCGCCCGTCCTGGCTCAAGCCACTCCCAGAATTCACCATCGACAAACTCCAAGAAGAGTGGACCGGCGGGGATCTGCTCGTGGTGGTCTCGGCCGACGACCAAGTGCCGATGGCTCACGCCACACGCATGATCCTCAAAGATGGGCGCGGCTTTGCGGCGCTGCGGTGGCGCCAAGACGGCTTCCGGCGCGCCTACGGATCGCAGCCCGGCGGCACCACGATGCGCAACCTCTTTGGGCAGATCGACGGCACGGCCAACCCACTGCTCGGGACCGAGGACTTCGCAGGTGTGGTCTGGTGCGACGAGCCGGGCTGGATGGCGGGCGGCACGTCGTTCGTCTTGCGGCGCATTGGGTTCAACATGGAGACGTGGGATGAGGTGGACACGGTGGGCCGCGAGAACAGCATCGGCCGCACCGTCGACACTGGCGCCCCGCTCACCGGCACTCAGGAGTCCGACGACCCCGACTTCGACGCGCAAGGCCCTCACGGGTTCCCCGTCATCTCTGACGTGGCACACATGCGCCGCGCGCACCACAACTTCACCGGCGCGCAAATTTTTAGGCGAGGCTACAACTACGACCTCACCCCGGTATCCGATGCGGGCGACGCCACCATCTCAAACACGGGGTTGCTGTTCGGCTCGTATCAGGCGGACGTAGACGCGCAGTACGTGCCTATCCAGCGCTCGCTCGACGAGGCAGACCTACTCAACGTGTGGACCATTCCCATCGGGTCCGCCGTGTTTGCCATTCCCCCGGGTTGCGCGGAGGGTGAATACATCGGGCATCGCCTGCTCGGCTAGCCACCACGGACGTACGCCGCCGGCCCACCCGCGTACCCTTCTGGGGTGGGCCACCTTCAGATAAACGACGTTTCCTTCTCGCTCGACGACGGCCGAGTGCTGCTTCGCGATGTCACCTTCAAGGTTGGCGAGGGCGACGTCATCGCGCTCGTTGGCCCGAACGGTACCGGCAAAACGACCCTGACGCGCATCGCGCGATCGGACTTGGCGCCGCACGAGGGCACCGTCGCGGTGACCGGCTCCCTTGGCGTGATGACGCAGTTCATCGGATCAGTGCGCGACGAATCGACCGTGGCTGACCTGCTGCTGTCAGTCGCCTCCCCCGTACTACGCGCGCTCGCGGATCGCATGTCTGCCGCCGAGGCAAGGATGTACCAGACGGGCGAAGAGAAAGACCAGATGGCGTACGCCGATGCGGTGATCGCCTGGGGCGACGCCGGCGGCTACGAGGTAGAAACGCTGTGGGACGTGTGCACCGTTTCAGCGATGGGCATCTCGTTTGACAAGGCTCGCGACCGCGAGGTGTCGACACTGTCCGGCGGGGAACAGAAGCGTCTGGTGCTCGAGGCGCTGATGCGCGACGACCACGACGTGCTGATTCTGGACGAGCCGGACAACTACCTCGACGTGCCCGGTAAGCGGTGGCTCGAGGAGCAACTCGTCGCGTCCAAGAAGGCGATCCTGCTGGTGAGCCACGATCGCGAGCTGCTCAATCGCGCCGCCACCAGGGTCGCGACCCTGGAACGCAACTCGCACGGCAACACCCTGTGGATCCACCCCGCCGGCTGGGAGACCTACCGCGAGGGGCGCGAAGCGCGCATCGCCCGCATGGAAGAGGACCTGCGCCGGTGGGACGAGGAGCACGCGCGCATCAGGGACCTCGTGCGGACCATGCAGGCGCGTGCCGCGAGTAGCCCGGATATGGCAAACCGCTACCAGGCGGCAAAGACCAAGCTGCGTAAGTTTGAAGAGGCCGGCAAACCCGAACCCATCCCGCTGCCTCAGTCGGTGAACATGAAGCTGCGTGGCGGGCGCACCGCCAAGCGCGCGGTGGTGATCGAAGAACTCGAACTGACCGGGCTCATGAATTCGTTCGACACAGAGATTTGGTACGGCGACCGGGTCGCGTTGCTGGGCGCCAACGGCTCCGGCAAGTCGCATTTCTTGCGCCTGCTCGCGGCGGGCGGCTCGGACCCAGACCTCGAGCATCGGCCGGTGGGCGACGTGGTGCCCGGAACCGTCAAGCACACCGGGAACGTGTCGCTCGGCTCCCGGGTGCGCCCGGGCTGGTTCGCTCAGACGCACTCTCATCCGGAGTGGCAAGGCAAGCCGCTGCTGGAGCTGCTGCACCGCGGCGACGCCCACCGCAAGGGCCTTGATCGCTCTGCGGCCGAGAGCGTGCTGGACAGGTACGGACTCGGCGCCTCTTCGGAGCAGAAGTTCGAGACTCTCTCTGGCGGCCAACAGGCACGGTTCCAGGTTCTACTCCTGGAACTGGCGGGAGCGACCATGCTGCTCCTTGACGAGCCCACGGACAACCTTGACCTCGAGTCCGCCGAGTCGCTCGAGAGCGCCCTCATGTCGTTCGACGGAGCCGTCATAGCGGTGACCCACGACCGCTGGTTTGCCGCCAACTTTGAGCGGTTCCTCGTCTTTGGAGAGGACGGCAACGTCACCGAGAGCGCGGAACCGCGTTGGGACACCGCCCGCGTGGATCGCGAGCGGTAGTAAGTTAAATCACTTAACTTCTGTTCCCTCGTGGAGGGTAATCCGCAGCACTGGGAACCACGCCACCGAAGGCTCCCGTGGCCAGCACGGTGCGAGCCGCCCGGCACGCGTCATAGATGCTCTGCTGCACAGCTTTCGCCGCGGCGTGACCGATCAGGTCGACCTGCAGGTGAATGTCGGAGTCAGACTCCTTGAAGTACTGCGCGGTCGCATTCAACGGGTCACGCAGGTCGGCCGTCGAGAAGACGAAGACCGTATCGCCGTCACCCGCAGTATGCACTGGGTTGATCGCACGTACTTGTCCGTGAGAGGCGAAGTGCGCCACCTTCTCGTAGTGCTCAAGGGAGCCGAGATCCACGTTGATCCCCACCACCGTGATGGTGGTGTTGTGCTCGCTACTTCCCGCATCGGCGCGAGTGAGGAACTCGACCAGATCTTCGTAGCTTGAGAACCCGCCTGACTCGTCGCGGTTCCCGGCAAGAATCTGCCCGCTCGCAGACACCACGTTGCCCACGGCGTTCACCACAGACATCGCGCACACCATGATGCCGCCACCCACATCCACGCGGGCGTTGCCCACGCCGCCCTTCATCGCGGGGTTTGAGGCGCCCCGCTCCGTCCAGCGGTACTTTCCCACTGACGCCCCGGTGCCAGCGCCAACATTGCCCGCTGCGACCGGGCGGGAAGTGGCCTTCGCATAGGCCTCCCGGCCATAGTCGGCCTGGAACGGAGCGATCTCCATGCCGAGGTCGTAAATGGCGGCGCCCGCCACGGAGGGATTCACGATGCCGCCGTCGGGCCCCGACTTCGCGCCCACGCCATCGGCCCGCATCGCCTCCATCATCGCCGCGCCGGCCATCAGGCCAGTGCTCGAGCCACCGGCCACGAAGATGCCACCCACGCCGTAGTTGGTATGACCGCCGCGTAGGCCCTCGAGATTGAACCCGCCGGCACCTCCGCCGTACGCCTTGACCGCCGCTGACAGCGGGCGATCGAACACCACCGCGGTGCAGCCCGTCAACTTGTCGAGGTGGGTTGCGTGGCCTACTCGGACCCCGGGGAGCGCCGTCAGCGTGGTGTTCACTCCGTTGGCTTCGTCCAGGTCAGCACGTAGCGGTACAGCAGGTGGTCTTTGATCTCGCAGCCGGGCATGACCTCGTACGCGGCGGCGGTGACGTCCTCGTACGTGTGCGGCGGCGGCCATTCGCTGGGCGTCTCGTGATCCCACCAGCCGCGCCACAAGCGCTGCACTTTGTCCGCAAGCGAGGCCAGCATCTCTCGCGGGAGGGTCTTCATGGTGCCCTTGGTCGCACCCACCACCATCACAATCCCGCCTGGGGCCACGAGTTCCTTGAGCCGTTCGAGCCCGTCCCGGATGTCCATGTGGTGGAGCACCGAGATGGCACTCACCACGTCGTACGACGCAACGGGCAAGTCATAAGTCAGAAAGTCACCCTCGACGTAGTCGATCCCTGCGGTGTCCTGGGCGAGCGCACGCTCGAGCGTGGGGCGGTCCTCGTCGATCGCAGTGACAGCCAGGTGCCTGGACGCCAGCTCGCGGGCAAACATGCCCTCGCCGCAGCCCACGTCGAGCGCAGTGCGGGCGCTCTCGGGGATGAGGTCCTCGACTCTGCGCTGATAGTGAATCGAATAGTTCCAGCGTTTGTCGTCGTCGACAAACTTCTTCGGCTTGTCGTCCTTCTCAGTCTCGTCGCTCATTAACCCATTGTGGCGCACACTCGTACGCTGGCCTATCGCAATGCCGCCTGCCACCCCATAATGGTGGTCTCAACTCTCAACGGGGGTCAACATGCGTCGTCGAATCATTCGCTGGGTTATTGTCGCGGTCGCGGTGCCAATCGTCGCTAGCGTGCTCCTCAAGGCGGGCGAACGCGTGGAGCAAAGCCGTGGGCCAGACTCCAAGGCGGCCAAGGGCCTCAAATTCGCCAGCGGCGCCGCGAACTACGTCAGGTAACCCACGTCACAGGGACTTTCGGTTTTGAGCCATAGCCCTTAATGTTGCGCCATGACTGACGCCAGCGACCCCGACCTGCGGTTCAGGATCACTGACGAGCTGGTGGCGCACTTGCTCACCACCCAGCACCCCGACCTGGCGCACTTTGAGATAGGCCGCCACTACGCCCGTGAAGTCCACACCACCGTGCGCATCGGCGATGAGTGGGGCGTCCGGTTCCCCACCGTTGCTGGCCTCGACGCGTACTACGCACGCTCCCGCCCCCTGTTGGCGGGCCATCGGCATCAGTGGACCTTCCCGCACAGTGCGCCGCGTCGCGGTGGCCTGCCGGACGACTCGTTCCCATTTCACTGGGAGGTCACCGGCTGGATCATCGCGAGCAACGCGTCGCTGGTGCCACTGACCGATGGCGCCGGAACGGCACTGGGAGACGCGCTCAGACAGGTTCACCGGCCAGCGACTGCCGAAGCGCCCTCCAACCCCCGGACGATGCCGCGTCTGACTGAGTACGCCGCGGCGTTTGGGTCGCTTCTAGCTACGGCACAGAGCGCCGCTCCGACGGGACTGGCTCTGGACACGCACGCGCTCACCACCAGCTGGGCGTTGGCAGTCCAACAGCCTCGCGAGGAGCAGGACACCTGGACGCACGGCAGGCTCGAGGCACAGTCGGTGCTGTGCGACCAAGGAACCATGGCCGGCATCGCGATGTGGGAGTTCTTTGGCGCAGGCGACCCAGCCGCAGATCTCGGCATGGCATCGGCGCTGCTGCCCCCACGCGAGGTGGAACCACTATTCGGCGCCTATGGGGCAGTCACCGTCGCCACGCGATTGCGTGCGCGCGGCTACCTCATCCGCGCATTGCTCCGGCACGCGACAAGCCTGGACGACAACGTGGCACGCGAGGCTTGGCACGGGCTGAGCGAATACGGCTACGCCTCGCACGCATAGTGCCGACGCAGATCCAAAGTCTCCGAGCGGTGTCGCAAAGTCTTCTCGATCATGACCGCTAATGTGAGCGGATGCCCGCAGACGCGATTGATCCCCGACCTGCACCCCTGTACCTCTCCGATGAGCTACTTCGCGAACTCATCGACGACCAGTTCCCCCACCTCGCGCAACGTGAGATTGGCCGGCGCTACACGCTGCCCGACCACTTCGCGGTACGCATAGGCGACGACTTTGGCGCGTTGTTTCCAAGACTCGGGGATCGAGATGAGCTCTACGCCCGGGCAGCAGACCTGATACGGCCGCAAGCGGGCAAATGGCACTTTGGCGCTAGCTATCCGATCGCCACGGGCCTACCCGGCCACGGGTACCCGTACCACTGGAGCCTGGTCAATTGGATCTCCGCCTCCACCGCTGGCTTTGTCCCGCTACATTCGGATTCCGCCGGCCCCCTAGGGGCAGCCCTACGCGAAATTCACTCGCCCGCACCGGCGAGCGCGCCGGCTAATCCCCGCACCAGCGTTTCGCTGCCCCGATTGGCATCGATGTTCGAGACGCTCCTGTTCCACGCGGCACAGACCGGCGCCCCCGAGCAACGAGTGATCAACGCCGATGCCGCGCGCGCACTATTCGCAGCTGGCGCCGCAGCGCCCATGGATGTGGAACCCACATGGACGCATGGGCGCATAGAGCCGCGCGCCGTTCTTTCTGACAGAGGGAAGTTCGTGGGCATCCTGCTCTGGCACAACTACGGCGTCGGCGACCCGGCCGCTGATTTGGGATACGCCAGCAACTTGTTGCCACGAGTTGACCTCCAGATCATGATGGACGGATACGGGGGGGTGTGCCCCGCGTCTCAGGCACGGACCGACGCTTTCCAGGTATTTTCGGCGCTACGCCACCTGACTTTGGACGATCCGTTTGTGACGCGGATGGCGTGGGAAAGGCTGATCGAACTCGATCTTGCACGCGAGGCGTAAGGCACTACCGCGCTGGGCGTGAAACAGTAGGGCCATGGAACTGTTTGAGACCCCACTCCCAGGCGTCGGCGTGCGCTACGAATTCACTGCCGAGGGCGGCGACCACGTAGGCGTTGTTGTGCGTCGCGATGGCAAACGCGACATTGCGCTGTACGACCAGGAAGACCCCGACTCCTGTCGCGGCACCATCGAGTTGTCTGAGGGTGACGCGAGCAAGGTCGCGGAACTCCTTGGCGGTACCAACATCACTGCGCGACTCGAGGAGCTTAAGCACGACGTCGAAGGTCTCGCGATCGAGTGGGTCACGATTCCCGATGCCGGGGGACTTTCCGGAAAGACGATCGGCGACGGCCAAATCCGCAGCGAGACGTCTGCCTCCGTGGTGGCAGTGATCCGCGGCGAAACAGCCTTCCCCGGCCCCGAACCCACCTTCACTTTCTCTCCGGGAGACACCGTATTGGTCATGGGCAGTGCCCTGGCGGTCCGCCAGGCCTCATCCATACTGACTGGCTGACCCCATGACCACCTGGGCCTTGCCGATGCTCGGCTTGCCCCTGCCCGCCGCCGCGCCCGGCGACACCGGCGACGTCTTGATCGAACTTGGCGCGATCCTGATCGTGCTGGCACTGCTCGGGCGGCTCGCTGCGCGCATCGGCATTCCCTCCATCCCCCTCTACCTGTTGGCCGGGGTCATGATGGGCGAAGGCGGCGTGCTACCCGTCGCTGCCGGCGAGGAGTTTTTGGAGGTAGGCGCCCAGATCGGCGTCGTGCTGTTGTTGTTGCTCCTTGGCCTTGAGTACTCGCCTCAGGACTTGCGTGACGGCATGAAGTCCAATTGGCGTGCCGGACTACTCGACGCCGCGGCGAACGGCGTGCCTGGAATCGCCGTGGGGCTCATCCTTGGTTGGTCGTTCACTGCCTCGTTGCTGCTTGGCGGAGTCACCTATATCTCGTCCTCCGGCATCATCGCGCGGCTACTCGACGACTTTGACCGCATGGCCAACCGCGAGACCCCGGTCATCCTGAGCCTGCTGGTCATGGAAGACATCGTGATGGCGATCTTTCTGCCCCTCATGGCAGTCGCGCTCGTCGGGGCAACGCTGCTCCAGGGCGCCGTCGCAGCCTCAATAGCAATCGGTCTGGTAGCCATCGCCTTCCTCGTGTCCCTGCGCTACTCCCAGCACGTCAACAAGATCGTCCACTCGCACTCGCGGGAGTTACTGCTGCTTGGGGTGCTGGGGCTCACGTTCCTCGTCGCTGGCCTCGCGGAGGCGGTGCAGGTATCTGCTGCGGTCGGGGCATTCCTGCTTGGCCTCACCCTCTCCGGCCAAGTGGCGGATGACGTTCGCGGGCTATTGCCCCCATTGCGCGATGTGTTCGGCGGATTGTTCTTTGTCTTCTTCGGAATTGGAATTGACCCGCGCGACTTAGTCCCCGTGCTATTGCCCGCTATCGGCCTTGCCGTCATTACTGCTATCACCAAGATCTCGACTGGGATATGGGCCGCATCCCGCGCGGGCATCGGGCCTAAAGGCCAGTGGAGAACGGGGCTGTCCCTCGTGCCCCGCGGAGAGTTCTCGATTGTGATTGCTGGCTTGGGTGTTGGCGCCGGCGCCCAGGCCCAATTGGGTCCGCTCGCCGCGGCCTATGTGCTCATCCTCGCGTTCGTAGGGTCGATTCTGATGCGGTTCGCTGACCGCCTGCCGTCGCCCATCAAACTTGTGCCTCCACGCCGGCCGGCACCAGAGGCACCCGTCCCGTAGCAGGCCTCCTCAAGGCTGCTCTGGAAGCGTAAAAGTTGTGGGTTCGGACCCCAGAAATCTAGCTGGCGCAGTTCGCGTTGTAACTTGCGCTAATCGAGTTCTGCTCCGCGATCACCTGTGCGGAACCGCCGGTGACCTTGGAGTACGACGTGAATTCGCTTTCCGGGATGGGCGTGCCAAAGGCAAGTAGGTTTTCTGCCGCAGCATTGACGTCGGCATAGTAATCGAGCGAGTCCGCGGGATCCCCGTAGGGCTCCTCCGCGAAACCGTCCAGCGCGTGTAGCGCAAGCAGCGAATCGGCGAAGCTCTCTGGGTCAAAGACCACCGAGCCATCGTTCACCGAATCAACCGCCTCCTGGCTACCCAGCTGGGCGAGCGTCTGGATCCCGTAGGTGAAGGTGAGCAGCGACTGCTGTGACATTGCGGCGCAGTCCACTTCCCCCTCGGGCACGCCAGTACCCGTCACGGCGTTGTCCGAGACGCCTTGGTCGGCAAAGGGATCTCCACCAAGGCCCGGCCCTCCAGGCTCGGGGCTCGGCGCACACGCAACCAAAAGCATCGGCGTCACCAGCATGAGCGCAAGGAATTTGTGCATACAGCAACGTTAGCGCGCACGTCGGAACCAAGGAAATTCTGGTAGAGAATAGACCCATGATTCGGAATGCCACTGCAGCTGACGCCGCCGCGATAGCCTCCCTTTACGAGTACTACATTCGGGAAACCGTGATCACCTTTGAGCTCGACCCCGTGTCAGCTGACGACATCGCACGCCGCATCGCGGCGGTCGCAGAGGCCGAGCTACCGTGGCTCGTCACAGAAGAGGACGGCGAGGTCGTGGGGTTCGCCTATGCGGCGCCGTACCGGCCACGCGCCGCCTATCTGCACTCGGTCGAGGTCTCGATCTACCTCCGTCACGGCTTTCATGGCCGGGGCGTGGGCGGGGCGCTGTTCCGAGAGCTCGTTGCGCGGCTACGCGAACTCCCGGTGCACCTCGCACTGTCGCTCATCGCCCTTCCGAACGATGCCTCGGTGGCGTTGCACGAGCGCGTGGGCTTCACGTTCGCGGGCACCTTCACCGAGGTGGGTCGCAAGTTCGATCAGTGGATCGACGTAGGGCACTGGCAGCTGCCGCTCGGCAACTAAGCGCGCGAGCCGGTCGGTTCAATCGCCCGGCCTCAACGTAGCTCAACGCACAGCGGCCCGGCTCCCGCTGCTTGAAATCAAACAGTGGGAACCGGGCCGCTGTGTCTAGCGAATCTGTCGGTTAGGCGGAGCGCACAGCCTTGGTCCCCTCGAGCATGTGCTCGAGCGACTCGGTGACTTCCTGCGTCGACGGCACACGGGGAGAGTGAATGTCCCACACGCCCGGTCCAATCTGGCGCTCGTAGCCGTGCTGCTTGATGGCCGGCAGCACCTCCATACGCGAGCGGGCTGCCTCGATCGAGGTCACGTCGGCATCCAGGCCGTCGATCGCGTCGATGATCTCGCCTAACTCCGAGTAGCACAGGTGCGTGTGGACCTGGGTGTCGTCCTTCGCTCCGGCCGTGGACAGCAGGAACGAGTTCACGGACCAGTCCAGGTACGAACGCTGGTCGGCCTTCTTCAGGGGAAGCAGCTCGCGCAGTGCGGGCTCGTCCACCTGAATGATGCCGATGCTGTGGCCCGCTCGGGTGGCAAAGAGTCGGGGGCCAATCGGGCCGGCCACGCGGGTGTCTCTCCGTTCAGCAGTCCCTCTTCCCGAGTCTGTAGCCCCAACCATGCTGCGCAAGTGAGCATAGAAGCGGTCGAGCACCCACATCGTGTGTCCCAAAGAACCGCAGGCGTCATCCGACGTAGAGTTGGGAATTCGAGAAGGGGAGGCCAATGCACTTTCTATCAAAGCAGCCAAGCCTGAGTGCATGGTGTGCGTTGATCGTGGCGATAGCGCTTGCGCTACTACCGAGTACCGCAACAGGTATGAAGATCTACTCCGCCGAGGGAGCGAAACTTGCGTGCTTAGAGTACGCCGACTCCCCAGACGACGCGGCACTTATGGGAATGAGTCCAGAAACCGCCTACCGTTTCCTGACAGCAGAAGCGGTACTGATGGGTGGTTACGTGAACTGCAGGTACCACGACAGGAGCGGTGAGGTTCTTTGGGTGTCGCGCGTGCAGGCAATGCACCTCGCCGGTGTCGCTGCCTGCTACATCTCCTCGCTTGCGCTCTTCACTTTGGCGATCGGAGCGAGACGAAGCCACGGGACGCCGCGGCGATAGTTCAGCGCTACCACCGCGGCGCGGCTCACTACTCTGACCAGCACCCGTTGGAAACTAGGTTTGGTTGCTGAGTGACCTGCGCAGCCATGCTGTTTGTTTCCTGTTGGGTGAAGATGCAGTTGGGCGCAGTCCAGCCGCGGCTCTTGTTCAGCGCTAGGAGTGCTTTGCCACCTGGCCCAGGAAAACCTCTAAACGTATTGAGATCCATGCAACTCGTGTGTGGATCTTGAGAGAGATTGTTGCAATCATTCGAAACTGCCTGGTAATACGAGCTCATTGTGCTTGTCTCCGCCGTACCGCGTGGCGTGACAATGAGCGTCTGAATTGTGTCGTAGCCCGAGGTGACGGGAAGATTATGGGGGTACCCGATACCGATCGCGAGTGCATTGCGTGAACATGGGTCGCTGGCGTCCGCCCAGTCGATATAGGCTCCGTAGTCCTTCAGGCCGAGAGTGTCTCCCGGTACCATCACGGTCCATGAATTTACGTCATGAATCCCCCAGAACTCTTCCACCTCGTTGGTCGGACACCCTGGATGTGACCCCTGGAGATCGTCATTGAACAGCGAGACTTCCATCTCGATCCCCCAATCCGAAGGCATCGCCGTGGTCCGCGAGCCTGTAAATGTGTCGCCAGTCCAGCTACTCGTCATCAGCACGACGGCATTGCCGTTGTAGTCCTCGACAGCAGCTATTTGCGTGTTACTTGGTGCCCACTCTTCAGCAGGAGGGGAATATGAAGACCGCGAATTCCCAGTAGGAGCTTGTGCTTTGCTTGAGATTACTGCCTTTTGAAGTTCATCCGCGGTCAGTGAACCTTTCGGCGGGTCCAGCGGAGATGGCGAGATCTCAGGTAGAGCTTTCGAAGCCTCGTACAGGCGCTGGGCAAAGTCCCCGTTTCCGTCAGCGTCTAAAATGTTAGTGCCAGAACGAGGCGTGCCCGGGGAGGCAACGATAATTCCCACTATCGCGGGCGAGGTGCCTGTATACGCGCTGAAGTCATCGTGATAGTCCGCACTTGAGTAGGTGGCCGAAGGGTAGAACTCTCCTTCAATTCCTGGCTGAGTCTGTCGGTATCCGATGGCGTCGACGCCCTCATCTTTAGCGATCACGACCGCAGCTGAAAGCGTAGTTGGGTGAGCGAACGAGAGGATCTCGTTTTTGCCAGTAGACCGGTTATCGCGGCTCTCGTCCCCGGTTGCAATGGCTTCGTTGGGTGAATCGTCAGCAATGGCGACTGGGATACAGACCAGTCCCATCACAGCAGCCAACGACACGACGGACACAGCCCTTGGTCCAGGCTTGGCCTTGCTTCTCATCCGCATACAGTTCCCCCTAGGGTCTTGTTGGAGCAGTTCCTTTTGGAACTTCGTTTCGAAGCTATTTGCCCTACTTTGGCCTGTCAACACGAGACCATTGGAGCGCGCAACGCAGAACGACCCGGCACCTCCTCGCGGAGATGCCGGGCCGCTATGTCTAGCGAAAGTGCGTGTTACGCCTGCGCGCGAACCGCCTTGGTCGCCTCTAGCATGTGCTCGAGCGACTCGTTGGTCTCGGCGTAGCCGCGGGTCTTCAGACCGCAGTCGGGGTTGACCCACAACTGCTTGCCGGGGATCGAGTCCTTGGCCAGCTGCAACAGCTCGGTGACTTCCTGCGTCGAGGGAACGCGGGGAGAGTGGATGTCCCACACGCCCGGTCCAATCTGACGCTCGTAGCCGTGCTGCTTGATGGCAGGGAGCACCTCCATGCGCGAGCGGGCTGCCTCGATCGAGGTCACGTCGGCGTCGAGGCCGTCGATCGCGTCGATGATCTCGCCGAACTCCGAGTAGCAGAGGTGCGTGTGGACCTGGGTGTCGTCCTTGGCGCCGGCCGTGGACAGCAGGAACGAGTTCACGGACCAGTCCAGGTACGAGCGCTGGTCGGCCTTCTTCAGGGGAAGCAGCTCGCGCAGTGCGGGCTCGTCCACCTGAATGATGCCAATTCCGGCAGCCTCGAGGTCCGCGATCTCTTGGCGCAGCGCCAGGCCCACCTGGTTGGCGGTGGTGGCCAGCGGCTGGTCATCACGCACAAACGACCACGCCAGGATGGTCACCGGACCGGTGAGCATGCCCTTGACCGGCTTCGATGACAGCGACTGCGCGTACTCGGCCCAGCGCACGGTCATCGGCTCGGGACGAGCGACGTCACCCCAGAGAATCGACGGACGCGTGCAACGCGAACCGTACGACTGCACCCAGCCGTTCTTGGTGACGTTGAAGCCCTCGAGGAGCTCCGCGAAGTACTGCACCATGTCGTTGCGCTCGGCCTCGCCGTGCACCAGCACGTCGAGTCCCAGGTCCTCCTGAAGCTTCACCACGGCGGCGATCTCCGCCTTCATCGCTGCCTCATAGCCGGCATCGTCCAGCTCGCCCTTGGCCCACGCGGCGCGAGCCTTGCGGATCTCGGGAGTCTGGGGGAAGGAGCCGATGGTGGTCGTCGCGAGTTCCGGCAGGTTGAAGCGGTCTGCCTGTGCTGACTCACGCACCGAGTAGGCGCTGCGCTTGAAGTCGGCGGGCGACACCCCAGCAAGGGCGTCACGAACATCGGCACGGTTGGTGCCAGGGTGAGCGGCACGCGAGGCCAGAGCCGCACGAGCCTCACCAAGAGCACCAGCAACAGCGGTTTCGCCCTCCGCAAGCGCCTTGGCCAGCGTGACAATCTCGCCCACCTTTTCATCGGCGAAAGCGAGCCACGAGATCAGTTCTTCGCCCAGGTGCTCTTCACCCTGAAGGGTGTGAGGCACGTGAACCAGCGAGGTCGAGGTCGCGACGGTCACAGTGCCGCCAAGTGCTGCGACGGCATCGGCCTTGTCCATGGCCTCATCGAGGTTGGTGCGCCAGATGTTGTGGCCGTCCACTACTCCGGCCACTACGGTCTTGCCGCTGAGGTCGATGTCGGTAGGCACGGTGCCACGGATCAGGTCCAGGCCGATGGCCTCGACGCCGGTCGCGGCGAGCACGGGGAGCGCGTCGTCGAGCGAGGCGTAGGGTGCGGCCACGAACAGCGCGGGGCGGTTCGTCGCACCGGACAGCGCGTCGTACACCTTGCTCACATTGGCGAGGACCTCGGCGCGCTCAGCGTCGGTGTCGGCGACCAGGATGGGCTCGTCGATCTGAACCCATTCGGCACCGGCGTCCGCGAAGGCCGCCAGCAGCTCGACGTAGACGGCGAGCAGATCGTCGAGGCGGTCGATCGGCTGGTAGCCGCTCGGCGCATCGTCCGATGCCTTGGCCAGGTAGAGGAACGTGAGCGGGCCGGTAATCACCGGGCGGGTCACGAAACCGTCGTTCTTGGCCTCCACGAACTCGTCGACCCAGCGGGTCGAGTTCAGCTGGAATTCGGTCTCGGGGCCGATCTCGGGGACCAGGTAGTGGTAGTTGGTGTCGAACCACTTGGTCATCTCGAGCGGAGCCTTGTCGCCCACGCCACGCGCGATGGTGGAGTAACCGGCCAGGTCAACCGAACCATCGGCCGCGCGCAGGTCGTTGAAGCGGGTGGGCACGGCGCCAAACGTCACGCACGCGTCGAGCACGTGGTCGTAGAACGAGAAGTTGGACGGGATGGCCGAGTTGGTGCGGCCCAGGCCGAGCGCGGCTAGACGGTTGCGGTTCTCAGCGCGCAGTGAGGCGGCAGTCGCCTCAAGGTCAGCGGCCGTCAAGGCACCCTTCCAGAACGACTCGAGCGCCTTCTTCAGCTCGCGCATTCGGCCGATGCGAGGGTAACCAAGAATGGTGCCGCCGGGGAAGGCGGTCGCAGGGGCAGAGGCGTTATTGAGTTCAGACATAGTTCCTCGAGGGGTATCGGGTGCGCGGCGGGCTCGCCATTGCGCTTGGTCGACGCGTTGAGTGCGCCGATGCTGTGGTCGCGATTCTAGCGCGTCGCACGTACCGGAGCCAATACGGGTACGACGGCACCGCGGGCCCGCTTGTGCGAGTCCGTCTTCGTGGCAGGTACGTGGCGGGTTAGGCCTCGCGGAACTCCACTGGGACTCCGGCCTCTACCGTGCGGGACACGGTGCAGGTCTTCTCTTTGGACGACTTGAGGGCGGCGCTCACCCGGGCACGAGCCTTGTCGCCGTCCGCTCCCTCGGGGAACAACAGGTCCCACTCGATCGCGATGTTTTCAAGGATCGAGGCACCGTCTTTGGACACCTTGTCAGCCGTTGCGGTGACGTTGAATTTCTGGGGCTCCGAGCGACGCGACGTCATGGCGTCAACGTCGATGCTCGAGCACCCAGCGATCGCGGCGAGCAACAGCTCAACCGGAGAGAGCATTCCGACGCCCTGGCCAAACGTGAGCGAGTCGCCCGCAGCGTTTGTGGCTACGTAGACGCCCTCAGACTCTCGAGTCATGGTCACTGTGCGCTTGGAGTCATTAGTCATGGCCCCATCATCGCACGCGTGATCTCAACCCGGACGTGAGGAAAACTGGGGAGTTCTCCCCATTGTTCGGCCATAGGCGTTCCCCTAATCTGAAAAGACAACGCGAATTGGGGGTGTAGCGACGTGCTAGATGAGGGATTTAATCCGTACGAGTCTTATTCAGACTCCGGCTCTGCGCCGTACATGCCGCGCGTGGTACCGATTCGTGGCTCCGGCCTTGCTCTCGCAGACGCTGACGTAGAGACCGCCGATGCTCCCGTTGGGCTCCCGTCGTTCCGGGACTTCGACTTTGCCGCAGCGATGTTCGCTGACGACAACGCTTGGCGCGAGATGGCGCGAGTCATCGCCAGCGACGCCGCCTGATCAAGCCGACGCCGCCTGATCAAGCCGACGCCGCCTGATCAAGCCACCGGCCTAGCCAAAGCAGCGCTAGCCGAACTCAGCGCTCACCAAACCAGCACGCGCCGGTCTTAGCGTCCGAGGTTCAACTTCTCCACGAGGGCAAGCGCCGCTTCGTGCTTGTTGAACGTGTAGATGTGGACGCCGGGCGCACCGGACTCCAACAGCGTGTTCGCTAGGTCCGCCGCGACGGTGACGCCGATGACGCGAGCCGCCTCAACATCGGCGGCCGTCTCCAGAGCCGTCACGAGCGACGCGGGCGCCGCGACTCCCGTGAGTTGCTCAAGGCGATTTGCGCGCACCACGTCCAGGAGCGGGATGATGCCGGGCAGGATCGGCAGGCCGATGCCCTCGGCCTTGGCATCGCGGTCGAGCGCGCGCCACTGCTCAGCGTCGTAGAAAACTTGGGTCACAGCAAAGTCGGCGCCCGCCTCTTGCTTGGCCTTGAGAACGTCGAGGCCCTGTTGGCGCCACTGCTCAGATGCATGGTTGGCGGGAAACGCGGTCACGCCCACGGAGATGTTGCCTATCCCGTGCGCGGCGGCGACCTCGCGGATCAGTTCGACAAGCTGCGAGGCGTACAGCAGACCGTCGGGGTGCGGCCGCCAGTTGGGCTCGCCGGAGGGCGGGTCCCCGCGCAGCGCGAGAAAGTCACGCACGCCTTCGCCCAAGAATTCCTCGATCACCGCGGTGACCTCTGCGCGCGACTGATCGACGCACGTGAGGTGAGCGAGCGGCGGGATGGTGTGGTCCACCGCAAGGCGCTCCACTACCTCGCGGCTCGAGTGCCTGGTAGCGCCCGATGCGCCGTAGGTGATCGAGGCGAAGTCTGGGTTTGTCGTGGCTAGCTCAGCGATGGTCTTGCGCAGCGATGCTTCCGCGGCTTCGGAGCGCGGCGGGAACAGCTCATAGCTGAGCGTTGGCGCTGGGGCGTTGAGGAGCTCACGAATCGTCATAGCGAGGCCAGACTACTGGGAGCATCGGCGCGGTGGCGAACTGAGGGGATTGATGTCAACAGGCCACGACTCGACGCAACCCTCCCCCACGCGGACTCGAGCGCCCCGCTTGTCTCCCGCGGGCGGCACACTAGACGCATGACACCAACGACGAATAGCCCAGTCCGCTGCTTTGGCACCGGCGACGTGGACTACGAGCTGTACCACGACACTGAATGGGGCCACGAGGTGCGCGGGGACAGTCCGATGCTCGAACGAATGGTCCTGGAAGGGTTCCAGTCGGGATTGTCGTGGTCCACCATTTTGCGCAAACGCGAGAACTTCCGCGCGGCCTTCTCCGGCTTTGATCCGGACGCAATGGCCAAGTTCGGCGACCAGGACGTGGAACGGCTGATGCAGGACACCGGGATAGTGCGTAACCGCCGCAAGGTCGAGGCGGCGATTACCAATGCTCGGGCCACCGTGGCCCTGCGCGAGCGAGGAGGCTCGCTGAGCGACCTGGTGTGGTCGCACGCGCCAGCGCCTCGCCCTCAGCCCCCCACCTCGTGGGAAGACGTGCCCGCTTCAACCGAAGAATCTAAGGTGTTGGCTAAGGCGCTGAAGGCCGAGGGCTTCGTGTTCGTGGGGCCCACCACCATGTACGCGCTGATGCAGGCCGTTGGCATGGTCGACGACCACGTCGCGGGGTGCCTCGTCTTCAAGAACTAGTGGTGCAGCAGGTTCAGCAGTACGCGCGGCGGTGACGTGCCTTCGCGTCTTCGAGGAACGCATCGACAATCCGCTCGTCCGCGGGGATCCAGGCGATGTCGTGCCAGCCGCCCGGCTCGAGCCACCGCAACTCGTCGTGATCCTCGAGGGGCTGCGGCTCCACCACCGCACCGTCCGCCGACGGTTTGATGGTGACCCACCACACCCGCATCACCAGACGCGCGCGTCGAGCGTCATCCGACGGTCGGATCATCCACACTGGCTGATCGCAGTGCGCGGCCAGCCCCGCGCCTTCGTCGGGCCCCAACACCTCGTCGCCCAGTTCAACCTCGACGCCAAGCTCCTCACGAAGCTCGCGTCGCAACGCGTCTTGGGGCGTCTCCCCGGGCTCAACCTTGCCCCCGGGAAACTCCCACAGGCCCGCGAACTCGGGCGGAGACGTGCGCCGCGCAGCAAACAACAACCGAGGTGCCGACAAGTCGTCAGTGATCGCCGCAGCCACCACCAACGTCGCGGCTGGGGTGTCCGTCATAAAGAGGCGCTAGTCCGTCAACGCCGAATAGGCCTCGGGGCCAATCAGCATCTTGGGAGTCTTAGTGATCTCTACCTTGAAGATCCAACCCTCGCCATAGGCGTCGGAGTTGATCAGCTCGGGCGCGGATTCCAAAGCGGGGTTGATCTCGGTGACGGTTCCGGTCACGGGAGAGAAGAGTTCACTCACTGCCTTGGTCGACTCGAGTTCGCCGCAGACCTCGCCTGCAGAGATGGTGTCGCCCACGGCCGGCGCCTCGGCGTAGACGATGTCGCCTAGCGCCTCGGCGGCATGCTCGGTAATACCCACGGTCACCACGGAGCCCACGGTGGGATCGCCAGACACCCACTCGTGCTCAGCGGAGTACTTCAGTTCATCAGGAATGTTCGCCATGGCGTTGAGCCCTTTCGGAGGTGGCGTTGATATGGCAGTGGTGGTGCATCAAAACAGTCAAGCGCAAAAGCTACTTGTCTCGCTTGTAAAACGGTAGCGCGGTTACGGTCATTTCTTCGCGTCGACCGCGAACATCTATTCCTACGACGGTGCCGGGATCGGCCATCGCGACGGGTACGTAGGCCATCGCGATCGGCTTTCCAAGCGTCGGGGACGGCGCGCCGGAGGTCACGACACCCACCTGATTGCCGTCCGCATCGGTCACGGCGTAGCCGGTCCGGGCGGAACGACGGCCAGCGCCTATCAGCCCCACGAGTTGCCGGGCTACGCCCTGCTCCTTCACCTTCGCGAGCGCCTCGCGGCCCACAAAGTCGCGCCGCGGCTTCTCGGCGGTACCGAACGCGATAATCCGTCCCAGCCCGGCTTCAAAGGGAGTGGTCTGCTCGGTGAGTTCCTGGCCGTACAGCGGCATGCCTGCCTCGAGCCGGAGCGTGTCACGCGAAGAAAGCCCAGCGGGGATGATGCCACACGCGGCCCCGCGCTCAAGCGCAAGCTGCCACACCCCTGCCGCCTTATCTGCTCCCACAAAGAGTTCAAAGCCGTCTTCGCCGGTGTAACCCGTGCGGGCCGCAAAGGCGTGGACCCCACCCTCGAGTAGCACGTTGGACCCGGAGTAGTACCGCATCGCTTCGATGTCGTCCGCGCCCTGCACACACATTGAGGCAGTAATTTGAGCAGACATGGGCCCCTGGACGGCGATCAAAGCGATCTGGCGTGAGATGTCCTCAACCGTTGCTTCGAAGCCACCGAGCCGGGCGCGAAGTTCACTCAGCACGCGGTCCTTGTTGGAAGCGTTCGCCACAATAAAGAAGTGGTCCCAGTCGCGCCGGTAGACCACGAGGTCGTCGATCACACCGCCGGCCTCGTTGCACAGCATCGTGTACTTGGCTCCCCACAGCTTGACGGCGCTGATGCGGCCCGCGAGCGCAAAGTCCATGAACGCGGCAGCATCGGCTCCACGCACGGACAGCTCGCCCATGTGAGACAGGTCAAACAAACCGGCGGCGGTGCGCACTGCCTGATGCTCGGCGATGTCGCCCGAGTACCGCACGGGCATCTCCCAGCCGGCAAAGTCAACGAGGGTGGCACCGAGGGCGACGTGTTGGTCGTGAAGGGGCGAGCGCAAAGTAGTCACAGCACAAACCTACGGGACGCGGGCGCCACACGTGACACGTCGGGACTAGTGCGTGGGCGTTTCCAGCTGGTCGAGCAGGTCGAGGTCGCTCGCGGAAACGAGTCGAGCGAGCACTGCGTACTCGACCAGGCGCGCCTTTCGCAGCGAGGCAAGGTTGCCCGCGCCGCCCCGGAGTCCGTCCACACCGCCGCGGTCCAGCTTCTCGCAGATCGCGTCCAGTTTGCGATTGAAGGTGGTGATGGGCCAGCCCAACCGCTCGGCGGCCGAGGCGGAGGTGGGCACCGCCGTCAGCCCGCCACCGGGGTTGCAGAGCATCGGCTCCGCGAGGGAAAGCACTAGTAGCTTCTGGCTCGCTGTCAGCGCTAGCGGCGCGCGCGTCTCGTCGCCCGCGACGGCATCGGACGGGTCAGCGGGGCTCAGCAGCGAGCCGTGGCACGTGATTCCCACGTCGTACGTATTGGGACCGGCGGTAAACATGAGGCGCAGCCGGGGGAACACGAGTGGAAGCCGCGCACCCGGGCCCAGCAACGCCTGGAACTCGCCGTGATCGGTCGCGACGGACACCGCGATGCTCTGCCCGATATTGGCTACCCACCAGACCCCCGACTCCTCGGAGACCTGCAACAAGCGCCGATGCAGATAGGGGTTGTCGTCAATCACCAGGTCCGCGGCACGCCCGAGCGTCACGCTCTCGCCCGCCCCGAGCTCGTGAATCACGTCACCAAATTCGATCGAAACACCCCCACCACTCACAGCAGCCCCCTCACCAAAAGCAGAATTCCAATAACGGCGGCCGTGCCGACCACCAGCACGCCCACTCCCACGATGACCGCCTTGGCCAGGGACGCGCGGTGCGTGGCATCACGTTTGTGTTGGGCCTCAACCGGGTTGAGCACCTCCGGGCGAAAGCCCGGAGCAGTGCCCGTACTGGAAGGCGGCGACGTCACGGGGACGCCGTCCAGCGCCGCGCGCGGTCGATAGGCCGGAATCTGCGTTCCAAAGCCACCCTCGTGCGCGCGCATCCCCGCCGGCGCAATACCCGGGGGCAGAGTCTCGAGCGTGGGGCCCCTGCGCGAACCCAAAGGCACTGAGGCCTCTGCCGCGCCGGGCCGAGTCTGTGGCGCAACGGAGTCGGAACTCGGCTCCGACGCTGCCGCGGCCTCGCGTAACGCACGGCGGGTAGCAATCTTGGTGCCGTCGTCCTCGGGTTCGTCAGCTGCTTGCGCTACGTCAGGCTCTCGCGCGTGCCGCAGCGCCATGCGGGTCTCTTCGTCGAGGTCCGCCTCGACCAAGGGCTTGGCGCGCTTCGCAGACAGTTGAGTGAAGTCCTGAGGCGGCTCCGCCTCCGCCGGAGCGCGACGGCGTTGCGCGAGCTGAGTCGAGTCATCGAGCTCATTGGGCACGGGATCCGCGTGCGCGTCGGGAACAGGGCGGCGCCGCGCGGAAAGCTGCGTCGAGTCGTCCGCCTCGGCGGCCCTACGGCTCCGCCGGGACATCTGAGTATGCTCGTCCGGCGAGGAATCTGTAGGGGAATCCGCCGCGAAGTCCTCCGGGCGCTGCTCGCTCATCGCGAGACCCTCCGTCGCTGCGTAAGAGTGGTGTCGTCCTCGTAATTCTCAATCGCGGGCCAGCGGTGCCAGGGACTCGCCACTGCCTCGGCGGGAGTGGTGGCGTGGAGGGCATCGGCAATCACTGCGGTGACGTTGTCGCTGGCCCCCATCACTACGGCCGCGTCGACCAGCCGCCGAGCGGTGACCTCAGCGTCCCCCGCCAGACCGGCGATGCCAGAAATCTGCACATCGGTCAGCGCTTTCATCAGTCCATCACTGGCGACGATGAGCCGCATCCCTGGCCGCGCCGGGACCAGCCAGGCGTCGCATCCGGGAATCTCATCGCCGATGGCGCGCGTGATGATGTTGCGCTCCGGGTGTACGAGCGACTGCGCCGCGGTGATGCGCCCCGCGTCGACGAGCTCCTGAACGCGGGAATGGTCCACCGTGATCTGGGTCAGCACACCGTGGTTGTGCGCGTACACGCGCGAGTCACCCACGTTGATCACAAACCACCACGGGTAACCATCGTGAGTGACGGCGATTGCGCCTGTCAGAGTCGAGCCCGACTCCCCACCCGCTGCGGCCGCTACGTGCGCGACGGCAATCCGGGCCTGCCGCACGGCCTCGATCACGTCTGTAGCGGCTAATGACTGGGAACCGATCAGGGGCGAGAACGCGCTCACCACCGCGGCGCTTGCTGCGGCTCCCGCGTAGTGACCGCCCATGCCATCGGCGACGATGTAGACAGGTGACTGCGCAAGGTACGAGTCTTCGTTCGCCTTCCGCTGTCCGGTGTCCGTGGCGCCCGCGCCCACGCACCACGTGAGCGGCGCCTGCTCGGTCATCCTCGTCCGCTCCCCTGGTTCACGATGCGCGCCTCAAGGTCACCCAAGAGCAGCACCCCATCAACTACGGC
>Ga0307486_1000130_pt1 | contig 84532 bp, 82 predicted proteins | sample CBIW02metaG_FD_203663 | JGI IMG/M metagenome (GOLD analysis project Ga0307486, IMG submission 203663) | Sea-ice brine microbial communities from Beaufort Sea near Barrow, Alaska, United States - CBIW 0.2 | ecosystem: Environmental > Aquatic > Marine > Coastal | place: USA: Alaska | collected... | reverse complement strand
TGGCGATGATGGCAAGCGCCGATGCGGTCATTGAAGGTTTCCGTCCGGGAGTGATGGAGCAGCTGGGTCTGGGCCCCGACCGCTGCATGGACCGGAATCCGGCGCTGGTTTTTGGCCGTATGACCGGCTGGGGTCAGTTTGGCCCCCTGTCCAAGGCTGCCGGCCACGATATCAATTACATTGCCATTAGCGGGGCACTCCATGGCATCGGCCGTTCCGGCGAACCGCCGGTGCCGCCGCTGAACCTGGTGGGTGATTTCGGCGGCGGCGGTATGCTGCTGGCGGTCGGTGTGCTGGCGGCCCTGCTGGAGGCGAAAACCTCGGGCCGGGGGCAGGTGGTGGATGCCGCCATGACCGACGGCTCGGCGCTGCTGACCGCGATGATGCACGGCTTCAGGGCAGCGGGACAATGGTCGGACAATCGCGGCGAAAACCTGCTTGATACCGGCGCCCACTTTTACGAGGTCTACACCTGTGCCGATGGCCGCTATGTGGCCCTGGGGCCCATCGAACCCAAGTTCTACAAGGAACTGATGGATCGCTGTGGCCTGGATCAGAAGAATTTCGAGCCACAGATGGACCAGAAGAGCTGGCCCCTGCTGAAGCTGAAACTGGCGGACGTGTTCCGCAGCCGTTCCCGGGACGAGTGGTGTCAGCTCCTGGAAGGTACCGACGCCTGCTTCGCACCGGTGCTGGACTGGGACGAAGCGCCCCGGCATCCCCACAACCGGGCCCGGGAAACCTTTTTCGAGCTTGATGGCGTCACCCATCCAGCGCCGGCCCCCAGGTTCAGCCGAACCCCGTCTGATCCACCCCGGGCTGCGGCGCAGCCAACGGACCAGGTGGCGGACGTTCTTGCACAATGGGGAGTTCCGGACGACTTGATCCGCACCCTGAATCAGGCTCCCAGCAACTGAGGAAATGACCATGTCGATTGATTTTACCCCCCGCTGGCTCGACGAAGAGCTTTCCATGTTCCGGGAGAGCGTTGGGCGCTTTCTGGAAGCGGAAGTGGCACCGAAAGACGAGGAGGCCCGCAAGCGCGGACACGTCGGTTACGAGCTCTGGCGCAAGGCCGGCGAAATGGGCATCCTCTGCACTGACATTCCCGAGGAGTACGGCGGTGCCGGCGGTGATTTCCGCCACGAAGCGGTGGTTGCCGACGAGATGGGCCGCCGCGGCCTGACCGGCATGAACCATTCCGTGCATAGCATTGTGGCTCACTACTTTCTTAACCACGGCACTGACGAGCAGAAGCAGAAATATCTGCCCCGAATGGCCCGGGGTGAGCTGGTTGGGGCCATTGCCATGACCGAGCCGGGCACCGGCTCAGACCTGCAGGGGATCCGCGCCCACGCCAAAAAAGACGGCGAGGATTATGTCCTCAACGGCTCCAAAACATTCATTTCCAACGGCTACTTGGCCGGTGTGGTGCTGGTGGTGGCGAAGACGGATACGTCACTGGGTGCCAAGGGCATGTCTATTCTCATCGTGGAAGCTGAGAACAAGAAGGGTTATCAGGTAGGCCGGGTTCTCGACAAGATCGGCCTCAAGGCCCAGGATACCGCTGAGTTGTTCTTCGAAGATGTCCGCGTGCACGAGAGTGATCTACTTAGTGGTGTGGAGGGCCGTGGCTTCATTCAGCTGATGTCGGACTTGCCTTACGAGCGTCTGTTTATCGGCGTTGGCGCCCAGGCAGCGATGGAAGGAGCCTATCACGCCACGCTGGACTATGTTCGCGAACGCACCGCCTTCGGCAAGCCCATTGCCGATTTTCAGAACACCAAGTTCAAACTGGCGGAAGTGGCCACCACCATAAAGGTGGGCCGGGCCTTTGTCGACGAATGCATCGAAGACATGCTGGCGGGCAAGCTGGATACCACCAAGGCGTCTATGTCGAAACTCTGGGGCAGCGAGAACCAGTGCCGGGTGATCGACGAGTGTCTGCAGCTGTTCGGCGGCTACGGCTACATGAACGAATACATGATCGGCCGGATGTACACCGACGCCCGCATCCAGCGGATATACGGCGGCACCAACGAGATCATGAAAGAGGTGATTTCACGGTCCATGTAGTAGGTGCTGATCTTTAGCCGAGGAACCCGCGGAAAGAAAGACAAGGATTAGCCACGGAAGACACGGAAAGAAAAGACAAAAACATACTGTAGGCGGGCAACCTCAACATCAGAGCCCTCCCGCAACAAAAGCTTTATTTTTCGTCTTTTTCCGTGTTCTTCCTTGGAAAATCAATGTGTTATCGTTTCTTTCGCGGCTAAACAATTCCCAGCCGCCGGGCGATGGCCACCGCCTGGGTCCGGTTGTTGGCATTGAGTTTGGAATTGATGTTGCGCAGATGCGTGCGCACGGTGCTGTCGGAGACGAAGAGTTTCTCCGCCATGGCGCTGTTGGAATAGCCCTCTGAGAGCAGTTGCAGCACGCGGAGTTCCTTGCGGGTCAGGGGGTCCAGCTGGGGGTCTTCGGGCTCGGCCAGACTGGTGTTTTCGCCGATTTCCGGGCCGAAGGCATCAATTAGTGACTGTATATAACCGGAGAGGATGGGATCGCTGCGCTCGCCGCTTTCCTGCATGCTTTGGTTCAGCAGTATCACCAGGTTGCCGGCGGCGGCCCCCTCGTCCACGATCAGCCGAAGATAGCCTTCCGTGGACGCCACCTGCAACACTTCCCGCAGTATAACGAGAGCTTCCCGCAGGCGGGTACTGCGGTGCAGGGCGATGGTCTTGAGCAGTTTCAGTTTGAGGGCGCGGCGGTAGCGCTGTTCGTCATTGGCCTCGCTGAGCTCCCGCTCCAGGGCGGGCAGGGCACTGTCCGGATTGCCTGCCAGTATCTCCCAGCGCAGGCGGGCGACCTCCAGGTATTCCAGATCGTTTGCCGGTAGCCGCAGGGTCTGTACCCGTTGCCACAGGAATGGCTCATCGGCCCGTTCCATCTCCTCTCGGGCGGAACCGGTGCGGCCCTGGAGCAGCAGCAGCCGCGAGCGTTCCAGGCGTGTGGTGGCCACCACACGGTTAAGCTGGCGTACATGACCCAGGTGTTCGAGCTCCGTGAGAATGCGGAACGCCTGGTCAATGTCCCCCTTACTGAAGGCGATCCGCGCCAGCATGATGTCGCTGAGCAGCATGTGATCCGGCAGGCCCACATCCCGGGCCAGGGGACCGTAGACATGCAACAGGCGGGCGGCCAGTTCCAGCTGGTTGGTTTCATAGATGGCGCCGGCGTGGAGCACGCCGGCCCAGGCATTGCCGTTGGCCTGGCTGAACGACGAGGCCTGGCGGGTGGCGCCCACCGCCAGGCGGAAACGGGCCGCGGCTTGGCGCTGGCGTCCCTCCTGCATGTCGATGATGCCTTCCACCGACTCCGAGTACATGACATTGAAGGAGCTGGCGTGGGTGCCCTGGGCATCCCGGGCGCCGTCCAGCAGCTGCCGTGCCTTGCCGTACAGGCCCATCACCGAATAGGTGCTGGCCATGGAATTGATCATGGCCATATCCGCGAAGGGCTGGCCCGTGGGCAATGCCGGCAGACCTTCCTCTCCCGCCTCGATCGCCTCTTCCTGACGGTCCATGACTGACAGCATGAGCGGCCGTATTGCCAGCACATGGGGCCGGATGGCGGGATTGGTGGAATGTTCCAGACCGGTTTCGACCAGCAACTCCATGGCTTCGGTGGGCCCCCGGGTAAAGCACAGGGCCCAAACCCAGATCATCTGCAGGGACTCGTCCTTGCGCAGCTGTTCCGGGGGCAGGCTGGAGATCCAGCGTGCCAGCAGGCGCATGCGGCCCTGGGATAACAGGTTGCTGGCGTGGGCCTGGAGCAGAAACATGGCGCGCTCGAAGTCACCCCCCTCCAGGGCATGGTCGATGGCGGGTACTGGCCGGGCCTGCTGTTCGTACCACAGGGAGGCGGCTCGGTGGAGCTGGGGGATTTCCTCCGGGCACTTGGCCAGCAGCTGGGATTTTAAAAATTCCGCGAACAGGCTGTGATAGCGGTAGGTGTTCTCGTCACTGTCCAGCGGCGTCAGAAAGGTATTGGTGGTGGCCAGGTGGTGAAGCATGGCCTGGGCATCAGTATCCGGCAGCAGGGCCCGGCACAGGGAGCAATTCAGGTGCCGGAGAATACTGGTGCGCAGCAGGAAGCGCCGCACCGGGGCCGGCTGCAGGGCGAGCACATCGTGGGCCAGGTAATCAGCAATGGTCTGATTGGCGCCGGAGAAACGATCAATGAAGGACTCCGGGGAGCTGTGGCCCTCAAGTGCCAGGGATGCCAGCCAGAGCGCGGTGACCCAGCCCTCGGTACGGGTATGGATGCGCAGCAGGTCTTCCTGGGTCAGGGCTAGCTGGCGTCTCGAGATCAGGAAATCACTGGTTTCCTCCACACTGAAGCGCAGCTCCGGCGCGTCGATCTCCAGCAACTGACCGCGGGCCCGCAGGCGGCCCAGGCCCAGATCCGGCAGGCTGCGGGAGCCGATCACGAACTGGCCGCGCCGGGGCAGGTACTCGAGGATTTCCTTGATCAGGCCAATGACCGCGGGATTCTGGATGCGCTCGAAGTCGTCCAGGAACAGGGTGAAGGCAGACTGGTGTTCCGACAGCCGCCCCACCACTTCCAGCGCGGCGTCTCCGGATGAGGTCACCGGGTGCTCGGAAAGGGATGGCTCGTCGGGGCCTTCCTGGGTCAGGCGCGATACCGCCGCGTTGAGATGCCAGAGAAAGCGGGAAACGTCATTGTCCGCGTCGTCCAGGGTCAGCCAGGCGGTAACAATGCCTTCCTGCTCCATCTGAGCCATGCACTGGGACATGGCCGTGGTCTTGCCAAATCCGGCCGGAGCGCGCACCAGCACCAGCCGTGCAGCCGTGGCGGACAGTATCTTCTGGCACAGGCCGGTGCGGGGCACCTGGGCGGCCCGCGAGGTGGGTGGGTTGAGCTTGCTGGCCATCACCACGCGATTGGGCGCATTTGCAGGGGGCATTCAGTTGATGTCCTTGTGTTCGGTTCCAGACGCCCGGACGATATCTGGTCAGCGGCGCCAGGAGTCCGGTATTTAACCGACCCGGCCAGCAGGGTGTTGTTGGCGTATTCCGGTAGAGAAAAGTCAGGTTTTCAGTCTAAATCCTGCGCTCTCCGTCCGCAAGTATATAGCAAACGACATAAAGCCCGGGAAGTCAGTTGCATGGCCACAGCAGTCAGGTTTTCCTGTTTTACCTTTCCGTGTACCTCCCGGCATCCTCGCCCCGGTGGTCCGGAATTCGTCGGATGCGACGATGATGCTGACAGCAGGACTGTTAACCTGTGCCGGTAAATGCTCATGGGGTGCCAGTCAGCGCCTGCATGAGTTTGGCTGAACACAAAGTGGAAGGACATCCTATGAAACTTGATTCGTCTATCAGTGCAGTCGTCACCGGCGGTGCCTCGGGGCTGGGCGAAGCCACTGTACGCCTGCTGGCCGCTTCCGGTGTAAAAGTGGCAATTTTTGACTTCAGTGCGGAGAAAGGCGAAGCCGTTGCCGCCGAATTGGGGGGCGTATTCTGCAAGGTTGATGTGACCTCTGAAGAGGATGTGGACGCGGCGTTTGCGAAATCCCGCGAGGCCATCGGCCAGGAGCGCATCCTTATCAATTGCGCGGGCACGGGCAATGCCTTCAAGACCGCCAGTCGCGCCAAGCAGACCGGTGAGATCAAGCATTTCCCCATGGCCGAGTTCGAGAAAATCATCCAGATCAACCTGCTGGGCAGTTTTCGCTGCGCCGCCAAAGCCGCGGCCGGCATGCTCAACCTGGAGCCGCTGGAGGATGGCGAGCGCGGTGTGATCATCAACACCTCCTCGGTGGCGGCCCAGGACGGCCAGATCGGCCAGGCTGCCTATTCCGCGTCGAAGGCCGGTGTGGTGGGCATGACCCTACCCATGGCCCGGGACCTGATGGGGGATGGCATTCGGGTGAACACTATCATGCCGGGGCTGTTCAATACCCCGCTGATGCAGGGGCTGCCGGACAATGTCAAAGAGGCACTGGCCGCCTCGGTACCTTTCCCCAAGCGTCTGGGGGCACCGGAAGAGTTTGCTTCGCTGGCGGAAGTGATGGTTACCAACAGCTACTTTAACGGTGAAAGCGTGCGCCTTGATGGCGGTATTCGCATGGAGCCCCGTTAAGGTCCTGTAACCGGAATTTGAATTCGTCTGTTTCGACGACGCCAGTGTGCCGCGGTAACGGAACACTGGGGGCAACTGATAAAGCACTGGCCAAGTGCCAGCAACACGAATCAATTTGCTGTCATTGCCGTGACAGCCGCAAAGGAAATGATAATGGCAGAAGCATATATTGTTGCAGCAACACGCACCGCCAGCGGCCGCCGCGGCGGCCGCCTATCCGGTTGGCATGCCACCGACTTGGCGGGCCAGGTACTCAACGATCTGATCGATCGCACCGGTGCCGATCCGGCACTGGTGGATGACGTTATCATGGGCTGTGTCAGCCAGATTGGTGAGCAGTCCACCAACATCGCCCGTAACGCGGTGCTAGCGTCCAGGCTGCCGGAGTCGGTGCCGGGCACCTCCGTTGACCGCCAGTGCGGCAGTTCCCAGCAGGCGCTGCACTTTGCCGCCCAGGCCATCATGTCCGGCTGTCAGGACGTGGTGATTGCCGCCGGCGTGGAAAGCATGTCCCGTTCCCCCATGTTCTCGCCCATGGCGCTGGCCCAGAAAGCCGGTATCGCCGAGCACTACATGGGCCCCGGCATCCGTGCGCGCTACCCGGATATCCCGGAATTCAGCCAGTTCATGGGCGCGGAAATGATGGCCCAGAAATACGGCCAGAGCCGTGATGACCTGCACCGCTTTGCCCTGGAAAGTCATCGCCGCGCCATTGCCGCCACTGAGGCGGGCCGCTTTGAGCGGGAAATCCTGCCGCTGCAGGCGCGCATGCAGGACGGCACAGTCCTTGATGAGATGCACACGGTGGACGAAGGTATTCGTTTCGATGCCACCCTCGAAGGCATCGCCGGCGTCAAACCTATTCAGGAAGGGGGTTTTATCAACGCCGCCGTCGCCAGCCAGATCTGTGATGGTGCCACCGGTGTCATGGTGGTCAGCGAGAAGGGCCTGAAGGCTCTGGGTGTGAAGCCCCTGGCCCGGATTCACCACATGAGTGTGATGGGTCACGATCCTGTGATCATGCTGGAGGCGCCGATTCCCGCCACCCTGGCAGCGCTGAAGAAAGCCGGCCTGAACATCAATGACATTGACCTGTTCGAGGTCAACGAAGCCTTTGCATCAGTACCCCTGGCCTGGCTCAAGGTTACGGGCGCTGATCCCCAGCGTCTTAACGTCAACGGCGGCGGCATTGCCCTGGGCCACCCCCTGGGGGCTACCGGCACCAAATTGATGACCACCCTTGTGCACGCCCTGCATGACCGTGGCGGCCGTTATGGCCTGCAGACCATGTGTGAAGGTGGTGGCATGGCCAACGTCACCATAATCGAACGTCTCTGATCCAGCGCCATGTTTGCGGGCTGTCAGCATGGCCCGCAAGCCGCTGACTCTTGCGTCCGCGGTCGCAGCCTCCGGAGCCAGGCTGCTGAACAAAAACAACAGCCATCCCTGAGAGGGATGGGGAGGTCAAGCGCATGTTTGCAATTGGTCGCATACTCGCCTGGATTACCAACTTAACCACCATGCTGGGTGGTCTGGCGATTGCCCTGATGATGCTCCATATCGCGATGGACGTGGCGGGGCGTTACATTTTCAATGCCCCTATTCCGGGTACGATTACCTTCGTGTCCTACTATTACATGGCAATTGCCGCCTTCATTCCCCTAGCATTTGCCGAGCAGAAGGATGCCCATATTTCGGTGGAAGTGGTCACCGAGCACCTGCCGGCGTGGATTCGCAATAATCTTGAGCGTCTGTCGATGCTGCTGTCGATCGTAATCTTCAGTCTGCTGGCGGTGCGCACCTGGGGAGAGGCCGTCAAGAAATTTGAGCTGGGTGCCTCCGTAGTGCAGGGCAATTCCGACATCCCCATCTGGATTACCTATTACACGCTGCCTATCGGGGCCGCCCTGATGGTGCTGGTGTTAGTGTACAAGCTGGTGGCCAACTGCATGGGTATTGAGTCCGCCCTCGACACTGAGCGCGCCATTGCCGACGAACTTCCACCCGCCGACTGAGAGAACAATAATGAGTGATGTACAGATCGGATTATCAGGTCTTGCGATACTGGTGGTATTGATCGCCATGCGGGTGCCCATCGGTATTGCCCTGATTAGTGTGTCCTTTGGTGGTCTCTGGCAGCTGATGGGCTGGAATGTGGCCTGGGGCTCCCTGGGGATCATTCCCTACCAGTTCGCTACCAACTGGGTGCTCAGTTCCGTGCCCATGTTCCTGCTGCTGGGTTTTGTCTGCTATCACACTCAGCTCACCCAGGGCATGTTCCGGGCCGCGCGAATGTGGCTGTCCGGGGTGCCCGGGGGTCTGGCGATCGCGGCGGTGTTCGGCTCCGCCGGGTTTGCTGCGGTCTCCGGGTCATCCGTGGCCTGTTCCGCGGCCATGGGGCGTATAGCTGTACCCGAGATGATCCGCTACAAGTATCATCCCGAACTGGCCACCGGCACCGTGGCGGTAGCGGGCACTATCGGGGCCCTGATCCCGCCGTCCATCATCATGATCCTCTACGGCATCATTGCCCAGGAGTCCATCTCCGGTCTTTTCCTTGGTGGCATCAGTGCCGGCATCCTGACCGCCGTGGGTTACATTGTAGTGATCCTGGTGCGGGTCAAACTCAATCCTTCCCTGGCCCCGGACACCAATGAAAGCTTCCCCCTGAAGGACAAGATCTGGGCCCTGAAGGATACCTGGCCGGTGATTCTGATCATGATCGGGATCTTCGGTGGCCTCTTCGGTGGCGTATTCACCCCCACCGAGGCTGGAGCCGTCGGCGCCTTCCTGTCCATGGTGGTAGCGGTTATCAAGCGCAGCATGACCTGGGAGCGCTTTCGCAATGCCATCCTGGAAACCCTGCTGACCACCGCCGCGCTGATCATCATCGCCGTGGGCGCGAGCCTGCTGACCCGGTTCTTGGCCCTGTCCGGTGCCGGTGACTACCTGTCGGAGCTGATCATCGGCATGGATGCAAGCATCGTAATAGTCCTGCTTGCCATCGTGCTGATCTATATACTGCTGGGGATGTTCCTGGAGCCCATCGGCGCCATGCTGCTGACCCTGCCCATTGTGCTGCCGATCATCGACAACGCCGGTCTGGACCTGCTGTGGTTCGGTGTGGTGCTGACCAAGCTGCTGGAAATCGGCATGATAACCCCGCCCATAGGCATGAACGTGTTCGTGATTAAGAGTGTGGTGGGTAATCTGGCGACCACCAGTTCCATCTTCCGGGGAATCTTCTGGTTCCTTATCATGGACTTGTTTGTGCTGCTGTTCCTGATGGTGTTCCCGGATTACATTCTCTACCTGCCTTCAATTATGAAGTGATAGGCTCGTGGGAAGCCTTCGGCCAGGTGCCGGTGGCTTCCTGTCATTACCCGGACAATACCCCCTCTTTTTTTCCGGCAACTTCCACGAGTAATTTCTTAGACGTTAGTGGTGCACAAACAGCAAAGAATAGTCTTTACTGGTGCTTCGTGTATTCATAATGGGGAAGAGCTAGCAATGATAACGCAAACCAGACTGGTTGCACGGTACCGTGCTGCTGGCGGGTGTTGCAATGGCGCCACTGGCCCAAGCCACAGACCTGCGATTCGCGTCCGATTATCCTACCAACGCTATCGCCCGCGTTGCCCTGAAGATCTTTGAATCCAAGCTCCAGGAATACTCAGACGGCAGCCCCATTGCTTACTAAAGAAGTGCTTAAGGCTAACGGTGGCGATAGGGGGTGTACGGCGAAGGAGCTGGGTATCAGTCGCTCAACACTGTGGCGCAGACTAAAAAACACGTGACAATCCGGTCAATCTTCCAGCCCCAAAATCATCGACCTGTAGAGGTCAACTAATCCCGGACAGTATTTTAAGGTGTTCATCCTGCTGATGTATGTGATCGACGGCATGGGCACGCTCTATGGCGTCATTGTCGGGGCAACCCTGTTTACCCTGGCCCAGAACTATCTGCAGGATCTGCTCAAGTGGGTGGGGCTATACCGAGGGCATTCCCTTCGTTGCGGGGCTCACCGGTCCCGACAACTGGCTGCTGTGGTTTGGTCTGATGTTCGTGCTCAATGTCTATTTCTTCCCCCGCGGGGGTGGTGGGCCAGCTGCGCATCTGAACCCTGCGCCGGGCCCAGAGGAATTCACCGTCGAAGGACGCGGTGGTAGTGCCTGGTAGCCGTATCGTGTGAGGATTCGTCGGAAGCGACGATCCATCGTCCTGGCGGGTGGGTCCAGACTGTGGGCCCACTCATGAACAGGACTACGACCATGAACGAGCCCGGACAGAATCGCCGCTGGGTGCTGCGCAAGCGCCCCGAAGCGGACATCTCCGCCGACAATCTGGAACTGGTGACAGAGCCGGTACCGAGACCCGCCGAGGGCGAGGTGCTGGTGCGCAACTTGTACCTGTCTCTGGATCCCACCCATCGGCTGTGGATGAGTGACCGTGAGCAGTACCTGCCGCCAGTGCAGGTGGGGGATGTGATGCGCGGTGGCACCCTGGGGGTAGTGGAGGAATCACGCTCCGATGCGTTCCGGGCCGGTGATATCGTCAAGCCCGCGGTAGGTAGCTGGGAGAACTACAGCGTCATGGCCGCAAAAATGGTGCGGCCGGTGAAGCCGGATCCAAAGCTGCCCCTGTCCGCCTATATGTCGGTACTGGGCTCCACCGGTATCACCGCTTACTTCGGGTTGCTGGATATTGGCCGTCCGCAACCGGGGGAAACCGTCGTGGTGACAGCGGCCGCGGGGGCAGTTGGCTCCATCGTGGGGCAGATTGCCAAGCTCAAGGGCTGCCGCGTGGTGGGTGTCGCTGGAGGGCCGGAGAAGTGCCGCTGGCTCATCGAATCCCTGGGCTTCGACGCCGCCTTCGACTACCGCAACGACGACCTCAGCCAGGCCCTGGACCAGCATTGCCCGGAGGGTGTCGACGTGCTCTTCGAGAACGTGGGCGGAACCATCATGGACGCGGTCTTCTCCCGGCTTAACCTCAATGGCCGCATGGTTCTGTGCGGGCTAATTTCCGGCTATAACGACGAACGTCCGCTGCCGGGGCCCACGGACTTTGGCCGTATCCTGATGAAGCGGCTGACGGTGAAGGGGTTCATCGTCAGCGACTATGTCCCCCGCTTCCAGGAAGCCCTGGATGATTTGCAGCAGTGGGTGGCCAATGGCGACCTGCAGTGGAAAGAGCACATCATCGACGGCATCGACAATGCCCTGGATGGCCTGTCTCTGCTGTTCAGTGGCCGGAACGACGGCAAGCTGATGGTACGCCTGTCCGACGAGCCTTAGTGAGGTTCATGCCCCGTCTGGCTGGTGCCGGACCGGGCATGAACGGCCTATTTGAAGGGCGGCTCACCCTGCCAGTCGAAAAACTCCGGCATGTCCGTGGATACCCGGTTGGGATATTCCGCGGGGCGCTTTTCCAGGAATGAGGCCACGCCTTCACAGGCGTCTTCCGAGGCGCCCCGGGCTTGGATGGCGCGGCTGTCCAGCTCATGGGCCGCCATCGGATGTTCAGCGCCGACCATGCGCCACAGCATCTGCCGGGTCATCGCCACAGATACCTGGGCGGTATTGTCGGCAATCTCCCGGGCAATGGCCACTGCGGCGGGATAAAGCTCGTCTGGCGCATGCACCGAGCGCACCAGCCCTCGTTCCCGGGCCTCATCGGCATTGATCAGGCGGCCGGTAAAACACCATTCCAGCGCCGTGGACAGTCCCACCGCCCGGACATCGTCGTCGGCATCGGTCAGGTCAAAGGCCCGGATCAGCTCCTGCATCATGGTCAGATTGAAGGCATTCATCTGCTGGGGCCGGTTCAGGGTGATGGTGGCGATGGCGTCCTCCACCGTCAGGGACAGGGTTTCGAATTCCGGTGTGTTCATGGTCGGGCGTTCTCCTTTGAAGGTTGCCAGTCGAGCACGTGTTGACTATCGCTGCGCTCACGGTGGTTATCGCTTTACTGGGGTCAGACCGGCCTCAGCCGGCGATCATGGCGGAGCAGCCGCCGTCCACCATCAGGCACTGGCCGGTGGTGTGCTTGCTGGCGTCGGAGGCGAACAGCACGATCGCACCCTTGAGGGCCTCGTCGTCCCCTATCTGCTGCAGCGGTATGTTTTTCCTGAGGCCCTCATCGCCATGCTGCTCCTTCAGGCCCTTGGACATCTTGCTGGGAAAATACCCCGGACCGATGGCGTTGACGGTGATGCCGTGGGTGCCCCATTCCGCCGCCAGGGCCTTGGTAAAGGTGACCACCGCCCCCTTGCTGGTGTTGTACCCCACCGCCAGCATGAGGTCGCGGTTGCCACCGATGGAGGCGTTGGAAGCGATGTTGATGACGCGGCCATAGTGGCGGGGAATCATGCTCAGGCGGCCCACTTCCCGGGTCAGCAGGAACAGGTTGCGCACATTGAGGGTCATCACCTTGTCCCAGCCCGCCATGGGGTAGTCTTCGGCCGGTGCCCCCCAGGTGGCGCCGGCATTGTTCACCAGAATGTCGATGTGACCCAATTCGGCGATGGCCCGGGCGGCCAGGTCAATGACCACCTCTTCGTCCCCCAGGTCCGCCACCATGGGGGTGACGTCAATACCGGCGGCGCGCAGCTCGACGGCGGCGGTTTCCAGCTCCGCTTCCTTGCGGGCGCTGATTACCAGGCGCGCGCCAGCCTCCCCCAGGGCGTGGGCCATTTGCAGGCCCAGGCCCCGGGATCCCCCGGTAACCAGGGCGGTTTTACCCTTCAGGTCAAACAGTTGCTGGACGCTTCTTGGTGTGGTGTCGGTCATGATCAGACTCCGGATCGGATTGGACGGAAGAAGAGGATGGTGGTTAACCCTCGTTGATCCGGGATTGCGGGTCATCGTCCGTTGCGACGAAAGTGCCTGTAACCGGCACTGCCGGCAATGGAGATTCCGGATTCGTCGTTTCGGACGATGCTGTGACAACCCCTGACGGCGACTATGACAACACACCATACAACGGGAGCAGACCGCAATGACCACCTATACCGCTGTCGATTATCAGGTTAAGGGCCCGGTTGCCTGGGTCCGCATGAGTCGCCCGGACGCGCTCAATGCCTTCAACGTGGATCTGCGACAGGATCTGCTGGCGGCGCTGGGGCAGGCGGACACGGATCCGCAGGTACGGGTGATTGTGCTGGGTTCCACGGGCCGGGCCTTTTGTGCCGGCGCCGACCTGATGGAAGAAAAGCCTGCCGGTCATGACGTCACCGATGAACTCATGCAGGAATACTTCCCCCTGATCAATGCCGTGCGCACCTCCAGCAAGCCGGTCATCGGGGTTGCCCCCGGAGTGGCGGCGGGGGTGGGCGCTGCCCTGCTGATGGTCTGTGACCAGGTGGTGATGGCGGACGAGGCCCGTATCTACCTGGCCTTCAGCCATATCGGGCTGGTGCCTGACGGCGGCGCCACCTGGCTGCTGTACCAGAATCTGGGCTATCAGCGGGCCTTCGAACTGATCGTCGAAGGCGGCAGTCTCGGGGCCGATGCCTGCCAGCGCCTGGGTATCAGCAATCAGGTAGTGGCGGCGGATCAGCTCGACACGGTGGCTACTGAAATCGCCGGCCGCCTTGCTGAACGCTCGTCCCTGGCCACGGCGGAAGCCAAGAAACTGCTGCGTGCGGCAGCCAGTGTCTCGTTTGAGGACAATTTTGCCGCCGAGGCCCGGGCCCAGAAACGCTGCATGAACAGTGACGCTTCCAAAGAGGCGATTGCGCGCTTTCGCGCCAAGGCCGCCAGCAAGTAAGTGGCGCCGCCTTGACGCGGAGGTCTTTGAATCGGAACCGAACAACAATCAGGGGTAGCCGTTTGCCATGACGGACCATACCGACAATCTGCAACAGGCCCTGGAGGGGGCGGTCCGGCGTTTTCTGCCCGGGGCCGACGTGCGCAATCTGAAACGCCTGACCGGGGGCGCCAATCAGCAGATGTGGTCTCTGGATGCGGTTACCCCGGACCAGAGCACCGGCCTGATCCTGCGCCAGGCCAGCGACTGGAACCAAGGCGCCGACGAGACCCTGGCCCTGAACAACGAGGCGCGACTGCTGATCCGTGCCGCCGAACACGGCCTGCCGGTACCCGCGGTGCATTACGTGCTGACCCCGGAGGATGGCCTGGGAGTGGGCTACCTGATGGCGCGGGTGGAAGGTGAAACCCTGCCCCAGCGCATTCTCCGTGAGGAGCGTTACGCCAGCGCCCGGGCCCGGCTCGCGCGCCAGTGTGGCGAGGCCCTGGCGCGGGTACATCAGCTGCCGGTGGCTGACCTGGCATTCCTGCCCCGGGCCACCGCGGAGGAGGCCGTAAGGACCCTGTACGCCGAATATCAGGGCTATCAGGAGCCGCGACCGGTGTTTGAGCTGGCGTTCCGCTGGCTGCGGGACAATCAGCCAGCATTGCCGGCCACCCGGACCCTGGTGCACGGTGACTTCCGCAACGGCAACCTGATGGTGGACGACGACGGGCTGAAGGCCATTCTCGACTGGGAAATGGCCAGTGTGGGGGATCCCATGGCGGATCTGGGCTGGATGTGCGTGAACTCCTGGCGCTTTGGCCAGATTGATCTGCCCGTGGGTGGCTTTGGCCGCCGCGAGGAACTCTTTGCCGGCTATCGGGAGGTGGCCGGCGTAGCGCCGGATCCACAGCGGGTTCGTTACTGGGAGATCTTTGGCACCCTCAAATGGGGGGTGATCTGCCAGAAAATGGCGGCCTCTTTCGTTGCCGGCCAGGATACCAGCGTCGAGCGTGGCGCCATTGGCCGCCGCGCCTCCGAGGCGGAAGTGGACCTGCTGCGGGAACTGGTACCGCTGGCGGTTGCCAATCCTGAACCAAAACCCTGAGCGGGAGACAAGCACATGCAGGACCTGCCCCATAACACCGACCTGCTGGACGCGGTTGCCGGTTTCCTCAAGGACGACGTCCTGCCCGAAGCCGAGCCGGCAGTGGCGTTCCGCGCCCGGGTGGCCATCAACGTGCTGGGTATGGTGACCCGGCACCTGCAGCAGAACCCGGTGCCCGGTGACCCCCGGGAGCGTGAAGCCCTGCAGGCTCTGACCGGCAAGAAAGGCACCATGGCGGGCCTCACCACCGAACTCTGCCGCCGCATTGCCGACCACAGTATTGATCCCGGTAATCCGCTGCTGCGGGACTACCTCTGGCAAACCACCCTGGCCAAGGTGGCGGTGGACCAGCCCCGGTATTCAGGGTACCGGCGTGCCCGGGAGCAGTGGCAGGCATTTCAGGATCCGGCGCCGGAAGACCAGCGCGACAGCTAATACTTGTGGCCGGCGGCATGGGCCGCCGGCCACTGTAATTCGTTCAAACCAACCGGGAGAGCAACACCGTGGATTTCAACCTGCCCCAGGAACTCACCGACTATCTGGCGGAGCTGGATACGTTTATTGAAAACGAGATCAAGCCCCTGGAGAACCGGGACGATAACATCCGTTTCTTCGATCACAGGCGCGAATGGGCGCGCACGGACTTTGATAATCAGGGCCTGCCACGGGAAGAGTGGGAAGACCTGCTGGCCCAGGTGCGCCGTATTGCCGACAAGGCGGGCCACCTGCGCTTCCCCCTGCCCAGGGAATTTGGTGGTAAGGATGGCTCCAACCTGGCCATGACCGTAATCCGGGAACATTTTGCCGCCAAGGGTCTGGGGCTGCACAACGATCTGCAGAATGAGCATTCCATCGTCGCCAACAACCCCTTCGTGTTGCTGTTCCGGGATTTCGGCACCCCTGATCAGTACGCCCAGTTTGTCGACGGCATGCTGGAGGAACGCTACAAGCTGGCCTTCGGCCTGACCGAGCCGGATCATGGTTCCGATGCCACCCACATGGAAACCCATGCGGTGCGCGAGACCCGTGATGGCGTCGACGGCTGGCTGGTGAATGGCGAGAAAATGTGGACCACCGGCATGCACACGGCCACCCACTGTGTCACCTTCGTGCGCACCGAGGGCAAGGACGGGGATGCCAAGGGCATCACCGCACTGCTGATTCCCTCGGAAACGCCGGGGGTGAAGGTGGAAGAATACCTGTGGACCTTCAACATGCCCACGGACCATCCCCGGGTCAGCTTTACCAATGTCTGGGTGCCGGATACCACCGTGTTCGGACCGCTGCACGGTGGTCTTGCCATCGCCCAGCACTTTGTTCACGAAAACCGCATTCGTCAGGCCGCCTCCAGCCTGGGCGCGGCCAATTACTGTATCCAGGAAAGCGTCAAATATGCCCGCCAGCGCAAGCCTTTCGGGCAGGCCCTGGCCAAGAATCAGGCGATCCAGTTTCCTCTGGTGGAGCTCAATACCCAGGTAGAAATGCTGCGCCTGCTGATTCGCAAGACCGCCTGGGAAATGGATCAGCTGCCCAAGCCGGAAGTGGAAAAGCAGCTTTCCGACAAGGTGGCCATGTGTAACTACTGGGCCAACCGTCTCTGCTGCGAGGCGGCGGACCGGGCCATGCAGGTGCACGGCGCCATTGGCTATTCCCGTCACAAGCCCTTTGAGCACATCTATCGTCATCACCGCCGCTACCGCATCACCGAGGGTGCCGAGGAAATCCAGATGCGCAAGGCCGCCGCCTTCCTGTTCGAGTATCTGGGCCCGAACCGCTGGCGCGATGAATGAGTATTAGCCAGTAAATCGTTTACAACACCGAATCGAGATGACAGAGGATCACCATGTACCTGATCCAGTTCCTGCACAAAGCCAGACGCCAATGCCCCGACGATGAGGCGGTGGTTTTTGGCGACCGTCGCCAGACCTACGGTGAACTGACGGACCGGGTAGCGCGGCTGGCCGGAGTGCTGCAGCGCCTGGGCATGAACACTGACGACCGTATCGGCATTCTGGGCCTCAACTCCGACCGCTACATGGAGCTGGTATTTGCCTCACTCTGGGGTGGCGGTGTCTTCAATACCGTCAATATCCGCTGGAGCGCCCCGGAAATCGCCTATTCCCTGGACGATTGCCAGACCCGGATCCTGTTCGTGGACGACGAATTCGTGTCTCTGGTGCCCACCATCGGCGATAAATCCGAGGCCCTGGAAACCCTGGTCTACATGGGTGAGGGTGCCTGCCCCGAAGGTATGCAGGATTACCGCGAACTGCTCCGGGACGCGGAGCCGGTGGCTGATGCCATGCGCCACGACAGCGATCTGGCGGGCATTCTCTATACCGGCGGTACCACCGGCAAGCCCAAGGGGGTGATGCTTAGCCACGGCAATCTCTACGCCAGTGCCCTGAGCACCATCATTCCGGACTGTCGCATGGACCGGATCGTGGGGCTGCACTCCGCCCCATTCTTCCATGTGGCGGGTATCGGCCTGATCCTGCAACTGGCCATTCGCAGCGGTACCCACGTGGTGCTGCCGCGGTTTGATCCCCAGGCGGTGATCGAGGCCATTGCCCGGGAGCGGGTGGTGGAAACCTTCCTGGTTCCAACCATGCTGCGGGCGGTGCTGACTCACCCGGATTTGGACAGGCATGACCTGTCCACCCTGCAGTGCCTGATCTATGGGGCATCGCCCATCGACAGTACGTTGCTGAAGAAGGCAATGGACAAGCTGCCCAATGCCCGCTTCCTGCAGATGTACGGTATGACCGAGCTGTCACCCACAGTCACCATGCTGGCGCCCGATGTGCATTCCGATCCGGCCATGCACGGGCGCCTGATGTCGGCTGGACGGCCCACCCACATTGCCGAGGTGCGCATTGTTGATCCCATGGATCAGGAAGTGGAGCTGGGCCAGGTCGGGGAAATCGTGGCCCGGGGTCCGATGGTGATGCAGGGCTACTGGAACAAGCCGGAGCAGACTGCGGAGGCCATCCGTGAAGGCTGGATGCACACTGGCGACGCCGGCTATATGGATGGCGATGGCTACCTGTTCCTGGTGGACCGGATCAAGGACATGATCGTGACCGGTGGTGAGAACGTCTATTCCGTGGAAGTGGAGGATGTCCTGCTACAGCGCCCAGAGGTATCCCAGTGCGCGGTCATCGGCGTGCCCGATGAGAAATGGGGCGAGCGCGTGCACGCGGTACTGGTCCTGAAAGAGGGCGAAACCCTGGACGAGACCGCGATCACCGCATTCTGCCGCGAGCACATCGCCAGTTACAAGTGCCCGCGCAGCTACGAAGTACGGGACGAACTGCCCATGTCCGGAGCCGGCAAGCTGCTCAAGTACAAGCTCAAGGAAGGCCACTGGCAGGGCCGGGGCCGCTCAATAGGGTAAGCGACGATGAGCGGTGTCCGGAAGCCTGCAATCATGCTTCTGACGATAGCCTGAACAGAACAATAACAGGGGCGGCGATGCCGCCCGGAACTGACACTGGAGATACCATGAAACTGAACAAACTCTCGACCATGACACTGGCTCCGGTCCTGCTCAGCGGCCTGATGCTCAGCACGGCCGCCAGCGCCGAGACGCTTTCCCATGCGACCGGCTACCCACCCAATTCCATTGGTTCCAAGGCGGCGGACGCCTATGCCGAAGCGCTCAAGGATATTTCCGGCGGCGACCTCAGCGCCAAGATCTACGCAGGCTCCCTGCTGAGCTTCTCGGAAACCGCGCCGGGCATACGCGACGGCATGGCGGACTCGGGCTTCGTGCTGCTGTCCTATTACCCCGCTGAATTTCCCACCTCCAACCTGGTGGCGGAAATGAGCATGGCGGTAAACCTGGAGGACGTGGAAGCCAGCCACTCCGGCCTGGCCTATCTGGGGGCGCTGTCGGAATTCGTGTTCAAGAACTGTCCTGAGTGCGTGGAGGAATTCGCGGCCCAGAACCAGGTGTTCACCGGCGCCTCCGCCAGCTCCAGCTACATGCTGCTGTGCAACCAGTCGGTCGCCACCCTGGACGATGTGAAGGGCAAGCGCATCCGTAGCGCGGGCCCCCAGTGGGCCCGCTGGGCCGAAGTCGTGGGCGCAACGCCGGTCACCATGTCCGTGAGTGACTCCTACGAAGCCCTGAGCCAGGGGGTTCTGGACTGCAGCGTCAGCTCCAGCGTGGATCTGGATATCTTCAAGCTGCGGGAAGTGATAACTGACATCACCCCGGCTGTGCCCGGCGGCGTTTACGGCGGTACCGCGGTGAACAACGTCAACCTGGATGTATGGAAAGGTCTCAGTGAGCAGGACCGCAAGGATGTGCTCAAGGCGACCGCGGTACTGGGTGCGGTGATCAGCTGGGACTACCAGGTGGGCGCTGTGCGTGAACTCGAGGGCGCTGATGACGCGGAGATCACGGTACACGAAACCGGCCCGGAACTGCGCAAGGTGACGGACGAGTTCATCCGCAACGACATGGTCAATATCGCCAGTATCTACCACGTGCGTCATGGCATGGAGAATGCCAAGGAAATGGTCGACACCTTCCGCGATCTGCTGAAAAAGTGGGTTGACCTGGTGGAAGGCGTGGACAACGTCGATGACCTGGCGGACCTGTACTGGAATGAGCTGTACTCGAAAGTGGATGTGAGCAGCTACGCGCTCTGATTCCGTCTTCACCTGAGACTTCTGGGGGTGCCCTCCTGCGGGACAGCACCCCTTTTACTGTTATGAGGTCACCCATGAAATCATCCGAAGCCACCGATCTGGTGGCCTTCCGTGACGAGGTGCGGGAATTCCTGGACACCCACGCCGACGACGAGATTCTCGAGGCGGGCCGCAAGACCACCGGTTTTTTCCCGCCGTTTGAGCAGGTCATGAAATGGCACCGTATCCTTCACAGCCGCGGCTGGTCCGCTATCCGCTGGCCCCGGGAGTACGGTGGTACCGGCTGGGATACCCCGCGCCAGCTGATCTTCGAGGAAGAGTGCCGGGCCAAGGGGGTGCCACTGTTGCTGCCCCAGAGCATTGGCATGGTGGGGCCCGCGATTATCCACTACGGCACCGAGGAACAGAAACAGCGACATCTGCCAGGCATTGTGTCCGGGGAGGACTTCTGGGCCCAGGGTTACTCCGAACCTAACGCCGGTTCCGACCTGGTAGCACTCAAGTGCCGGGCGGTGCGGGAAGGGGGCCACTATGTCATCAATGGCAGCAAGACCTGGACCACCTACGCCCACCACGCCAATCGCATGTTCCTGCTGGTGCGCACCAGCACCGAGGGCAAGCCCCAGCAGGGCATCAGTTTCTTCCTGCTCGACCGTCTTGACCTTGAGGGCATCGATATCCATCCCATGAAGGGCTTGGACGGCGTACCCGAACAGTGCGATGTGTTCTTCACCAACGTCCGGGTGCCCCTGGACAGTTGCCTGGGGGCGGAGAATGACGGCTGGTCCGTAGCCAAATACCTGCTCGAACACGAGCGTGGTGGCGGCACCTCCTTTGCCACCACTTTCCGCCATGAACTGGCCCTGATCCGGGGCCTGGCCGGTCGCAGCGGGGATGGTTTCGGTGGCGTGCTGGCGGACGATCCCGTCTTCCAGGATCGATTCACCCGCCTGATGCTGGACGTGGACACCCTGGATGCCACCGAGGAGGCTTTCCAGGCCATGACCAAGGGGTCTCCCGAGTCCGGCCCCATGAGTTCGCTGATCAAGATCACGTCCATGGAAACGGTACAGCGCATCACCGAGCTGGGCATTGACGTGGCGGGAACGCCTTCGCTGCCACTGCAGTTGCTGGCCCTGACCGTGGGCAGTGGGGTGGAACCCCTGGGGGATGAGGACGTGCTCACATTGATGCCCAGGTACCTGAACAACCGCGCCGCCAGTATTTTTGGTGGCAGCAATGAAATCCAGCGCAACATCATCGCCAAATCCCTGCTGCGTTAAGGAACCGGAGCTATGACCTGTCTCAATGCCGAAACCCACTCCATGCTGGACCACAGCGTGGACCAGTTCACTGAATCCGAATACCGCTTCGAACAGCGCCAGCATATCCAGCTGCAACATCAGGGCCAGGCGCCGAAACACTGGCAGCACTTTGCCGACATGGGCTGGCTGGGCATTGCCTTTGCCGAGGAACAGGGCGGCCTGGGCGGTGATATCGCCGATACCCTGGGCCTGATGCGCCGCTTCGGCCGCGCCCTGGTGACGGAGCCCTACGTGGTGGTAGTCGGACTGGCGGGCCAGCTCATCGCCGGGGGCAGCAATGAAACCCTCAGTGAAACTCTGCTGCCAGGTATCATCTGCGGTGAACGCCGGGTGATCCTGGCCGGCAACGAGGCCGATGCCCGTGGCAATCCCTATTGTATCGGCGTGCTTGCCGAGGCCGATGACAGCGGTTATCGCCTCAGCGGTGAGAAAACCGAAGTCCTGTTTGCCCGGGGCGCCAGCGAGCTGGTGGTATCGACCCGCAGCAGCGGCTCCTGGTGCTCGCCCGAGGGCATTGACCTGTTCGTATTGCCCCTGGACACCCCCGGCGTGACGGTGACAGAGTACCCCATGATGGATGGCCACCGGGGCGCCAATGTGAGCTTTGACGGCGTCACCGTCGACGCCTCCCGACGGCTGACCGCAGCCGGAGCCGCGGGGCCGCTGCTGGCCCGGGTGCAGCAGGGTGCCACCCTGATGCTGGTGGCCGAGGCCCTGGGCATCATGGAGACCCTGCTGGACAAAACCCTGGCCTATACCCGGGCCCGGAAACAGTTCGGTGTGGCACTGGCGGAGTTCCAGGTGCTTCAACATCGGATGGCGGACATGTATATTGAGCTGACCAACACTGAAAATCTGTTCCGCCAGACGGTAGCCCGGGTAGACACCTCTCAGGGCGATGCCGGGGCCCGTATTTCCCGGCTCAAGGCCCGGATGGGGCTGGCCGGGCGTTACATTGGTCAGCAGGCAATCCAGCTTCATGGCGGTATCGGCATGACAGACGAGCTGGATATAGGGCATTATTTCAAGCGCCTGACTGCCCTTGATATTCTGATGGGCGGAACGGAATTTCATATAAAGCAAATCTGGCAGCAGTCCCTGGCTGGTCCGGCGGCGGTGTAACATCCCGCCAGACCACTGAAGCCGTTGCCCCTTGGCCCCGTCCGGAGCTGTGGGCGTCATGCTGCCGTGACGGAGAGAAACTATGACTGATCTGGACAGCTTCCGGGAACAAACCCGGGCGTGGCTGGAGGAAAACTGTCCCCAGAGCATGCGCTCCCCATTTCGCAGTGATAAAGATGTATGCTGGGGCGGCCGCAGGTGGACCTTCCAGAGCGAGGACCAGCGCCTGTGGCTGGAGCGGATGGCGGACAAGGGCTGGACCGCGCCGGACTGGCCGACCGAATATGGTGGCGGCGGCCTGAGCCGGGAAGAGCACAAGATCCTGCTGGAAGAAATGGCACGCATCCAGGCGCGGCCGCCCCTGAACAGCTTCGGTATCTGGATGATCGGGCCGGCACTGCTCAAGTTCGGCTCCGAGGCCCTCAAGCAGCAGCATCTGCCTCCTATCGTCCGGGGTGAGATCCGCTGGTGCCAGGGCTACAGCGAACCCGGCGCCGGTTCCGACCTGGCGGGCCTGCAGACCCGGGCCGAGGACAAGGGCGATCACTTCATCGTCAATGGCCAGAAAATCTGGACCTCCTACGCCGACAAGTCCGACTGGATGTTCGCGCTGGTGCGCACCAACCCCGATGTCAAAAAGCAGGAAGGCATCAGCCTTGTACTCTTTGACATGGAAACGCCGGGTGTTTCCACCCGCCCCATCAAGCTGATCTCCGGCCAGTCCCCCTTCTGTGAAACCTTCCTGGACGATGTCCGCGTGGAGAAAGACCAGGTGGTGGGGGAAGTGGACAAGGGTTGGAGCATTGCCAAGTATCTGCTGACCCATGAGCGCAGCATGATCGGCAATATGGGCAGTACCGCCGCGGGCCAGAAAACCCTGCCCCAGCACGCTGCCGAGGCCCTGGGCCTGGAACACGGCAAGCTGGCGGACCCCATGCTGCGGGCCGAGATCGCGGACTGGGCTGTGGAGGCCCAGGCCTACGAGCTTACCGCCGAGCGGGTCCGGGACCAGGCCAAGGCGGGGCAGGGCGTGGGCAACACTTCTGCCATGCTCAAGTACGCTGGCACCGAGCTCAACAAGCGTCGCCACGAGCTGATGATCGCACTCTACGGCAGTGATGCCATGATCTGGGAAGGCGAGGGCTGGCGCGAACAGGGCCTGCCCCAGCAGTGGGCGCGCTCCAAGGGCAACTCCATCGAAGGGGGCACCTCGGAGATTCAGCTCAATATCATTGCCAAAAACATTCTTGGACTGGGTTAACCGGTGGCGGAGACAACCATGCAGAAACTTGTACTGACGGAAGAACAACAGATGCTCCGGGACGCCGCCCACAGCCTGTTCCAGGAACAGGGGCCGGTGTCGCAGCTGCGCAAACTGCGGGATGACAAGGACGAACTGGGCTACGCCCCAAGCTTCTGGAGCCAGGCCGTGGAACTGGGCCTGGCCGGAACCCTGATCCCGGAAAGTCACGGCGGCTCCAGCTTTGGCCATGTGGGCATGGGCCAGGTGATGGAAGAGGGCGGACGTACCCTGACCGCGTCACCGCTGTTCGCCACCGGTGTGCTCGGGGCCAGTGCCCTGATGCTGGCGGGTTCGGAGCAGCAGCAGAAACGCCTCTCGGACATGACCGCGGGCAGTCATTTCACCGCCCTGGCCATTGACGAAAGCGGCCGCCACGCCCCCAGCCGGGTCACAACCCGGGCCGAGACCAAGGGTGACGGCTACACCCTCAATGGTCACAAGACCTATGTGGTGGACGGCCATATCGCCCACACCCTGATCGTCTCCGCCCGTACCGGCGGCGCTGACCGGGACGAGAACGGCATCAGCCTGTTCCTGGTGGACCCGAAGGCCACCGGGGTGACCGTCACCCGCACCATCATGGCGGACGGCCGTAACGCCGCCATGGTGGACCTGAAGGACGTTGCCGTGGAGGCGGACGCGCTGCTGGGCAAGGCCGGCGAAGGCTACGCGACCCTGCAGTCGGTACTGGATATCGGCAATGCCCATCTGGCGGCGGAGCTGCTGGGGCTCGCCAGCGAGGCCCTGGATCGCACCGTGGTGTACATGCAGGAGCGCAAGCAGTTTGGTGTGCGCATCGGCTCCTTCCAGGCCCTGCAGCACCGGGTGGCACATCTGTGGAGCGACCTGGAGCTGCTCAAGTCCTGCGTGCTCAAGGCCCTGATGGCCCTGGACGCCGATGACAGCGACGCCTCGGCCCTGGCCAGCCTGGCCAAGGCCAAGGCCAGCAAGGTGGCGGAACTGGCCACCAACGAGGGTGTGCAGCTTCACGGCGGCATGGGCATGACCGATGAATACGACATCGGACTCTACCTCAAGCGCGCCCGTCCGGTGCAGCTGTTGCTGGGGGACCAGCGTTACCACGCTGACCGCTATGCCACGCTCCGGGGATTCTGAAGCCCGCTAAATGCTCCAGGAAAACACCCCACCGGCCGTCGGCCGGTGGGGTGTCTGCTTTGCTTTCCTGTGTTTTTTCGTCCCGCCCGCCAAAACTGCCCTGAGGCATCAGCGCTGACCGGATCGTTACTCGGCGAGTATCAGGTCGTGCTCTGACGTGGGTCTCTGTCCGGTAACGGGATTCAGGGCCGCCAGGGAATTGCCGAACAGCTCCGCCACCCGGACCCGGCCCACCGCCTCGCCGGCACGCCAGTTGATGGGCTGACCATTAGGGGCCCGCACCAGGGTGCCCGGTTCGTGAACCGTCAGCTCCATACCCTGCTCCAGGCCATTGGCCCGGCCGGCACTCAGGTACAGACGACCATCATCCGCGCGGAAGGCCCGCAGGGTCCAGGGAGCGATGGCGGCCTTGTCCCGGGCCAGGTCCAGGAGGGCCTGTGTGGTGTCATCCGTGTCCAGGGAAACCGAAGGATAGATCGCACCCACGCTGCTGTCCGCCACAACCGCCTCGGAGTCGCCTTCCACGGTGATTACCATGCGGGTGCCGGCATAGACCGCCAGGGCCCGGGCGCAGGCCAGGGAGCTGGCGTCATCGCACTCCGGGCTGCGGGCCATGGCCTCGCTGAGATCGGCACGAGGCACCACACGGAAGCCATGGTCCGGAGCGGCCTGGGCCAGGGCCCTTGATTGCCGGCTGGAAAGGCCGGTCACCGCAAGGTTGGTGAGAATGCGGCCGCCGGTATTGGCTACCACTTCGCCGCCACTGGCGGGGGCACTGCCATTGGCATTGCCGGCATCACGGCTGGCGGATTCGCCGCCGCCCTGTTCCCAGAAGGGCCGCTCCCAGTTGGACTCTTCCCGGTCGAGGCCGGCGGAAGAGTCCACCACGGCAACCTGTTCACGGGCCTGCTCGGGGGAGACGCAGCCGCCGAGCAACAGGCCGGCTGCGGAGGCCACCAGCCAGGGGGTGATTCTGTGCTTTTGCATCTTGGGCAAACCTGTATCAAAAGGGGATGAAATTCTGGTTCCCCATAAAAGCAAAAAGAGCGGGTCAGGGCAATGCCCTGACCCGCTCGGGGGTCGCTAAGTGACCTGTTTAACGCAAAGGCTTAAAACTTGACGTGCATGTTCAGGCTGGCTGCCATCAGATCCTCGTTAGCAAAGCCAACGCCACCTGTCAGAGGAGACAGGGAGTTGCCTGCGGTGGTGGCCACATCGTTTTCAGTCAGCACACCGAAGGTTGCCGAGGTGGATACCGCACTGTTGATCTGGTAATGCGCCTGCAGGTCGTAGAACATGGGCTGTCGTCAGCAGATCCGTTATCCACGTTCAGCATGCCCAGAGCACCCCGGAGGCTCAGCTGGGAGTTGATTGGCAGGATGGCTTGGCCGGCCACAATGTACTCGTTAAAGTCCTCGAGACCCAGACCGCCGCCCATGCGGTACAGGCTGGTCGGATTCGCGGTGGAGTCCGGGTTGTTGTTGATCAGGCTGGAATAGGTATCGAAGCCATTGGAAATCAGGCCGCCGTCCTGGGCCGCAGCTGCCTGGAAGTTCAGCTCGACGCCACCGACAGAGGTGCCAAGCCGCACGTACTCAGCCCAGCCAGCATCATTGAAATACTGATTGGGGGTGTTGGCGGGACTTGTTGTCGAGCTGCCTTCAGTGAAGGTGAAGCCCGCGGTCAGAGACAGGTTGTCAGTCAGGTTGCCGCTGATATAAGGAGAGACTAGGTGAAGCCCGCTGAGGACATAAGCACCGGTGGTGATGTTTTCGTCTTTAGCATTTTCGAACCAGTGTACGTACAGCAGGCCAACGGTGAAGTCGGCAGCTTTGGTCACCAGGCCCAGGCCAACCTGATCACCATTGTCCAGGTTGGTGAAGCTAGTGGCGTCCCGACGACGGTCATACAGTGCCAGCAAGGTACCCACACCGGTCGGTGTGATGGTCAGGATCCGGTCACGACGGTCGTCGCAGACCAGGAAGCAATTGTTCCAGTTGGCAGCCTGACGGCCTACCCGCAGGATGGTGCCATTGGCAAACGGAACCTGGGCATAGCCCATGTCCAGGCGGGTATTGTCGCCGCCGCTGCTGGGATTGTACTGGCCTGTAGCGCCCGGGGAAACCGCGGTGCCACGATCGTCACCCATCCAGCGGGAGCCTGTGAGCTCAATGCTGGTGTGAACCGACACGCCGGTGTTCTCGTCTTTGAAGTCTGCCTTCAGGCGGAGATAGTTGGCCCAGCCGGATCTGGCCGGTATCGACATCGGCTACAGCATCCGTGAGGAGCGCCGCAAGGCGGGTGAGGACATTCCTCCGAGCTGGATGGACAAGGCCGTCTGGGCCAGAAAACCATGGCCGGTGTCTACAAATACGAGGAAGGCAACCGCAAGCCCATTGTCGATCCCAAGGTGGACGAGCTGATCGCCGAGTTCCGCAAGGAGCAGGACATCGAGTCGCGGGAGATCAGTGACAAGGAAATTCTCGAGCGCTGCATGTACGTGATGATCAACGAAGGCGCCAAGATCCTCGAGGAAGGCGTTGCCTCCCGTTCCCTGGACATCGACGTGGTGTGGATCTACGGCTATGGCTTCCCCTCCTACCGCGGCGGCCCCATGTTCTGGGCCGACCAGGTGGGTCTGGACAGCATTCTCTTCACGGTCAGGAACTTCCACAGCAGCCTCGGCGACGACCAGTGGAAGCCCGCGACCCTGCTGGAGAAACTGGTCAGCGAAGGCAGGAAGTTCGACGATCTTTAATCAGGATCAGCCGCGGAAAGAACGATTAGCCGCGGAATCCGCGGAAGTACGCGGAAGAAAAGACACGGATTAGCCACGGAACGCACGGAAGAAAAACCAAAGAATATTGGTTGCGGGTAACCTCCGCATTCGGTGGTGCCCGCCGCAAAAAGCGCTTTTACGCTTTTCTTTATTCCGTGTCCTTCCGTGGGTTCCGTGGCAAATCAGTCTTTTTATCTTTTTCCCGCGTACTTCCGCGGTTTCCGCAGCAAACAACCATCTTTTCACAGAGGACATTCCAATGTCTGAAGCTGTCATCGTCTCTACGGCCCGTACCGGGCTGGGCAAGTCCTACCGGGGGGCCCTTAATAACACCCACAGTGTGGATATCGCCGGCCATGTGATTCGTCACGCGGTTGAGCGCGCGGGTATTGATCCCGCCATCGTGGAGGATGTAATCCTCGGTGCCACTTTCCATGAAGGCGCCCAGGGCAAGAACATGGCGCGGCCGGTGACTACCGCGGGTGTATCCATCAACCGCTTCTGCAGTTCCGGTCTGCAGGCCATTGCCATGGCCTCCCAGCGGGTGGTGTCGGAGAAGGTTCCGGCCATGGTCGCCGGCGGTGTTGAATTCATCGGCATGGTGCAGAACGACAAGCTCAATCAGTTCCATGCCACCAATGACTGGCTGATGAAAAACAAGCCTGAGCTTTACATGTCCATGATCGAGACGGCGGACATCGTGGCCCAGCGTTACGGCGTCAGCCGTGAGGCCCAGGACGAGTATGCTCTGACCAGCCAGCAGCGCACCGCCGCGGCCCAGGAAGCCGGTCATTTTGACGACGAGATCGTGCCCTTCGACGCCACCATGCTGCTGAAGGACAAGGAGACCGGTGCTGTCAGCGAGAAGCAGGTGACCCTCAAAGGTGACGAGTGCAACCGTCCCAACACCACCCTGGAAGGTCTCGCCAGCCTCAATCCGGTGCGTGGCGAAGATCAGTTCGTTACTGCCGGCAACGCCAGCCAGCTCTCGGACGGCGCTTCCGTGTGTACGGTGATGAACAGCACCTACGCCGAGAAGAATAACATCGAGCCCATGGGCATTTTCCGCGGTTTCGCGGTGGCCGGCTGTGAGCCCGATGAAATGGGTATTGGCCCGGTGTTTGCCATTCCCCGCCTGCTGGAGCGCGCAGGCCTGAAGATGGACGACATCGACCTGTGGGAGCTGAACGAAGCCTTCGCCTCCCAGGTGGTCTACTGCCGTGACCGTCTTGGCATCCCCATGGAGAAGCTGAATGTCAATGGCGGTTCCATCTCCATCGGCCACCCTTACGGGGTCACCGGTTCCCGCCTCACCGGCCATGCCCTGATCGAGGGTAAGCGCCGGAGCGCCAAATATGTGGTGGTAACCATGTGCATCGGCGACGGTCAAGGTGCCGCCGGCCTCTTCGAGGTGGTGTAAGTAGCGGTGTAAGCTGGGGGCGAATGGGAATTCGCCCCCCCTTTTTTTGGTAGTGTTTCGCCGTTCCCCGGGTCCGCAACTGATAGCAACAGGAGAAAACATCATGAGTCGTCAGGCAAAAGCCGTGGTTTGTCGTGAGTGGGGCCAGCCGATACAGGTTGAGACCATTACCGTTGATGACCCCAAGCGTAATGAAGTCACCATCAAGATGGCTGCCTGTGGCGTCTGCCACAGTGACCATTCCGCCACCACCGGCAAGATCCAGTACCCGCCACCGCTGGTGCTGGGTCATGAAGGTGCCGGTGTGATTGTCGCCGTGGGCGAGGGTGTCACCGATTTCAAGGAAGGTGATTACGTGGTCAGCACCTTCATCACCATGTGCGGCAAGTGCCGCCAGTGCGTTCGTGGTCGTCCGGTGCTGTGTGAAAACGCCCGCAAGTCTTTGTTCACCCTCCCTGACGGCAGCGTCCGCACCCACGGTGAGGATGGCGCCGACCTCAATGTCTTCGGTGCCTGCGGGGTTATGGCGGAATACGCCACCCTGCACGTGGACAACTGCGTTCGCATCGAAGAGGGCATTCCCCTGTCCAGTGCCGCCCTGGTCGGTTGCGCGGTGATTACCGGTGTCGGCGCGGTGTTCAATACCGCCCGCCTGGAGCCGGGTTCCCGTGCCGCGGTGTTCGGTGTGGGCGGGGTTGGCCTCAACGCCATCCAGGGCTGCCAGACCGCCGGTGCCGAGATGATCGTGGCGGTGGATACCAGCGCTGAAAAGCTGGAGACCGCGAAGCAGTTCGGCGCCACCCACACCATCAACATCAATGATGTGGAAGACGTCAGCAAGGCCCTCAAGAAACTCAGCGGCGGCGTCGACTACGCCTTCGAATGCGTGGGTGCCGGCGCTGTGGTGGAACAGGCCTACAAATCCCTGGCCCGGGGCGGTACCGCCGTCGCGGTAGGTGTGGCGGACATGAAGGACAAGACCTCCATCGGCACTTTTTCTCTGCCCGCCGACGAGCGCACCCTCAAGGGCAGCTGGCTGGGTTCGGCGCGCCCCCAGTACGACTTTCCCCGAATCCTGGCGCTTTACAAGGCCGACAAGATCAAACTCGATGAACTGGTCACCCGTACCTATACCGTCGATGAAGCACCGCAGGCGTTCGAGGACATGCTCGCCGGCAGGAACGCCCGTGGCGTAATCGTATTCGAGTGATTCCGTTATTCCATTCCTGATCACAGGAGCACAGCAATGAACGAACTCAACAAGAACTACATCAATGGCCAGTGGGTGAACTGGTCCGGTCCCATGATCGATGTCCATGAAGCGGCCACCGGCGATGTCTTCGCCCGGGTGCCGGCCTCTGACCGTGCCACCATGGAGCAGGCTATCGCGGCGGCGAATGCCGCCTTTGAAAGCTGGTCCGAGACCTCCCTGGATGAGCGCATCAAGGTGATCGAGCAGCTTCACAAGGGCCTCAAGGAGCGGGCGCCGGAAATCGCCGAGACCATCAGCCGGGAAGTAGACATGCCCATCAAGCTGGCCAGTGGCATTCAGGCGGGCATGCCGGTCATTGTTACCGAGAGCTATCTGAAAATGTGGCCGGATTACAGCTTCACCGAGCAGTCCAGCAATTCCGAGGTGCAGTACACCCCGGTGGGCGTGGTGGGTTGCATCACCCCCTGGAACTACCCCCTGCACCAGGTAATTCTCAAGGTGGTCCCGGCCCTGGCCGCCGGCTGTACCGTGGTGCTCAAGCCCAGTGAGATCTCTCCCCAGAGCGCGTTTATCTTAGCGGAAATCCTTGATGGTACCGACCTGCCCAAGGGTGTTTTCAACCTGATTTGTGGCCGGGGCCAGGAAGTGGGCGATACCATGATCAAGCATCCCCTGGTGCGGATGGTGTCCTTCACCGGTTCACCCCGCACCGGTCACCTGATCGCCCACGCCGCCGCCGACGACTTCAAGCGTATTGCCCTGGAGCTGGGCGGCAAGTCGGCCTCGGTGATCCTGCCGGATGCGGATCTGAAAGCGGCGGTAAAAGGCACCATCAACAACTGTCTGCTTAACTCCGGCCAGACCTGTACCGCCCTGACCCGTATGTTAGTTCCGGCGGACAAGCACGATGAAGCCTGCCAGCTGGCAGCCGAAGTCGTGGCCAAGATGACCCCCGGCAACCCCCTGGACGAGAACACCCGTCTGGGTCCGCTGGCTTCCGCTGAGCAGCGGGACCGGGTGCTGGATTACATCCGCCTGGGCATCGAAGAAGGCGCCACTCTGGTGGCCGGTGGTCCGGAAGCGCCGGAAGGCCTGGACAAGGGCTATTTCGTGAAGGCCACAGTGTTCGGGAACGTCAAGCCCGACAGCCGCCTGGGCCAGGAAGAAGTCTTCGGCCCGGTGCTGTGCATTATTCCCTACCAGGATGAGCAGGAAGCCATCCGCATTGCCAATGGCACCCTCTACGGTCTCTCCGGGGCGGTCTGGTCCGGCGACCAGGAGCGGGCAAAGAAGGTGGCCAGCAAGCTGCGTACCGGCCAGGTCTTTGTCAATGGTGGTGCCTTCAACCCGCTGGCGCCCTTTGGTGGCTTTGGGCACTCCGGCATCGGCCGCGAATTCGGCAAGTGGGGCCTGGAGGAATTCCTCGAGGTCCGTGCCCTGCAGCTGTAACGCCGGCCGAAAAAGTAAGATGATAGGGGTCTGACCCTGTGCGGGCATCTTCCGGTAAGCGGATGGTGCCCGTTTTTCGTTACGTTACTATTTGATGAGGATAAGCGCGCAATGAGCAGTATCTGGACCACCGTCCCCACGGTTGAAGGCATGTTCGAACGCACCCGCAACCCCGCGGTGGAAGTTATGGGCATCGAGTTCCTGGAAGTCGGTGACGATTTCATCCGGGCACGCATGCCCGTGGACAAGCGTATCGTGCAACCCTTCGGCATTCTTCAAGGCGGCGCCAACCACTGTGTGAAGAAAGAGAACACCGTCTGCGTGGGTCTGGAAATCAACGCCAACCACATCCGCTCGGTCACCTCCGGCTGGGTTTACGGCACCGCCAGGCCTCACCATGTGGGCGGTTCCACTCAGGTCTGGGAAATCCGCATCGAGACCGGGGATGGCAAGCTGGTGTGTCTCTCCCGCATCACCATGGCGGTGATCAATGCCTGAAGCCGGGTCGCGGCGTTCGGCTGGTGGCGCATGAAGACTGGAATCGGGTCGCGCGGAGTCTGGAGATTGCCCGGGTTCGACGACATCCACGATTGCCACCCACACCCCTGATCGCCGCCATGGTTCCGGGCTTCGGGTGATTTCACCCGGGTTCGATGGACTCGCAGCATGGATGAGCTATCATCTACCCGTTTCAGGCGCTCTGTGTCGCCACTGACGGGTGGTGCGGGGCAGTCTCAAAGGCGGCTAGGGCACTGGCAGATGGCTGGTGCTCAGCGGCTATCGACAACGAAAACCGGAGGTATACTGTGGAATTGGGTCTGAAAGGCAAGAACGCCGTCGTTACCGGCGGCAGCAAGGGAATCGGACGCTCCATCGCCCTGGCACTGGCGGCGGAAGGGGTAAACGTGGCGATCTGTGCCCGTCGTGAGGGGCCGCTGAATGCCACCCTGGCAGAGATCGAGGCACAGGGAGTGAAAGCCTATCGCGAGGCCTGCGATGTGGGTGACGAAACCAGCCTCCATGATTTCCTGGACAACGCCCGTCAGGCCCTGGGCAGCGTTGACATTCTGGTGAGCAATGTGTCCGCGTTGGGGGCGGGCAATGACCTTGAGGCATGGGATGCCAATGTGACCCTGGATCTGATGGCGTCGGTACGGGCGGTGGAGAAGGTGCTGCCTTGGATGCGGGAAGCCGGCGGCGGCAACATCATCCTGATGTCCTCCATTTCCGGCATCGAGGTTGGCACCACCCGCCCCTATGCCGCCACCAAGGCCGCGCTGATAAGCTACGGCAAGTCCCTGGCGGTGGATCTGGGACCTGCGGGCATCCGCGTCAACACCATCGCCCCGGGCTCCATCAAGTTCCCCGGCGGAGTCTGGGACAAGGCCGAGAAAGCCAACTCGGCGCGTTACCACAGCACCCTGGCCAGAATTCCCTGGGGCCGCTTTGGACAGCCCGAAGAAGTCGCCAACCTGGCCGTATTCCTGGCTTCCGACGCCGCCAGCTGGGTCACCGGAGCGTGTATTCCCGTAGATGGGGCCCAGCACCGGTCTAATATGTAGTTTTTTAGCCGCGGATTCCGCGGCAGAGCCAGCCAGTCAAGGCCTATCCCCCAACAGGATCCGTGCCGCCGTGCAGGCTTCCTCCACTTCCTGGGGGTTGGGCTCACGGCCGATGATCACGTCGCTGTAGAGGCAGGATTCCGCCAGTCGCACCATGAAATAGGACAGGCTCTCCAGGCGGATGGGCAATTCCTGGATATGACCCTTATCGATCTGTTCCTGAACCATGCGGGTGTTGGCGTCTACTACACGCCGGGGGTGCCTTGCCCTCGACACCCGGTGTTGGAGCTTGCGGCATCGTCGATGCAGTTGGCGAAGATGTCAAACGCCTCAGGCCGGGCGACAAGGTGCTGCCGGTCGGCGGTGGACTTTGGTCTGATACGGTGGTTGTGTATGAGCGCATGGCGCCCTTGGCGCCGGCGGCCGCCGACCCTGAGCAGGCGGCGATGATGCGTGCGAATCCTGGCACCGCATATCTGCTGCTGACAGCGATGGCAGACCTGGCTCCGGGCGACTGGATGGTGCAGAACGCTGCGAATTCGAATGTCGGCAGGATGGTTATCCGCTTCGCCCGTGAGATGGGCCTGCACACGGCCAATATCGTGCGCCGGCACGAAGTGACCGGCCTCCTGAAGGAGGACGGTGCGGACGCGGTAATTGTAGATGACGGCAAAACCGATGTGGCGGAGGCCGTCGCACGAGCGGTCGGAGCTGCCCCCAAAATCGCCTTCGATGCCGTGGGCGGAAGGGCGACAGCCACACTCTCCGCGGCGGTGGCGTCGCGCGGCACGGTCGTGGTCTACGGGCTCCTTTCGGGCGAAGACAGCATGCTTAACGCGCGCGACCTCGTATTCCGTGACGTTTCGGTCCGCGGGTTCTGGCTTGCCGACTGGTATGACACGGCCACCTCGGAAGACATGCGCGGGTTGCATGGGTTTCTCGAACGGAAACTGGTTAACGGCGTGATCCATTCACCGGTCGAGGCTCGCTATGACCTTGGCCACATCCGGGAGGCGGTTGCCCATGCCGCGCGCGGTGGCCGCAACGGAAAAATCATCCTGACAGGGTGAATTCATGCGTAACATTTATGTCACTTGTAGGCTACTGCGAACGGGGTGACCTGCATATCAGCAACGCCCTGGCCGAAAATGCCATCCGCCCATTTGCACTTGGCCGTCGCGCATGGTTATTTGCCGACACCACCCAGGGCGCAAATGCCAGCGCCACCTGCTATTCCCTGGTTGAAACCGCCAAGGCCAACCCACTGGAACCCTCAGCCTACATCCACCACCTGCTTACGCATATTGCCGAGGCGGATACGGTGGAGAAACTCGAAGCGCTGTTGCCCTGGAATGTGGAGTTGCCCACCTCAAAAAAGGTGGCTCAATATCCCTAAGGCAAGTGGGTCTATTTAAGGGCGCTTACCCCGGGACAAGTGTAAGCACGTAGTGAAAGAATACGGCTTCGATGTCTGCGTCAATTACAAGGATGAGGATTTCGAGGAGCAGCTGAAAGCGGCATGCCCCCAGGGTATTGATGTGTACTTCGATAACGCGGGGGCCGTGTCTTCGATGCGGTGATGACGCTGGTCAATGATTTTGCCCGCATTCCGGTTTGTGGCCGCATCGTTCACTACAACCAGACCAAACTGCCGGAAGGGCCGGATCGGCTGATTCCATTCATGGGTAAGATCCTGATCAAGCGCCTGATGTTCCGCGGTTTCATCCAGTCTGACCACCTGGAGCTGCTGCCGGAGTTCAGGCTTGAAATGGCACAGTGGGTGAAAGTGGGTAAGATTCGCTATCAGGAGGACATCGTGGATGGCTTCGAGAACACCAACAGTGCCTTTCAGGGACTGCTCCAGGGACGCAACCGGGGCAAGATGCTGGTCCGCGTGGCAGAAGACCCCACGCGTCAGTAAGGGACTGCTCGCGCCGGCATTGTCACGGCCCATATGCCCCGCGCTGTGGATGGTGAAGCCAGCGGGATTGACCCGGTCAAGACCCCCAGCCTGCACCATATTACCCTCACGATCTACCTTGACCAGCGATCCCTAATCCCTAGATAGAAAACACTAAAACGCAGGAAGCCTTGGCTGTATAATGGTTTGTGACCAAACGCACCAGCACCCAATGGGTGATACAACTCAAGGCTTAAGATGATTTTACCTCATAAACTCGCAACAACAAATGACCAATTAACGTCTCGGGCCGGTTTATTAGCCATTGGCCAGTTGATGGAGTCGATGCAGCTGGCGGAACGCGTTGATAAACACTTTTCCAAGCCTAAAAGTAATCGAGGCTTTATGCCGTCAACCTACATTCAAACCTTGGTGCTCATGCAGCACCAAGGGCATTTCCATTTAGATGAAGTCAGGCACCTTCTCGAAGATACCGCACTCACTGACGTGCTGGGTTTAACCACCATCCCCCATCCCAGCACCCTGGGTGCATGGCTACGTAAAACGGGTGCTTCCCATGAGTCCCCACTCGCGTGGGAAGCCGTCAACAAGGCCGTGTTGCAAGCCGCATTGCATCGACGCAAGAAGGTGACGCTCGATATTGATGCCACCGAAATTGTGGCCAATAAGGCCGACGCTCATTGGACCTACAATAAGAACAAGGGCTACATGCCCATGGTGGGGCACATGGCTGAAACGGGTCAAATTGTGAGCTGTGATTTTAGGCAGGGTAATGCGGCTCCGGCTAAAGAAAACTTCGAATTTATTCGGCAATGTCAAAGGGCCTTGCCCAACGGTTGCACCGTGGGTGCCTTGCGTATTGATGCCGCAGGCTATCAAACACGCATCATTCAATACTGTGACGAACAGCAAATTGACTACGCCATTCGAGCCAAGATGAGTTCAAGCATTAGGCAACACCTAAGCGAGCTTAGTGAGGCCGATTGGCAGCCTTTGATTAAGCGCAATGGGGAGATCTCTGAGCATGAAAGCACCTACAGAATGCCCCATTGTATAGGCCACTATGACAAAGCCTTTGACTTGGTAGTACAGCGCCATCCCATACGGCAAAGTGTACTTGATTTAGAAGAAGACTCTGACAGCCAAACTCATTGTGCTGAAGGGTATATATACCGCGCCATTGCCACCAACCGCAGCGCACTGAGCGATAGCGAGATCATCCATTGGTACAACCAACGGGCTGAAGATAGTGAAAACCGCATTAAGGAACTTAAATTGGATTTTGGTGGGGACACCTTGCCCTGTTCTGATTTTAACGCCAACGCCTTGTACTTCCGCATTGCTGCATTGTCTTACAATTTATTCGCCTTAATGCGTCAATTGTTACCGGAAGATCTAGCAAACCACAGGGTCACTACGATCCGTTGGCGCTTATACGGCATGGCCGCGAAATTGGTCAGGACGGCGCGTAGGACATGGCTAAAGCTACAGCAAACCAACAAAAATTTACTTGAGAGAGTGCTTGAAGCGCTTAGGAGGTTTGACCCGCCGCCGATATAACAAAAATAACCCACGGCCTTTGCATCATTCTGTGATTAGGGGTGAGTCCGCCCAAAAACTGGCAAACGACCAAAAAAGAGTGTTTTAACTGGAACGTAGGCTTGAGTTGAAGAAGTTCTAGACTGGGTGAGCTCCAGGTTCCACCACGAGGACTGTAAATTGCTCAAAAATGAGCAATTAAGTCCATGCCGAATCTCTATGTATGGATTTGGGTTATGTTGTTTCTTGGCCAAATCATCGATAGTCGACCATACTCTCTCGTTATCACTCGAAATTTCAGAAGGTTGAATCTTTATGTCAGAAGTAAAAGGGTTTGCGGCCCAATCCGCTGAGTCGGCCCTGGCGCCTTTCAGTTTTGAGCGGCGTGAGCCACGGCCGGATGATATCGCCATTACCATTGATTACTGCGGTGTCTGTCACACCGACATTCACTTTGCCGAAAACGACTGGGGCCGAACCAATTACCCGGTAGTACCCGGGCATGAAATCATCGGACGGGTGACCGCCGTCGGTGGCCCGGAGAGCCCATCCGAAAGTCCATGAAAGGCCAAGGCCCCATTGATGTTCATCAATGCCGGCCAACAGCAAAAACGCTAAGGTGCTAATGGTCACACAACAGCCTCGCAGGAAAAGCAACCCCATGGACTTTGGCTACTCGGAAGAATCCCACCAGATCCAGCAGCTGATGCGCCGCTTCATGGCCAAGCATGTGCTGCCCCGGAACAGCGACTGGCTTCGTGTCGCCGCCACCGGCGAGTACCCTCTGGACATTGTGAAGCCCCTGAAAAAGCAGGCTCAGGAGGACGGTCTGTGGAATCTGTTCCTGCCGGAACTGACTGCAGAGGAGCCTGGCACCGGGATGTCCAACCTGGACTATGCTCCCCTGGCGGAGATCATGGGCCGCCTGCCCTGGGCCGCTGAGATATTCAATTGCAGCGCACCGGATACCGGCAATATTGAACTACTGCACCGCTTCGCCACCCCGGATCAGTCCCAGCGCTGGCTGCTTCCCCTGCTCACCGGCGAGATCCGCTCCTGCTTCGCTATGAGCGAACCCGATGTCGCCTCCTCAGACGCCACCAATATCAGCACCAGCATCCGCCGTGACGGCGACGAGTACGTGATCGACGGCCGCAAGTGGTTCATCACCGGCGTCAACCACCCCAACTGCCGTTTCGCCATTGTCCTGGGTCGCTGTGATGGCCCTGATGGGAGTGATTGCCACCACCAGCATTCCATGGTCATCGTGCCTATGGATACGCCGGGGCTGGAAGTGGTGCGCAATATCCCCATCATGCAGCACCAGTCTCCGGAGGGGCATTGCGAGCTTGCCTTCTGGGGCGTGCGGGTACCGGCGCAGAATCTGCTGGGAGCCGATGGCGAAGGCTTTACCATGGCTCAGGCCCGGCTGGGACCGGGACGAGTGCATCACTGCATGCGCAGCATCGGCCAGTGCGAGCTGGCCCTGGAAATGATGACTGAGCGTGCCCTTGAGCGCCGGACCTTCGGCAAGTTTCTCAGCGATTTCGACAATGTCCGTGACTGGATCGCGGAATCACGCCTGGAGATTGACCAGGCGCGGCTGCTGGTACTGCAGGCGGCCTGGCGCATGGACCGCTTTGGCAACGCCGCCGCCCGGGTTGATGTCTCCGCCATCAAACTGGTGGCGGCGCGTCTGCAGACCCGGGTGGTGGACCGGGCGATACAGGTGTTCGGCGCCATGGGCCTGACCCCGGACACACCCCTGGCCTATCTGTGGACTTGGGGCCGGGCCCTGCGCTTTCTCGACGGCCCGGATGAGGTCCACCTGCGCACGGGCCCGCTCCGAACTGGACCGGGCCCGTGACAGCCGTGGAGCCACGGCGCCCTACTTCACCCTCTGATGCCGCGTCAGGATTCCGGGGCGGTGCCCCTTTCCTCCGCGAAACGGATATAGATATCCAGGCTCTGGGGGTTGGCCATGGCGTCCGGGTTGGCCACCTCCGCCAGCGGCTTGCCCAGCAGCAGTTTCTTGATGGGCAGCTCCATTTTCTTGCCGGTGCGGGTGCGGGGGATTTCCGCCACCTGGACGATGTCATTGGGAATGTGCCGCGCTGACAGGTTCTCTCTGATGGCGGCGCGGATGTGCTCCCGGAGCTCATCAGTCAGGCTGGCATCGTCCCGCAGCACCACGAACAGGGGCATATAGGATTCCCGGCCCAGGTATTCCAGGTCCACCACCAGACTGTCGAGCACTTCCGGCGCCTCTTCCACCACCCGGTAGATCTCGCCGGTGCCCATGCGCACGCCATGACGGTTAATGGTGGTGTCGGAACGGCCATAGATGATGGCACCGCCGCGGGGGGTAATGCGGATCCAGTCGCCGTGGCGCCAGATTCCCGGGAACACATCAAAATAGCTGTCGTGATAACGGTGTCCGCCTTCGTCGCCCCAGAAATACAGGGGCATGGAGGGCATGGGTTTGGTGACTACCAGTTCCCCCACATCGTCCTCCAGGATATTGCCATTGTCGTCCATGGCGTACACCGCCGTGCCCAGAGTGCGGCACTGCATCTCACCGGCATAGACCGGCATGATGGGGCAGGAACCCACATAGGAGGCGGCCACATCGGTACCGCCGCTGGTGGGCCCCACCAGAACGTCCCCCAGCTGATCCATGATCCATTTATAACCTTCCTCCGGCAGCGGCGAGCCGGTGGAACCAACCGTATGGATACGGCTCAGATCGCCGATGGCGGGAAGATCGAGATCCGCCTTCTTGCAGTTGAGGTAATAGGCCGCTCCGGCGCCAAAGAAAGTAATGCCGGTCTCCTCGGCGAACTTCCACAGCACCGACAGGTCCGGATAACCGGGATTGCCGTCATAGATGCAGATGGTGGCGCCCACCAGCAATCCGCCTATCTGGGCATTCCACATGATCCAGCCGGTGGTGGTGAACCACATGTAGCGGTCGTCCGCCTGCAGGTCCATGTGCATACCTTGGCCCTGCAGGCCTTCCAGCATGGCACCGCCATGGCCGTGGACGATGGGCTTGGGCATGCCGGTGGTGCCGGAGGAATACACCACCCATAACGGATGATCGAAGGCCACCTGCTCAAAGCGCATGGGCACATCGTGGCTCAGCATGTCGTTCCAGGACACGCTGCCCGGCAGACTGGCACCGGCATCCAGGTAGGGCAGGAGCACCACCTTTTCCACTGTGGGCAGTTCCCGCTGCAGCTGGGCAACCACCGCCAGACGGTCGAAATCCTTGCCGCCGTAGCGATAGCCATCGACGGCGATCATCACCTTGGGGTCGATCTGACGAAAACGGTCGGTGACGCTGCGGGTGCCCATGTCCGGGGAGCAGCTGGACCAGATCGCACCAAGACTGATGCAGGCGTAGAAGGCCACCACGGTTTCCGGGATATTGGGCAGGTAGGCCACCACGCGGTCACCGGGGCCAACCCCCATCCCCCGCAGGCTGTGGGCGCAGGAGGCAACCTGGCGCCGGAGCTCGCCCCAGGACAGGTCGCTGCGGTCCCGCAGTTCGGAGCGGGCGATGATGGCAGGCCGGCCGGGCTCGTCGTGATGAAAGCGCAGCGCCTGCTCCGCCATGTTAAGGCGGGCGCCTTCAAACCACTTCGCGCCGGGCATTCTGTGGCTGTCCAGAACCTGCTCATAGGGCCGGGAATGAATAATCCCGAAATAGTCCCAGAACGCGGCCCAGAAATCCTCAAGCTGGTCCACGGACCATTGCCAGAGTTCGTTGTAACCCTGGAACTCCAGGCCTTTCTCCTGTGCCAGCCACTTCATGAAGTGATGCATGCGGCTGCGCTCTATACGGGTCTGGTCCGGTTGCCACAATAATTCCGGTACCTGCTGGCTCATAACTGTCTCCTGTTGTTTTGTTGTATTCGAAGTTTGCGATGTTTGTCCCCGGTGTTCAGGTAGCTACCGCCGGGGCGGGGAACCGGTGTAGGCGCAGGCTGAGAAAAATTCCCGCCACCAGGACCAGGCAGACGGCGGCAAAAGCCACCCGGAAACCGCCCTGCTCAATGAGAATACCGGCGCCTACCGGCCCCACCAGCTGCCCGGCAGCGAAAAACACGGTTACGAAACTCACCGCCACCGGAGCCTCACGCATGCTGACCCGCTCACTGGCAATGGACAGAATGGTGATGAACATGCCGTTCATGGCCGCTCCCAGCAGCAGATAATGGGCCACGAAACCATGGTATTCGGGCCAGGCTACCGGCAACGCTGTGGCCAGAGTCACCGTGGTGGTGGAAATCAGCAGCGTCAGCCCACGGCCATAACGGTCCCCGAACCAGCCCCAGCCGGGGCCTGACAGGGCCACCAGCAGCCCTATTACCGCGGTCAGGTTGCCCGCGGTAATAGGGGACACCCCCTCCTCCACCGCAAAACTGTACATGAATACGGACTGCACAATGTAGATAACGCCGATAACGCCGTAAAGCAGTCCCACCGTTATAACGTGGGGATTACGGAATACCTGGCGCCGCTGGGACCGGGTCACCACATGGCCCTGCTGAAGCGGCGGATTCTTCAGGAAAGCAAAGGCCGCCAGCCAGGCCAGCACGCCGCCGCAGGCGAACACCACCCAGACCTGACGCCAGCCGGTACCGTCGAACAGCGCAATCACCCTGGGCACCATCCAGCCTGACAGTAGCATGCCAAAGCCGACACCACTGATCAGGAACCCGATGATGGCGCCACGGTTTTCCGGGTACCAGGCGGACACCAGGGAGATCAGGGGCGTGAAACCAAAGGCGGTACCCACTCCCAGCAGCGCCATCAACGCCAGTGCCGGGAGGTAACTCGGCACCAGACTCAGGCCCACGAAGCCCACAGTGGTCACCACAATGCCCAACATCACTGCGAAGCGGCCTCCCCGGCGCGCCGCTACAACCCCGGCGTAAAGCACTAGGGCCAGATAGCCCAGAGCGCTAGCGGTACCCAGATTACCTGCCTGCTGGTAACTCAGTCCTAGCCCATCCCGCATCGCCGGCAGCACGAGGCCGAATGCCAGACGGGCGAACACGAGAACAGCGATAATGATTAGCATGCCGGTACTCACGGTGAGCCAGGCCGGCGGTCTTGTATCGTTTTCAGACATATTCTGGTCTCTGGATACCAAAAAACGGAACAGGATCTATACTGTAAAGAACCTGCAAATTGAAATGGTTCACCTAATCAACAATATATGTAACTATTCAGCACTTTTTTCAGCAATAAACAAAAAAATTGCTTGACAGGGTTTTTGCGCGATTTTGTATTTTTAAGCGCCCTCACCAAGTTCATGCGAAACCTCACCGCCTACCGCCGTGCACTACCGCTGTGGCTGTGCTAGTGCGCTATGCCGTGCCCAGCCATATCCGTCTCATGGAAAACGCCGTCAGCGCGCGCTCAGGGCCAAATTATTCATCTCAAAAAGTCATGAGATAATAGCGTCACGCAAAGCCGCTTCGGTACTGAGATTGTGACACTCGACTCCATCGACATTAAGGCAGCCATTGAGGCTGTTGAAAAACAACTGCAAGAGGATAAGCAGGCTTCCATTGCCATGAAGTCTGCGGTGTCCCTGGTGCTGATTGTCGTCAAGCTATTGATGGCGCGTTTGGGTGTGAACAGCCGCAACAGCAGCTTGCCACCAGCCAACGATCCAAATCGTGCGAAAAAACAACGCAGTTTCAACGGACGCAAGCCCGGCGGTCAACCCAATCATAACGGCAGCACACTGAAATCGGTCGACGATCCGGATGACATTCGCACCCTCAACATCGATAAGCGAACCTTGCCTGCGGGCGATTATCAGGCGGTAGGCTTTGAACGCCGACAGATCATCGATCTGCGTATCGAGCGTTACATCACCGAGTTTCGCGCGCAAATCCTGGAGAATGCGGACGGCAAGCGTTTCGTCGCCAAATTCCCGGCGGGCGTGACACGTCCGGCTCAGTATGGCGCTTCGGTCAAGGCCAATGCGGTTTATATGTCGATGTTCCAGTTGATCCCTTATGAGCGCGTGCAGACACACTTTGCCGAAAACTTCGATCTGCCGATCAGCACCGGCACCTTGGCCAACTTTAATCGCGACGCTTATGAGCGCCTGGCGACCTTCGAGGTGCTGGCGAAACAATCTCTGATACGAGAAGCCGTTGTTCACGCGGACGAGACCGGCATCAATGTTGGTGGCAAACGGATCTGGCTGCACAATGCCTCCAGTGCGCAGTGGACGCTGTTTCATCCGCACGCCAAACGCGGACAAGAAGCGATGGATGACATCGGCGTGTTGGCGAGTTTCCGAGGTACACTGGTGCATGACCACTGGAAACCCTACTACCGTTATGGCTGCACACACGCGCTGTGCAACGCTCATCATCTGCGCGAGTTGAGCTACGCGCATGAAGAGGATGCCCAGCAATGGGCCAAAGCGATGCGTGAATTGCTGCTGGCCATCAACGAGGCGGTCGCGACCGCTGGCGGTGTACTGGCGGTCACCGATGCCGCCTCATGGCGGCGGCGTTATCGCAGATTGCTAAGCCAGGCCGATACCCAATGCCCGGAACCGGTGGCACCTGCCGGGCCACCGAAACGCGGGCGACTCAAGCGCAGCAAGTCGCGCAACTTATTGGAACGCCTTCGTGATTATGAAGGCGACGTGCTGCGCTTCATGGAAAGTGCCGAAGTGCCGTTCACCAACAATCAGGGTGAGCGGGATATCCGCATGACCAAGGTTCAACAGAAGATATCCGGCTGCTTCCGTTCACTGGATGGTGCCAAAGTCTTCTGTCGAATCCGCTCCTATCTGTCGACTTGTCGCAAGAACGAAGTCGGTATTGGCGAGGCGTTGGAGTGCTTGTTCAACGATAAATGGCCCGCATTCATACAGAACAAGTTGGATGATGTCGTTGCGGGTGCTGAATAGTTACCAATATATTTGTTCTGACAGGCGAAATGAAAAAGTCTGAAAGCAAGGTGCTTTGAAATACGAGTTCAAAGAAAAAAATAATGACCCCTATAATTGAATAAGTCACCCGCTTGCTATCCAGTCTGAACCTGCACTCTATCCAACAATTACAAAAGGTCCACTGCCATATTGGCTGTGGTTTAGCAGGAGAGCACCATGCTTGGGCTTGCGGTGGCAATTTCATGATTTGCCCACGCTGACAATCATCCCATCCGTATTGTTTACATTGAGCCATTTTCCGACCCCTTTGCCAACGTCGGTGATGTTGGCTTGAAGCACTTCCGTTCTACCGCCGAAAAACTGAATAAAGCCGGAGGCATCATGGGTCGCGACGTGGAAATCGTCGCGATGGACAACAAGCAGAGCCCGTCTGAATCCGTGCAGCTGGTGCAGCGTGCCATTGACGAAGGCATTCCCTTTGTCACCCAGGGTAACGGCTCCAACGTCGCTGGCGCCATGGTTGAGGCTGTCGACCGTAACAACCATCGTAACCCGGACAACAAGGTACTCTATCTCAATTATGCGGCAGTTGATCCGGCCCTGACCCATGAGCGTTGCAGCTTCTATCATTTCCGTTTCGATGCCAACAGTGCCATCAAACTGGAAGCCCTGGCCAACTACATGTAGACCCGGGATGATACTATCAACGATATCTTCCTGATCAACCAGGACTACTCCCACGGCCAGCTTATCTCCAAGCGCATGAAAGAGCTGGTTGACGAGAAGGAGTTGGACGTTGAAATCGTTGGCGACGTACTCCACCCGATCGCCCAGGTGCGGGACTTCGCACCTTACGTTTCGCGGATCCAGCAGTCCGGCGCCGACAGGGTCGTCTCCGGCATTAGTGGGCCCCCGCGGTGAGTACAAGCTGTACCAGATCACCGAATGGCATGACGATGTGAACATGGACGAAGGCCACGAAGAGTATGAAAAGTGGTTCCAGGACTTCAAATCCCGCTACCCGGAAATCGACTGGCACTACCATCGCATCTACAGCCAGATGTACATGCTCAAGGACACCATCGATCAAGCAGGCACCACCGAGTCTGATGCGGTTGCCAAGGCACTTGAGGGCATGATCTTCCACTCCCACTCCCAGTCCCAGTCCGGCCAGGTCATCACCATGCGCCAAGGATCACCAGATCCTGCAGCCCATGTACATCTCCATCATGGACGCCGATGCCAAGTACGATGCGGATAACTCCGGTGTTGGCTTTCGTACCATTGCCAACATCCCTGTTGAAAAGGCTATAGATGAAACCTCCTGTGAGATGAAACGCCCGTAAACTGAGTCATACCCCGGTGGCGCAATGCCATCGGAGTTCTTCAGAACAATAAACCAGGAATTCGTCTCACCATGCTCGATATCATTGCTTATTCCATGCTGAATGGCATGCTGCTATTCATGATGTCCAGCGGTCTCATGCTCATCTTCGGTATGATGGGGGTGCTGAACTTTGCCCACGCCAGCTTTTACATGCTTGGCGCCTATTTTGCTTACACCATTGGCTGGCTACCGGCTTCTGGGTTGCCCTGTTCCTTGCTCCAATCCTGGTCGGCGTGGTGGGAACCGGGGTGGAACGCTACGGACTGAGACGGGTACACCAGTTCGGCCATGTTCCAGAACTGCTGTTCACCTTTGGTCTCGTTTACGTTATTGAAGAACTTGTGACTCTATTCTGGGGGCTGTGCCGGTACCCTACAAAATGCCGGACATGCCTGATTTCACCGTATTTACCATGGCCGGCCTGGATTATTCCGCGTTCAAGGTCTTCATTCTCACCGTCTCCGTTCTGATGTTCGTGGGCCTGTGGTTTCTGATCAAGAAAACCCACGCTGGCCTGATCATTCAGGGTTCCCTGACCCGTCCGGACATGGTCAGTGCCCTGGGTCATAACGTAGCCATGGTGTTTACCTTGGTGTTTGCCTTTGGTTGCGCCCTGGCCAGTCTCGGCGGCGGCGTTGGCGGCATCCAGTTTGTGACCGGTCCCGGCATGGCCTTTATGATGGGGCCCATTGTGTTCGTGGTGGTGGTACTGGGCGGAAAGGGCTCTGTTCCGAGCGCACTGATTGCATCTCTGCTGATTGGCATACTGCAAACCTTTTTTCTGTCGATCGATTTTTCCCTTGCCGACTCCATCGGCACGCAGGGTATCGAAAGTGGTGGTTTCTTCGGCACACTCGGGAAGCGTGAAACATGACAGCAACATCGCAACAGGAAACCAAGACTATGGCGACCAATACCCAAGCAGGTACGTTCATCCTGCTGAAGCTCTGGCCCTGGGTAGTGATCCCGATCGTGGCCCTGATCCTGCCGCAGATCTTTTCCTCCGGCCATGCCATCAACCTGCTCAGCCACATGGGCGTGGCCTTTATTTTTGCCCTGTCCTACAACATGCTGCTGGGCAATGCGGGGCTGCTGTCATTCGGCTATGCGATCTACTATGGGCTAGGGGCCTATGTGGCCATGCACGTCTTGCGCAGCATCAATGATGCTGGCGGCGGCGGGCTCTCCGTTTGCCCCTGGTAGGCGCATTCGCGGTCCTGGGCTTCGGCGTCATTTTCGGTGTCGTCTCCACCCGCAGGGCCGGTGTGGTCTTCGCCATGATCACCCTGGGAGTCGGTGCGCTGGTCCATTTCAGCTCGCTGATGTTCACTGATTTTTCGGTGGCGAAGCAGGCTTATTTGGAAACAGTATCGAAATCAGTTCCCTTTTCGGCGTCGATTACGCCTCCAGTGTCAGCACCTATTACCTGGTGGTGATCTGGACGCTGATTTATATGCAGAGGAAAATGTCTCTGGGCTGGATGGCAAATGCGGTCCGAGATAACCCGGAGTGGGCCCAGTTCGTGAGCTACAACACGGCCATGGTGCGTTTCATCGAGTTCTCACTGTCGGCATTTTTTGCCGGACTGGTGGGGGCTGTTTGTCATCACCGATGAGATCGTCGATGACGAGGTGGTGGGTCAGCTCCAGTCCTGTGCGGTACGGCTGGGCACCTATATCGGTGGCATTGGTTACTTTGCCGGCCCCATTGTCGGCGCCGGCCTGGTAACCATTCTGGAATCCTCCCTGTCCGCCTATACCGAAGCCTGGGCGCTCTACTTTGGCCTGCTGTTCATCGGCATCGTCATGTTCGCAACTATGGGAATCGTGGGCATCATCCACCAGCAGTATCTGGTCTGGGAAGTCGGTGACTGGAGCGGCAATGGGCATATCCGAATCTATCTGCTGGCCGCCGCCCTGGTCGGTATGTTCGGGCTGGTCTGTATCATCGAACTGTCCTACCATTACTTCCGCAGCTGGGATTCCAGCGCGCCTTTTGTCCTCATGAGGGCTACCGTGGATGCCACCAGCTTCCTGCCATGGCTGGTGTCCTTCGGTATCGCGATCATCGGCTTCGGCCTGATGCTGTTTCACGCCAAACCGATCCTCGCCTGCCTCACCGGCGCTATGTTTGACGGGGGTAACGCATGACAACCCGTAACGCACTGGAATTCAAAGGCCTCAAAAAGAACTTCGAGCGCGCGGAAATCATTCGCGGTGTGGATCTCAACATCCATGAGCATGAGCGCCATGTCATCATCGGGCCCAACGGAGTCGGCAAATCCACTCTGTTCAATCCCGTCAGTGGCCGCATCAAGCTGTTCGGCGCAGACATCCATCATCATCTGCCAAGATTAACCGGCTGGGCCTGAGCCGCAGCTTTCAGATGACGAACCTGTTCCAGAACATGACCGTTATCCAGAACCTACGCTGATCACTGTTTTGGTCCGAAGGACACAAGTACTCGTTCTGGAAGAGTGTGATCAAGCAGGCGGGAACGCCGGCGTCGCTGCTCACCTACGCCGAGCAGCGGGCCCTGGAAATCGGCTGCACCATCGCATCCTGCGCCCAGATCATCCTGTTGCATGAGCCGCACGGAAGCCAATGATGTTATCCAGCTGATCCAGCGCATGACGGGAGAAAACATCTTGATTGTTGTCGAGCACAACCTGAACGTGGTGTTTGAACTGGCGGACCGGATTTCCGAACTGGTCTATGGCGAGATCATTGCCACCGGCACCCTGGAGAAAATCCGTAACAATGAAGCGGTCCAGGAAGCCTATCTTGGTACGGAGGTCCACTGATGTTGAAAGTTCAGGATTTGCACGCATTTTATGGCAAGAGTCATGTTCTTCGTGGGGTCAGCATGGAGGTCAAGCGCGGCGAGATTGTCAGTCTGCTGGGCCGTAACGGTGTCGGCAGCTTTCACTGTGCAAGGCTGTCATGGGCCTGGTACCACCCAAGGGACACGTCGAGTTTGATGGCAAGCTGCTTCTGGACTGCCCGCCATGACATGGCCCACTCCGGGCTGGGCTATGCGCCCGAGGACCGGGCCATCTTTCCAGCCCTGACGGCATCTCAGAATCTGGAACTGGGAATGAAGAAAAAAAGGCCAGACCGGAGAACGGTGGGCCCTGGAGAAGGTATACAACCGCTTTCCGCGCCCTCATGTGCGACCCCCAGTGCATTCTGGTTGATGAACCGACCGAAGGCCTAGCACCGAAAGTGGTGGCCGACGTTGCAACCATCCTCCAGGAAACAGCAGCGGCGGGCATTGCCGTGCTGCTGGTGGAGCAGAAACTCTCCATTGCCCTGGATATCGCCGACCGCATCTATGTGATGGGCGAAGGGAAAGCCATGTTCGAAGGTACGCCGGAAGACCTGCGCAACAACCCCGAAATCCGTAAGGAATGGCTGGAAGTCTAGAAAACTGACGACCCGGAGCTTCTGCTCCGGGCCTGTCTGTACCGGAGAAACCCCATGGCAACACTGCTCAATGATCGTGATCTCAAATTCCAGCTCTACGAAGTCCTCGATACCGAAGCTCTTCTGAAACGCACCCGTTACACTGAGCACGACCGCGCCATTTTCGACGCCACGCTCGATACCGCGCACGACATCGCCGCCCAGTATTTTTCGCCTCACAACCAGAAAGGCGATGCCAACGAACCCGTGTTCGATGGTACGAAAGTGTCCCTGATTCCCGAAACCCAGGCCGCCTGGAACGCCTTTGCTGAGGCCGGCTTCCTGGCCTCCCACCATGATTTCGATGACGGCGGCTCACAGCTGCCGGAAGTGGTGCTGCGGGCCTCCATGGCCTATTTCAACGCGGCCAATGTGTCGAGCACTGCATACTCTTTCCTCACCATCGGCGCCGCCAACCTGCTCAAGAGCTTTGGCAGCGACGAACTCAGGGACAAGTACCTGCCCGCCATGCTCGATGGCCGCTACAGTGGCACCATGGCCCTGACCGAGCCGGGCCAGGGTTCTGCCCTGGGGGACCTGCGCACCCTGGCAAAACCGGCGGATGACGGCAGTTATCGCCTGTTCGGCAACAAGATGTATATTTCCGGCGGCGACCACGAGCTCACCGACAATATCGTGCACATGGTCCTGGCCCGCATCGAGGGCGCCCCTGCCGGGGTCCGGGGCATTTCCCTGTTTCTGGTACCCAAGTTCCATGTTGCCGATGATGGCAGCGCGGGTGAGCGCAACGACGTTGCCCTGGCGGGCCTGATCCACAAGATGGGCTACCGCAACACCACCTCCACCGTGCTCAACTTCGGTGAAAAGAACGGTGCCGTGGGCTATCTGGTGGGGGAAGCCCACAAGGGTCTGGGCTACATGTTCCAGATGATGAATGAGGCTCGCATCGGCGTGGGTCTGGGGGCGGCTGCCATGGGCTATCAGAGCTATGTTCATGCCCTGAAATACGCCCGTGAGCGGCCCCAGGGCCGGCGCGCCAGCTGCAAGGATCCGGCCACGCCCCAAGTTCGCATCGTCGAGCACGCCGATGTGCGGCGCATGCTGCTGATGCAGAAAGCCTATGCTGAAGGCAGCCTGGCCCTGTGTCTCTACGCCAGCACCCTGGTGGAGGATGCCAACACCGCACCCGACGCCAGTGACCGCAGGGCAGCAGCGGAACTGCTGGACCTGATCACCCCGATGGTGAAAACCTGGCCCTCGAAGTATGGCGTGATCGCCTCGGACCTGGGCATTCAGGTACTGGGAGGCGCCGGTTATACCCGGGATTATCCCCTGGAGCAGCTGTACCGGGACAATCGCCTGAACCCGATCCATGAAGGCACCGAGGGCATACAGGGCCTTGACCTTTTGGGTCGCAAACTCGGGCCCCGGGGCGGCGACGGCTACCCCGAGTTCCAGCGCCGCATCCAGGTGACCCTGGATGCGGCCGCGGACATGAAAACCTGCAGTGCGTTCAGCAGTCAGTTGACACAAGCACTTGGTCTCCTCAAGGGAGTAACATCCGACCTGCAGGATCAACTCGCCGCTAATCCGGACCATGGCCTGTCCAACGCCACCATGTATCTGGATATGTTTGGCAGGGTGCTGGTGGGCTGGATCTGGCTGATGCAGGCCATTGCCGCGGAAAAGGCTCTAATCGCGGGCGCATCGGGAAGCGAGGAGGCCTTCTACCAGGGCAAGGTCCATGCCGCACGCTACTTCATGGACTGGGAGCTGGCGCCTCTGAAAGGCTACGGCCGCCTCCTCAGCGCCGGCAACCGCGACAATCTGGACATGCGCAATGACTGGTTCTAGCAGCCGGACAGAACACCAGGCCCATAACCAGCAACCAACCAAGAGGCCGGCGGCCTCTCCTGTTTTACTGATCACGGAGAATCATCATGGCTTCACCCAGCGACCACTACACGCCGGAGCAACACGCGGCATTGCAACACGTTGAACAGGCAGAAAAAGAAGCCACCAGGATTCCCGGCATCCGCGACGACATTCCCCTGCGTCCCGTTAACCGGGTCGCCGTCATCGGCGCCGGCACCATGGGCGGCGGCATTGCAATGAACTTTGCCAACGCCGGTATTCCGGTGCAGATCCTGGAACTCAAGCAGGAGGCCCTTGACCGGGGGCTGGAAGTCATCCGCAAAAACTACGAGCGCACCGTCAGCAAGGGCAAGCTGAGCCAGGACGACATGGACAAGCGCATGGCCCTGCTCACCGGCACCCTTAGTTATGACGACCTGGCCGAAGCGGACCTGGTCATTGAGGCGGTGTTCGAGAACATGAACATCAAGAAACAGGTGTTCGAGACCCTGGACAAGTTGTGCCGGCCCGGGGCCATACTCGCCAGCAATACCTCCACCCTGGATGTGGACGAGATTGCCAGCGTCACCGCCCGTCCCGAGGATGTGATTGGCCTGCATTTCTTCAGCCCCGCCAACGTCATGAAACTGCTGGAAGTGGTGCGCGGCGCCAAAACCGCGGACGACGTCCTGGCCACCACCCTGGCCATGGCCCGGACCATCAAAAAGGTACCGGTGGTATCCGGTGTCTGCTTTGGTTTCATCGGCAACCGCATGCTCGAGCCCTACGGCCGCGAAGCCAACCGGCTTTTGCTGGAAGGCGCCACCCCGGCCCAGGTGGACGGGGTCATGACCGCCACCGGTCTGGTCATGGGGGTACTGTCCATGTACGATCTGGCGGGTATCGATGTGGGTTATATGGTGCGGGAATCACGACGTGACGAGTTTGCCCAGGATCCCGGCTACTGCCGCATTTCTGACGAGCTCTAACATCTGGGCCACTACGGCCAGAAAACCGGCCGCGGGTTCTATATCTATGAACAGCGCGAAAAGAAGGAAGACCCGGAGGTAGTCACCATCGCCAGCACGCTTTCCGAGGAGCTGGGCATCCCGCGCCGTGACATCAGCAACGACGAGATTCATGACCGCTGTCTGTACATGCTGATCAACGAAGGCATACAGATTCTCGATGAGGGCATCGCCCTGCGCAGCGGCGACATCGACTTGGTGTGGATCTACGGCTACGGCTTCCCGGCCTGGCTTGGCGGCCCAATGCATTACGTCGAACAGATTGGCCTGGACCGGATCCTTGCGGGTATCGAACACTATCGCGACACGCTGGGTGATTATGGCAAGCTGTGGTTTGAACCGGCTCCGTTGCTCAAGCGCCTGGTTGCCAAGGGTAAAACTTCCATCGAAGAAATTTGATCTACATTGACTTAAATTGCCATAAAGAGGACACGAATCATGAGAGAAGCTGTCATTGTATCCACTGCCCGGACTCCCATTGGCAAGGCCTTCCGCGGTCTGTTCAATAACACCAAGTCCCCCACCATCGCCTCTTTCGCCATTCGTGCCGCCGTTGAGCGCTCCAAGGTGGATCCCGGTGAAATCGAAGACCTGGTGATGGGTACCGCCATGCAAGCTGGCACCGCCGGTTACAACCTAGGGCGCATGTCCGTACTGGCATCCGGCCTGCCCGAGAGTGTTGCCGGCACCACCATGGACCGTCAGTGCGCCTCGGGCCTCATGGCCATTGCCACCGCCGCCAAGCAGATCATGGTGGACGGCATGGACGTGGCCATCGGTGCCGGCCATGAAAACATCAGCCGGGTACAGCAGAAGAACGCTGAATGGGTCGCTGCCGAGCGTGACGACACCGTTATTGGCCAGTCCAAGCACGCCTACATACCCATGCTGGAAACCGCGGAAAACGTTGCCAGAATCTACGGCATCAGCCGCGAAGCCCAGGATGAGTATGCCCTGCAATCCCAGCAGCGTACCGCCGCGGCCCAAGACGCCGGCCTGTTTGATGACGAGATCGTATCAGTCACCACTACCAAGGCCGTGGTCAACAAGGAGATCAAGGAAGTGACTTACGAGGAAACCACCCTGGACAAGGATGAGGGCAACCGCCCCAGCACCCAGCTTGAAGGCCTCGCCGGCCTTAACCCGATCATCGAGGGCGGTTGCGTTACCGCCGGTAACGCCAGCCAGCTTTCCGATGGCGCCAGCGCCTGTGTGCTGATGGACTCCAGACTGGCGGAACAACGCGGTCTGCAGCCCCTGGGTGCGTACCGTGGTATCGCCGTCGCCGGCCTCAAACCCGATGAAATGGGCATTGGTCCGGTTTACGCCATCCCCAAACTGCTGAGGCAGCACGGCCTGAAGATTGACGACATCGGCCTGTGGGAACTGAACGAAGCCTTTGCCTGCCAGGTCATCTACTGCCGCGACCAGTTGGGCATTCCCAATGACCGCCTCAACGTCAATGGCGGTGCCATCTCCATTGGCCATCCCTACGGCATGAGCGGTGCCCGCATGGTGGGTCACGCACTGCTGGAGGGTAAGCGCCGGGGCGTCAAATACGTGGTGGTGACCATGTGTGTCGGCGGTGGCATGGGGGCCGCGGGCCTGTTCGAGGTGCTGTGATGAACAGTCCTCTCGACGCTTTCTCCCTGGCGGGCAAAACCGTCATGGTGACCGGCGCCTCCAGTGGTCTGGGTGCCCATTTCGCCCGGATCGTCAGCGCCGTGGGCGCCAGAGTAGTCATTGGTGCGCGCCGTGCGGAACGCCTGCAACAACTGGCGGACGATATCCGTCAGCACGGGGGTCAGGTGCTTGCCGTACCCATGGATGTGACGGACCGTGACAGTGTTGAGGCGGCCTTTGATGCGGCTGAAGCCGAATTCGGCGTGGTTGATGTACTGGTCAACAACGCCGGCATCGGCGGCAGTGCCCGCGCTCTGGAAGTCACGGAAGAGGACTGGCGTGCCATGCTCTCCACCAATCTGGACGGCGTCTGGCGCACGGCCCAGTGCGCCGGCCAGCGCATGGCCAGGGCCGAACGCCCTGGCAGCATCATCAACATCGCGTCCATACTCGGGGTACGGGTAGGCAAAGGGCTGAGCCACTATGCCACCTCCAAGGCGGCGGTGGTGCAACTGAGCAAGTCCCTGGCGATGGAACTGGCGCGCTACCAGATACGGGTCAATGCCATTGCTCCAGGCTACTTCCGCACCGAAATCAACGCCGACTTTTTCGACACCGAGCAGGGTCAGAACTTCATCCGCACCAGCGTGCCCATGCGCCGCCTGGGCCAGCAGGATGAGCTCAATGGTGCCCTGTTGCTGCTGGCCAGCGATGCCGGTAGCTTCATGACCGGCTCATTGCTGGCGGTGGACGGAGGACATCTGGTCAATCCGCTATAAACCACGAACCCGGCGGCCAGGAACAACGATTTCTGGCCGCAAAAAACATGCAGTAAAATATATGCAAAATGTGGGTGTAGCGTCCGTAATATGGTCAAATTGGGTCAGTAAGTTTCATTGTAAAGCCCGGCCCAATTTCAGGGGCCGCGACTGTACTGCAGTCAAGGTTGACTGGTCCAGTATGGAGGCGCGTCCGGGTACCTTCAACCAGCTCACCCCACCGCAAAGCGTTACTGATAGCGTTGCTGTGAATCTCTAGCGGACTGCTGTTTGCGATTGCCACCCTCCCGGACGCCCATCTCGGTTTTTGTCTGGGTTCTGCTGGTCCCTCTGGTCAGCCACCTACTCTTGGGTCGCCGCGCCGGATTCGTCACGTCGGTGCTGTATATGGGTATCGCCTTGTCCATCTTCTTGGCCAATATGATTGTCCTTGCCCTGTGTATACTGATTTTCTCCCACGTCTACGAAGTCAGCCGCGAGCGCTCGGAAACCCGGTTGCTGCAGATGGCGCAGACCGGCTTTCTCACCGGTCTTCCCAGCCGCTTCCGGATCAACACGTTCCTCGAAGGCGAGAAAAGTCGTGCCCTGCGGGAGCATCACCCCATGGCCCTGATGGTCATCGACTTGGACCATTTCAAGCGCATCAATGATGGTATTGGCCACCAAACCGGCGACCGGGCTTTGTTCTACTTTGCCGATATACTGCAGGGACGCCTGCGGGCCACGGATCTGGCGGGGCACCTGGGTGGCGAGGAATTCGGGGTCATTCTGGTGAAACACCGGCAAGGCCCGCGTATGGGAAGTGGCGGAGAATCTGTGCCAGGCCCCAGGGCAGGGCAGCTCCGGGCACCTGCAGTCGGATCAGCCGTTGGCTCTAAGCGCCGGCGTCGTCGAGTTCGGACCCGATGACTAGAGCCTGCTGGCAGCAGCCGACAGGCGGCTGTATAGCGCCAAGTCCAGCGGGCGCAACCGGGTGATCATTGACGATCCCCGCTCAGGCGAATCCAGGGTTTTCATGTCGATCACAAAGCGATATTTGACATCGCCTTTTTTCATGCGTTCGTAGGCTTCGTTGATGTTGTGGATGTCCAGGATCTCAACATCACAGGTGATGCCATGCTCAGCGCAGAAAACCGGCACTTCCTGGGTTTCCGGCATGCCGCTGATCAGGGAGCCGGTGAGAATCCGGCGCTTGCCCACCAACGTCCGGGCCTGAACTGCCGGCTCGATGGGTTCCAGCAATCCCACCAGTATATGGGCGCTGTTGACTCGCAGCGCGTTCAGGTATGGATTCATGTCGTCGGTGACGGGAATGGTATCGAGCATGAAATCAAAAGCCTCTGTCACTGCTGCCGTCTGCTCTGGATCCAATGAAATCACTACATGATTGGCCCCCTGCTTTTTGGCCTCTGCCACCTTGCTCTGCGAGCAAGTAAAAATGGTCACTTCTGCACCCAGGGCGTGGGCGAATTTCACCCCCATATGCCCCAGGCCACCCATGCCGATCACGCCCACCTTGTGACCCTTACCCACTCCGAAATGGCGCAAGGGTGAAACAGGATCGGCGCCGCTGAGGCCTGGTCCAGGGACGGCGGTATCCGCACCACGAACCGCTTACTGACAACCATAATTAATCGCCAGCGTAATCAGCTCCACTTCTCGGGCAATCCGGACAACCTGAATGAACGCGGCTTTGAACGCATCCAGATGCTGCTTGCGGAAATCACAGATTGTGCGGTGCCTGGAAAAATCACCGGTCGCCAGACGCCCCCAGATTGTCTGCGCACCGATCAACTGGTGTTGTGGTGGATTTTGCTTGCCGGATAATGGCCGGGATGCCACCGTGTCCGCCTTCAACGGGTTTGCCACTATGATCGGCTCAGTGCGGGAGCTGTCCGGACGTATGGGGGCTAGCGCTGACTTCCTCGCCGGGCTGAGTGAAAACGCCAGCTGTATTCTCGGTGCCCAAAGCGAGCAGGTGGATCAGACCGCCGCTACCGACCAGATGACGGCCACCATTCGCGAGGTCACCGGCAACGCCCATGCCGCCTTTGAGTCTGCCGTCAGTGTCATAACGGCTTCTGGAAACGGTTACGACAATGTCCGGCAGGCGATCGCCCTGACCGAGTCCACCACAACATCTCCCTGCAGGAATCCTCCCGCGCGGTGGCGGATGAGATGCGCAGCGCAGCTTTTCTTAACGCACCCAGACCTTCACCAGTGAGATCCGCTCCACCATCGCTGGCGCCATCAACGCTGTCAGCGATATGAACCGGCAGATCGCGGCGGCTGCGAAACAGCAGGCGGCAGCGTCATTGGAGATCAATCAGAGTGTACTGGGGGTCAGTGAGCAGAACGCCCTAGTAGTGACGGAAGTCGATCGCGCCCGGGCCATGGCCGAGGAATTCAGGCAACTGGTGGTCTAGGTCAACCAGTTAATAGCGCAATACCGGGCCTGAAGGTTGTTCCGGTTGTCCGGCTGGAGAAAGCCGGATTGCGAGCAACCTGGTAACATGCTAATTATTATCTTTAGCTTCAAATCCGGATTTGACAATGGATATATTGATACTCGACTGTAATCTGCAAGTCTCGGATTTGTTGCAAACCTTGGTGTCCGGGCTTACATCGAGAGCTCTATTCCGTTCCTTTGACAGTCCGCAGAATGCCATGGCCTCCTGGCAGCGTTATCCCGCGGACATGGCGATTACCGAGTGGGATCTACCCGATGGCAAGGGCCTCGAGCTGGTGCGCCAGTAACCGGGACCTTCCGGTAGTGATGGTGTCCGCCCGCAAGGATCGTGACAGTGTGATTGCCGACGCTCAGCAACGGGTCAGTGCATCCATTTCCAAACCCCTGAGCGCCAATACCGTGCAGCAACGGCTGCAGCCGCCTGCCGTCGGCGGAGTTTGAAACCCAGTAGCAGATGCTGGCCCGGAATCTGTGGTTCCGGGAGGATACTGGTGAAACACCGTTGCAACCAGAGCCGGTTACACCACTACAGAAACCTGAGTAGCTACTTCACACAAGACATGTCCGGGCAAGGGCGGCTAGCGTGGGATTAACTCCCATACTCCGGAATTCTGCCCATGTGTGATCGTCATCCCGTTTCCCGCTTTCCGATTCCCGATATCGTAACCCTTCCGGATGATTTGCGCACACGCATTGAAACCCTGCAGGAAAAAATAGGTTTCATTCCCAATGTATTCCTTGGCCATGCCCATCGTCCGAATCAGCTCCGCGCTTTCCTGGCCATGCACGATGACCTGATGGAATCGGATGAGGGTCTGAGCTGGGCCGAACGGGAAATGATCGTTGTGGCCACCAGCAGTGCCAACCAATGCCTGTATTGCATGGTTTCCCACGGGGCTTTCCTGCGGATTCGCTCGAAGCAGCCCTGGCTGTCGGACCAGGTGGGCGTCAATTACCGGGAGGCGGAAATCAGCGCTCGCCAGCGGAAAATGCTCGACTATGCTATCAAGCTGGCCCAGACCCCCTGGCTGGTGGGCGATGAGGATATCCGCACTCTGGAGCAGACAGGTTTCTCCGGGGATGAGATCTGGGATATTGGCGCCATTACCGGACTGTTTGCCATGTCCAACCGCCTTGCCGCCCATACCGCCATGCGACCCAATGCCGAGTTCTATGGCATGGCGCGCTGAAAGTGCTGAAGGCCGCGAGGCCGCCTTATTTGAACGCCACCAAGACTATGAGAAACGTCTAATGAAAATAAAAAACCGTAACCGGATCCTTTCCCAGTTACTGCTGGCTTCGGCCTTTCTGGTGTCCTCCGTGACAGACGCCCGCGATATGAACCATGCACTTGGTGCCCCGCCAGGCACTCCGGCCCATGAAGCGCTTGAGTATTATGCCGACCAGGTTGCCGAGTTATCTGACGATGAAATGAAAGTAAAAGTTTTTCCTATGTCACTTTTGAGCTGGGCGGAAATGTCCTCTGGAATCCGGGACGGCATTGGCGATATGGGACTGATGCTGACGCCCTATCACGCAGGCGAATTTCCCCCTATAAACCTGCTTGCCGAATCATCAATGTTGTTAACTCTGCAGGAGGAACTGGAGGCAGGTAAGGAAGGTGTCGCCTTTGGTGCTGCCTTGTCTGAATTCATGATGTTTCACTGTCCGGACTGCATCGACCGGTTTGAGAAACAGAACCAAGTTTATCTCGGGCATGCAGCAGGCACAGCCTACGGTTTGATGTGTCAGGAGCCAGTGACATCGCTGGAGGAGCTCGAGGGTAAACGCATCCGAGTGGGCGCCGGCAATTTTTCACGGTGGGCGGAGGCCTTGGGAGCGACCTCGGTAACTATGTCTTCCAATGAAATGCGTGAGGCGATCTCTCAGGGAATCGTTGACTGCATCGCCCTGTCGAGCTCAGAAATCCAGAACTATGGGCTGATAGGCTTAGTTACTGACCTGACAATGACAGTGCCCGGTGGCGTGTTCCCCTTTGCTTCGTTCCAGACGAACCAGGATCTCTGGCGCTCGCTATCGGATCAGGAGCGGGCGATTCTACTGAAAGCGGCGGCGCGCGGTAATGCGGCTATTTCCTGGATTTATGTTGAAACCGCCCAGGAAAGTCTGGACATAGTTCGAGAAGACGGAGCGAGGTTTCACCAGGCGGATGACTCGCTGATCAACGCAACCCGTGAGTTTATCTCACAAGATATGAAAACCCTGGCAACGCAATATGAAGACCGATATGGACTCAAGAATGCGGAATCGCTTCTGGCTGAGTTCCGTCCGATCCTGACTAAGTGGGTGGGTCGGGTCAGTGAGGTGGAGAATCGGAATGATCTGGCTGAGCTCTATTGGGAGCATATCTTCTCTAGGGTAGACCCCTCATCTCATGGCCTCTGATAGCACAAATAATTATTTACCGAAGCGTTAAGGATAAAATTATGTTGTTTACCCAATCGGAAAGAGCGGCTGGTCTGCTGGAGCAGGTCCGGAACTTCATGGCTGACGAGGTCTGTCCGGTGGAGCACCGGTATAGCGAACAGGTCAGTGGCAAGAATCGTTACCGCACACCGGCGATTGTCCAGGAACTGAAAACGAAGGCCAAGGCGGCCGGGCTCTGGAATCTGTTTCTTCCGGGGGATCATGGGGGGGGACTGACCAATCTGGAATACGCACCTTTGGCAGAAGAGATGGGCCGGGTGCAGTGGGCGTCGGAGGTGTTCAACTGCTCGGCACCGGACACCGGCAATATGGAAATCCTGTCCATGTTCGGCACCCCGGAGCAGAAAAAGCAGTGGCTGGAACCGCTGCTAGCGGGGGAGATCCGCTCCGCATTCTCCATGACCGAACCGGCGGTGGCCTCCAGTGACGCCACCAACATTCAGTGCGAAATCCGCCGGGACGGGGACGAGTACGTCATTAATGGTCGCAAGTGGTTCACGTCCGGGGCCATGAACGAAGCCTGTACCCTCCTGATCGTCATGGGCAAGACCGACCCGGACAACAGTGACCGCCATCGCCAGCAGTCCATGATTCTGGTGCCCAAGGATACTCCTGGCATCACCATCGTCCGGGACATGCTAGTCTTCGGTTATGATGAAGCCCCGGTGGGGCACCCGGAAATTGTCTATGACAACGTCCGGGTGCCCGCCAGCAACATTCTGTTGGGTGAGGGCCGGGGCTTTGAGATTGCCCAGGGTCGCCTGGGTCCGGGGCGCATTCACCACTGCATGCGGCTGATCGGCTGTGCCCAGCGGGCCCTGGAGTTGATGTGCCAGCGTACCCAGAGCCGGGAGGCATTCGGCAAAAAGCTGTCCGAATTCGATTCGGTGAGGGAGGCCATTGCCGAGTCCTATTGCGAAATCGAGCAGGCCCGTCTGCTGACCCTGAAAGCCGCGGACAAAATGGATGAGGAAGGCAACAAGGTGGCCCGGGACCTGATCGCTGCCGCCAAGGTCGTGGTGCCGTCGATGGCCGCGCGGGTAATCGACCGGGCCATCCAGATGCACGGCGCGGCTGGCGTGTCCCAGGATACCTTCCTGCCCCAGGCCTGGATGTACGCCCGTTACATTCGCCTGGGAGATGGCCCTGACCAGGTACACCGCGCCGCCCTGTCGCGGCAGTTGCTGCGGCAGTTCCCTCCCCTCTGACTGCCAGACTGTCCGCCATCGATCCCAGCCGGAATACGCCAGTGAGCATACACCGGCCCGGGATCAGCTGGAGGCTCAGTTTCCCTCTGAAAAATAATCTTCCATATCCTTGCGGATCCGGTGTTTCTGGATCTTGCCCGTACCGGTGCGGGGGAACTCGTCCACCACAACGATGGCCTTGGGTACCTTGAAACCGGCCAGATTCTGGCGGCAGTGCTCCAGCAGTTCCTGTTCCGTGGCCTGGGCCTCCGGCAGCAGAATCACATTGGCGGTGATGGCCTCCCCCCAGCGCTCATGGGGCAGACCGATGACCGCCGCCTCGGAGACTGCCGAATGTCCGATCAGGCAGCGTTCCACTTCCAGGGAGGCCACGTTTTCACCGCCAGTCTTGATCACGTCTTTCTTGCGGTCGGTGAACCAGATGGCGCCGGCTTCATCAATGGAGCCGATGTCGCCGCTGTGGAACCAGCCATGCTCGAAGGCTTCCCGGGTCTTGTCGGGCATGTTGAAGTATTCGGTCATAACCTGGGGGCCGCGATAGACGATCTCCCCCGGTTGGTTCGGTGGCAGGATGTTGCCCCGATCGTCCATGATCGCGACCCGGGTCATGGGTGTCGCGGTGCCCCAGGAGCCGGCTTTGGTCCACTGGTGCTCCGGGCGAATCAGGCAGGTGGCCGGGGTGAATTCGGTCTGGCCCGAGCCCAGTACCACGTCCGCATTGGGGAGCAGGTCATGGATGGCCTTGAGCTTGGATTCGGCCATGGGGGCCATGGCATAGAGGGCCCGGCGTACCGACGAAAAATCCCGGGAGCGGGCTTCCGGATCGGCCAGGATTTCGTTGTACATCATGGGTAGGAACACGAACATGTGGATTCGGTGGGCCTCAATCAGGCGGGCGCATTCGCGGGCATCGAATCCCTTGGTCAGCACCAGCTGCCCGCCCATCATGAAGGTTGGCAGGGCCAGACAGTTAACCGCGGTGCAATGGAACAAGGGCAGATTACACAGCATGTTGGCTTCCGGCGGCAGCTGATTGGCAATGACGTTGGCCATGGCTGCCATGGTCACTGCCAGGTGGCTGGTGACCACTCCCTTGGGTTTGGCGGTAGTGCCGCTGGTGTAGAGCAGTTGGACCGGGTCCCGGTCATGTACCGGTACCTCCAGCGGCGCCGGTGAGCCCGCGGCCAGCAGGCTGGCAAAGGTATTCCAGGTCTTGCCGCCGCCCTGGGTCGCCTGGTCGCCGGTCCAGAATACATTTTCCAGCGCTGGCAGGTGTTCGGGCAGGCCCTGTCCGATCTCGGCCAGGGCCTCTTCCACGAGCAGCACCCGGGCGCCACAGTCCCGCAGGCAATAGGCAATCTCATCGGGCTTCAGGCCCAGGTTCACCGGTGCACAGACCAGATTGGCCCGACTGCAGGCCATATAGGTGACCAGCAGCTCGATGCAGTTGCGGGCCAGCACGCCGACGGCGTCCCCCGGGTTCAGACCCAGGTCCAGAAGGGCGCTGGCGGCCTGGTTGGTCTGGCGCTCAAAGTCGGCGTAGGTCAGGGTCCTCTCGCCATCCACGATGGCGATATTGCGGGGATAGAGGTCCGCCGACCGGGTCAGGATGTCACCGGCGCATACCCTGTCGATCATGTTCATGGCCAGGTTTTGCGGGGCCTGAGTTGTATTCTGCATGACGGATTCTCCATAAGGACGGAACGATTTACTTGTTATGGCCTGAATCTAGCGGATTGACCTGATTTGAGCAAGCGTTTGGTCTATTATGGGGTCAGGTGCATGGAATGGCTCCGTGCGCTGGTTTGTGCGACGGCACTTGCTATAGAATGCCGCGTTGTTCCCAACCGCCAAGAGACGACAATGCCCGTGGAATTCAGCGAAGAGATCCGCAACGAACTGACCCAGGAAGGCCGGATTACGGACCCCACATCTCCCAAGGGTGTGGTACTGAATGCCGCTGCCAGTCTGTTCCGTCACAAGGGTTACCTGCAGACCACGGTGCGGGACATTGGCCGGGAAACCGGCATCCTCCCGGGCAGCATTTTTCACCATTACCGCAGCAAGGATGAAATCCTGCGCACGGTGATGGAGGAAAGCATCATCTTCAATCTCACCCGCATGAAACGCGCCCTGAACACCGCAGGCAGTCTGGAAGACAGACTGCGGACCCTGATTTCCGTGGAGCTGTACGCCATGAATGGCGAGACCGGCGAGGCCTGGAGCGTACTGGTGGATGAGTGGCGCAATCTGTCCGAGGAAGCCAAGGCCGATATCCTCAAGCTGCGGGAGGAATACGAAAGCCTCTGGCGGGAAGTGCTGCAGGCAGCCTACGAGGAGGGCATGGTGTCCCTGGAGCCGGACATTCTGCGCAAACTCCTGGCAGGATCCCTGCACTGGTCCGCCACCTGGTTCCGCCCCGGTCGCGGCCTCACCCTGGATCAGCTCACCGACCGGGTGCTGCAACTGGTGCTGGGTCGCCGCCCCTGACGGGGCGGGTTGATGTATCAACCTGACGGAAACTAACTACGGGCGGGCAGGGTACCCATATACTTGGCGAGAATGCCCAGCATGACCTCATCGGCGCCGCCGCCAATGGAGACCAGACGCAGGTCACGGTATAGCCGGGTGATGGGGGTTTCGTTCATGAAGCCCATGCCACCGTAATACTGCAGGCAGGAGTCCGTGACTTCCCGGCACAGGCGCCCGGACTTGAGCTTGGCCATGGAAGCCAGGCGGGTCATGTCCTCGCCATTGATATAACCCTCGGTAGTGCGGTAGACCAGAGAGCGCAGCAGTTCCACCTCAGTCTGCAGTTCCGCGAGACGGAAATGTATCGCCTGGTTGTCCAGCAGTGGCTTGCCGAAGGCGATGCGCTGACGGGTATAGTCAATGACATCCTCAATGGCACCTTCCAGGGCGCGCAGGGTGCTGGCGGAGCCCCACAGGCGCTCTTCCTGAAACTGCTGCATCTGGTAGGTGAACCCCATGCCTTCCTCGCCAATGCGGTAGCGCTGGGGCACCCGCGCGTCCTCGAAAAAGATTTGGGCAGTGTCGGAGCAGCGCATGCCCATCTTGTCCAGCTTACGGGCCACGGTAATGCCCTTGGTATCCATGGGCAGCACAATCAGGGACTTGTTCTTGTGGGCCGGGCCATCGCCGGTATTGGCCAGCAGGCACATGAAGTCTGCCTGGGTGCCATTGGTGATCCACATCTTGCCACCGTTGATGATGTAATCATCACCGTCCTTGCGGGCGGTGGTTTTGATGGAGGCCACGTCGGATCCGGCTCCCGGTTCGGAGACCCCGATGCAGGCCACGTATTCACCGGTAATGGCCGGTGCCAGGAATTCCCGGCGCAGTTCGTCCGAGCCGATCTTGGCCAGGGCGGGCGTCGCCATATTGGTCTGCACCCCGACGGCCATGGGGATGGAGCCGCCGTTGACGTCCCCCAGGGCTTCACAGAAGGCCAGGTCGTAACTCCAGTCCAGGCCCATGCCACCGAATTCCACCGGTTTGGTGATGCCCAGGAAGCCTTTGTCGCCCATTTTTTTGAAAAGCTCATGGGCAGGGAAAATGCCTTCTTCCTCCCACTGATCCACGTAGGGATTGATTTCATCCGCCACGAACTTGCGTACGGATTCGTAAAGGCTTTTATGTTCGGTGGTGTAACGCATGAGGTGCTCCATTAGTTGTGGGCCGTCCGGGCAGTATGGCCTTCGGTGCCGGCGTTTTCTGGATTGGTGATTATCATTATTACGAACGTTACCAAGTGATCGGTCAAATAATTCTAACGGCTCTCTTGAATTTGACCAAGTGTTAGGTCTAACCTTGATCGTGTGAACTGCAAAGCATACTCCGGTAGCACCGGATTGCTCTGTGCCCTGAACAACAAAAGAGTAAGGCATATGAGTTTCACTTCCGATACCCGTCACGTCGACCGCCGGGTCATGCTCGTGGGCCGGGACCGCGTGTTCTATTTCGGTTTGCTGGGGTGCCCGGGCATCCGCAATTTCGGCTCGGCAACACTCTACGTCTCGGCCCATGCGCCGCTGCAGGTAAGTTTTGGCGGCCAGTGGCACCAGCGCCGGCTGGTGTGGGTGCCAGCTTACACGCCCCACCGGATCCGGGCCCTGGAGCGCCAGATTGGTGTGGTTATGGTGGAGCCTGAAAGTACCGATATGGTGGCGGTTGACCGTTGTATCCGCCACTCCCTGGATGCCGGCCATGAGCCTGCGTTGCTGGAGCGTGTTTTCCAGGGCTTCACCCGGCTGCAGCAGGCGGACTCGGAGTCTGACCTGTCCACCGAGAATTTTGACGACCTGTTTCTGGGGGAGTCCCTGCCCGCCCGCGGTCTGGATCCGCGGATTCGCCGGGTGCTGGACCGGGTCTGTGATGACAGCGCGGAAGCCGGCAGTGCTGTTGATCTGGCCCGCGCCGAAGGCCTGTCGTTCTCCCGTTTTCTGCATCTGTTTAAAGCGGAAACTGGCGTACCACTGCGTAAGTACCGAGCCTGGCGGCGGGCACGAAACCTGCTGTACCACGTCAGGAGTGACGTCAGCCTGACTGATATTGCGCTGCAGACCGGATACCCGGATTCCACTCATTTCAGCCATTCCATCCGCAAGATCTATGGTCTGCCGCCACGGGAAATCGTGGCCGGGTCCCGGCGACTGCGGATACGGGTGCAGCCACCGTGGATGTCTGGGCATCCATCGCCGGGGCCTGCCCCGGGATTGGTCGCAGCCAATTCACACAAGCCCGCAGTGACCGCCGCTGCTATCGTTTGACCCGGCCCGGGGCCCGGGCACCAAATACTGAGGAAGGTACTCTGCAATGACACAACAAAACCTGAAGGATGTCAGCAAGAGCACCCATTACCTGGGCGGTATCGGTGACTGGCTTCGCTTTCATGCCTGGTCCAAACCCACTAAAAAAGCCATTATCTACAATGGCAAGCAAGTGACCTATGAGCAGCTCAATGACCGGGTCAACCGCACCGCGTCCATTCTCGCGGCCCGCGGTATCGGCAAGGGCAGCCGGGTAGCCCTGCTGATGGTGAACAGCAACGCTTTTCTGGAGGTTTTTTTCGCCTGCGCCAAGCTGGGTGCCATTGCGGTACCCTTGAATTTCCGTCTCAGCCCGCGGGAGCTGTTGTTCATCATCAATGATGCACAAGCGTCGGTGATTGTTTACCACGCCCGCTTTCTGGGCTTGCTCGAACCCATTCGCGAGGAAACCCCGATTACGTTTGCCATGGCGGTCAATGGTGAGTGTGGTGACGGCGTTCGCGGAGCGGAGTCGGATCTGGATTACGAGGAATGCCTGGCCGGTGCGGACAATGCGGAAGCGGATGTGGACGTGGGTCAGGACGATCCCCTGATGATGATGTACACCTCCGGCACTACCGGTAATCCCAAAGGCGCCCTGTGCAGTCACGCCAATCCCACCTGGATTGCGGTCAATACCCAGATGAGTGCCCTGGCCTTCAATCAGAGCGACAGTACCCTGACCGTGGCGCCCCTGTTCCATATCGGCGGTCTGGCGATCTATACCCTGCCCATGCTGTATTGTGGCGCCACCATTGTGCTGCAGGCCCAGTTTGATCCCCAGGCCCTGCTGCGGGAAGTGGAGCGGGAAAAAGTCACCACCCTGTTCGTGCTGCCGGCCATGTGGCTGGTGCTCAGCCAGTTGCCGGATTTCGATGATTACGATCTGTCGTCCCTGAAAGTGCTGCTGTCCGGTGGCGCGCCCTGTCCGATTCCGGTCATCGAATTCTTCCAGAGGCGTGGTTTCCAGTTCCTGGAAGGTTTCGGCATGACCGAAACCACCGCCAGTGCCTGCGTGCTGACCAACGAGGATGCGGTGCGCAAGAACGGTTCCGTGGGCAAGCCGCTGATCCATGTCCAGATGCGTATCGTGGATGAGAATGACCAGGATGTGCCCCGGGGCGATACCGGCGAGCTGGTCCTGCGTGGGCCCAGCATGTTCATTGAATACTGGAAGCGGCCGGAAGCCACCGACGAAGCCTGGCGTAATGGCTGGTTCCACAGCGGTGACCTGGCCCGCCAGGATGAGGAAGGCTTCTATTACATTGTCGATCGCAAGAAGGACATGCTGATTTCCGGGGGCGAGAACGTCTACCCCACGGAAGTGGAGCAGGTCCTCTATCGTCACCCCAAGGTAAAGGATGTGGCGGTAATCGGGATCGCCGACGACAAATGGGGGGAGGTCCCCATGGCCCTGGTGGTGCCTGCTGCCGGCGATGCCCTGACCCTGGATGAACTGCGGGACTACTGCGGTGAGCATCTGGCCCGATTCAAGATCCCCAAGCACCTAGCCATACTGGATGAGCTCCCCCGCACCGCCACCGGCAAGGTGCTCAAGCGGGAACTGCGCAAACAATACCAGTGAGTCCGACCACTCCAGAGGAGCATGCATGTCTGTTAACAGCCCCTATTACACCGCCGAGCACGAGGCGTTCCGGGACAGCCTGAGAAGTTTTGTCAGCAAGGAAATCGAGCCCCATGCCGCGGACTGGGACGAAGCCAGCAGTTTCCCGCGTGAGCTGTACCGCAAGGCTGCGGATATCGGTCTGATACCCCTGGGGTATCCGGAGCAGTATGGTGGCGTGGAGGCGGATCTGTTCTACGTCATCATTGCCGCCCAGGAGATCGCCCGCCCGGGGGTGGGCGGTCTCTCCGCGAGCCTGCTGAGCCACAATATCGGTACCCCTCCCATCATCAAGGCCGGCTCAGAGGCCCTGAAGCAGCGTGTGGTGCCGTCGATCCTGGCGGGTGCGGCCATCAGTGCCCTGGCTATTACCGAGCCCGGTGGCGGTTCCGACGTGGCGGCCCTGAGTACCACCGCGAAGCGGGATGGTGACCACTACATCGTCAATGGTTCGAAAACCTTCATTACCTCGGGCATGCGTGCTGATTACTACACGGTGGCCGTACGCACGGGTGAGCCCGGCCACAAGGGCATCTCCCTGCTGCTGATCGAGCGTGACCGGGAAGGCTTTAGCCGTACCCCGTTGGACCGCAAGATGGGCTGGTGGTGTTCCGACACCGCCAGCCTGTATTTTGATAACTGCCGGGTGCCGGTGGGCAACCTGTTGGGGGAGGAAAACCAGGGTTCGAAGCTGATCATGAAGAACTTCAACTTCGAGCGCATTTTCATGGCCGCCGGCTGCACTGCCTTCGCCCGGGCCTGCTTTGACGAAGTAGTGGACTATGCCCGCCAGCGCCATACTTTTGGTCAGCCCCTGATTCAGCATCAGGTGGTGCGCCACAAGCTGGCGGATATGCACATGCGCATCGAGGCCACCCAGGCCTACCTGGAGAAACTGGCCTGGCAGGTAGAGAACGGCCAGAACCCGGTTGCGGATGTGTGCCTGCTCAAGAACCAGGCCACCCTCACCATGGAATTCTGTGCCCGGGAAGCGGTGCAGATGCTGGGTGGTGCCGGTTATATGCGGGGCAGCAAGTCCGAGCGCATCTACCGAGAAGTGCGGGTCAACGCCATCGGTGGCGGTGCCGAAGAAATCATGAAAGATCTCGCAGCTCGTCAGCTGGGACTGTAACGGAGTGGTTATGACAGAGCAATCAGACAGAGTTGTAAAAATCGGGGGAGCATCCGGCTATTGGGGCGACACCTCCCTGGGCCCGAAACAGTTGCTGGAATACGGCGGGATTGACTACCTCATTCTCGACTATCTGGCCGAAATCACCATGTCCATCATGGCGAAGGCCCGGTCCCGGGATCCCGAGGCCGGGTATGCCACGGACTTCATTGAGCGCCTGATGAAACCCTGGATCCGGCGCATCGCCGACCGCAAGATCCGCATTATCGCCAACGCCGGTGGCGTCAACCTGCAGGCCTGTCGCAAGGCCCTGGAAGAGCTGGCGCGGGAGGCGGGTGTGAGCCTGAAAATTGGAACCGTGGAAGGGGATAATCTGCTGCCCCGGGCCGACGAACTCCGCGGTGCCGACCTGCGGGAAATGGAAACCGGCGAGCCCCTGCCGGATAAGGTGATGAGTGTTAACGCCTACCTGGGGGCCTTCCCCATTGCCGCCGCCCTGGATGCGGGCGCCGATATCGTGATCACCGGCCGCTGTGTCGACAGTGCCCTCGCCGTGGGCCCGCTGATTCACGAGTTCGGCTGGACCCCGGATGACTACGACCGTCTGGCGGCCGGGGGCCTGGTGGGCCATCTGATTGAATGCGGCGCCCAGGCCAGCGGTGGCAATTTCACTGACTGGGAAGCCACCGAGGCAGGCTGGGAAAACACCGGCTTCCCCATTGCGGAGGTGTTCGCCGATGGCAGTTTCGTGCTGACCAAGCCGCCACAGACCGGTGGCTTGGTTTCTGTGCTCACCGCCGGCGAACAGATGCTGTATGAGATCGGGGATGCCCATGGCTACATCCTGCCTGACGTTATCTGCGACTTCACCGAGGTCACCATGACCCAGGTGGGAAAAGACCGGGTGCGGATCGAGGGCGCCCGTGGCCGCGAGCCCACCGCCACCTGCAAGGTCAGCGCTACCTACCTGGGTGGCTTTGCCTGCATCGGCAGCTTCGTGATCGTGGGCCGGGATGCGGCCGCCAAGGCCCGGCGCATGGGTCAGGCGATACTCAACCGTACCGCGGTCATGCTAGTTGATGAGGGCCTGGGCGACTACAGCAAGACCGGCCTGCAGGTGGTGGGAGCGGAATCCATGTTCGGGGATAACGCCCGTCCTGAGGCCCGCCAGAGCCGGGAAGTGGTGCTGCGCCTGAGTGTTCATCATCCCCGCCGCGAGGGCGTTGACACCTTCTCCCGGGAATTTGTGGGAGCCGCCCTGTCCATGGCGCCGGCGGTGGCGGGCCTGGCCCCGGGGCGGCCCCGGCCAACGCCGGTGGTGGGTCTGTTCTCGGGCCTGATCGACAAGAACCAGATCAACGTCGAGGTGAAGGTGGACGGCGAGCCGGTCACGGTGGCTCACGCCCTGACCCTGGGCCAGGGCCAGCCCGGTGCCGCCCCGGCTGCCACGGCGCCGGTGGCAGTGACCGGAGACACGGTGGATGTACCGCTGATCCGGCTGGCGGTGGCCCGGAGCGGTGACAAGGGCAATTACGCCAATATCGGAGTGGTTGCCCGTCATCGGGACTATTTCGAAGTGATTCGTGCCGGTCTTACTCCGGAACGGGTCAAAGCCTGTTTCAGTCAGCTCACCCGGGGCAAGGTCCATGGTTACCCCCTGCCGGGGATCGCCGGTATCAATTTCCTGCTGGCGGAATCCCTGGACGGCGGTGGCGTCAGCTCCCTGCATCTTGATCCCCAGGCGAAAACCTATTCCCAGGTGCTGCTGGAACTGGAGATCCCGGTCCCCGCCGAACAGGCGCGGGCCTGGGGCCTGTCGCCAGAGCGATAAGAATACCAACAACGAGAGGTTTACCATGTTTCAGATAAAATCAGTCACGGGCATTGTCCTGGCCACCGTGCTTGGCGCAGGCCTGATCGGAGCCTCCGCGGTACAGGCAAGAGAACTGAGCTACGCCATGGGCTTCCCGCCGGGATCGGACTCGGATGTGGCGGGCCGGAAATACGCCGAGCGGGTCGAAGAGCTGACCGATGGCGACCTCAGCGTAAAGGTTTACGCCCTGTCGCTGCTCAATTTTGCGGAGACCCCCGGTGGCGTCAGTGATGGCATGGCGGATATCGGTTACGTCCTGACCCCCTATTTTCCGCAGGAGTTTCCCCACATGAACCTGCTGGCGGAATCCTCGATGCTGCTTCACCTGCAGGATGAAAAAGTCCGCGGCCGTGAGGGTTACGCCTATGTGGGTGCCATGGCGGAGTTCGTGTTTCTGAATTGTCCGGAATGCCAGCAGGACATGGCCAAACAGAATCAAGTCATGACCGCCAATGCCGGCAGTTCCCAGTACGGGCTGACCTGCACCCGCAAGGTCACCACCATGGACGAGCTCAAGGGCGCCCGGCTGCGGGTCGCGGGCTCCCACTGGTCACGGTGGGCCGAGGCCTTTGGTGCTGTGCCGGTAACCCTGTCATCCAATGAAGCCGCCGAAGCCCTGAGCCAGGGTGTTGTGGACTGTGTGGTGATCTCGGCACCGGAGCTTACCAATCTGGGGCTGTTCGAACATGTGAGCGACATTACCATGGCGATTCCCGGGGGCATTTTCGCGGGCACGGCCATTACCAACATGAACCGCGATGTCTGGCAGAGCCTCAGCGAGGATCATCGCCAGGCCATGCTGCGGGCCGGCAGTGAGATAGCCGCGGAAATTCCGTTCGTCTATCACGCCCGGGAAGAGAAAGTGCTGCAGAGAATCCAGGATGAAGAGGGCGCGCGCCTGCACGAACCCACGCCGGAACTCATGGCCTCAGTGCGCGATTTCGTTGAGAAGGATATCGACCGCATGGCCGAGTACTACAAAACCGAGCGCGGCGTGGCCAACAGTGAGCAGATGATCGCCGATTTCCGCGAGATTCTTGGCCGCTGGGTGGAGCTGGTTCAGGACGTGGAAACGGTTGAGGATCTGTCCGGTCTCTACTGGGATGAAGTCTATTCCAGGATTGATGTAAAAACTCATGGTATGTAAAGTAACCGATTGAATAAACGAACTAAATGCCGGAAACATTGACGCAACCGTTTGGTATTTGAGGCTATGGTTAAGGCATTATCGTCAATCGTTTCCGGAACCGAGGACATTATGGAACGCAAATATCTGAAGGGTGCCGATGGTCTGACACTGGCGGCGGATGTGGCCGGTGACCCGGATGCGCAGCCGGTGGTGCTGCTCCACGGCGGCGGTCAGACCCGCCACTCCTGGGGGGCCCTGACCCGGACCCTGGCCAGTAACGGCTACCACGCCATGACTGTGGATATGCGCGGTCATGGCGAGAGCGAGTGGGCGGTGGACGGCAATTACGGTCTTGACCGGTTTGTGGCGGATGCCGAGGCGATCCTCGCGGACCTGGATCAGGCGCCGGTACTGATCGGCGCGTCCCTGGGTGGCATGAGCTCATTGCTGGCCGCTGCGGGGCTCGGCGAGGACCGGGTCAAGGGGCTGGTGCTGGTGGACATCGTGCCCCGGGTGGAACCGGAAGGGGTGCAGCGCATCCGCCAGTTCATGTCGGCGCACATTGACGGGTTTGATTCCTACGACGAGGTGATAGAGGCGGTCAATGCCTACATGCCCCATCGTCCCCGGACCCCCAAATCCGACGGCCTGCGCAAGAACCTGCGCGTCGGTAAGGACGAGCGTCTTTACTGGCACTGGGATCCGGCGTTCATTCGCAGTGATCGCACCCCGTCATCGGCGAGCAATGTCGAGCGCATGCGGGATGCGGCGCGGTCGATCCGCGTTCCCAGCCTGCTGGTGCGGGGTAAACTCAGTGACGTGGTCAGCGATGAGGGCGTGGAGGATTTCCTGGGGCTGATTCCAGGCTCCCGCGCGGTGGACGTCAGTGGGGCGGGACACATGGTGTCAGGGGACCAGAATGACGTCTTCAATGACGCCATTCTGGCGTTCCTGGCGGAGTTGAGACAGACCGATACCTGTGGGGTCTGAACCCGGCTCAGTCGGGTTGCCTCAGGAAATGCCCTGGGCACTGGCGGCCCGGGCCTGGTGTTCCAGCGCCTGGCGGAATCCGGGGCGTTCCTGGAGCCGCTGCCAGTAAGCCGCGATGCCGGGGGTGAACTCGTCCGCCATGTCCAGTTGATCCGCCAGCATCAGGGCATAACCCACGGAGATGTCCGCCGCCGTGAAGGTGTCTCCCAGCAGCCAGGGTGACTGCGCTTCCAGGGCCCGCTCCACGGCCCGTAGCCGGCCCAGGAACCACTTCCTGTAGTCCTCGGCCACCTGGGGTACCCGGCGTTCCTCAGGCTCCAGGCGGGTGTACCGCAACACCAGGGTCTGGGGGAAGGTGAGGGTGGCCTCGCCAAAGTGCAGCCAGTTCAGGTAGGCGCCGTAACGGGCGTCCGCCACCGGCACGTCCAGCTTGCCGTCGCCATGGCGTGCCGACAGGTACTGGGCGATGGCCGCGGACTCGGTCATGAAGGTATCGCCGTCAAACAGGGCCGGTATGGTGCCCAGTGGATTGATGTCGAGATACTCGCGTTTGAACATTCGCGGCGGGAAGGGGAGCATCTGGAGTTCACATTCCAGTCCCAGCTCCTCGATGGTCCACAACGCGCGGAAGGAGCGGGCGTTCATGCAGTGGTAGAGCTTGATCATTGTTTTACCCTATTCTGGTTGATTTGGCATTGGTGAGGTTTTTTGCAATTCTAGTATTGACCAATCGCTTGATCAAATCTATCTTAGTGAAAAATCACGAACCGGGATCATCACGATTATGGCAGTCATCGAATCAAAAGTTTCTGTTGGCAGCGAGACTTTCCGGGAGAATGCCGACGGCATGCGCAAGGTGCTAGACCGCGTTCGGGAACTGGAAAATCGTACCCGCCTGAAATCGGAATCCTCCAGGGAGCGTTTCGAGAAACGGGGTCAATTGCTGCCCCGTGAACGCATCGCCCTGGTGCTGGATCCGGGCACGCCGTTTCTGGAGTTGTCGACCCTGGCGGGATTCGGGCTGGATACCCCGGGCCTGGAACAGAGTGTTCCCGGTGGCGGCGTAGTGGCCGGTATCGGCTATGTGTCCGGGGTCCGGGTGATGATTGCCGCCAACGACTCGGGTATTGATGCGGGCGCGCTCCAGGCCATGGGCCTGGAAAAACAGCTGCGGGTCCAGGAACTGGCGCTGCAGAACAAGCTGCCCTATGTACAGCTGGTGGAAAGCGCCGGTGCCAACCTGCTCAAGTATCGGGTGGAGCAGTTCATCCACGGTGGCACCCTGTTTGCCAATCTGGCCCGGTTTTCCGCCGCTGGTCTACCGGTGGTGACTGTCACTCATGGCTCGTCCACCGCGGGCGGTGCCTACCAGACCGGTCTGTCCGACTACATCATCATGGTCCGCGACCGCTCCCGCGCATTTCTGGCCGGTCCGCCGCTGCTGAAAGCCGCCACCGGCGAGGTTGCCACCGAGGAGGAGCTGGGGGGTGCGGAGATGCACACCAGTATTTCCGGACTGGGGGATTACCTGGCGGAGGACGACCGTGATGCCCTGCGCATGGCCCGCGAGATTGTCGCCAAACTGGACTGGAATGACCGGGTGCCCCAGACCCGCACCCGCGAGGCCGCCCCGCCCCGTTATGACGCCAGTGAGCTTATGGGCCTGATGCCCATGGACTACAAGCGCCCGGTGGACATGAAGGAAATCATCGCGCGCCTGGTGGACGACTCCTACTTTCTCGAGTTCGGCGCCAACTACGGCTCCGCCACCGTCTGTGGACACGCTTCCCTGGAGGGCCATCCGGTGGGCATTATCACCAACAACGGCCCCATTGACGTGGCCGGTGCCTCCAAGGTGACCCATTTCATCCAGGCCTGCTGCCAGTCCCAGACACCGCTGATCTATCTAAACAACACCACCGGCTTCATGGTGGGCAAGGAGCATGAACAGGCGGGCATCATCAAGCACGGCTCCAAGATGATCCAGGCCGTGACCAACGCCACTGTGCCTCAGGTCACCATCTACTGCGGCGCCTCTTTCGGGGCGGGCAACTACGGCATGTGCGGCCGTGGTTTTGCTCCCCGTTTCTGTTTTGCCTGGCCCAACGCCAAGACCGCGGTTATGGGTCCGGAACAGGCCGCCGGCACCATGACCAATGTCACCTCCGCCGCCATGATGCGCAAGACCGGTGAGGTGGACCAGGGCAAGCTGGACGCCATGGAGAAGAAGATCATCGACACCTTCGAGAGCCAGATGGATGTCTTCACCACCAGTGCCCGCCTGCTGGACGATGGTGTCATCGACCCCACTGAAACCCGCTCGGTACTGGCCTATGTCCTGTCCGTGTGCCGGGAATCGGAGCAGCGCCAGCCCCAGCTGATGCAGTTCGGTGTGGCCCGGCCCTAATCCGGCGCTGGCCTGGAACACTGTGGCAGCCGCCGCGGCCGTCACCCGCTAACAGATTTTTTACGGTGCACTGAGGCTATGAAAAAAACTTCCCAGAACCAATCCACGCCCTTTTCCAAGGTCCTGGTGGCCAACCGCGGCGAGATTGCCCTGCGGGTTATCCGCACCGCCCGGGCCATGGGCTATCGTACCGTTGCCGTCTACTCCACGGCTGACCGCGACGCACGCCATGTGCAGGCGGCGGATCAGTCCGTGCTCATCGGCGATGCCCTGCCTTCCGAATCCTACCTGCGGATCGACCGGATCATTGCCGCCGCCAGAACCAGCGGTGCTGACGCCATTCATCCGGGTTACGGCTTTCTCGCGGAGAATCCGGAGCTGGTGACCGCCTGCAAGGAAGCCGGTCTCACTTTCATTGGACCCTCCGCTGAGTCCATGGTGGCCATGGGTCACAAGGCTGGCGCCAAGAGGTTGATGATGGAAGCGGGGGTGCCCTGTGTGCCCGGCTATCAGGGGGAAGACCAGAGCGAGGAACGGCTTGTGCGCGAGGCCGACGAAGTCGGCTTTCCAGTAATGATCAAGGCCACCGCCGGTGGTGGCGGCCGCGGTATGCGTCTGGTGCCCACGGCCGGGGAGTTTCCTGCGGCCCTCGCCAGTGCTCGTTCCGAAGCCCAGAGTGCATTTGGTGATGCGGATGTGATTCTGGAGCGGGCCATAATCAACCCGCGCCATATCGAGATCCAGATCCTGGCGGACCGCCATGGTAACGCCATATACTTGGGGGAGCGGGATTGTTCCATCCAGCGTCGCCACCAGAAGGTAGTGGAGGAGGCACCGTCCCCGGCGGTAGGTCCTGAACTGAGGGCGCAGATGGGGGAGACTGCAGTCAAGGCGGTCAAGGCGATCGGCTACGAAGGTGCCGGTACCCTGGAATTCCTGCTGGATGCGGATGGTCATTTCTATTTCATGGAAATGAACACCCGTCTGCAGGTGGAGCATCCGGTCACCGAAGCCATTACCGGTCTGGATCTGGTGGAGCTGCAGCTGCGGGTCGCCGCTGCTGAGCCCCTGGCGCTGACCCAGGAGGCAGTGCGGATCAGCGGCCATTCCATCGAGGTGCGCCTGTGCGCCGAGAGCCCGAAGGCGGACTTCATGCCCCAGAGCGGCACCATGGCCCTGTGGCAGATGGCGGATAATATCCGCGTGGAGGATGCGGTCGAGTCCGGTTCCGAGATTCCCCCCTTCTATGATTCCATGATCGCCAAGCTGATCAGTGTCGGCAGTGATCGTGAAGAGGCCCGCCGCAAACTCGCCAGTGCCCTGGAAGACGCGGTTGCCCTGGGGGTGAAAACCAACCAGGCGTTTCTGGGGGCCTGCCTGCGACACCCCACCTTCATTTCCGGCGGCGCGACTACGGCATTTGTCGGCGATCACGGCGAGGAATTGCTGCAGCGGGACACGGCCGCCGATACCCGCGCCCGGGTCCTGGCGGCGGCGCTGCTGTACGCTACCGATTCGGCCGGCAGCTACGGCGGCTCGATCAGCAGCATTACCCATCGCCTGCCTATTATCTTCCGATTCAGTGTAGACGGCGAAGCTGCTGATGCCTTGGTGAGCAATCTTGGCGACGCCCGTTTTCGTGTGACCCTGGATGACATCAGTCATGAACTTACCCTGGACGCGGTCGAAGGCAACCAGGTGCGTTTTACCAGTGACGGACTCAGTGAAGTTGCCCGCATGATCCGCAGCCACAGCCGGCTGTATTTCCGCTACCGGGGCGAGTCCTACGATATTGAGGACCATACCCACGAAGCCGCGGCCAAGGGTGCGGATGCGGACGGTGACGCCACCATACGCGCGTCCATGAATGGCCGGGTGGTGGCCGTGCATGCGGCTGAAGGGGAGACGGTGAGTGCCGGTCAGGCAGTGGTCGTGCTGGAAGCCATGAAAATGGAGCATGTCCATGTGGCCCGGGTGGCCGGCACGCTGCGGTCGCTGACTGTCAGCGAAGGGGAACAGGTCACCGCCGGCAAGATCATTGCCGAAGTCGACACCGGCGACACCAGTCCGGAGTGAATCAGGAGCTAGACATGCCAGAGCAAAAGGTTGTCCTGCTGGAGCAGCGGGATCAGGCATTGTGGATTACCATCAACCGCCCGGACAAACGCAACGCCATCAATGGGGAGGTGATTGCTGGCATCCGCGAGGGCTATCTGCGGGCGGAGCAGGACCCGGATATCCGCGTGATTGTCCTCACCGCGGCTGGCGAAAAGGCGTTCTGTGCCGGTGGTGACCTGCAGCCGGGCCAGGGTTTTGCCTTCGACTACTCCCAGCCCAATGCTGACTATGCGGACCTATTCCGCCTTGCCGTCAATACCACCACCCCCTGTATTGCCCGGGTCAATGGTGTGTGCATGGCCGGTGGCATGGGGCTGCTGTGCATGGCGGATCTTGCCGTGGCTCACAGCGGGGTCAAGTTCGGTCTGCCGGAAGTGAAGGTGGGGCTCTTCCCCATGCAGGTGCTGAGTCTGTTGCAGCGCCTGGTACCCCGGCGGGTGCTGCGGGAATGGACCCTGACCGGCGAGCCCTTCACAGCGGATGTGGCCCTGGAACATGGCCTGCTCAACCACGTGGTAGCTCCGGAAGAGCTGGATGCCAGGGTGGACTGGCTGATCGCACGCCTGGCGGACAAGTCACCCACCGCCATTCGCCGCGGCAAGTACGCCACGAAGGCCATCGAGGATATGAGCTTTGAACAGGCGATTGCCTACACCGAAACCCAGCTGGCCACCATGGCCCTGACCGAGGATGCCAAAGAAGGTATGGCGGCATTCAACGAAAAACGCTCCCCCAAGTGGCCGGGCCGGTAGCTTACCGGCTCCGGCACTTCAAGTTGTCGCGTCCATCTGTCGCGCTTGCCCCACCCGTTAGGAGTGGGGTTTTTTCTGACCAGGGTTATTGCGGTTGGGCGGGGAATGTCTCAGATCCCGTATTGCTTAACATCGACCTTTGACAGGATCTCGTCCCAGTAGATCTGCGCCAGATCCTCGGAGTTCTCTAGGTCGGCGGAATCGATCAGGTCGAGCCACTTTTCCACGATAGGGCGCAGGGTCTCAATTTTGGCTTCCGCGTTTTCGATGCCGTATTCCGTGGTGTAGTTGTCGGCGATATGCTTGATATCTTCCTCGACAAACTCACGGGAGGCTTCTACCAGGGCCTCTGTGGGCTCGTGCAGGGTAACGCCGGCCTCGCGGGCCTCCTCAAGATCGCGGTCGCCGTAGGTCTGATAGCGCCAGGTCATATCCGCCATGAGGTGTGATGCGGCCTGCAGCAGATCTGTTCTGTGCCCGGTTTCCAGGCTTTTCCAGACACTGGTGCTGACACTCAGGGAACCGCCGGAGAAGACGCCACCGGGAATGCCCAGGGTGATGTCGGTCACCACATCCTTCAGCCCGAAGTTCCCCAGTTCCGGGTTGGACTGCACGGTACAGTCAACGACACCCTGATCGAGGGCTTCGTATACCTCATTGCCCGACAGTGACACGCCGGAGGCACCAAAATGCGAGGCCCAGCGCGACCACTGGGCACCAGCGACCCGCAGGCGCTTGCCATCCAGGTCCGCAACGGTGCGGACGGGTGTGGTGCAGAGCAGTTGGTACTCGGGCGTGGCTCCCATGGGCAGGTAGACCTGGCCCTCGTTGATGAAATCCTGGGCGCAGTCGGGGCAGTTCAGTACCAGAAACTCACCCATGGCGCCGACATAGGCCATGCCCTGGCGCCCCCGGGCCTTGTCGCTCATGGTCAGCAGCATGGTCAGTTCAGCGGCCATATTGGCGTGGGGATACTGGCGCGGAAAGTAGGGGGTCAGTACGTTGCCGATATCCGCCATGCCGTCCCGGACACCATCGGACATTTCCGCCAGGTTGAGCAGCGACAGCGGGTAGTTCTTGATGGTGAGCCCACCATCGCTGGCTGCCGCGAGTTTGTTGGCAAAGGTTTTGGCGGCATCGGCAGCGGCGGAGTTGGGCGGAAAACCCAGCGCATAGCCGAGTTCCCGGGCCTGGGTGACGGTGGTCAGGGTCAGGCCCGCCACCACGGTGGCCGGTATCAGGGCCCGGCTTACCCATTGGGTCATTGACATAGGAGACTTCCTTCTTGTTGTTGTGATCCGCAGAGGCCAGAGCCGAGTGGGCAACCCCCAATCCCGTTCCAGTTTCTGCACTTTATTTCTGCAGGGCCTTGCGGCTCCCCAGAACGACTGTGTTCATTGCTGCGCCGAATATCCACCCCGTTGATGTAGCCGGCCATATCCGAGCAGAGAAAGGCAATTAGCTGGCCCACCTCTTCGGGTTTGCCTACCCGGCCGGTGGGTGTGAGGCTGACCGCCTGATCGAAAATTTCTTTGGGCATGGCCATAATATTCTCGGTACCGATGACTCCAGGGAGAACGGTATTGCAGGTTACCCCCTTGCCGGCGTACTCGATGGTGACGTTGTGGGTGAGGCCCAGCACCCCGGCCTTAGTGGAGGCATAGCCCACCTGGTTATAGAGTCCGCCCCGGGCGGCGGCGGAGGAAACATTGACGATACGTCCCCAGCCCCGCTCAGCCATTTCCGGTGCCAGCACCTGGATCATATTGAAGGGCCCGGTGAGATTAACACCCAGCTCCTTCTGCCAGGCTTCCGGACTCATTTTGGCGATAGGGGCGATGTTTTTCACGATGCCGGCGTTGTTGACCAGAATATCGATAGGTCCCAGTTCCTGTGCGATTTCCGCAACAGCGGTCCGGACCTGTTCATTGTCGGAGACATCAACAATCCGGTAACTGGCTGAACGCCCGAGATTCCGGATCGCAACCGCGGTCTGGGCAACCTCCTCATCGATATCGAACATGGCAATATCGGCCCCCAATTCCGCCAGAACCATTGCGGTTGCCCGGCCAATGCCCCGGGAGGCTCCGGTGATCAGTGCACGTTTACCATCCAGACGCATAAAACTATTCCTGTTTCGTTTTTGTGGGTATTTTCCGCTCCGGGGAGGTCCAGTGCAGGCCGATCTGGGCGGGCACTGCCTTATCCATGTCTTCCCGCGCAGAGGCCTTCTTGTAGGTGAACTGGCGGCAGGCCTGCCCCGGTTTTAGCTGGGCGTGGCCGTCAATCACAAAAAAACGGGGATTGGTGCCGCCGGGGCCTTCACGAAGCTGTGCCCGGTTGGAGGCTGCGCAGTGGGTGCAGTAGGTGGGCGCATGACGGCGATTGAAGTTGATGTTATGAGGGTCCTCCATCAGTGGTGCCATGGGCTCGCCGTAATGGAACATGTCACGCCACATCCTGCCCCGGAACAGTCGTCCCCCGCTGCCACAAGGATCGAGCCGGAAGACGAAGCGGTCGTCCTCTTCCTCGATGGAAAAGTCGGCGCAGTGGTAGTTCCAGGTCTTAGCGACCTCTGCCACCAGTTCTCGGTCCGAGAGCCGGGAATAGTGGGGGAAGCCGGCATCAAATGCCGGTTCATAGGTCTGCGCCAGGAGTTCATCGAGGTAGTCGGCACCGCCCTGTTCCAGGGCGGTGGCATAGAAGTATTCCAGCCAGACCACCCCGACATCGTGCCAGGGCATCCATTCCTTGCGCTGGCCCCGGAGCAGGTCGGCAATATCGGTGTCGCCGGCATCCAGCTTTGCCGTGGCTTTCTGCACCCGAGTCTGCACCAGCCCCTGCCGCTCCTGGCGGGAAAACAGCGCGGCGCCCGTCCGAGTCCCTTTGCTGAAGCGCATATGGCAGCTGCCATCAGGGCCTTTTTCCGTGGTCCACACGGTTTTCCCCACGGACTCGTTCAGGGCCGCCTGGCAGGCCTTGCAGCCCTGGCAGAAACTGCTGACGCCGTCGCTCCAGTTACCGTACCAGTCCGGGTGTTTCCGCGGCAGGCCCTGGCGCTCGAGGCGGCCGCCACTGCCGCAGGGAAGCAGATCGAGAATGACTTCGTCTTCGGTCTCTGTCAGCGGCGCTGGCTGGGCATCGCCCTGGTGGCGGTAGACCGCGATCAGATCGGTTATGGCCGCTTTTTCCTCACCCTCGAGAAACTGCCGGGTCCAGGTTTTCATGACCTGGGCGCCAATGCGCTGGAGCAGCTCACGGGCACGGGCCTCACCGAAGTCCTGCCGCAGTTTTCCCATTTTCCGTGCCAGGGCATGACCAGAGAGCGCATCCAGACCGGCCTGGCCCTGTTGCATCTGTTTCAGCCAGTGGCGCACCGAGGCCAGATCCCCCGCTTCAAGGGCCGCAAGGGCATGGTCTTCAAAGGGCTTTGCAAGCTCTTTCAGTTCCTGATCGTTGAATCGCCTGGTCACAGTGAAACTCCTGCAATGCTGGATTGGCTACAAATGCCATGTCCGGGTAGGCCATTTGTTGGGAATAGTTTCAGACTAGAAAGACTTCAGCTGTGGGGCTTGTGTCAGGTGGCTGCCGGCACAGGCTTTCAGGGAATTTCCGCGGTACCATCGGCAAGGGGCCGGCCACCTAATTGGTGTTAGTGGCCGGCTCCCTCCCTCCGGGATACAATCGTGGCCCGGGGTAGCAGTGGAATCCTGGCGGAAATGCTCAGGGTGTTGTCAGGGCTTCAGAGCGGCGCATCCAGATACCGTTCTCTACCTGGAACAGGCTGGCGGTTGCCGCGCCATTACGGGTCTCTTCATCGAAGTGGTAATCCGCGCCAAACAGGCCCGGAGCCTGCAATGTTTTCAGTTCGGCGACCAGGGCATCAACATCGAGGTCCCTGCCGGCCGCTGTGGCAGCCCGGTTGAACAGCTCGATCATGGTATAGCCAAGTACCGAAAAACCATCCGGCTCGGCGCCGAACTTGTCTTCATAAGCTACGGCCCAGTTGCGCAGTTCTCCGGACTCACTGGTATCTGCATAGGGAATCTCGACCCCGGACATGGCGTAGTACCCTTCCACAGCCTTACCCCCAAGCTTGGGCAACTCCGTGGTATAGGAAGCGGCGCTGCCGAAGAAAGCTGGCTCCCAGCCCAGGGTCCGGGCCTCGTTCATGATACCAACCGGCTCTCTCAGGGCAGCACCGATAACGACGAGATCGCAATCAGCGGCCCGGAGTTTGGCAACACCGGAGGAAAAATCCGTTGAGCCGCGCTGGAAGGATGTGGTTTGCACCATTTCCATGTCCATGTGACGCAATCCGTTTTCTGCCCCCTTGAACACCTCAGTGCCCAATTCATCGTCCTGGTAGATGGCGCAGACACGCTCGAACTCCATGTTCTCGACCATGTACTGAATGCCCGCTTCCATCTGACCGTCATAGGTTACCAGCGAGGCCCACTTGAGATCGGTGACCGGGGTATAGGTCTGCCTGGCGGCGCTGAGGGGAAAAAGACTGGGGACATTGTTCTTGGTCAGCTCCGGGATAGTCGCCATGGCCGTTGCCGAACCCATGACGCCCACCATGGCGAAGATCCGGTCCCGCTGGATCATCCGCTGTGCCGCCAGCAGGGCGCGCCGGGGCTGATAGCCGTGGTCCTCCACCACCAGTTTGATGTCACGGCCATGGATGCCACCCTCGGCGTTGATCTCATCCACCCGCATGCGCATCCCATCCAGGGATTTCTTGCTGAGTGCCGCCAAGGGGCCGCTCAGATCCTGCACAGTTCCCAGAATGATCTGTTTGTCGGTCACGCCCTGGGTGTCGGCCAGGGCACCGGTTGCTGTAGCCAGGCCAAGTGTCATTACGTAGGCCAGTTTGATACCTGTTGTTTTTGTCATCGGTCATTCTCCTGGGCCACGGGGTGGCCATTACATACTTATGTGTCCTGGGACACGTTCTTCCCGGATCAGTACATGCTGTCAATCAGATTCCGGTATTTTTCACTGATCACCTTGCGCTTGAGTTTCATGGTCGGAGTCAGTTCTTCATCCTCCGCGGTCAGTGCCTTGTCGATAATCCGGAACTTCTTGATCTGCTCGACACGGGCAAAGCGCTGGTTTACCTTTTCAACTTCCTCCGCAATCAGTGCCACGATAGCCTCGGAGCGGCACAGGCTGCCGTAGCTTGAAAACGGAATGGAGTGGGCCTGGGCAAAGTGTTCCGCATTGTCCTGGTCCAGCATGATCAGGCAGGTGAGATAAGGTCGGGCATCACCAATCACCACCGAGTCGGTAATATAGGGGCTGAACTTGAGTTCGTTTTCGATTTCCGTGGGGGTGATGTTCTTGCCACCGGCGGTAATGATGATGTCTTTCATCCTGTCGGTGATTTTCAGGAAGCCGTCCGTGTCGATGGTGCCCACATCACCGGTGTGCAGCCAGCCGTTCTGAATGGTCTCTGCCGTCTTTTCGGGCAGATTGAGATAACCGCTGAAAACGATGTCACCCCGGACCAGTACTTCACCGTCCTCTGATATGCGGATTTCGACGCCGGGCAATGCCTTGCCGACGGTACCGGGCCGGGATTGTCCCGGTGTGTTGGCGGTGGCAAAACCGGAGGTTTCAGTCTGACCCCAACCTTCCACCAGATCCACGCCCAGGGCCAGGTACCAGCGGATCAGCTCGGGAGAGATTGGCGCCGCCCCGGTGACCAGAACCCGTGCCCGGCTGATGCCGATCATGCGCTTGACGTTGTTGAGAACCAGCAGGTCCATCAGGTGGCACCAGGCCCGGGCAAGAATATTGGGCCGGGTGCCGGCGAGCCGGTGAGTGGCCCTGCGATGGCCGGCATCAATGGCCAGGCGATAGCAGAATCTCTGGAATGCCGTGGCTTCGGCAAGCTGGACACGGATGGCCGAATAGAACTTTTCCCAGACCCTTGGCACGGCGCCGACCATGGTGGGGGAAATCTCCCGCACGTTTTCCGGCACGGTTTCAAAATTCTCCACAAAGTTAAGGCGAACCCCCGCATGCATGGAGGTATAGCAGCCGGCGATTCGCTCGCCCACGTGGCACATGGGCAGGAACGCCATTCGCTCATCACCTTCATACATGAGTACGGCCTGCAGCCAGGCCCGCACATTGGCCAGCACGCTATGGTGGCTGATCCTGGCTCCTTTGGGTTTGCCTGTGGTGCCGGATGTGTATACGAGAATGGCGGTATCTTCGGGGTCGAGGGCATGTTGCCGCGTTTCCCAATGCTGCCGGACTGAATCCGGCTGTCGTTGTCCCAGCTCCCGCAGGGCGTCAAAGCTCATAATCTGGGGATCATCCAGGTTATGCAGGCCCTTCATGTCAAACACGACGATCCGTTGCAACAGCGGCAGCCTCTCGCGAACCTGGAGCACCTTGTCCAGTTGCTCTTCATCTTCCACAAGAACAATGCGTGAGCCGGAGTCCTGGAGCAGGAACTCCACCTGACTGGCCGCATCGGTGGGATAGATGCCGGAGCAGATACCTCCGGCACTGAGAATGGCCAGGTCACCATAGAGCCATTCCCGCACCGTATTGGAGAGAATGGAGGCGCAGTCGCCGGGATTGAATTCAAGGGCAATCAGCCCACAGCTCAGGTCACAGACCAGAGCATCCGCCTGCTCCCAGGTCATCTCCTGCCAGATGCCGAAATCTTTCTGTCGCAGCAGAATGTCGGGGCCCCGCTGGCGACAGGCTGACCGGAACATCCCGGGGATGGTGCGGGTCCGGGTGATGTCTGTTTCCTGTTCCATGGCCAGGGTTGGCGACTCTGGTATGGACCGGTCATTTTGGCTCCTGGCGGGGGAGTCTGATATGGCTGAGTTCATGTCCATTTCCTTTTTTTCTTCCAGCGACGGCGCTCGACACCAAGCTCTTCTTTCTGTCCAAGATAGAACTCCTGTACGCCTTCGTCCCGGAACAGCTTTTCACAGTCACCTTCCATGACAATCCGGCCGGATTCCAGAACATAGCCGTAGGATGCTGTCCGCAGCGCGATGCTGGCATTCTGCTCCACCAGCAGAATGGTGGTGCCCCAGTCCTTATTGATGCGGCGGATGATGGTGAAAATGTCCTCGGTGAGGATTGGCGACAGGCCCAGGCTGGGTTCATCCAGTAACAGCAGGGAAGGCCGTGCCATCATGGCGCGGCCAATGGCCAGCATCTGTTGTTGGCCTCCCGAGAGTTTGCCGGCTTCCTGTTTGTATTTTTCTTTCAGTACCGGGAAATACCGGTAAACCGCCTCCAGGTCCTCGCCAGCCTCGACCCGGCTGGTGCGGGTGTAGGCGCCAAGCCAGAGGTTTTCCCGTACCGATAGCAAGGGGAAAACCTGTCGGCCTTCGGGCACATGGGCAATGCCTTCCCGCACGATCAGATCGGCAGGCTTGCCGCTGATGGAGCGCCCCAGGTACTGAATGCTCCCCTTCCTTGGGTCGACAATGCCGGATATGCATTTGAGGATGGTCGTTTTCCCGGCCCCGTTTGCCCCCAGAATCGTGGCAATGCTCCCTGCCTCAATGGATAGTGAAACACCCCGTAGCGCCTGAACGGCACCGTAGGCCGCTTCCAGATTGGTGATTTCGAGAACTGCCCCGGTCATTGGGTAACCTCCTGATGGCCCAGGTAAGCCTCGGCAACCAGCGAATTTTCCTGAATTTCACGGGGTGTGCCTTCAGCGAGGACGGACCCGTTATTGACCGCCAGTACCCGGTCAGACACCTGGCTCACCAGGCGCATGTCATGCTCGATCATGACCACGGTTATGCCTAGGGAAGCGCTGATTTATTCCCCTCACGTTGCAAGTTCAGTAAAATGGTAGCTCATCCGCAGGATTAGCCAGAGACTGTCATGAAGCAAACAAGTTTCGCCCAGGCAGAATTTGCTGCCAAGAAAAAGACAACCCGCCGTGAGCGGTTTTTGGCAGAAATGGAGCAGACCGTGCCTTGGTCGAGGCTGCTGAAAGCTCTTTCACCATACTACTATCCTGATTCGCGCGGTAAACGGGGCCGCCCCCCAATACCTTTCAAGCGCATGCTGCGGATGTACTTTGTGCAACAGTGGT
>Ga0307486_1000129_pt1 | contig 85004 bp, 65 predicted proteins | sample CBIW02metaG_FD_203663 | JGI IMG/M metagenome (GOLD analysis project Ga0307486, IMG submission 203663) | Sea-ice brine microbial communities from Beaufort Sea near Barrow, Alaska, United States - CBIW 0.2 | ecosystem: Environmental > Aquatic > Marine > Coastal | place: USA: Alaska | collected... | reverse complement strand
GCCAGCTTCCTTCAGATTCGCAGTCGCCCACGACACCCTTGCTATTGGCTAACGATAAGTACTGCAACTCTCGTTTGGGACTTTCACCCTAGAGCGTTATGATCATGCCTGACACACCAAAAAAGACCCACAAGGGGTCTTGTAATGAAAGGCTAATAATACTGTTAATTTAAATTAATTGGAGATTTATCGAAATCTATTCTATTTAACTTGATCTTACTTTTTTGCGAGCTATTTAATCTTCTACTTTCCAACACTTTAGGTTGCTTGGCTACTTTACGCTTCACATACTTAACTGTGACTTGATCCAACCAGTATCCAAGAGCAATCGCTAACAAACTTACAAGAGGAAGAACTAAGTAGTCTGAAAAATCTTTTAATACGAACACCAGAACAATAAAGGTGAACTGCAATCCAGCCAAGATCATGGTAACTTCATTGTGTTTCAATCCCATTCTCATCATGAAGTGATGGACGTGAGATTTATCTGGTGTCATAGGTCCTTTTCCCTGAGAAATACGTCTCAGAAACACCCTAGCCATGTCGTAAAGTGGGAACATCATCAAGGCGATACCGGTAGAGATTCCAGGTTGAAACTTCATAAAGGCACCATCAGGAAGACTGCCATTTCTGTTCATAAATGCAATGATTAATGCTCCCATAGTAAACCCAAGGGTGAGTGAACCTGTGTCACCCATAAAAATCTTCGCAGGATGCCAATTGAATAACAAGAATGCCAAAATAGCACCTAAAAACGAAAAGCTTAACACGGCATAACTGTCAAGTCCCTGTACGATAAACCAAGAGCCAAGGCAAGCAAAAACGATACAAGCCATAGTTCCGGCAAGTCCGTCTAAACCATCTATTAGGTTAAAGGCATTGGTAAGTGCTAATAAAGTAAATGCGCTGAACGCGTAACTGAAATAAATATTAAGCTCGCCAATTGTCAGGAAACCGTGAAGATCTACAATTCGTATGTCAGCCACTACCACTACTAATATGACCGCAACGAGTTGGCCCAGAAGCTTATGAGTAGCTTTAAGTTCGACCATATCATCACGCAAACCAACGAAAAACATTAATGAGATCGCTCCCAGAAGATATCTAATCTCAGGAATCGGAAATTGCCATCCCCAAATTGCCAACGCGACACCTGCTGAGACGATAAAGCTGATGCCACCCATGGAAGGAACAAACGAAGTATGGATCTTTCGACCTCCAGGTTCATCTCCAATTCTCATTTTTTTTAGAAAACGTATCAACATCGGTGTTATTAAAAATCCCACCGAAAACGCAGTAATTGCTGCTAGAATAAAAAACATATAGTAGTTGGTATAACTTAGGTTCGTGATGCAAATTTAGCAAAAAAGAATACAATTCGCTTGCCCAAAATAAATGGTAAGTTATTATGTTGAACAAAAAAGAAATTAATATTATTAAGTTTATTCACGTAAACACTGTTATTGTGCACAAACTGCAAAAAAAACTATATTAAGACTTGAAATATATTTTAACCATGTTAAATATTATTTAAAAAATAAATTAAAAATACTTTAATCGGTAATACCTGAATGTGGAATAATTAATCAGATTGGAGATAAACGGGGAAATGGTAGTGCTCTGTGAACTTTCAGAAAGGTTGAGACCTAAAAAATCATTGGACAGTAGGCTTAAGATTAACATGTCCGTAAAAAATACAGTATTATGTAGCACGCTAATTGTCAACGATTAAAAGTTTAAGAAGTGAGCTTTAGGAAGTTTCGGTCGGCAGGCTTGACACGGAAAAAGAAACTAAAGTAATCGTTTAGATTAAAAAAGTTGACTGTTAAAAACAGTTAAATGCGCCATTTCACTGAAAGATGTTCGTCTTCGGATGCAATCGTCAAAGAATTATTAATTTTGTTATTATCCGAAATTATGCCAGTGGCCGTGATTTCTTTGATTAACTAGCCCAAAGATAAATGTCTGGTGACCGAAGTATTCGCTTTTTCTAACGTCACTCTCTGAGTTAACATTTAATAGGCTCAACTTTTGACACTATTCAAAGTTAACTACTGTCTCCACCAATGATATACATAAGTTTTTTCCACTTCCAAATAACCCAAGGATTGATAAAATTTGCATGCTGAAATATTATTTTCCTGGGTGGGCACTACAATATATTTTATTCCCAGCTCCACAGCTTTCTGTTCTACCGCTCGCATCAGCTTTTTACCTATTCCTTTTCCTCTACCATGTTGCTCTACGGCAATTAAGCCAATGTTCAAGTATTCACCGCTTATGGTGAAAGTAATCATTCCAGATTGGTCTTCTGTAACTAAAAGAGACCTGGTGGTTAGTGCTTTGCTGATCCAGATTTTATAAAGTGATTTGAATTCTTCACCACTTAGTCTAGGGTCTGTTTTGAATCTGGAATATTCACCACTTTGAAAAGCAAGTTGGAGAAGGTTATCCGTCAACAATCCGCTATAGATTTGTATACCTGCATCATTAAATGCGTCGCTAACATCCTTTTTGAAGGTGATCTTCTTATCGACTTCTATGATGTTTTTACTCTCAAACTCTATTGGTTGATCGGAAAAAAGATATACCAACTGAAAATTTTCTGCCTGCTTCAAAAAATGTAGTTCATCGAAATTATTTTCTACTATCACCTTTGCCACAGGATAGCCGAATAGGTTAGAATCAAATGTGAGGGCTTGGAGAATGATATGGTGAAAGGTTTAGGGTTAAAGGTTAATTGTTAAGGGTTAAGTCACAGAAATGCTCAGAGGAAAAAGAGAGATTCACGGAGAAGGTTGAATCGATATTGGACCTTGCACTTAGCACTCTTAATGAGACCGCCGAATTAGGTTGAAGATTTATAGGTTGTGGCAAAAATTAGGTTTTGGCTTAACTATTAGCAATTTTAACTTTTAACAAATCTAACGCCAACACGCTGTGCATCTCGTAGTCATCTCGGCGGAACTCTGTGAACTAGGTGTCTCCCACTCTTTTTTCTACAATATATATAGAGCGTTTTTTTACACCTTCAAAGGTTTTACAGACGTAAAATCCAATCATTCCGATGATAACCAATAAAAACCCAGTTGCATCTAGAGAGAAATAATCAAACTTGCATACCCGGCAACTATAATATGTCCTGTAAGGTATTTATAAAAGGGGAAAAGTACAAAAAGAAAACCCGTGAAAACCACTAAAAACCCGAGCTTTACGGTGAGACGTATCGGTTTGTCGCTGTAAGCGAGCATGATGTATAAGGTAAAATAAAATAGGTGCTTGAAATTGTAGTTGCTCTCCCCTTCTTCCCCCTCGGCGTGAATCACATCTAGGGATGTTTGACGGAAACCCACCCACCTAACCATAGTGGGGAAATACCGAATGTTTTTACGCATCGCCACGATCTCTCGAATCACTTTTTGATTGTATATACCAAAATTAGCTATGCTCTCATCCTGTTTGAAACCTGTAAGAAAGGCTAAGGTGCAATAAAATATCTTGGAGGAAAGTCGTTCGAAAAATCCATCCTGTCTATTGGATCTTCGCGCCAGTAATACATCAAACCCTTCCTGAGCTTTGAGAAGCAAATTCGGAATCTCCTCTGGTCTATTCTGTAAATCAAAGTCTATCACCACGATCCAATCCCCATCTGCACCATCCAATCCGGCTGTGATGGCATAATGCTGACCAAATTTCGGGAAAGTTTGATTCCTTTAATTTCTGGGCAAAATTGAGCCAATCTCTCTATCTCCAACCAACACTTGTCTGGACTAAAATCATCCACCAGAATAAGGTCATCCTTAGCACTCAATTCGGAAGTGGTGGATAGAATTCGATTGACCAGCTCTTCCAATATATTTTCTGCTCGATAGACTGAAGATACGACGGTAATTTTCAAAATTTTGGTAGGATATTTTTTTAATCTTCCCTTAGCAATCAACATAATATCTGAGTTAACTTCCATAAACTAATATTCCCTGAATGTTTCCATGATCAATTTCCAGAATTGTCACGTTCACTTTTCGATTGATTTTTTCATAAGTCTTATCGACAATAAAAGCGAGATAAACCCGATCTAAGTTTTTTCCAATCAAGGTCATACTGATGGTACCGGAGTCTATTCCCATTGCATAATCTCCGGTAATAATTGCTTTCTCAACGTTTCCCATGCGAAGGACGATTTTCTCCATGAGCTCATCCAAACCTAGAAATTTGCTCACCATTCCACTGATCTCGCTAAAGAAAGGATGCGTTTGATTGGCACGATACAGTTTGGTTTTCCCCTTCTCTTCAGACACGAGCAAACCCGCTTCGGTTAGGCGGTTGAGTTCCACCCTCACTGAGTTGGTAAATTCATCAAACTCCTTGGCAAGAGCACGTAAGTATCCTGAGTTGGCATGCGAAAAGAACTTCAGCAGAAGTTTGATGCGAGTTTTGGAAGTGACTAGAGAGTCGAGCACTGAAGAATTTAAAATGGGTTAATTTAAAATTTAAAATGACGTCGATGTCAGACTGAGCGAAGTCGAAGTCAAGAATGTAAAATTTAAACGAAAGGAATTTAAAGTTTAAAAGTCGAGTAGGTAACAGGAATTTCACCTCAAACCTCTCACAGCAACGTGCGTGATAGTCTCCCATCACACGGCGCTTCCGAAGTTAGGATTTCGTGATTTACCATTTCCAGGTGGCTGTAAAGTCCAATGCGCAAAAAGGTCAGGCTTGGTTTTATATACTGTTTCCAGCCATTATATTGCTTTTCGCTTTCCTATCCGCTTATTGGCCATTTTCTATTCAATCAACTTCCTGTTGAGCCAGAACCAGAGACCTGTTGTAGTCCATTTGTGGAACTTACAATAATAATTCATCCAGCCCCTGATCTTACTGTTGACCGCCTTTGACATTTCCTAAATGTTGCCCCTGAATTTTCTGATTGAAAATGTCCTGATCTTGTCCCTTACCGCAGTCTTGGCTGCTTTTCTCATACAACAGGTTGCAGTTAACAGTCTGATCCCGTGTTTTGTAGGACAATACCTAGGTTTAAACGTATAACTCAAGAAGTCGAAACTTCCTGCACGACCTGATTTTCCCCTGTTTTCGTTGTTCTTACAGTAAACGATCTTCGTCTTTTGCGCATTGATCTCCAATTTGCATTCACTTAGCCTGGTTGAGAGGCTCTTTTTAATGAACAATGCCTGCTTTTCGCTGATGCAGTGAACCACAATGTCGTCGGAATATCTTTCGAATTGGATATTCGGGTAGTGAATACCCATCCATTTGTCGAATGCGAAGTGCAGGAAAATAATCGCCAGCAATCCGCTGACAACTCCCCCTTGGGGTGTTCCCCCATTCCGCTTTTCCGTACTTCCATCCTGTTTCTTCACATCTGCTTTCAACCAGCGTTCGATATACATCAACACCCACTTCTCTTGGGTAGAGTACCTTACTGCTTTCAGCATCAATTCATGATCGATGCTGTCGAAGAAGGATTTTATATCGATGTCAATTACCCAACCTTTACTTCCGCACCTGTTCATCGCAGTCTGGATTGCCATGTGGGCATTTTTCCGCGGACGGTAACCCTAACTATCTTGATGAAAGGTATGGTCTACTTTTGGTTCTAAATAGAGGTCTTGACCACTTGTTGACATACACGGTCTGAGATGGTAAGAATACCTAATTTCCTAGTTCCTCCTGATTTCTTGGGTATTCCCACTTCCCTTACGGGTTGAGCAAAGTAACTCCCTGAACTCATTCTGTTCCAACCCACTATAAGCAATATCAAAGCCCCTATTAATTCCTGCTAGCACTAGCAAGAGCTTTAATATGGTAGAACCTAAAAGGAATTTATTCATCTGTCAAATAAATCAATGTCATCTTTTGCAAAAATTAAAAATAGGAAAATTAAGCTTAGGGGATCTAAAAGGTTTGAGCCTGCTGACATTGACTTCACTTCTAAATGCCGCTTCAACAAAAAAAAAGGATACCAGTATCTTTTATTCCTCATCCATCCAATTTTCCTAGCAATCTTTCCCTACATCCACTTTCTCATTCCTGTAATGAAATCAATATTTAGTTATTTAGTATCCGGACTGGTGAAGAATACTATGAGTATATGAAATGTTGCCAGTAGCCCTATTTGCATTGCTTTGACAAACGGAAACCTTACTTCGGTAAGCTCAGCATAAATGACGGATGACCGAAGGAGCGTAATTTCTTGAGTTTACCTAATTCTATGATTCTGTTGCCTTTTTACTGTCAGAAAAGCGGATATATATTAAGAAGAATATCTTCAAAATAGAAATAAGTTAAGCGCGTATTGAAATAGTTATAAATTGTGGAAAACTTACACCTCCTAAAACAAAAAAATACCCTGTACAGGGTATTTCAATTTAGACAGCGGTTGCATACCTTTATTCAAGGGTGATTAAGCAATTTTTCTAACGTTATTTTTTTCTAACAAATTAAAGGGATTCTTTAAGCTACTTTTTTAGTCCCTTTTACATTTCAGTGGCAAGACTTTAAAAGTAAGATTCTAGAAGCAAGACGTTAGAACCAAGATTTAAGACTCCAGCACGCCGTCGAGTTCAACTACACAACTGTACTTAAAAGTATAATGCCAAAATCACCCGCCCCCTTACGAATAGCTTTAGTTCCAAATCTGGAACTTGTACTGAAGGGGGAGTTGCCATCTACTAGCTTCTTGATAATTGCTACTGGTTTCTTGCTACTTAATACCTAGTACTCTCCAATCAATAAAACCTCACTTCACAGTTCGGATTAGATTCTTTAAATCGATCAATTGTGCGACTATTCAATCTTGTATTAAAGCAGGAAAGCATTTTCAAATTTGGAAGTCCCTCAATAGGTCTCAACGAACGAAGGTTCGTACTTGCTACATCCAACTCCTCCAGAGAGTTCAATCCTTCCAGCCCTTTCAACGCTCTCAAATTTGTACCTGATATATTCAGTGTTTTTAGGTCATAAAGCTTTGACAATGGGGTAAGATCTTCAGTACCTGTATTACTAATATCCAATTTTGTAAGATGTTTGAGTTCTCCTACTGGGCAGAAATCAGTGACAGGAACCTGAGAAATTTTTAGACTTTCGAGTAAACTCAATTCATGAATTGGAGTGATATCTACCAAAGGCGCATCAAAGATTACCAAAGATCGAAGATTCACAAAAGCAGTTAACGGCTGCACATCACCGATAGAAAGCCTTTCAAAGCTAAGACTTGGCTGCTCGGTCATCTTGTGCAATTCTACAGTACTTGGATCTGCTGAGAGGCTATTTTGAGTTACAAAGATATCTTTCCAAGCAGGATCCAGCGATGTCCACCAAGCGTTAAGCTCTTCAGTACGATAAACAATGACTAGGTCCGGCTTTTGAATAAGCAATTCTGGAACTTCACTTTCTACTATCTGGGAACTATTTACATTGAGGTAAGTCAACTTACCCAGATTGGCTACACTCAAAATATCTTCTATGGGAGAACCATCTAAATCAATGTGAGTGAGCTCCTCATTGGATTTCAAGGGTGAGAGATCTGTAACTTGAGTGTTGTGACCCACTATTCTATGTAGCGTTTTCACCTCACTCAATGAGATCAAGTCAGTAACAGGATTATTAGAGAAATTGATAGTTTTAAGTTTAACGAATCTAGTCACTGGGTTTAAACTCTCCACTCCTGCCTCACTCAGATCCAAGTCTTCCGCTCCAATGGTTTGAGTGAGGATTTCTACCGATGGAATATCGGAAGTAATTCCAGGATTCATTTGTTTCATCCTCGTCTTCCAAGGCTCAGATAGTCCGGCCCACCAGCTTTCCAAATCCTTCACATGATGAATTAACAAAACTTTTGGATTTTGTCTTATAAAATTATCAGCTGAAATGACTGAAAGTTTGGATTGATCAGCAAGTACTTTGGTTAAAGTTTCCTTGCCCTGTAGGGCTGCTAAATCAGATACTTGGGTATTGGTGAGATTGACCACCTCCAGATGCTGCAAAGAATCCAGTGGGGACAAGTCTTGAATATTTGTATTGGTAAGATCCAAATTCTTAAGTGACGCTAGGGATGAAAGTGAACCAAAATTGATCAGATAATTATTACTGATATCTAGATTTTCTAACTTCTTGAGCTTCTTAATATTTTCAGTATTATTGAAACCGCTCTCAGAGATGTACAGGCTTTTAAGACTGTCGAACTCATTCAGAGTAGCAAAGCTTACTATCGGAGTTTTCTCTGCTTTCACTGATCGCAACCCTTTTAGATTAACCAACTCATCAATATTGGTAATCTTGGTCTCTGAAATATCAAGATATTTCAATCGATCAGAATACTTGATAAACTGAATATCCGAGGTTGGTGTGTTTGACACGTCTAGGTATTCCAAAAAGGTTACGTTTGAGATTGGTCCCAACTCGGTAATTTGTGTGTTGCTCAAATTCACATATTTGAGGTCTCTCATTGCTTCCATGGCACTAAGATCCAATAAGGAATCAGTACCTGAGATATCCAATGAATCTACTGACACGAATTTATAGAGTTGATCCACATTAATTGAATCGTACGCGCTTAATGAGAATCTCTTTCTAAAATAATCTTGCCAGTGAGGATTTAACACCCCCCACCATTCGGTGAGTTCTTCGTCCCTACTGACTTTGGTGGTGTATATACTTGCGATTTTTAGCTCCTGAGTTTTGGGGTTCAAATTTACCTCTACAAATCGAGGCTTAGTATTCGTGATTTTCTCCCCGTTTATCCCAACAGCCGTGATGGTCCTATCCAAAGAAGCGACAAAATATACATCGCCATCATCCTTTTGCTTAGGCTTAATCTCTCTTATTTTAAAGTTGAAGTTGACATCCTGATAGAAAAACTCGATGTCCTTCATGTAGGCAGTCACATCTTTGTTGGTGACAACTTTTCGATCAAGCAGCAAATCATCTTCCACCTGAACTTGAGCGTCACGAAATATCTTTAAATAGCTTTCACGGATGACTACATCTTTGTCTCTAGCTTGGGTCTTTGAAGAACCAACAGTATTTAGAAGATATTCTAAAAATCTTACCTGATCTTCCACTTTGGTGGAATAGTCTTCGATTTCAGCTTTGGTGTAGCCTTTGATGGTTTGTGCATATCCTTTGATACTGAGCAAAACCAAAATAAAACCTAGGTATATTTTTTTATTCCTGATCATAAATGTATTTCTGAATAGTTTTTTTATCACCTGGCCCTAGCCTTACCAGATTGGCAATCAACCAACCTGTATTAAAACCTGGTCTATTAAATTGATTGACTTCAAAATACCAGCCATCAATTTGGAAAAAGTGAAATTTCACATCCGAAACTGTTTCAAAACGAATGTTTTTAAGTTTCATTTCGTACAGAAATAGCGTAAGATAATCAGGCTCAAAGCTAGATTGCGTAAATGATTCGGGAGTTTTGGAGTCCTGAAAAGCCCTGCGCAGGTTCATAAAGCCCAGCTCATGACTTAAAGGATGAAGAAACTCTTTATCATCTCCTTCCGGTTTATTGAAAATGCTTTTGAAAGGGGGGAATGAAACTTTATCAATCACCCATTCAAATCCCAATCCCTCTGGCTGAAGTTTTAGAAATATAGTAGCGGTCTCTCTTTTGCCTTTGTAGGTAAATTCTGCTTTTACTTCCGAAAACCATCCTTCTCTGTGGAAATTCAGGTATTGGGGATATACTGGTGAAAGTACGGTTTTTGTAAATTCTGCTCTGAGTGCAGGATCAACTGAAGAGGTTTGGTTGTCGAAAATAATTTTAAGAAATCCGTCTCTAAGTTTTTGGTTGTGGTAGTTTTCGTTTTCAGGATAATAGCGGGTGTTGCCATCCGGAGACTCTTCTCCGTTAAATCGCCTGAAGAATTGGTTTAGTTGTTTGGTAGAGGCAGAGAGTCTGCCGTCATCCTTAACTGTCCCGGAGCTGCTGATGCTCTGCCCCGAGACAATTGAGATGCTTGCAATACAAATTGCAAAAGTTAAGAGTATTATTCTCATGCGGAAGTTTCAGTCACTCTCACGTCACCTAGCATGACGTCCCAAAATTCGATAGTTCTACCGGCAATTTGAGTTTGTTTTTTCTCCACGTAAATGGTAATATCCTTCTTAGTAGTGTCTTTGTAGTTCATACCAGTTTCTATGGAAGTACCTTCGAAGCGTTGGAATACGGTGATCACACCTACATATCTACCATCAGGCTGTCTCTCTAGATCTGAGATATATTGAATATCGTACCACGTAATATTTACACGATCATAGTTCAAAGCCATCAAGCGCTCAAAATATCGTCTTACTTTGTAGTAGGCGATCTCATTCGAGTTAATACTTGATACTCCCATTTCAGCTCCTGGGGAGAAAAGCTCTTCAGCTCTATCCATTACCCTATTAGCTTCTGAAAACTGAGTTTCCTTGCTGCCGATGATGCTGATGTATTTACTTAGATCTTTTACTTTTTCCAGTGCCAAAGAGTCAATTGCCTGCTTTCTAGCTGGGCTGATAGTTTCTGATTGAGCAAGTGCCGCTACGGATGTAGCAAGGAATAAGCCCAAGAAAAGGATCATTTTATTTTTCATAATTCTGTTTTTTTCGAGTGGGCGATTATTTTCTTCTAAGTTCCAGTTCAGAAACCTTACCATTTGCATCCATACGGATATCGCTGATATAATTCAAGTTCTTCTTGGTATCCTTCAAATACTCTAAGTATTTCTTGATTGAGGTAGGCTCGTCGTAATCCTTGATGCCATTTTCTTCATGAATTACAATCAAAACTGGAGTTTCTTGATTAGAAAACATTGCCATAGCTTCCTGAATGGTCTGATTTGCCATCGAAGCATTTCCTGCACCGGCTACGCTATTAAAATAATTTTCAAGTTTCTCTGCTGCCAATTCTTCTGCAGAAGATTCAACTGGAGCTGGTGGAGGTGTTGGTGCTGGTTGTTCGACAGGTGCTGGAGTTGGTTGTTGAACCACCTTCTTTTTGCTCTTACAAGCTCCCATTGCCAACATGGCAACCAAAGCGATCATGAGTGACCGGTTTACTGAAAAGGTGAATAATTTTTGCTTCATGTTTAATAATTTATTTTTGATTGATTCGGATGATTTTAAATTTACGACTTATAAAATGAGGTTAAATTTAACTGCAAAGTAAATAAAAAACCTTTACTTCCTCTGCAAATGGTAAGCCAAATCAATTGGGCAATTTGATAATAACCACATTTCTCTTTTAATTGTTAAAAGAGCTTGTTAAATGATTGAACTACTTTTTTAAATATAAGTTTTTCCGATTTTTAAAGGAATATTAGGTATTAACTCATCGAAACTGGGTCTTACTGGAAAAAAGACCTTTTACAGGGTATTTTTTATGTTAATCATTCCTTTAACCTTTGAAAAAGAGTAAGTTTTAACCCAACCTTCATGTAAAATAAAAGACCAAAAGGATCTCCTGGTCTTTTGTTTGATCACTTTTCTATTAACCCAACCCTTCCAATGATGGACGATTAGGTTAGAATATTCCTCAGGCTTTTTTACCACATACATTGCTTGGGCTTAAGGCGTGCAATAGGTGTCAAAATAGGCTTTGCCTCCTTTAGCGACCTTTCTATGATACTCAGGAGTAGTAATTATTTTATCCAAAAGCTCTTTGAACTGCCCAGCCTCTTCCACCTAGCAGATGTCAACATTTGAAGTCAGTGGAATTGGTAGAGCTATTGCAAAAGGGAATGATCGCACAAAAGAAGCGTCTGATATTCATAAACCCTGACTATTCCTCCTGTCAGACTATGATTTGGACACCAGGTCTAGAGAATATTCTTGACTGAACTCATAACGGTAAAAGAAAGACTGAGAAAGAAAGATACTCAATAGCTGAACTTTGCTCATTTTTCTATGGCGTATTTTTTCATCACCAAATATTTAATCGCTACGTAGATCACTCCTACTCCACCTAACACGGCCAGTCCCATAGCGGTAGAAGGGATACTTTGGGGGAAAATGAAAAAAATAAAGTTCATAGCCAATTGAAGTAAAGCATAGATTAAGGCAACATTCACGTGATACATTGTACCTTGATTAACGAATAACTGATACAGATGTGAACGATGCGGCTTCAGGACATTCTCTTTGTTTTTAATCCGTTGAGCCATCGTCAGAAATGCATCTACCCCATAAATCACCAAAAGCAACACAATGGTCCAATTTCCTGAAACCAAATACCACTGAACCAAAAAGTAGATCATCAAATAGGCCAGTGAAATACTACCTATATCTCCAGCGAACATCAATGCTTTTCTGCGAAGATTAAAAATCAGGAAAACGCAAATAGCAAGAATCTCATATCGAATCAGATGTTCATCAAATATTGGCGTATAGGCATTAACTGCTAGGATACTCCCAAGAAATACCAATCCATACAATCCGGTGATCCCGTTGATTCCATCCATAAAATTGATGGCATTGATGATTCCCAGAGCTATAAAGTAAAGTAAGGGCAAACCTATCCAGTGGATCTGTCCGAATACACCCAAATCATAAAATGCCATGGAAAGGGCTATAAACTGAATTCCAAATCTAACTTTGCTTGAAAGTGTATAAATATCATCCAACAGTGAAATTGCTGAAATCCAAACAATTCCTAAGACCATCCAAGTATGATCAAAATCGTATACCATCCACCAAAATACTACTGCTATAGGAAAGAGAATTCCTCCTCCCCTTACCGTAGAATGGATATGTGAACTCCGAAGATTGGGCTTATCAATAATATTAAATTTTAATGCAAGCCTGTGGTAAATCAATGCTAAAAGCAGCAACGATAAAAAAACAATAAAATAATTAAGAAGCATAATTCAAACTTGATGGTATAAGCATTGGATCACCTAATAAGAACAAAAGTACCCGCTTTTTGAACTTCCTCACCTGATTTAGTTTTAAATATCCCTTTATAGACGTAGTTACCGTTTGTTGCTTCCTTACCATTGACAGTACCATCCCAACCTAAACCATCCAGCTGGGTAGATTGATAGATAAGTTCTCCCCAAGTACTAAAAATATAGAACTCCATACTTGTTATACCCCTGTACATAGGCTTGAAATTTTGATTTTTTGCTCCTGTGGGTGTAAAGGCATTGGGAATCATGATTAAATAGTCATCCAACACCTGTACTACTATCTGATAAACAGATACACAACCGATGGTATCAGTCGCTGTCAAAGTAACCGTATAGGTTCCTTTATTTTGATACTGGTGGGTAGGGTTCTGCTCGGGGCTGAAAGAACCATCCCCAAAATCCCAGTCCCAGATCAATACATCACCCAGAGACAAATCTTCAAAATTCACATTTTCCTGAATTTGAATCTCAGCATTGGGAACTATAATACCACCTCCTAAATCCGCAACATATTGAAAATCAGCGACTAACTGAGTTACAGAGATTCGCACCTGCATTTTCTCGGGCTTGCTAAAGCAACCTGTACCTTTCCTTGAACTACTTATCTGATATGTCCCATTGTTAGACACAGCATTCAATTCACTAAGCCGCAGTGCACTTCCTGATGGACTAACAACGCTGTAATCATATACCGTAGGATTGAATCCTTCTATCCACTGTGTCAAATCTACCTTACCGGTAGGATCACATACGATAGCAGGGTTTGAGACCCTAAGCTCAGGAATTGAGTTGACTGTGACAGTCACTGGCTTAGGGGAAAGTCCGCATATGCCAGGACCTGAAGCCATCAGATAATAGGTGTAGGAAGACCCACTTGCCAGCAGTCCATCGACACTCATTGCACCGCCAGAATTTAGGGTGTAAGTAACGCCATTTGCAGTACTTGAACTGATCACATTATTTCCCGCTGCATCAAATGACCAAACATAAGTAGGGTTAAAAATATTCTGAGGCAAAGATGCGGTCAGATTGGCAATATCACCTTCACAAATCGCCTGATTAGGAGCGGTAATTACAGTAGGAACTTCCACCAAAGTCAACGCATTAGGAAGCCGAATCACACAACCGTTATCATCAGTCACTTGAAATAAATAGCTCCCTTCGCCTAGATTAGAAATCGTTGCTATTCCAGGTACTGTCAAGTTAATGGTTCCCGCAGCTACATTGTCTTTGGTATAGGAAATAGTGTAAGGTGGATAACCGCCAGCCACATTAAATCTAATTTCACCATTGTCCAAAGCACAGGATGGGCTATCCATTTGAATATCAGATACTCCCAAAGCAGCTGCCGGTCCCGCTACTACAATATTAGATTCTGTAATCCCACATCCCTGAGGGGTTTGGACTACGACTTCATAAGTTCCCCGAGGTACTTGAAAAACGTTGGAAGTGCCAAAAGCTCCGCCATCTAGACTATAGGTATATGCGCCCGATCCGCCTGTAGCATTTACCGTGATAGTTCCGCCGTTGTCGTAACAAATTTCATTAGTTGGCACTGCGATAGCCGTTGGCTTATCAAAAACCCTGACTTTACCGGTGCCAATAAAACCGGGACAAACTCCTGTACCCGATGCGGTAACATAGTAAATGTAATCTGTCGCTGAAGCTGGAAGATTTTCAATAGTTAATTCACCCGTAGTCGAATTGATTATATAGATTATACCATCCGCTGCTGGACTTGGACTGCTGGTAATCTGTTGACTTGATGCGTCGGCATCGAAAAACCAGTCAAAAGTAGCTCCCGCAGCAACCGGATCCAGTATTGGAACTAAGGTGGCTATCGAGCCCACACAAATATCTTCCCTACCGGCGAGCACTTGAGTTGGTCCATCTACTAATGTCACCAGATTTGTAGTTACCGAACAACCTTCTTTATCTGTGATGATGATCTGATAGTCTCCAGGTCTATAGCCATCCAATAAAATGTTCGAAACATTGAGCTCTTGGGTACCCTGACTAACTCCATCTTTGATGACATCCAGTGTATAGGGCAGCCAGCCACCCGTGACAACAAGCTCAAGCTTCCCATTGGGAGAACCACAACCCGGATTAATTTTAGTCAGTGTCGAACTTTCCAATTCTGCGGAAGGTCCAGCAATAGTAAAGGAAGTCGTTTGAGCACATCCAGCTGGAGTAGCTACGACCAAGGGATAGGTTCCGGCACCTAAATTTAGCGATTCGAAAGCCAACTGGTTGATCCAAGCAGCACCATTCAAACTATAGGTGTACTCAGGCAATGCGCCACTTAGAATACTGACTTTCCCGTTGGTATTGCCAAAGCAGGTAATCGGCGTAGGGTCCAACACCACAGCAGGCGTGTCGAAAATAGTGATGCTCACCGGGATTTCCTGCCCCGTACAGACCACATAAAAGTAGAAATCATAGGTGCCTGCAGTTAAGCCTTCCACCACCAACTCAGGATTGAGCCAATCGGTATCATCAATCATATAAGTAACGCCTGGCAGCACCGGATCAGCTCCGTCTTGGATCAGACCAGTCTGTCCGGGATCTGTGTACCACCTTACTTCGGTGGCCGCGGCAGGTGGTAAGGAAGGGTTAGGAGCAAGATGAACAGGCCTGATAGCTACAGCAGCGCCCGTACATGAATTGATGGGAGGAACTATGGCATAAACGGGATCTGATGATTCCTCCACAGTAAAATTAAATATTGCCGGACAACCGTTTAGATCAGTGACCAACAGAAAATAATCATCTGGTAATAAGTTACCTGCGCCATTTTCATCTCCAGGAACTATAGGGCCAGTTGCAGATCCCTTTCTCCACTCCACCCTATAAGATCCCCAACCTCCGGAGATAGACAGATCTTTAATGATTCCATTGTTTAGCTCACAAGAAGCGCGTTCTATGGTAGGAGTATTTATGGATAGTGGAGCAGTTGGAGACTCTACTACTACTGTCTGAGTAAAAGTACAGCCAATGTCATTTCTAAGGTCAATTTTATATGGACCCGGAGCCAGATTATTATAGGTTAAGTTGGAAGTGAAGGGTGAGTTGTTCAGACTAATTTCGAAGATCCCATTCCCTCCAGAGGGTACAATTGTAATTGCTCCATCGGTGTCATCGAAACAGGTAATATTGTCAGGTGTGATGAGAGCGGTTAGCTCAGGAAATACTTCAGCGTCTGCGATTTCTACCACAGTACAGATTCCGGCACCTGAGATCTCCAAATAATAATTGGTGCTGCCAGTACTTTTACCCCCTATTGTTAAAGTCCCATTAGTAGAATTAATCTGATAAGTAATTCCTTCGGAATCAGGTGTCGCGCTAGATGAAATAGGCTGATTTAAAGCCGCATCTTTATACCATTTAAGAACGGGAGTTACAGGAACCGGCGAAGTGAACACCGGTGAAAGAACTAGCTCTTGACCCAAACAGACCTCATCTTGCATTGGATTAAGAACTACGTTAAGCCCAGTATTATTTGTTAAGGTAAATGCGTTTGGAAGGTTCAGTGGACATCCATTGGCGTCTAAGATCTCGAAGGAATAAGTTCCTGGTGCCAAATTCTTAACTTCATATATGCCTGAAGTAAGACTATTTGAATAATCAGAGATGGGAAGATTGTTTAAAATCACTGAATAATCCTTTGTCCCTCCAGTTATTTCAAATTTCACAGAACCATTAGAGGCCCCACAGGTGGGGTCAACCGGGAGCAAGTTTTGAACGGCAAGCTGGTCAGGTTGAGTGATCGGTACATTATCCCGAATCGTGATGCAAGACGTAATTTTATTGGTCACTCTTATTTGGTAGGTACCTGCAGGTAAGCCAGTAAATATAGGACTATCCTGAATTGGTCTAACCCCAACTATTTCATAAGAAAAAGTAGTTGGGTCAACGCCAGTAGCCATTACCACTTCTAATACACCTGAATTATCTTCAAAGCAATCCAAGTTTGTGAGTACCACGTCCGCAACAGGTGGATCTTCAGAAACTGTTACTGTTGCTAATAAATCAGGGAAACTACAGGTATTGGTTCCGGAAATCGACAATACATAAGGAAAAGTCCCCGCAGACAAACCTGAAACGATTAACCGATCGGGTGTACTTTCATTCGAATCGTGATCTGAAATAGTATAGGTAACTCCTAAAATGGTAGCGCCATTAGCAATCACATCACCCTGAGGTGTCTTCCAGGTAAATATGGGAACCGAATTACTAATATCAAGTATGGTAGGTTGCAAAATCGCAACATCTCCCTCGCACGCAAGGGCATCGGAAACTTCGAAGTCAGGTGGCGGAATGTCATTCAATGTAAGAGACGGAGAAGAGATTTCACAGCCATTCGCATCCTTAACAGTTAAGACATACTCTCCAACAGTCAAGTTAGTGAACCCAAATATTCCAGCAGGGGTCTGATTTAAGCTTGCGCTTGGAAAAGGATTACCATCTCTGGTCAAGCTCACAAACGTATATCTAGGAGTACCACCTAGTACTTCCCAAGTAGCGAAAGCACTAGTCGCTACGCTACAGGAAGTACCTTCATAATCTATTAGGCTGATTGTAATCGGTGCACTAGGGCCAGAAACAGTTGCCGGTATATTTACCTCACAAATTGGACGGCTGCCACTTTTCAGTCCAATCGTATACTTCCCTTTAGGCAAACCGGTAAAGACCGCCTGAGCAGTCCCTGAACCTGATGCGGGATAACTAATAGAAGTATTATTGTTTGTTGCAGTGAAAACGTAGGTAGACGGACCATCCCCGCCTGCACCATTGACCGCGATTGTTCCACCTTCCCCAAAGCACAGTTCTGCTGTTGCAGTTACTGATGAAATCTTTAAAGAATTTTCAATTCCTTCGATAGTAAATTCTTTTTGATATCTGTAAAGTGGTTGTGAATCACTCCCTCTAAATTCGTCTCCAATTTGAAATACATATTTACCAGCTGGAAGGCCTGCTATATCGCTAGGTCCAGGATACGCAATGCTAGCTTGATTGGGTAACAAAAATCTCCAATTTACCACCTCAATTCCCAATAAATCAACTATTCTCCACTTTTCATTTTCAGGAGTGCCATCAGACTTCACTCCCGATACTGCGGCTCCATCAATTGTAACTGCTATCTTACCTAGTTGAACACAATTCTCGCGTGTTTTAGTTAATGCAGGATTCAAATCAGCAACAATACGAATTGTAACTGCGCTTGCAGAGATACCTATACAACCATTTTCTGTAGTCACTGTGACCTTATAATCACCGCGCTGAGTAGCTAAATAGATAGGTTGTTGGGCTATATTTCCAGGTATATCTTCATTGTCTCTGGACCATTGATATTTAAAACTAGGATCAGAAATGCCAGAATTCAGCGAAACAGAGATTTCGTTATTTACCTCTTCTTGCCTTTCCCAGACCAATGGATCTAGCGTAGTGATAACAGGTTTAGGCATTGGATCGATGGTAATCTTGATAGGCATAGGAGCGGATACCTGTCCAAAGTTGTCGGTAGCAGTATACCATACCGTGGTTTCACCTGAGTACCCAGGTTTAGGAGTAAACCTCACTTTTGGGACTTCAATTCCTGCTGAATCTATCAAAAACACTTCAAAATGACCAGCTGGTAAATCAGTTACATCATCGAAAGCTTCTTTTGAGGTTCTTGATAGAACACAAAGTAAATCAACGCAATTTATTTTAAGGCAATAGGTGGATGCTGGGGATGGAGGAAGAGATGGAAATGGGATATTAATCCCATTTGCAGCAACCACGTCATGTGCATCTTGAGGTTTGTCATAAAGCTGCAAACAACGAATAAAGGCATTGCCAACATCATTTTTAAGTTTAACATCTAAATCAAAAGTACTTACCGCTCCTTCGCAAATCTTTTTCGTAAAAAGTTTTACAATAGGTTTCTTTATATTTTGGGTGTTGGAAAACTGAACTGTTACATTTCTAATTTCATGAAAGTTTGTATTTGCACCAGTAGAAGCAGCAAACCCTACTTTTAATAATTCTGGAGCTTCAAAATTATAATTAATTGGCCCACTGAATACATTAATTAGATGCACTCCAAGCTCACGGTCGTTAACCAGCATTTGAACCTCAACAGTATAACCTTTTGATCGGTCATTTACATCAATAGGATTTAAGTCAATAAAAACCTTTCTAAAACCCTCATCTAGGCAAGATCCAGAAAAGGAATCTGTATCCAACTCAAAACGATCGGGATGCATGAAGCTAGGATAGGTAGTTTCTGCATAACCATTTGGATCAAATGATGGAGATGGATCAAAAATTCTCCCATCAATAAACTTGTAGGAGTCAAAACGCGGCGTAGTTATGGATGACGACGTGAAATCCTTAGAATTATTAACTCTGTCCCAATCTTTAAAGGGTGTAGAGGATGAAGCTAGATCTGGAGGAGGCCCATCAACTGGCCCTCTTACTATAACTGAATGAGAAAATGTGGGTCTATTCGGTTCATCGTTGAGATTAGTAGGGTTTTCTATTCCACCATTTTTTCCGAAAAAAGAATTGCCAAAATTGCCCAATTCATCAAAACCGATCCCCAAATATCCACCCCTAAGCCCAGGACTTATTAAAGTACTCTCATTATATCTATCTCGAACCGCAGTGTACCCCAATGCTCCCCCAGTACCTCCAATCTCAAAGTCACCTGCATTAATAGCACCATCAAACATAAAAAAACTAAAACCATCTCCACCTCTCAAACTACCTCCCCAACCAGAATACTCAAAAGAAACCTTTAATCCACGCGCTGAAGAAAATGGAATATCCACAAACATATAACCATTTTCATCTGTCCCGTTTGAAGTAAGCTGTAACGACCGATTTGTTAATAGCTTCACATTAGGATTAGGTATTGTCGTAACAGGTGGGCCGTAATCAGTTATAATGGAGCCATTAAAAACAATATTATCTCTTAAAGTTTCAGATGGCCCGAGAATAAATGTCTCACAGAAAGGAAAACCTTCCCTGATTCGAATTGTATCAGCAAAAACGAGCTGATTCTCAAATGTATTTGTTGGAATTAAAGGAACTTGGGATAATGCTTCCAGCCTTTCGGACAACTGATTTAGCCGATCATCTGTATTCTTAAATGGCGAGATAGCGAAAATTACCCCAAAGCTTGAGAGCATTAGCAGCGAAAAAATCAAAAATTTTGAGTAGGAATTTTTGCTCATCTATAATTCTCGGGGATTTTGATACCAAACTGAAGTGGGGTGACTGGTTGGATATTCTACAATTCTAATGAAAATCAAAAATAAGTCCATTTTAATTCCAATCATCTCTTTTTGTGGATTAATTGGTTTTGTTGAAAAGTGAACCTTTCTAAGAAAACTAGCCATACGCTACTAATTGAAACAATCGAAAGTAATATGATTAGTCGTAATTAGTTTAACAGCCTCATTTTATTTGAGTTGAAAGCAGATAGAATCCTGCGCGGCAGGTATGCCCTAAGAATCAAGTAGTTTTTTCGCTGTATTGGGACAAAAACGTTCTTAATCCTTCTTGAGAACAGGAATTCTGATATTCATTCAGGCCAAAAGAGGTATTCGATTTGGAAACCAACCCATTTACCATTCACTTATTTTCAAACGTTCTTCGCAGAATTGGTGTCCTCCAATAAAATCGATTGCAAGTAATGCATATTATATGTTTAAAAATTCCACTGATTAACTAGATTTGCGGTCGTAAATTCAATTTAATTCACAGAATGAAGACAATTTTAATTACCGGAGGCACCGGGTTTTTGGGAAGAAATCTAGCTTTAAAGCTTAAAAATGAATACCGAATTATTTTAACCGGTAGAAACAACAAACAAAATCTTTTTGCATCAAAGTACACTGGTTGTCAAGTAGCACCACTTGATATCAGCAACATAGAATCTGTTAGAGATGTATTTGTAGAATTCAAACCAGATGTGGTGATTCATGCTGCTGCTACTAAGTTTGTGGATTTGGCGGAGAAATACCCAATGGAGTGCGTAGATGTAAATATTCTAGGATCTCAAAACGTGGCTCGAGTTGCGGTGGAAAGAGAAACTCCTGTGGTAATTGGCATTTCCACTGATAAGGCTGCTCCTCCTGTGAGGAACATTTACGGTATGTCAAAAAGCGTGATGGAGCGAATTTTTTGCGCGATGGATGGAAAATCAAACACAAAATTCACTGCAGTACGATACGGAAATGTGGCCTGGTCTACAGGTTCTGTGTTGACTATTTGGAAGAAAATGTTGGAGGAAACAGGCATGATCGGAACTACAGGACCCGAAATGCGGAGGTTCTTCTTTTCAGTAGATGAAGCTGTGAACTTGGTCGTTACGGCTATGGACAACATTGATTTGGCGAGAGGAAAGGTTCTTTCCAGACATATGAAAGCTGCACAAATGCAGGATATCCTGCAAACTTGGATTGAGGAAAAAGGAGGAAAATGGGAGAAGATCGAAGGTAGACCAGGTGAAAGAGACGATGAGTTTCTGATTGGAGACTTAGAATTGCCTTATACCGAAGAATTTGAGTTTGATGGAATTAAGCATTACCTCATTTCTTTCAATGATAAGGTGGAAAAGCCTATTGCTTTTGGACTTTCATCAGCAAATACAGAAAAGTTGACACGGGAAGAGATCGTTTCTATCATTAACAATCCACCTATCGAAGAGCAATAAACCATGGATAAGATTAATCATGCATTAATCATGGCTGCGGGAAGGGGAACGCGAATGGCTCCTCTGACCAATATAATCCCTAAGCCTATGGCTCCACTCTGGGGTTCTACTTTGATTGCCAATGGAATCGAAAAACTTGTTCCCCATATTCCAAACGTGCATATTACGGTGGGCTATAAAGGTGCCGATCTAGCTAAGCATGTGATAGAACTCGGAGTTCACTCAGTTTTCAATACAGAAGGCAAAGGGAATTCTTGGTGGATCTTCAACACGCTGATGGCCAGCTTGGACGAACCTGTCTTGGTACTGACCTCAGATAATGTGACAGATCTCACGATTGATTCAATTTTGAAAGAATATATAAGATTAGGAAGCCCGGCCTGTATGGTAGTGCCTGTTCTTCCTGTGAATGGACTGGTGGGAGATTTTATTCACCATCAAGAAAATCGTGTGATCAAACTGGACAGAAATGATCCAGCTGAATCGTATTGCTCTGGGATACAAATTCTAAACCCCCATAAAATCAACCAACTAATGTCGGGGGTAGAGGATTTTGGAGAGGTATGGGATAAGCTTATTCAGCAAAATGAGTTATTCTGCTCTTCCATATTCCCCGACAAATGGTTTACGATAGATACCATTGAGCAATTGACACAAATGAATAGTCAACAGTCTTAAATTTTTTTAAACAGTTTATTATATGAGCAATAAGTCTATAAAAATCCTTGGAATTGCCGCGTTTTACCATGATTCTGCAGCTGCCATTTGTGAAGATGGTAAAATCATTGCTGCAGCTCAGGAGGAGCGTTTTACCAGAGATAAACATACCCCTGATTTTCCGGTTAATGCCATTCGCTACTGCTTAGAGGAGTCTGGTTTTTCAATTGATGAATTGGATGCGGTAGTTTTTTATGACAAACCTCTTTTAAAATTTGAGAGGCTGCTTGAGACGTATTATAAGTTCTCACCAAAAGGGTTTGTTTCTTTTGCTAAAGCAATGCCTGTTTGGCTGAATGAAAAAATGTTCTTGAAAAAATTGATTCGAGAAGGTTTAGCAGAGGTTGAGGAGTACAAGTCAAAAGACTTGACAATGCTTTTCCCAGAGCATCATTTGTCTCACGCAGCGAGTGCCTACTACCCTTCTCCTTTTGAAGATGCGGCGATATTGACGATCGATGGTGTAGGAGAATGGAGTACAGCTATAATTGGACATGGTAAAGGAGCATCAATTGAAGTACTTAGGGAGCTAAATTTCCCACATTCAGTTGGTCTATTATATAGCGCATTTACCTACTTTTTAGGTTTCACGGTAAACTCCGGAGAATACAAGCTCATGGGTCTAGCACCCTACGGGAATCCCAATTCAGAAGAAACTTCCCGATTTGAAGAATTAATCAAAGCGTATTTAGTAAAAATATATGACGATGGCTCCATTTGGCTAGACCAAGCTTATTTCAATTATGCTACCGGCCTGAGAATGGTTAAGGATAAGAAGTGGGAAGATATTTTTGGGATAGCGCGAAGAGATGCTGAAGGTGAACTGGAACAAATTCACTGTAATCTGGCATTGGCGATCCAACGGGTAACTGAAGATATTGTCCTCAAAATGGCTATGGAAGCCAAACGACTTACCAATTCAGAAAATTTAGTGATGGCTGGTGGTGTTGCGCTTAATTGTGTGGCAAATGGAAAACTTCAAAAATCCGGAATCTTCAAAAATTTATACATTCAGCCAGCAGCAGGTGATGCGGGTGGAGCTTTAGGAGCTGCATTAGCAGCAAATTATATCTCATTTGGTCAGCCAAGGTTGAAGGTAGATCAACCGGATTCCATGCTAGGCTCCTATTTAGGCCCTTCGTATTCCAGCAAAGAAATAGAGTTGATGTGTCGTAAGGTAAAGGCCAATTTCACGAAATACGAAGATCTTAACAACATGTACCCAGTGGTAGCTAAGGAGCTTTCAGAAGGTAAGGTGGTAGGTTGGTTTCAAGGCCGTATGGAGTTTGGCCCTAGAGCACTGGGCAACAGAAGTATTTTGGGTGACGCAAGAAATCCTGAGATGCAGAAGAAGCTGAATTTAAAAATCAAATATAGAGAAGGGTTTAGACCGTTTGCTCCTTCTGTTCTTGCCGAAGAAGTGTCTACTTATTTTGATCTGGATGAACCTTCTCCTTACATGCTTTTAGTGGCACCAGTGAAAGAATCCAAGAGAAAAGAACTTCCTGCAAACTATAATAAGATGGGGCTTTGGGAGCGACTATATCAGGAGCGTAGTGAGATACAATCAGTAACTCATTTGGACTTTTCTGCGAGAATCCAAACAGTACATGAAAACACCAATCCTAGGTACTATCATCTGATCAAGGAATTCCAACGTCAGACTTCCTATGCCCTTGTAGTCAATACAAGCTTTAATGTGCGAGGTGAACCGATAGTTTGTACACCTCATGACGCTTATCGCTGCTTTATGAGCACTGAAATGGATGTTTTGGTGATCAACGAATATGTATTTTTCAAGAAGGATCAACCTGACTGGAAAAACAAAGATAAGTGGATGGTAGACTTTAAAATGGATTAAGCATGGGGTTGGTTTCCAAAAGCGATATCAAATCTTTCTTTACGATCACCGTACCGATGATTTTAATCATGTTGGTGATTATTGAAATTATCCTTTGGAAAGTAGCTCCAGTGGCAGATCCTTTTGCAAAATATAAAAATTCAGCCCCGCTAAACAATCAGTATATCGAATCTCAATTTCCTAAAAAAGTGTCTTATACGTTTGAAATTGAGTCCGATTTACCCTTGATGGATTCATCCGTAACTTTCACCACCAATAACATGGGCTTTCGAGGAGACTCTTTGATTTCTCCAAAGCCAAGGAATGAATACCGGATCTTTTTAGTTGGCGGAAGCACGACAGAAAATTTATTTATCGATGATTCAATTGGATTTGAAAGGCAAATCCAGGAGAAACTACAGGTAGAGAATCCGGATAAACACATCAAAGTATATAATGCTGGGAAATCGGGCGATGCCAGTCCAGATCACTTGGCTATGCTTGGCCAGAGACTCGTACATTTAAAGCCTGATTTGATCATCCTGTTCCCGGGAATAAATGATCTAAACAGGCTAGCGGCTGATTATGATTACCTCCATTACCCTGTAAAATCAACTGAGATAGAGCGAAATTGGAAAGTAGACTTAAAGTTTTTCCTCAGCAATTTTCAATTGATGAGAAGGCTGATCAATGTGATGAATCCCGAAGAGGAAAGTGCAAGAAAAGCTATTTTCCTAACCACAAATTATAAGGACAAAGTAAAGGAAGTCCAGAGTTTACCCTTGGAATCCTCCTTACCCGACTTTGATATTTCCATTTATGAGAGAAATACTCAAAGTTTTATAGGGATATGTAAAAGTCAAAAAATAGACTTGTTAGTTTTGACCCAGACATTCACTTGGGACAGTGATGAGGAAAACAACCTTTCCAACTCCCACTGGATGGTAGGAATTGGCGATAAACGCTACCCAGAGGATGTCCTCGCACAAAAATTGATGGAGATGAACCAATCAATCATTGATCTTGCGGTGAGAGATTCTGTGGACTTGTTAGATTTGGAAAAATTAATTCCAAAAACCAAAGCCTACTTTTACGATGATTGCCACTTCAATAAAGGAGGGGTTTCCTATAGCACTGATTTGATTTCTTCTACAATTCAAAAAACATACTTTACTAATTAAGATGGATTTCCTAAAAGACATTTGGGCCTTTATGAAAGAAAGAAAGAAGTTCTGGCTAGCACCGGTAATCTTCATCCTTTTATTATTAGGCGTACTAATCATTTTTGGTGGGGGTAGTGCATTAGCACCATTTATTTACACCTTATTCTAATTCAATAGCTTAATGAAAGCATTAAAAAGCGATCCCAGCAAAACGGTTTTGGTAATTTGTACTGGGTTAATTTTAGTATACTTTATTTTCTCTTTAAAATGGATTCTCTTCGTAGCATTTGCTATTGGTATCCTAAGTATTCTCTCTGAATGGATCAGTAAAAAGATTGAGTGGGTTTGGTTTCAACTGACAAAGCTTTTGAGCATGATTGTACCTAATATCCTGCTTGGTGCTATCTTTTATTTGTTCCTTACTCCTATCGCTTTCTTAGCGAATATTTTCACTAAATCTGACCCCTTGCTTATCAAAAGACCAGTCGATACGGCTTACAAAGTGGTCAACAAGCAGTTTAAGGCTGCGGATTTGAAGAATCCTTGGTAAGGTTTTTCTTAACCGAAGAGACCACAGAGGTTACGTAAAGGTCGCAGTTGTCTAATTTTTAACCACAAAGTGCACAAAGGGTGCGCCAAGGTCGCAGTAATTTCCTTTTAACCGCAAAAAGTACAAAGATGGTAATGGAGGTAAGAAAATAAGCTTTTGCCAAATTCTATTATTGTCACCTCTGTTGTTACCTATATGAGAATCTTGGTAAATATTTAAAATTATCGGTTTCACCTACTTTGAGCTTCATAATAATTTTTCTGTGCGTACTTCCGCAAGTGCACCAGTAAAGGACAAAAAGCGACTTTATACCTGTTAAACACTAGCAATGCCGGAACTTCGGTCATCCTTCATTTATGCTGAGTTTGCCGAAGTACTTGTCTTCCCGCCAAGCGGGCAAAGGAAATAAGGTACCAGGCAAGATTGCGAATAATCAGATTTTTCATTTTGAAACGGTCTATTTCACCTGCCTTGAGCACAGCTATTATCCAAAAAAAAAGCACTCCCGAGGGAATGCTTTTTCATAACTTATTAGTGGCAGATTAGATCGCGTATTTAGAAGGATCGATATCTGGCTTATTGCTTTTCATAAATTCAACTACTTCTGTCAGTCCTTTTTCCAAGGAATACTGAGGATCCCAATCAAAAAGGGTTTTAGCCTTAGAATAATCGCAAATCAACTTCATAACCTCGCTTTTCTCAGGTCTGATTCGTTGATTTTCTGCAAAAACTTCTTTTTCAGTACCGCAAATATTTTGAACCATATTTACTATTTCACCAATAGTAACGCCTCTTCCTGTACCTACACTTACTACCTCTCCTACAGTGGAATCTGCTAATGCGGCCATCATAAATCCTCTCGCCGTATCCTTTACATAAAGCATATCTCGCACGGGATCCAAAGAGCCTAAGCGAATTTCTTTAGAATCTGAAAGTACTTGGGATACAATAGTAGGAATCACTGCACGGGTTGATTGTCTTGGACCAAAGGTATTGAAAGGTCTAAATACACATACCGGCAGATTAAAAGACAAGAAATAACTCTCTGCAATCTTATCAGCTCCAATTTTAGTAGCTGAATAGGGAGATTGCCCCTGCAAAGGATGCTTTTCGTCAATAGGAGCATAAAGCGCTGTGCCGTAAGTCTCTGACGTAGAGGTTACCAGAAGTTTCTGAACTCCCTGGCTTCTTGCGGCTTCCAGCATGTTCAATGTACCGTTGATGTTGGTAGAGACATATGCAGCCGGGGCAACGTAGGAATAGGGAATCCCAATCAGTGCAGCAAGGTGAAAAACTATTTCTTTGCCTTTACACAGGGAATTCATAAGAAATCCATCTTGAATATCTCCAAAAACGATTTCAACCTGGCTGAGTATCTCCTTTGGAAGAAAGCGGAGATTGTTAATATTAGAATTGGAATTGTAATGAACCAAGGCCGTAACCTCGGCGCCAGCTTTAACCAATTCTTCAGCTAAATGGCTTCCAATAAAGCCGCCTGCTCCAGTAACAAGGACTTTTTTTCCGGTGTAATTCATGAATTTGATTTATTAAATAGATTTTTATAATCAAGATTAGCTTTTTCGTAGTCTTGATGTTGGCCGATATCCAGCCAGTATTCTTCTATCGGGAATGCGAGGACAGACTCCTTCTCTTGTAGTAGGACATCCATCAGATCTGTAATATCGAAAAAATTACCTTTTGGAATATGACTGAGGATGTCAGGGCTAAGTGCATAGATTCCCCCGCTGATACGGAATGAATAGGTGGGCTTTTCTAAAATTGAGGTTACTTGACAGCCTTCAGTCTGCAATACACCATAAGGGACTTTGGCTTCATAAGAGGCGCTGCCAATGGTAAGTTTCGCCTTGTTTTCTATATGAAAATCAAGTACTGACTTGTAATTCAAGGAAGTCAACAGATCCCCATTCATTACTAAAAAAGGAAGCTTAAGCTGTTCTTCGAGGTATTTGACCGCACCGATAGTGCCTAACTTTTTCTCTTCTTTGAAATAGCGAATGGAGAGTCCAAAAGAAGAACCATCACCACAAAACTCCTCAATATGTTCTGACAAATAGTTGGTGCACAAATAAACATTTCGAAAACCAAAGAGATGAAGCCTTTCGAGGATGGTTTGCAAAATAGGCTTATTTCCTACCTTGAGCAGTGGTTTTGGTATGTTTTGAGTCAGCGGTTCTAATCGGATGCCTCGTCCTCCTACCATCAATACTACTGGGTTTTCAATTGTAGGACTGGCTTTCTCAGGTTCTGAGGAAAGAAAATGATGAATTTTCCCATGAGAATCTACCACAGGAACTAGCTTAATTCCCTGCTCGGTGATCTGCTTGATATCCAAGGTTTTCTGCTCCTGGATGGAAACAGTAAAAGGTTTGGAATTCATGACAACAGAAAGTTTATCATCCAGTTGGCAGCCATTTAATATCCCTCTGCGGATATCACCGTCACTCACAGATCCAACTAACGTATCATCGCTAGCTAATACAAAAATCAGGCCCCTCTTATTTGCCTCTATCAGGCCCATTGCTTCTCGGACTGTTATCTCTTGTGATGCAGTAAAAAGGTTGATTTTATCTTTATCAATAAACATATTAAACTAATTCCTTTATGTATGTTTCTAAGGTATACCTTTCTTCAAAACCAGTTAAATCTCTAAATACTTTATCTGATATTTTCATCATATTATCATAAGGCTTTATCGGTTCAAAATTCCTTTCATAGTGGAAACCTAGGTTTTTTTCAAATAAGTCAATCAATTGATGGACGTTGAAATGATCACTGCCAACCATATTTAAAATAGGTATTTTCCCCCAATCCATGTTCTCCAACACCTGTAACATTGCCTGGGACAAATCCTCGACATAAAGAAAAAAACGAAATAGACTTCCGTCATTATTGAAGTCCAACACTTGATCAGAAAGTCCAGATCTCAGCAAATAGGCAAAAACCCCTTTAGGCTGCGTAGAACCATAAATATTGGAAAGCCTTAAAATAAGTCTGTTTTCAGGCTTCATGCCTGCCAAAATCAACTCTTCAGCAGCCAGTTTGAGGGTGGAGTAAGGAGTTTCGGGTTGACAGGTGTGAGATTCATCGACAAAATCGCCTGAGCCATACACACCTACGCTGGACAATTGAATCAGTTTGGTATGCTCACCACATGCCTGAATCAAGTGCTGGATTCCCAACGTATTTTGAAGTAAGCACGCTTGTATGGGTCTACTTATTTGACCCGTGAAATTGACAATAAAATCAAAGTCCTCTTGTCTAATTAAGTGGACGCAATGGGGTGAAGTTATGTCTAACGCCAAATGACGCAGGCCTTCTGCTGACCGAGCCCCTAAGTAGATATTTGAAAAGCCAATCTTTTCTAACACGGCGGAAAAATGACTACCTAAATAGCCATTTCCACCGAGAAGTAAGATTTTACTTTCCTTCGTAAAATATTTTTTGAATGCTGACACTTGAAAGGTCTATGTTTTTAAGAATGTCGACGATCTGTTTAGCAGAATTTCCCTCTCCGTATGGATTCTTTATTTCAGAGACTTCTTTTCTAAACTCATCGTCAAATAATGCTTTATGAATTGCTTGCTCTATTTGAGCAGCATCATTAGGCACATCTAGGACATTGGAAGCACGTTCTCTGCCCATTTGTCTGTTTCCTATATTGATCGCAGGAATTTTCAAGGTAGGAGTTTCATGGATTCCAGAGCTAGAATTACCTACCAGAGCCCATGCGTTTCTATATAGATTGACGAATTTCAGCGTTGGAAGAGAAGGTATCCATTTAAAGCCAGAAGCCTTGATTTCTTCAATGATTTTGGAATGCCCTGCATCGTTATTAGGCAGAAGAAAAACCACTTGAGCATCAATATTTTTCAAAGCTTTGAGCGTCTCTCTGATTTGATCTATAGATGACATCGCCTCGGTAGTAACCGGATGCTGAATCACCAAAACAAATGGTTTTGAAAAATCTAGGCCAAATTCTTTTTCCAATTCGGATGCCTCCATGGTAGGTGTATTGACCAATACATCGATAGAAGGGCAGCCCACAACATGAATATCTTTCGGGTTTTCACCAAGTCTAATCAATCTCTTTTCAGCATCTTCAGTGGCAGGAAAGTGAATGTGGGAGAACTTAGTCATCGCATGTCTGATGGATTCATCTATGCTTCCGGTAACTTCTCCTCCTTGGATGTGTGCCACAGGGATGTTCATATGTGCAGCTGCAATAGTAACAGCAAAGTTCCCTCCGATATCAAAGCCAGAGAGAACCAAATCAGGTTTAGATTTTTCTAACTCATAGGTCACTCCTGTCAAGACTCTAGCCATGGAACGAACCATCTCAGCTCCTGAATCAGGGGCATTTGAGTCAAACATTGGGATTTTGGCGTCGATAGTAAAACCGTCATCTTCTATATAGTTGACATCTTTACCATGAAGGTCCAACAGACAAATGCCTGTCACTACCAAGTAAATTTCAAAGAATGGATCAGCTGTCATTCTTTCCAAAATTGGCTTATATCTACTGTAATCAGCTCTTCGCTCTATGAGTACAAATACTTTCATAAATTTTTTAAACTACTTATTGATGTTTTTTTTTAAATGTATATCCTCTTTTCTACCAGAATAGGACCAAAAGCATCTAAACTTTTGGTGGACTTAAGCATTTAGGCAACTTCAGTCATACGTATTCGGTCTTCCAGCCTTCAATCAAAAGAGCATATGGCTACTGACATCATCGGATAACTATCGGATGCAAATGATCATGTTTTAAGTAATACTTTTCCACTGGACCTGAATATCCACTTCTAAATCTTCTGTAGCTGTTTTGCCCAAAATTGACTCAAAGTGTTCAGCTAAAATACCGCCTTTGCCAGGTCTTTTCACCCAGATATTCTCTCTTGTGAATGTTTCCCCAACCTTTATAGGTAGGATGGTACAAACGGTAGCAAAAGCAAAATCTATCGTTGCTTGCTCTTCTACCACCGGCTTCTTATCTCCTCCCCTTTGCAATTGAATGATCTCAGAACCCTCGATCAACTCCTTACAAGCTTGCTCATCCATAGAGCAGACGATGTCTGGCCCTTGTCTTTGCATATGATCGGTGAAGTGTCTTTCCAAAATAGACGCACCCAAAGCGACCGCTCCAAAGCAGGCATGATTTGTAATGGTATGATCACTCAACCCTATTACTGCCTGAGGAAAAGCTTCCTGAAGCTGAGCCATAGCTCCTAATCTTACCAAGTGATTTGGCGTAGGGTATAAATTAGTCGTGTGAAGCAAAGCGAAAGGCACCTTGTGCTTTTCCAAAATAGCAACTGACTTGGCAACACTTGCCAAATCATTCATTCCAGTACTTAAAATCATAGGCTTTCCAAAGGATGCTATGTGCTCAAGTAGGGGATGGTTATTGCACTCTCCAGAACCTATTTTAAATCCTTCTACATCCCAGCAAATCAATCGATCAGCTGCAGCACGAGAGAAAGGAGTTGATATAAAAATCATTCCCTGCGCCTCTACATATTCTTTAAATTCGAGCTCATCCTGTTCAGAAAGGGCGCAGGTTTGCATGATTTCATAGATACTTTCTTTGGTGTGAGAAGGGATGGTATTTTTAGCTTCCCGGCTCATTTCATCGTCTACTATATGTGTCTGATGCTTAACCATTTCTACCCCTGAACGCTTAGCAGAATCTACCAGTTCCTTTGCAACTTTAAGTGACCCGCCATGATTAATTCCAATTTCGGCAATTACCAAAGGAGGGAAATCATAGCCTATTTTTCGTCCAGCTATTTCTATGTAAGGTTTATTCATTTTCATGTAGATTTTACCATACGGAGTAACCTCCGTCAATAATTAAATTATGTCCCACGATATGTTGGGATGCCTCTGATGCTAAGAATACTATTCCTCCATTCATATCAGATTTTTGGGCCATGTCCCCCGAAGGGTTGAGCTGTTTATATCTTTCATAAAACAGGCCTTCATGCCCATTCCACACCCCACCCGGAGTAAGGGAATTCACCCGGATCTTTTTGTCCGCCCACAAGGTGGCTAAGTACTTTGTCAAGGCAATAACTCCTTGCTTACTCACGCTATAGGCTACAGGTTGGAAGATACCAGTTCCTGGATAGATCCGATGATTAGGACTAACCACCCCATAAAGGCTGGCAATATTAATAATATTGCCTTTTCCCTGAGAGAGCATTTGCTTTCCGATTACTTGACATCCAAGAAAGACTCCTTTTAGATTGATGTCCATAATCCTATCCCAATCTTCTTCTGGAAAGTCCTCAAAGCCTGCTTCAAAATTAGCGGTCTTAGACTGATTTGTGCTGGCAGCCCCGTTTACTAATACATCAATTTTGCCATGTGTATCCAAGATGTGTTTCAAGGCATCTTTCCAAGATTGGGAAGAGGCTACATCTAGGCTAATTGCACTGACAGGAAGATCCTGCCACGACTTCTCGAGAATGATCGTATCGCACTTATTTTTATCCAAATCAGCTAATACTACAGTAGCTCCTTTATCAAGTAATGCGGAAGCCATCTCAGGACCTAACAATCCCGCGCCGCCTGTGATTAAAACAGTTTTATCACTTAAGTCAAAGATATCATTCATTGTTTCTTACCCATTAAAAATTCAACTAGTTCAAAATCCAAAAGCGAATCAATATCTATTGCCCTTTCTCTAGGGATAGGGAAAATTCTACAGGGAGCTTTGCTCCAATGTGGATAGTTATATAACGCCGATTTTTTGATCACAAATGCCGCTGGAGAGAGGCTGTAAACATTAGGAGCATCTTGTCTTCTTACAATGGGTTTCTCAGATTTTTTGACAATCTCTGCCAAACCGTCTTCCCTTACCTCCATCATATTGAAATATGGGTTTCGTTCTGGCTCATAGCCTGTAATTACTACTTCGGTAGACGGATTATCCAAAGCAAGTTGAATAGCCCCGTCTATATCCTGAGGGGTTTTCAAGGGAACGGTCACATCCAGATCTACCAAATACTCAACTTCCACTCCATATTCTTTTTCGTAGAATTCAAGCGCATGGATAAATACGGGCCATTTGCTAGCAGCATCAGAAGCCAAATCATCCGGTCTAAAAAAAGGCACCTTTGCTCCAAATTTTCTAGCAGTGTCAGCAATTTGTTGTGAGTCAGTAGAGATAATCAAATCTTGGATCAATTCACTTTGCTGAGCTTGAGCGATCGTGTGACCAATCAGTGGTATTCCATGCATGAACCGTAAATTCTTATTCGGAACACCTTTAGATCCTCCGCGGCAGCAAATTGTAGCTAAAATCATTTAAATAATGGGGATTTTATAGTTGAATTGGATTGACTGGAAATTTTGGATGCCATTACAAGTTGTAGGCTCTCTAACCCATGCTCAAAGGTACAAATTCTATCATCTGATTCCGCCTTCATAAAGGCTTTTGCGATCTCTAAATACCGATCATTTCGCTCGAAATTAAAAAAGTCAAAGCGCACTTCCTGCTTATCGGCTTGGGTGAGGGTGACTGTTCGAGCAGCCAAATCCCATTTGATTGTCCCTAAAGCCCCTGTAAAAACACAATTCCTGATAAGAACTCGCTGGTGATAATCCAAGTGGATTGTTCCTGTAGCTCCTGATTCAAATTTGATTAAAACATCTGCAACATCCTCTGTTTGAATCTCTAGTTCCGGATTTTTTTGGTAGATGGCTGACACACTTTGCACGCTTCCCAGCAACCAAATCAGGTAGTCAAATTCATGGATTAAATCCAGCATCACGCCACCCCCATGCTCTACCGAGGCGCTCATTCCTTTTCTATAATCTTGGTAAGGTCTCCAATCTGGCAAATATTGACCTACAAAGGCATTAGCAGCATATATTCTACCCACTATGTTATCCTTGAGTAGTTCTCTTACTTTAGTCAGCCCTGGATCAAAATGAAGATCATACCCTACTAGAATTTGAACACCTTGGGTTGAGGCAGTATTGAATTGCTCTAGCTCATCTAAGTTGTGACTGATAGGCTTTTCCAAATAGATTTTAGACACTCCTGCCTGAACCAACTCTTTCAACTGGGCCACATGACTGGCTGTAGGAGAGCACACAAAAGCATGAGTGTAGTGGTGTGCTTGAAGCGCTTGTTCTAGTTTTAAAAAAACTTCGTGACCTTCCCACTCTTTGGGTTTTGAAAGCTTAGAACTGACCAGTACAATATCTTGAAATCCTAAGGTCTTCAGGTTATTGAAATGCCTGGTCCCTATAGAACCCAGACCTATGACTACTATTTTTTTTGATTGCATGATTTTCAGTTCTACATCGCTGAATCAGCTAAATTTCAAAATGGTTTTGATTTTACTTTTCAAAGAGTTGGGAAATAGCGATTTCAGATGATCTGACCAAACCATTCCTTCAGGGTATTTCAACTTGAAAGGTGAATCCTTTTGAATCTCCCAATATGCCGACTTCCTAGGGTGATTGCTGTTATACTCCCACGGTTTGCTTGGCCCTGTGTAATGAATAAGAATAGGTGTATCCACAGCTTCACTGATCTGTTCATTAGTCCAGCTCGTTTCACCAAAATCAAATCCTTCTCTATACAAAATTGCCTGTTGGTTAAATTTGGGGCTCAATTCCAAATAGTCTCCGTCAATAACTGCATTTAAAGCACATTGATCCACAAACCTGATCTTCTCAGGGTGGGCATGTATAAATTCAAATGCTTTGTTGGTAACGTCCAGCTCTCTGTACAACTCAAGATTGATAAGCATGACCCCAGAATTAAAATAGGTAGCCGAGTCTTTCATCCCCAGCTCTGATTTCCATTTGTATATGGGATCAGCAACTGCTGCAAGCACCTGATCTTTCAAATCAAAATTCAGAAATTCTCTCATTGACGAAACCACAATTATATCAGCATCTAAATAAATTACTTTTTTCTCAAATGGCAGTAGCTCCGGAATTAGAAGTCTATAATAATTGGCTTTTGAAAAATGATGAGGAATGGGGAAATTTTCAAATGCATCATCATCAAGCTTAATAAATTCAAAGCTCGAACCTAATGAAGTTACAGTGTTTGAAATTGCTTTTTGCTGACTTTCAACAAGCTCATTCCCTAACAAGTAAAATCGGAAACTATACTCCTGATTGGTTTTCATCACAGAAAGCATAGTAGTCATCGCATGGGAAATGAACTTTCCATCTGCACAGAATACGATAGAAATTTCAAATGTTTTTTTGGTTGGCATCAACTTACCTTTAATTCACGGACAAAGCATTTACCTAAAGCTGCATGCTTAACCAAATGTCTGGAATGGGGACTTCCCATGTCATTCAAATCTTGCATATGATCTCCTCCATATACAAAAGCGATCTGTTCCTTGCTGTATGCTTCAGAGACTGTTTCCCAAAATGGACAGGTAGGGGCTGTACCCAATACACCTTCATCAGTACCCATTTTACCATATACAATAAAAGCCCAATAACCTTCTGAAATGGATTTCTCTATTTCAGCGCTTGTATTTGGTAGGGATTGAATTGCTTCACCTCCATTTAATCTACGGGTGTACCCAAAGCCTTTACCATAACATTTAGTAGCCTGATCCACAGGATACGTATCGTATAAAAAATCAAGCCTTGGGAAAGAGTGACACACCCCCTCTCCAGCTTTTTGTACTCTGCTTAGCCCGATAAAAAGGAGCTCTCTCGAATAATTGACATTTGTATCGCAATTCAGAAAAAGGATTTTCTGGTTGGCGTTAGCCCCTAACCTTTTTAAAAAGCGTGTTGCTACCGCTGCGCAGGAAGCATTTTCAAGGCTTTCGGCAAGAATTCTTTTAGAATAATCCTGGTACTTCGCGTGATATTCTGGCAGCTCCTTCCAAGGAAGTAACTCTTTGTTCGCCCGAATAATAAGGTCTTTGGGGAGTTGAGAAAGCGTTTCTTTGGGACAGTTTGAAAGATCAGGGAAAACAGGGATAGTTCCATTGGCTATTATTTCATAGTGCCTCAGGCAATCCCAGCCACCTTTTTTCCAAGTGTAGGCAAATCTAGCATTCGCATACATTTGATAATAGCTGGGTTCATCTGAAAACCTATAGGTTTCTTTAAAACCAGGAATTACTTCTGCCCAAAGCTGCTTTTTTTCTGGAACCTCCGTGAGAAACAACTCATCCGGAGCAGCATAGCCAAGAGGAAATACACGAGTTTCAAGTTGTTTTACATTAAAATAACCGGGAGCTATGCTATGGATAAATCGAAACCCTACAGTGGATATCCGATTGGAATAGGTGGTAAATTTTGCGTCTATTTTTTCGAGCACGTTCATTTCAATTGCGTTTTTGACTGTCTCACTTGGCTCATTAAAATCATTCTCTTTTTCAATCCTTTGATGAGATACCTGGAAAAATAAAATCCAGAAGAAATCATTCCCAAATTTTCAATCTCATAAAGCACCCTCCATAGATCCGCAGCATTTCCCATAAAGGAAGTACTCTGAGAGCCTTTCCTAAATCTATAATTAGACAGGGCTTCATTGATTCCAAATGCCGAGAATCCTTGCTTCAAAATAGACAAATGAAATACATAATCTTCAGCCTTCACTATCTGAAGGTTTAGCATAGGGATTTGAACCTTAGCGGTATCTATCATCAGTGTTACAATAGAAAACTGCGGATTACCTAGTAGTTGATGATAGTCAATTTTAGGAGCAAAAGAGACATTGCTTTTCCCCATAAACTCTCCTTCTTCGGTAATCCTCTGAAACATGGTAAAGGTAACAGCATGGTTATTTTCAAGCATGAACGCTACTTGTCTTTCTATTTTTGAGCGTTCAAACGTATCATCAGAATCCAAAAAGCATAAAAACTTACCACCTGATTCTCTGATCCCTCTGTTTCTAGCTTCCAAAGCACCCAAATTTTTCTCTTGTTTTAGCGCTTTAATTCTAGGGTTTTTAGTCGCCGCATCTTGGCAAATTCTAAAAGAGCCGTCTCTGGATTCATCGTCAACCAAAATAAGCTCCCAATTAGTGTAGCTCTGATTTGTCACTGAATCAATGCAATCCTGGACAAAACATTCCGTGTTGTACACAGGAACTACTACTGAAACAAGGGGGAAAGATGAATCGCTCATATGCTAAAAATTCTTGGATGCATAATCTTTCACTAATTCAGCAAATCTCCCACTCCAATATTCCAATGAATTGGATGAAAACTGATTGTGAAGATTTTGACTGATCGCTTGGTAGACCTTTGGATTGTGGAGTAAAAACACGACTCCTGCTGCTAGTAATTCAGGGTTTCCTGGTTGGACGAATAGGCAGGTTTCACCTTCTTTAAGTTCCTTTGCTATGCCACCTACTTTAGTAGTTACAATAGGCATGGCAAATGCTCTAGCCTCATTGATGATCTTGGGTAGCCCTTCGCTATAGGAGGAAATCATCATGATATCGTGAGATCTGTACAATTCAAACAAACGCTCACCAAAAGGTTGATATCCCTCAAACTTCACAACGTGGGATAGAGTTAACTTCTCTACAAAAGCCCGCAGCTCTTCTGCTAACCCTCCCTCTCCAACGATAGTCAGGGAAACCGGAATACTCTCATTGATCAATTTGACCGCATTGATAAGATCGAACAGCCCTTTTTCAGGCTCCAACCTTCCCACAAAAAGAAGCTTTACATCTTTGCTGAATCCTTTCCGAGGTGGCAATTGCAGTTTTTCAGAAACAATAGAATCACTGATATAAGAATTATTACGATAGACAGGTTTGAAGTAACTATACATTTCATCTCCAACCGAAACGATCAGCGCATTTTTATGAAATAGCCGCGCATAAGTGTAAAGAAACTGGGTAAATTTTTTGCCCACAAACCGATTAAGCCCAGAATATCGGACGTGAATTAGTGCCTCCAAATTTTGCCGCACAAACAATACCACAGGCTTTTTCCTGCCCACAAGAGTCAACACGAGAAAACTGATAGGATGAGGCCATGTGAGCCAAAACACATCGTAGTTGGATATTACAGGTTTTAAAATCTTTCGGGCAGATGAAAGAAGACCTGGCTTTGTGAAAAATTCTGATACACTTCTGTAATAGGGGAAACGGAGGAGTTTTTCTTGATCAGAGGTGAAAAAATAGTGCCCGGGAGAATCTGAAGGTTCACATCTTGACCCTAATTTATAGTCGTCAAAATATTTTTCAGCAGTATGCTTGATAAATAATATATGAGAATCATCGGCATAAACCTCACCTTCATACTCCTTCAGTATGAAATCATTGTATGCAAAAATTTTCATCGGGAAATTAAACGTATTAAGAATCTATGTTGGATTATTTGTTTAGGTTTTAAAGGTCAACTCTTGCTCCAACTTAAAGTCTGACAAGGTGGATTTTTCCTCTTTCTTTGGATTTTTACCACTCTTTTTCCTCTCACTAATAATATTCACGCACGAAATACCCATCAATAAGGGAGTGATGTACGTCCTAGTGGCTGAATGAAAAGTAGCTAGCAAACCTATCAAGAACATAGCCAGTATAATTCCTTTACTAATTGACTCAGGGGCCTGAGCCTTATTTATAAAAAAGAGTACAATAAATAAGGTGAAAATAAGTACACCTAAAATACCGTGTTCTGCAATTAGTCTGGATAACTCTACGTGAGGAGCATATCCTTTATATTCATTTCGCAAATAGGTAGAAGCGCCTACTCCCACTCCCAGCAGGGAATGATCCATAAAAAGGTCTACATCTTCCAAAAATATATCGGACCTATTTGTCGTGATTTTGTTGAGATTTTTGTCTGCGCTTCCTGCTAATGTTCCTTGAGTTTCTCCCATATATCTTAGTAGTAGGAGGCCTCCTGTCAATGCGTTAGCAGCAATCATAACTATTAATAACAGTATTCCTAAGGGTAAGATGTATTTCTTAAAATTTGGCATTTTTAATCGACGTCTTTCCTTAATATTCAGTTTGGCCAAGTAGAACATCACCACTAAAATGCCAAAGAAACCTCCAATCATCCCTCCTCTGGAGAAGGTCAACAAGCCTTGGATTGTAAATAATCCCAACACAATGCCATCAATCCATTTGTATCCAGAAATTCTATAGTTAAGCAAAATTGCTAGGGCATAAACAAAAACCCCTAATCCCAAAATCGTAGAAACTTGATTGGAACCGAATCCTCCGGAGGTGGCAAAATTTGCCCCAAGGGTAAATTCTACGTCATCTAAATTAGGAGTTCGAATCATCGTAAAGACCAGAACTGAAACTATGGGAAAGACCATCAATTTTGACCAATTAATTAATGTCTTTAATGGAATAATTAACGTAGAAAAAAACCAGACTGCTACTCCGATATTTAGAAGCCCTAAAAGATTGAATTTTATGTCGTTAAATGTGACTAATCCACTTTCATCAAAAAAAACTGCTGGCAAGGCTAATATTAAAATGACAAAACCAATCATTCCTTTTCCACTTACAGTTCTATTCAAAATAATTCCTAACGGACATAGAAAAAGCAATATATACTTACCTAATTCATAAGGAATATAAGGATCTGAGCCGGCAAGTCTACCCAAAGCTTCGAAAGAGGCAAAATAGATAATGATCTCAGCGATAAATCTAGGACGTTCAATGGAATGAATATTAAAAAGATTTATAAAACTATAGCCTAATGCCACGTAAAAAAACAAGATCATTGGGATAGACGTGAATGTAGCCGTTGCCCCCAATAGAACATGAACTAAAAACCAAAAAAACGATTTATTGTGTTGTTTAAGGGAATTGAAAAAAACAAACATGTTAGTTATTTTGGTTTAAAAGAATATAATATTTATCGATAAAATTCTTAAACCCATATTTTTCTGATACATGTGTATAAAAACTAGATGCCTTATCGATTGCCACTTTTCTATTCTCAGCAACAAAAATAAGCATTTCATAGAGCTTTTTCTCATCTCCGGGAGGAGTCAAAAAACCAAATTTTCCTTTTCCTAATAATTCCTTGCACTGCCCCACCCAAGTTGCTATTATAGGCACCTGAGCCAATCCCAGTTCTAACAGTGAAACCGGTAATCCTTCAATATCAGAAGAAAGAACTGCAAATTCTGCGTCTTCGAAAGATGAAATCAAGTCTAATGTTTCTCCTGCGAAAATTACGCTGGCCTGGATATTCAAAGCTGCTATTTCTTCCTTCAACGAATTCACATATTCCTGATCATCGGTGGAGCCTACCAACTTCAATTTATAGTGAGGGAATTTCTTTAGAAACTCAGCAAAAGATCTTATCAATAAATGGTGATTTTTGGGCGTTTTCAGATTAGCGAGGCAAAGAATTTCTGGTCGAGTGTTTCCTCTATTTATTTTTTGTGGTAAATCCGGGAAATTCTCAATGTATGCTACTTCTTTGATGTCTGAAAAACCCCTCTTTACCCAATTTCGCAACTCTTGGTTTACAGTAATAACAAGGTCTATGTGGGAAGAAATATATTTAATCTTACTACCAAATCTACCTTCATCACCAACTAATCCACCGTAATGGGCATGCCAGATTAAGGTAGTATTTGGAAGAAATTTCTTCAGTAGCGCCGCCCAGTAAATAGAAGAATCATGCACGTGCAAATGAGTAGGTTTGAACTTCTTTGCAATTTTCACCAACCTCGCAAAAGCGATGATATCAAGGGTGGACTTCTTTTCCAGGCAAAATAGACTTTCACTAGCAGTTACATACACTTGCAAAGGCCCTATCTCTCTACTTGTGATGAGAATGTTTGGAATTCCCTTCCTGGTAAACAAATTAGCTAAATTGACTGCCATTCTTTCAGCACCCCCCACGGCTAAAGAATCTATGAACTGGAGAATCCTCATTTCAGTTTATTGATGTCTTTTTGAAACTTTTCCAATGTATAGTTTCTGGCCCAATCCATAGCTGCTTGACTCATCCTGTTGAACTGGACTTCGTCTTCTACCAAAGTTTTAATTTTCTGAAATATTTCTTGTGGGTTTTTTGAAACTAACACGCCACGTTCATTTTCCTCTCCTACCATTTGAGGAACACAGCTGACTCTGGAGGTAAATGGCACACATCCCCAAAACATAGATTCTGCAACGGCTTTGGGCCAGCCCTCAGTTTGAGAAACAAAAATCAAAAAATGAGACTCCTTTAATGTTTCTTTCACTTTTTCTGAATCTACATTTCCCAAAAAGATTACTCTATCATCTAAATTTAATCTTTTGGTTTCCTCCTCTAAATCCTTCCTCATAACGCCGTCTCCACAATAGACAAACTCAAAATCTAGACCAGCATCACTCATTAGCTTTGCCAGTTTGATGCCAATTTCAGGGTTTTTGCCATCGTATAAAGCTCCAACAAAAACTAGTTTTATTTTTTGGCTAATTGGACTTTTGACAACGGGATCTTTTTCAGAATCTAAATAACTAGCCGTAAAAAATGGAAGTACATTAGCGCTGCTATCAGCCCAATCGCCATACACCAGAACTTTAGCATTTTTAGTCAAAAATGTATTATTGGCGATAAAACGTTGGATTTTATAGGTTCTGGGCTGCTTGGATTCCCCATCCCAGTTGCCAGCATATTTTATAGTCTTCGGTTTTGAAGGAAATAACACTTGTACGAACATTGCCAAAAGCCCCATATTTCCAGGTATCCTAATATGGATATGTTTGGCATTGCGCATTGCTTTTGCTATTTGATAAAGAATGCCGGGCAGATCAAAAATTGTATTAACTATTGCTCCAAAACTTTGAACATCGTAAGCGGGGACATTGACGTATCGAAGATGATCGTGCTTATATGCCAAATCTATTTTCCCAGGTAGCGCATCAGCAATTAAGGGCGCCACTACTGCTATTGAGCCCTCTTCTTCAATCCAAAGATTCATTTCCCGAACATAAGGTCCATAGGCATAGTAGTCCCCATCTTTGCTAGAATGATGAACACATGTGATTATTAAAAAATCATCCATTTATAACTGAATTGTAAAATACGATATTTCTTTCCAAGACATTGGAAACATTGAACATGGATTGTGCCTTTTCAAAAGCTTTTTTTCCAATTTCCTGAAATTGATCTTTCGCTTCAAAAGCTGCAATAATAGACCTCTCTATGCTGGAAACATCCAATGGGTCACATAGAAAACCATCAATTCGATCAGTGATAGTTTCAGGTCCAGGGCCTTTATCTGTAAATATGACTACTTTCCCCATGGACATTGCTTCAGGTGCAACCAATCCTTGTGTTTCCATAAATGAAGGAAAAATACAGATAGCAGCTTTCCCATAAATTCCAGGAATTTGATCGTGGCTAACCGCTGAGTGTATCGTTATTTGGCTTTTGAGTTCAGAAGGAATTCTTGATAGGAGGTGATCTGTGTAGGAATCCCCATTTGGAAAAAACCACTCTTTTCCATAGATGTCTAACGTAACTTCAGGAAATGCTTGAGCAACTTTTGCCATCGCATCCACCAAATTACCAACTCCTTTCTTCTCACATATCGTTCCGGCAAAAACTAAGGAAAAATCTTTTGCTTCGGGATACGTTTCCTTGTAAGCAAAACGTTTTTGATCAATCATATACCTGATTGTATCCAAAGGTTTACCATGATAGGAAAGGTATTTGGCTGTATGCGTTCTCACATAATCGGAAACAGCAATAAAGCCATCTGCCTTCTTGAAGGATCTTTTCTCTTGAAATCCCTTCCATCGGTTGATAGCTCGGTTCTCAGATTCGGAAAAAAAATGATGTCCACCATGAAGGCGGATGATATAGTTGATATTGGGAAGTTTTTTGAGAAAAGCTAAAGCCAATTCCGATCCCTCAACAATATCCAAAGGATGTAACTCATTTATTTCCCTCAGGTATCTATTCAGTTTTCCAGCAATAATCCGCCAATTAATCCCAGGAAGAGATGGTTTAGCGAATCGGATAATCCTCAAATTTCCATGGGTTTCATCCTCGGTTTTATCAGAATCGTTTGCTCCAAGAACGGTAACCCTGTGTCCTGCTTCTGTAAGAGCATGACTAAATGTAAATAAAAACACCCCTACTCCACCAGGATTGAGTCCGGCTTTTGGAAATTCATGAGAGAGAAAACAAATGTGCATTTTTCTAAGTGCTGGTATTAATCATGAAATCTACTATTCGTTTGGACGCAGAGCTTTTTTGATCTTGAAAAACAATTCTATTTCTCCATTGTAGGCGGTCTGTTGCTATCTGCGAAGGAGTATCAATTGCTTTTCTAATTGTTGATAAAATCTCGTCGGTTGAATTTATCCAGCCCACTGCATCTAAATCGTCGAATGTTCGGAAATGTTGAAATTTATAAACTCTTTTGATAGACCAAGGATGATCAGGGACTACCTCATAGTTTACAAAAATACCAGGTTTATCAAATTGAGAAAAATCAAGAGCCATAGTCGATCCTACATTCACCACAACATCTGCGTGAAAGGCGAGATTTACTAAAACAGCGATATCTTCAGGATAAGGAAAGAACTTATTCCAGAACTCTCCTTTTTTCCACTTTGGAACCAGGGTTTTAATGAATGGGAATTTACTTAAAACAGGGATATACCGCTCAAATCCTTCTACAGGTACAGGTCTAAACAGCACTTGAATGTCTTTTTCTTTTTGCAATGCAATGCCTATATCATTTAGATAGATTGGATCATGGGGCGAAGTCAAAGAATCATCTCCCGAATAGCATATCCACCTTTTTTCAGGATCAAGGTCATTTTCTTCGGCAAATTCCTCACGGGATTTGATCAAATCCTGCTTAGCGTAAAAATCAAATTGAGGGGTTCCTACGATCTGAATATCCTCCTGCTTAATATCAGGAAAATACTTCAATAATTCTTTCTCCATGTAATCTGACCACACCAAGTAACTAGTCGCTCTCATTGGAAGTCTTCCTTTAGGTAGGTTGTCCCAAGAAAAAATTGCAGCTACTGTTTTGATGCCCAAGTCCAGAGCTGCCAGCATTGCCACACCTGCATTTGGTTCACGCTGATGGGTGCAAAAGAGGATATCAGGATTCATCTTTTTAAGATCCTCTTTGTATTTACGGTAAGCAGCTGACTTACGATGCTGGTGCTCGATAATGGTATCAATCTTTGTGATTTTGTCTAAATCAGCAAAACTACCACCTACTTTTTCTGCGAAATAGTTTGAAACCTTGCCCTTCAAATTCTTCTTAGGCAACCAATTGTCCAAAATAGTAGGATTGCCCTCCATTTTGGCATTCACTTTTAAGCGGGCATAGCCAACACAATCTCTTAGAAACCTTGGTAATGGGTCTTCTTTATAAAATTTGAATTCGTAATTCTCAAAATTAGTATGAGGATTTAGGTGCTCGGCTTCCTTCATGACTGAAGGATCTAACGAATGCCAAACAGCAACATCAACATTGGATTCGCAAAGTAGAGGGATGATATCCGAATATAAATAGTTCCTGATTCCAATTCCATCAGGAATTAATAAGCATACTTTCATTTAATAAATCTAACTAGCTAACTGTTCTATTTCCTTAATCGGGAAGCATTGTTGAATCTGAAAAATATCTAAAAAACATAGGTTTGATGGATTCTAATTCCTTGTCAGATTTGTCCCCCCATTTCAATGTCTGAAGGTCTTCAATAAGTTCATCCGAAAATCTTTTGCGGAGCGGTTTTGCAGGATTACCTACCACAAGAGAATAGGGCTCAACACCCATTGTGATAACTGATCCTGCAGCCAAAATTGCTCCATTTCCTATGTTTAAACCTAACAAAATTATTACCCCTTGACCAATCCAAACATCATGACCTATATGAATTGACGATTCAGTTTCAAGATTTTTCAGTTCCCCGTTGAATAACTCTCTATTGACATAAGTAGTCATATATGATATTGAATGACTCGTTGGATGGAACGCAACATCCCGTCCTATTTGACAGTATTTACCAATAGTTACTTTTCCAGAAAAAAAGTTATTGGTGCCCAACGTGATTCGATACGCCAGCTTTGTTGTCTGAAAACACGCAAGTACTCCGGTACATTGGTACCACCCTCAAACTGCACATTCTGAATTCCTGCGGTCCAAAAGAAAACTCTTACATTATTCTTATACTCAAAAGAAGGTTTGACTCATGATTGGAGTTTTCGAGTAGTTTAAGTTTAAGTACTTACAGTTAATACGGCTCACTTACACCCAAATATCTGAAAAATTGTCTTCGGAACTTATTGAATAACAGCCTATTTAAAAACTTGCCGAAATAATATTGATATCTTGAAAATGATACGGGTGCTGGAATTTCCAATGTGCCATAAGTTTGGGAACTGTTCAAAATATCCTTTAACTTTTCCTCCATCCATGGTTGTGGACGGTTGCCTAAATGGTATGCAAAGTTACCAAGGGTAGCCAACCTCAAAAATCCAGCTATGTCATTAGGCTCATCCAAATAATCTTCTTCGCTATTTCCCTGAACACGAAATTCGCATACTTTAGAAGGAGCCACTTCAAAAACTTCCTTTCTGTAAGTCGCAACAAAATGTCCGCATCCTACCACAGCCTCATCGACTCCATTTGAAATGACAAGATATTTTTCGAGGTGAATTTTTTGGAAATGAATAGATCCAACACTTTGTTGAAAATTCTCTAATCCTTCAGGATCTTGTACTTTTCTGAATTTAATTTTCCCCTTGAAAAGACCATAATATAAGGTTGACGCTGTGCTAAATAAGAATCCTTTGCTATTCGGAACTGGAGATACCATTCCAGCTCCTGGAAATTTTACAAAAATATTCTCTACTTCTTTTTGCCATCCAGGCAAAAACATTACATCTGCATCAGATATCGTTAAAAGAGGTTCTAGGTTACTCTTAACGATAGAGTAATTCGCATTTATTTTACCTAAGTTTTCTTTCGTATAATAAATTTGATCGATTAATGGACTGGAACGTTGATACTCATAGATCAAAGATGCAATTTCCTCACAGCAACCATTAATAATGATAGAAACTCTAGTGTTGTTGTGAACAGTACTAAGAAGTGATTCTATACAATACTTAAAAATCGTACGTGAATCTTTGAAATACTCCTCAGTTAAATTTGGAATGTAAACAGACAAAATCACTCTATGAGTTGACTGAATTTCTATTTTAAAATTGGTTTTGGAAGGATTAATGCCTATTCTCATACCTTTCTAATCTACTAGTATTGTTTGTGCTATGTGGGATAAGATGGCCTTATTAGAATAATCTGTTATGTACCTATTTCTTAATCTATTCCGCTCCACTGATATTTGCTCTTTTGAGGTATTTCTTAAATTAAATAATACTTGACTCAATGTATTCGTATCATCGATTATCCAGAAGTCATTTATTATTCGTCCACGCATAGCTCCAACGTCAGTGGAAATAATGCATTTACCTGCTGCCATTGCTTCAACACCTGTCATAGGCCCAGTCTCTTCTATAGAATTTATAATGAGGGCATCGAACTCGATGTACATTTGAACCATTATAGAAGATGGGAAAAAACCTCTAATTTCTACATTTGTAAGCTTATTTTGCGTTATTAATTCCCTATAGTTTGATTCTAATTCTCCTTGACCAAAAATCAACAGCTTAAGCTCGGGGAACTGCGCAAATTTTAAAATGACCTCTTCAACTTGCTTGACTTCCATAAACAACCCAACCATAGCGAAAGTAGTTATGGAAGTACTGACTGGAATCTGAAGCAATTCAATTTCTGAAATGGCTGTTTGATCTACAAAATAAGTTGGGATTGCAGGCTTAAAGCCAAATAACAAAGCAGGATCATGAAAAATATATTTTCTATTTAGTACCGATGACCTATGTGCATCCCTGTTAAGATTTGAGAAATTGGATATGGTGCCAGTAAAACGAATAAATACACTCGCCAGAGAAGGTGAGTCAAAAATCAGCCTTTCTCTTGAGCTATCGGTAATAAAAAGCACGATGTGATCAAATTTATTCGAAAAAGACTCCCACTTCTCGGAAAAGTAGAAATTATCCCGGAGCTTTTTAAAGAGTTTTGATCCCCAAACCCGCAGTAATAACTTTCTCAATAAAGGGTATGAAGACAATGGGGTAAGGATATCAATAGACTCGTAAACAGGGATAGAGCCAAAATAAGGGTGAGCATTAAACATGCTAAAAACGCTTACATTACAATCGGCAAGTCTCAATGCATTAGCCCAAACCTTCATTTCCTCTAACCGACCACCTACACCAGCTGAATTTAACGGTCCTATCAGAAGTATCTTCTTTCGCTGACTCAAAATTCCTGTAACTGAACCATTCTTCGAAAATTGACATCAGAACTAAATAACTGTTCAAAGTCCCCTGAAGATTTAATTCTACCCTTATCTATAAGATATATTTTATCTACATTTTTGATTGTACTCAACCTATGAGCGATAAGTATGATCGTATATTTCCCTTGAAGAGAATTAATATTTTCCTGAATGATCTTCTCAGAGTCACTGTCCAAAGCGGATGTGGCTTCGTCAAACACGATAATTTCGACTTCCTTATACAACTCTCTAGCAATAGATATTCGTTGTTTTTGACCTCCACTGGCTTTTACGCCATTGTCTCCTAAGACCATTTCTTCTCCCTCGGGTAGATCATTAACAAAATCCAACAAATTCGCCATTTCAATAGCTTTCCAGAATTGGGTTAACTTTTCAGGGGTTTTGGGAGCCCAAAACGTCACATTATTGTAAATAGAATCGTTAAAAATGACTGGTTCCTGAGTAATATATCCAACTCTAGAGCGAAGCTCAAGCATGTTTATAGTTGATCTTGAAAGGCCATTGACCTTTATTTCGCCACCGACCTGATCAAAAAGACCCACAATCAAATTTACAAGGGTAGTTTTACCACTTCCGCTTGGACCTACAAATGCTATGGTTTGATTCTTATTGATCGTGAGATCTATGTTCGACAAAATTTCAGAACCATCTTTAAAGCCAAAATCCACATCAGTTAATACGATAGAATCAAGCTTTCCAAAATCACTGTTTCCTCTAATTTCCTCTTCACCCTTCTCAAACAGTTCAATAATCTCTGTGGAAGATACAATTCCCCCAAACTGGGAAATAAATGTCTGCCAACTTGATTGCACACTAATGACGTAATTTAATGCACGATAAAAGAACATTAAACTTAACAATATACTGGCTAAAGCTCCTCCCAGCAAATTAACCTGAATGAAGATGACAATAATAACAATGACTAGGACGATAGGCTCTCGCAGACCATTTAAGAGAGAATTATATAAACCAATTTTCTTTTGAAGGCTTTCAATATCATCTATTTGGTTAATAAGTTTCTGTTTGTACCTCTTAAAATAGGAGGTTGCTTTGAGGTATTTAAAATGCTGAACAGCTTGAATTAGAAAGGATTGAAAGTGATGTCCTTTACTGGAAATGCTAATGGATGCGGCTTCAGTTCTTCTAAATAACAGTTTGAAAAAAAGATTAGAAATATACCCTCCTATACTCACTAGGATGGCAAACTGCCAGTTAGAAAAGAATGCCAGCCCCATATAAACTATCAGGAGCACAGCATACTGTAGCGTATTGAAGTAGCTGATAAAGGAAGCAGTTACCTTATAAACTTCTGCTGACAAGGTATTTTGAATACGTCCCGCATCCATGCCAACAAAATTTTGATAGCTTACATTTTCCAATCCCCGCAGCATCTGAAAACGCAGCTTTTTAACGAAAAAAATCTGGAGAGAGACCTTATAGTAACTATCCATAAATTTAAAAATCCCTTTTGAGATGAACAAAAAGGTCATAAAGAGTAGAATGTTCCCTACGTTCAGATTGAAGCCTATTGAATTCATGAAATCCAGCAGGAAATCCATTTGTCCTAATTCGGGATTTGCCCGTGATGCAGAATTATCTACTGCCACTTGAAAAAGAGGAATAAATAAAGCAAGACCAAAGCCATCGAGCAGTCCTACCAGCAAACTTAGAAGAATTAAAACGAATATTTTAAATCTTAAATACGAGAAGAAAAAAAAGAAGTACTTAAAATTCTTTTGAATGATACCTTTGATATTCATTAATAAGGTTGAACAATTAGAAAAGAAGGGTTTGAAATTCTAACCCCTCTTTCAAAAATTTTATTTTTTCTTATTATCATCTTCGTAATAGCCATAGCCGTAGCCATAAGAGTAACCATATCCATAGGCAACTTTTTTGGAATCAGCCACACCATTGAATATTCCGAAAATATTCTTTACTCCTTTTTTTGTCTTAAGTCCATTGACAGCATCTATAAATGTTCTCTGACTGTAGTTCTGTCTAAACACGAATAAACTACAATCCACCATAGTCATCAAGTCTAACGTCTCACTAACCAATCCTACAGGAGGCGTATCCAGAACTACTACGTCATAGTTTTGCTTCAGGTGATTGAGCAATACTTCAAACCTTGAGTCAAACAATAATTCACCAGGGTTTGGAGGTATCGGTCCGGCTACAATAACATCAAGATTAGTATGTTTGGTAGTGGAAATAATTTGATTAAAATCATCAATTTGACCACTTAAAAAGGTGGAAAGGCCTACATCATTCTTCAGATCGAAATTCACGAATATCTTAGGCTTTCTCATATCACAACCTACCAGAACAGTTTTTTTACCAGTTAAGCTATAAGCCGCTGCCAAATTCATTGCGCAAAAGGTTTTTCCTTCGCCTGAAATTGTAGAGGTCACCAAAAAAGTGAGTTGTTTATCCTTTGGCAGGATAAATTTCATATTGGCTCTTAATGATCTGAAAGATTCAGATATACCTGACTTCCTTTGATCGAAAACCACCAGATTACTTAAATTCTTTTTGTTTAGCAAAACAGTTCCCAAAAGAGGAATTCTAAGTTTATTCTCCAAGAAATGAACGTCATCTATTTTAGATCTGAAAAGTTCTCTTACCACTACAAATGCAACTGGTAGAAATAAACCGATCAAAAAAACAATTATATAATTTTTCAGTGGAGTTGGACTAATTTGATAACCACCCTTTGCAGGCTCCACTATTTTATTGTTTGCCTCGTTGGAAGCCTTGGAGATTGCAGCTTCCGCTCTTCTTTCCATCAAGTAGTTATAGATATTCTCACTTAAGGAAAACTCCCGCTGGATTCTTATCAAATTTTGCTCAGTTTTTGGAAGATTCGCAAATGATTTTTCGATTTCTGCAATTCTTTTGCCTAAATCTTTAATTAGTGCAATAGAATTTAGATCTACGTTCGAAAGATTCTCACGAATGGACATATTGAGATCAGATAACTTCCTGTTGGCTTCTATTACCGCAGGGGAAGCTTCGGTCTGACTTGCAAGCATTCTAGACTTTTCAGCCTGAAGTTCCAGCAAATTTTGGATCAACCCATTCAAAAAAGGATCTTCAATACCTAACCCTGAAGGTACAATGACATCTTGATAGCTATCGTTTGCCAGGTACTCTTTAAGACTCTGATAATATGTCCTCTTAAATTTCTCCTGGGCTAATTGACTTTCATATTCAATCAATCTTTCATACACAGATGAACTCTCAGAACTCAGATTATAAATTTTATTGGATGATCTGAAATCTTCTAATTGATTTTCAAAATACCGCAACGAGTCAGCAACACCAGCAACCTGAGAATCAATAAAGTTCACCGTTTTACTCGCGGACTGATTTTTTTGATCCAGCTCCATGTCAAGAAATATCCTCATTAATGAATTGAGATATACTTCCGCTTTTTGCAAGTTGGGACTTGTTACTGACATTAACATAATAGAGGCACCCCTCTCAACCGGCTCAATTTTTAAAGCTCCTGAGTAGGTATTAGCCAAAGAATTTAAATCTCTTAATTTGACTAGAATACTTCCCGAGTTATCTGAAGAAACCTTCAATACTTTAATATCCAACTCATTATTCTGGAGTTGCTCATTAAAATTAAACTTTAAAGGTTCTGGATTAAACTCAAAGGCGACCTTACTTCCATCGGGAAGCAATTTGTTATATCCTTCATCTACATAAGAAAGGGTATATTCTGTTTCGTTTTCCCATTCAATTTTCAAATAGCCATCAATAGTTTGAGGGCTTTTCCAATTGACTTCAATAATTATTGGTTTGCTTTGATAAATTTCTGTGTCTACGAAGGATCCTTCATGAAAGTATTCAACTTGAAAATCTAGCTCCTTAAGCACTTCTAGCGCTACAGGTTTAGATCTCAATATTATTGTTTCATTCTGAAGGCCCATGCTTGAGCTTTCAATGATAGATGGGGAACCGAAAAAAGCAAGTGGACTTTCTTTTTCTTTAATGAAAAACATCGACTCCACTTTGAAGAGCGATGAGGAAGTTTTGGTATATATAAACCCTAATACCATACAAACTATTATAGAGATCAATATAATTAACCACCCCTGTTTAAGCTTGTTAAAAATAGCATTCAGTTCAAAACCTGAATCATCGACTGCAAAGTCATTTTCGTTACTTTCAAAATTCATATTGTTGGAAATTATCTGACGATAGTCAAAATAAGTGCGATAGTGGATACTGTTGAAGTAATTAAGGCTAGAGACTGGATAAAATTCGTGCCTGCACCAAGCTCTCTAACTTTTAAAGGCTCTGCATACAACACATCATTTGTCTTCAAAAAATAGAATTCTGAGCCTAGAAGATTTCTGTCATTTAGGTTGATTTTGTGAATTTGGCTTCCATCGGGATACTGTCGCAACAACACTATCTCGTCACGTTTTGCAATTGTTGTCAAGTCTCCTGCAGCAGCAAGTGCCTCAAAAATGGTAACTCTACTTTGTAAAATCGTCTGCTTACCGGGCGAATTAAATTCACCTAATGCACTAAATCTGATGCCTCCTAATCTGATTCTGACAAAAAACCCATCATCCGGAACATATACCTGCACTTTTGTCTCTATCAATGTTTTAGCTTCTTCCGTGGTCAATCCGATAAGTTTGATTTCACCTAACAATGGAATTTCCACTCTGCCTTCTTCATCCAACGTATAACCATTCATGAAAAATACATCTCCTCCATTTTGGCCCATATTCATGGATGTGCCAGATTGATCTCCAGATACAATGCTGAAAATCTCATTTAATTCCGGGCTAGTAGTCTTAATATTAATTTCAACGATATCGTAACTTTGAAATTTATATTTTTCCTCATTGTAACCATATTTCTCGCTTGAATATACATTCGGAGAGCCATTGTCTAACTCCTGCATGTAGACAAGTTTTTTGTTAGGGACACACGAAGAAAATATGAAAATTAGAACAAAAAACTGTAGGGCTCTTAGTATGTTCACAAACATGGGTTATTTAAAATTTTGGCTAAATTAGTAAAAATTTTTGTTAAAAACTTTTTATGCAGTTATAATCTTGCGTCAATCAAGCTCTTGTCCAAAAGGCCTTTTACATCAAAGACTACCTGATTGTCTGACTTTGAAATGTTAAGTGTCCGGAATTCTTTGTGAGAGACAGCCAGGATTACTGCTGAATAGTCTGTAAGATTAGGAGCTTCTGCACCACTGCTGATCGAAATCCCATATTCATGCTGAACTTCAGATGGATTAGCCCAGGGATCATACACATCTACACTCATGTCGTAGGTCTTTAGCTCTTGATAGATGTCGATCACACGGGTGTTTCGAACATCCGGACAATCTTCTTTAAATGTAAAACCAAGAATCAAGACTTTGGCGTCTATCACTTTTAAATCTTTACGCATCATCAACTTGATCACTTGAGTAGCGACATATTTGCCCATGCTGTCATTGAGTCTGCGTCCAGCCAAAATAATCTCCGGATGATAGCCTACTTCCTGAGCTTTCTGAGCCAGATAAAATGGATCTACACCTATACAATGCCCACCAACCAATCCTGGTTTAAATTTTAGAAAGTTCCACTTTGTGCCGGCAGCTTCTAACACTTCATTGGTATCAATACCCAATAAATTAAAAATTTTAGAAAGCTCATTCACAAATGCTATGTTGATGTCCCGCTGGGAGTTTTCTATCACTTTTGCAGCCTCGGCTACTTTAATTGAGGAGGCTTTGTAAGTTCCGGCAGTGATCACCGTGCGATAGAGCTGATCGACAAACTCGGCAATCTCCGGAGTAGATCCAGAAGTGACTTTAAGGATTTTTGCTACAGTGTGTTCCTTATCGCCAGGATTAATTCTTTCTGGAGAGTAGCCAGCAAAAAAGTCTACATTATATTTTAATCCGGAAACTTGCTCTAAAATCGGAACACACTCATCCTCAGTGACTCCTGGGTAAACTGTAGATTCATAAATTACGATATCTCCTTTTTTCAGAAACCTACCTATATTCTCAGAAGCTTTCAGCATCGGAGTTAACACCGGACGATTGTGACGATCTGTTGGAGTAGGTACGGTGACTATATAGATAGTACTCTCAGCCATAACCTCAGATCTACACGTAGGAAGCAAGCCATTTTGAGCAGTATCAAAATTTTTAACCAGCACAGATTTTAAAAGATCGTCTGCAACCTCCAAAGTATGGTCCCTCCCTGAGTTCAGCTCATCTACTCGTGGAGCATTGATGTCAAACCCAACTGTTGGATATTTCTTTGCGAACTCTACAGCTAAAGGAAGACCAACGTAGCCTAAGCCTATGATGGCAATTTTTACGTCTTGAAGGTTTTTTTTCATAAAAACAGGTAGTGATTTTACTGGCAAACATTTGGAGGAGAATCTTATCCTTGGTTTGCTATAGAATAAAAGGTTTGAATAACAACTAAATTACCAGCTTCGCCCTTTCAGTCCCAAGTACTTAGCCAATAATTTCTTAAAATTTGACGGTCAAAAAGGTTGAAGAACTCACTCTATTTTTCACCGGTATCTGATCTTTTCTTACAAAAAAATCAGAGTAAACTGGCTCCCATTACTAGTCCCCATAACTTATCAAGGTGAGTAATAATAGTACTCATTTCAACCAAAGTGCAAAACTAATATAATTTAATGAAGTAGGTAGTCTAATTCAGACGCTAGTTCTGAATTTGGTAAATTAAGTTGACAGTGCCGGAAAATGTCCATTCCCTTTGCCCAACAGGAAAATCACTGGTCGAATTGGAAGCATTTTCCCACTCATAGTTCTCTGCCTTAACCACTTGAGTCTTGGTACTCAGGATAAGTCTATTCCATTGTTTATCCCACAATAATCCTAAACTATAGTCTATCCATGCGTTCTTGTTAGGATTTTCTGCGAAAACTCGATTGTAAAAATCTTGATGATTTTCCAATCGCTGAAACAGAATTCCTACTTTATTTAAATTAGTGACTTTAGATATTTCGAGCAGTTGAACATTTGCTCCTACCCCTATACCCACACCCATTGATTGTCCTTCGTTCGTAAAACCCCTCACTTGGTAATGAGTATGCCAACTGGTATTCCCATCATTCACACCAGAATACCTGATATATCTGTTGACTGACTCTCCCTGCTGAGTGATTTCACCTTTTATCTGAATAAATGAATCTGGATTTTGAGTTCGCACCAACTTAGAAAAGCCAAGTAAATACGCCCTTGCGTGTTCTGGATTTAAAATAAAATCCCTCCAGTTATAACTGTGATCTCTTCTTCCATATTCGGTATACACTTCAAATTTCCCTTTGGAACTAAAATATCTTAAGAAAAATGAAACCTGTTGATCTTGTCCTTTTGAATCGTAACCAGTTGAATTTTCATTTTCAAAAAGTTTCACCTTTTGAAAAGGTTCTAATACAGGTATTCTACCACTAAAGGACTTTTCAACATCTCGACTATATTGCTGGAAGGTTCTATTGAAACCAACGAAAAAATTTGGCATAAATACGGGTTGATAGGTGAAGGTTACTCCGCTGACATACTTCCAGTCTCCTCTAAATGGCAGTGCAAAAGCATCATTCAATGCCTTATTTTGTGAAGGAAGTATGCCAGAATCCTCTGCTCTTGCCATGATCAACTCTGCTTCCAAAGTACCAATAAAAATATCGGTTGGACGATTAGTTCTTAGGAAAAAATGTTTCATACCTCTGGCATTATTACTGAAAATCAGCGCATTATATTGTCCGGGACCCCACCAGATGTTTTCTGTTGACGCACCTAGTGATATTGGTCCTACATTAAGACTAATGTTTGACTGCCCCCACCAAGCAAATGAATTGTAATCCTTCGTAAATCGCTCTGGATGATCTCCGTAATTCCAATACCTGAATCTTGCAAAAATGATATTATCAGAGTAATTTTCTCCAAAACCCTGAAAACTCTTATTCTGACTGGCTACAAATTCGGGACGAAGCTGAAAGGATAAAAAAAATAATTTCCCGTATACTCCTGGAGATATCATGGATTGAATTCCTGTGCTATTCATCATCGAGTAGTTGCCCCAGCCGTTCGGTCGGTTGGAATTGTAAACTGTTGTACTCAACAAAGGCAACAGTTCTATACGAATTTTCTTTTTTTTGGCAGGTAAAGAATCCTCGCTAGATCCAAATCTATTTTGCTTCCAACTTGTGATAGGCCTTAGTCCGAAGGAATAATCTTTTAAATATTCTGTTCCCAATAATTGATTCCTTCTCAGATTTTCTTCTAATACCGGAAAGCCTGCTGGAATTGTCTGGGAATGGACTGTAGTATTACAAAAAAATAGGAGGCAAGCAACAGTAAAATAGAAAAATAGAAAATACCTCAAAGCGATTTCAGCATTTTCACATACTTCTTATTTATAGCCTTCCAGGAATAGTTCTTCCTAGCAAGTTTTTGCATATCCTTTGACAAGGATTCTCTATCAAAATTATCTAACTTAGCCAGTAGTTCAATTAACTCATTGGAATTATTGAAATAAAGTGCTCTATTGAAAGTTGTTTCTCTGTTATAATTAACTCCATAGGCAATAATTGGAAGGCCAAGATACATCGCTTCAACCAAGGAAGGATTAGTGCCTCCCGCGCTATGACCATGAAGATAATAATGACAATTTGATCGCAATACATTCAACTCTTCACTCGTGTAGATCGGATTATAAAGAATGACATTCTTTTTGGTAGAGTATTTTTCATACAACTTCATTCCATAGTCACTGGCAATCCAATTTCCCACAATCACATAAGGCATTGAAAAATCGTTCTCAGAAAAAGCCTTGAGTTGCATTTCAATATTATTTTCAGGCTCAATTCTGCAAACTGTAAATATGTAAGGTTTGTGAATAAAAGAGTATTTCTTTTCATAGAGCGAAGGATCCACAGACACTACATGGTTGGCACCGTAAGCAATAAGGTGGGAATCCTCACCATATTCATTTTGCACGTAATCGTAGATATGCTTATTGTCTGATATGATCGCATCTGAGAATTTCACCGCCACTGCTTCTGAGAATTTTAGAAATTTTTTGGCAAAAGCTCCCCATTTTTCGCGCTTCCATTCTAGACCATCAATGTGCGTGACTATCTTAGCTTTGGTAAACGGTCGTATCATGGGGATAGTAACCGCACCTGAAACTCCCAAGATTAAGATATAGTCAAATCCTCGTATCGATTTCCAAAGTGATACAGAATCATAAATGACACTTTGAACACCATTAGCTTTTAGATTCAAATATTCAAGCTTAGCTCCTTTATAAGTATCGATTTTCTCAGGATAGCTCTGGCTTTGGCAATAAATCGTGATATCATAAAACTCAGGGAGAAGATCCAGAAGATATTCTACTAGCGTCTCAAAGCCTCCATAGTTTGCCGGAACACCCACGATGCCTACTATGGCAAGTTTTTTCTTAATCATTTAAATAAGTTTTCATGGCCTTCACCATATTTCTTCTCTCTATTTCACTAGTTCGTAAAAAATAACGCGTATATGAAGTCAATAATTGTTGTGTTTCAGCCATATTGGATTTCTGATCGGCCTTCAGTACCTCTTCCAATGCATCTACCAAAAGCAGATATCTCAATGAAACTTGCTCCTCTGGGTAGACAAAATGACTATCACCGGAGGGCAAATCCGTAAATACAGCCGAATTCATTATTTGAGGTGACCACAGGTTAAAAGCCCACCTCAGCATACCGTCGTATCCTTGTGCTTTAGCAAGCATTACCAAAAAGTACGTATCGACATAGTTTGAAGCCATCAACATATTTGGTTGTACATCAAAGCATGAAGTGTAGTAGGTCGTCTTATAACCTTTCAATTTCCTTGCGGCTAATTGATCAGGGGAAAGCACAATATTACTCGCCAATGAGTAGTCGAAAACAAGTTCTGATAAACTTGGGCTAAATGTTCCAGAATATCCAAACTTAAATGCTGGATCTATTCCTTTCACGTAGTTAATCAATAATGCTGTAGTATTAATATCTCGTTCATCCACCCAAAAAACAGTTTTATTTATCCACTTTTTCGCTCTTAAATAAGAAGAAAAGTCCAATAAAAAAGGTTTCCAGAAGTCATTATAAGCCGGAGTACCTGGTTCAGAGATAAACGTTTTCACACCTCCAGATTCTTCATCAAAGTAAAAGTAGGTGAGATTCCATGGGAAAAGGTTATGAACCGCTATTTCTTTTGAGATTCCTTTGGAAGCTGCCAGTTCTACGTATTTTTCAAAGGTAGAATAATCATACGAATAACTCCCATCAGTTTTTTTACATACCTGAATCATCATTTGCTCTAGTGGCTTGATCGAGTTATTGTAAATATCGTAAAAGACCGAAGTGGTGACAACTGTCTGGTTCAAACCTTTTAACTGATCAAACATAATAGCTAAATGGTTCCAATGCTCTGTTGAATAAGGCTTTAAGCCATAATAAGTAGAAATAGAAAATGGAAATTGCCAAAAATCCATATCATAATCCAGCCTGGCAAATTCAGGTAGTTTCCGATTAATGACATGTACTATCGCTTCCAATTTCAGTAGACTTCCGTTTTGATCAAAGGTCAGTTCGATGGGATATTTTCCAGCCTTTAGCTTTTTAGAAATTTCTATATTCACCAGACCATAAGAAGTAGAGCTCTCTACCTGGAAGGAATTTCCTTCCAGAAATTCGGCTCTATCGGGGAACATTTTTTTTACGAAAGTTCCATTCGTCTTATTAAGTCCACAGTTTCCTGCTGAGATATCTCCTTCTACCAAATGCAATTGTATGACCTCAGCCTTGATTTTTTTTTCTCCAACTTTCAATTCAAAATTCAATATTTCAGCAGAATCCGCATAAATTAAAAATGGCAAAATAATAGATTCATTCCGCCAAGCTTTAAACTCACTCTTAGATGTAAGGGGGGAACCGAAATCTTCGAAGGTTGTGAAATGTCCACTAATTTGAGCTTGAGTGTTAAACCCAGTTAAGGTGATGGCTATAATAAAAAGAATTACTTTTATCAATATTTTATGAGTGTAAATATTTTCTATTCAAAATATAATGGAATAAGCCCACCTAATAATCACCAATTTATAATTACATACTTCAAAATATAGTGTTACATTAATCACCAATTCTATCTAACTGAATCTTCGCCACTTTGAAGGTATCCTTTTATGAAAGAATTCACGTATACGCCTTCGCTTATATGGTACACTATAGATAGAACTTTAATCGTGCTGAGTTGATATTTTGAAAGCTTTTAGAACACATAATATACCGATACTCAGCTTTCTAATTAACAGAAATATTTAATTATAATATAAAATATAATTTTATATACAGAATAGAGAATTAGTAAAAGCATAAAGCTAAGACTTCAGATTCAGTGAAGGTAAGTTAGAGAGGTAGGTGGACAAGTTTTTCGTATATATATCTATAGTATAGTTATTCAAATAGGACTGGCGTGCTGAATTTCCAATTCGTATTCTTAAATTAGGATCAGATACAAGAAGCTCTATTTTATTAGTGAATTCAGCCACATCATCTGGGCCAATCAGCATGCCTGATACATTGTCTTCAATAGCCTCTACTGCACCTCCTGTATTAGAGGATATTACTGGTTTGCCACAAGACATACCTTCCAATACTGTTGTAGGAAAGGAATCCTTAATTAACGTTGGCACTACCAATATGTCTGTCCCATTTATATAAGAGGAGACATCGAGCGTAAAGGGAACATATTCAATTTCAACTTTGCTACTTTTTATATCTCGATTCAACTTGTCTATATGATGCTCTCCAAAAGGCGCTGCTCCTCCGACTATTTTTGCCGCAACCAGTTCAGGATTCTTTAATTTTTGTAAGGCATCAATAAAATACCAAATCCCTTTTTCAGGTTTAATACGAGCTACTAGGGTTATGATAACTTTGCCGATTTTCGTAGACGAATACTTCGCATCAAACATATCATGAATCCCATTATGAATAACCGTGATTTTGGATAGATCTTGCTTTCTTGACCATCGTCCAAGTCCCTTTCGCACCGCATCAGAAACTACGATAATATGATCAGAAAAAATCACTGAATACCTAGAAAAGATCACTGCGATAAGCTTGGGATGATCCAGGATTTCATGTACATGAGTTAGGACTGGGATTTTTAGAATTTTAGCGATAGGCAGCACAAAGAAATTCGATAATGTATTCACATATAAAAGATCTATCTTTTCTGCTGTATTTTCATTTTTCAAAAAGGAATAAAATGTGGCCATTTGATTAAATAGCATACCGAATCCTTTGACACTAAACAATTTCCTTTGGACTATAGGAATGGAATCATTTTTTCGTAAAATGATCTCAGGGAAATCTTTCTGGAGCAAATCGATTAATGGCCCTGTGAGTTGTGGCAATAAAATTTCGACTCTTGCCGTTTCGGGGAATGCACTTAATGCGCAGTAAAGCACTCGATTTGCACCGTATAAATCTACAGTTGAATTAATTACTAGTATTCTCACTTTTAAAATTTACGATCAGTAAAATAACACTAAGAAATAAATAAAATATATTTGTGACTATCTCTTGGGTAAAATATTGGGTAACAAAAAAATAGAACCCTGCTATAAAAAACAACTTATAATTCTTCCTTATAAATATATATCCCAACAATACAGCCATGGAAGACAAATAAAATAAAAATCCCACAAAACCGTAGGTATGTAATAGCATTGCATACAAATTCTCTATGTCTGGTCTATGATCCCATTTCACTTGCTGCATAACCAAAGGGGAATAAAAATTGTCAGCTTTACCAAGCAAATACCCCGCTAATGAATTTTCGTTCCAAAAAGAAATATAGAATCCCTGAAGCAATTCTGATCTTGAGGTAATTGAAGATTGATTAAAAACAAAGGAATTTATATTTTCGAAAAAAACAGCATAGATAGCTAAAAATGAAAAGAAACTGAGCAATAAAAAAGTCCTACTATATAATGACATTACCATCAGATAAAAGAGATAGGTAGATCTATTAAAAGTCAAAAATATTGCTAAAGAAACTATTACAAAGGAAAGATCGAAAATTTTATCTTTTAAGTTTAGGTGTAAAATTAACCACAACATGCAGATAGATCCATATGTTTGTACTGTAGTAGTAAGACCTAAAGTAGGTAATATAAAAGGAAATCCTTTGTCGACGAGGCTTGTTACAAAAATATTACTTCCAGTGATATATGCTGCGATCGTACCGGAAAAACAGATAACTATATAGTATAACAATAGTTTGTTTAGAATCCCTAAATAATCCTTGTTCTCTAAAAATGTAAATACAAGTAACATTCCAAAGACAGGATAAAAAACCATCACTCTAAAAGTTTGGTTAAAAATGCTGGTCAGTAGAATAAAGGTAAACAGAACCAATATCAAAAGGACTTTTGGTTGGTTTAATGTGTTTCTGAAATCGAAAAAGATTCCTACATGGAAAAGTAGAAGAAGGATGGCGATTTTATCTATTGCCATTCCTAAGCCAGCACTTAATGCCAAAAACAATAATAAAAACGTTACACTTTGGTGTATAAGAATATTTATTCTGCCGGTTTGAATGGAACTAATCACTTATGACAGATTCAACTTTTCCATTTGATTCTGTCTGCTATACTTCCTAACACCTGGCAGCGCTTCCTTACTAATACTGACGATCCTATTATCTTGATACAAGCCTCGTATTTCATTAATTGCAGCTAGACATTGATGGGAGGTATCGGCTATATAACCCAAACCTGATTCTTTTATCATATTTTCCATTACATCATGATCCGATGGACAAAGTAAAACTGGTTTTCTCAAAGCGAGATACTCGTATAATTTGCTGCTAGGAATACCTTTCATATTTCCATAAGCAATGGAGAGAAGAACATGGGATTTTTGCAATTCAATAAGTGCCTGATTCCTTGGCCTCCTATCTGTCACTATTACGAACGCTAATAAATTGGAGGGTACTAAGCTTTCTATTCTTTTACGTTCTTTGACATCAAAACCCGCTCCCAGAAATTTTAAATAAAAAGGAATTCCCTCCTCTTTAGCCAATTGCAGCGCACCAATTATTACCGTCAATTCTTGGGATGGATAAAGAACTCCACTATAAGTAATCGTAAAATCATCGTACAAAGGCGGTGTGGCGAGTGTCAATAACTCTTCTTCATAGCCATTTTCTGATGTAATTCCTTTTTTACCGACAAAATCTGCGATTCGCTGAGTGTAAGTATGAGACACCGAAACAATGGATTGTGCTGTGCCAACCCATTGTTTCTCATATTGAGCTTCAATTTGGGCAATCCATTTTCTTACTGCCCCGCCACTCCTTTCTATCTGTAATTCATTCGTACTCCAATCGTCTCGATAATCGGCTATCCAATTTAAACCTAGATTCTTTTTTATATGATACCCAATTTTAAAAAGATAAAAAGGCTCTCCGGAAATGATGGCTTTATGAAAATCCTTGGCTTTAAACTGTTCTTTGATGAAAGGAAGAAAATTGGCAAATGAGGTATATCTAAGCGTAAAGCGTACTAGAAAAACATCCAATAGCTTCACCAATAAAAATAAAGGTCTTAGTGCTGACTCACCAAAAGCAACATAAGCTCTGTCTAGTATTCCTGGGTGAAATGGTAGATAAAATACTTCATACGATTCAAATACCTCATGACGAACCTTATTTCCGAAGGGTGTCTTAGTGTCCTGATGAGATCTGATCTCCGAAGTCCATTCTCTAGTAATGATCGTAGGATAATAACCCAAACGATGCATGTTTTTTGCCCAAAAAGTAATACGCTGAGAAGGTGTCAGCGTACAGGGGGTGAAATAATTAGAAATAAGAAGAATTTTTTTCAAAAGCTATACTTTATTAACTTTGCCCAACAGATCCCACTCTTTGATCAAATTCAAATAAAATTTATCATGTTGATCTGCTGAGTATTTCTTGGCTACCCTATTTGCATTTGACTTAAAATGGTCAATGTCTTTACTTGTAAGTGAATTAAGAGAGGTAGCCAATTCTTTGACATCAAATTCATCAGAAATAATTCCTAACATTTCTCTTTTTACAATTTTTTTCATCTCTATAGATGGTCCGATTGCTATCGCAAGTCTAGCTTGAATGAATTCAAAAAACTTATTAGGAAGAGCAAAGGTGTAATTAAAGTTTACTGGTTCCAAATAAAACAATCCTATATCAAACTGATTGATAAAGTTCGAAATAGATTCAGTGGCCACAGGGTCGAAAAATTTAATGGATTTCCCCTGTGCCAATTTCTTTAACTCCTGCAAATAGATTTCATCAGTTGGCATGAGAATGAAATTCAGTTCAAACCTTGTGTCAAGAGTATCCAGTAGCTCTATCATCTTCTCAATTTTTCTACTTCTATTTGCAATTCCGTGGTGTACAATCCTTATAGTTTCACCGGTGGGTACTGGTGTTATTTTTGATTCATACTTAGGCGCATTCATTACCACCTGCACTTCCTTAGTAGTGTATGGTCCATAGGCTTCAGCAAGTCCATCACAAACAGTAATCAGTAAATCAGCATGTGAAATGTAATTTTTACAGATAAAAGTTGCGAAGCGACTATGAAACCAAGTCCACTTCAAGTTATCGGTAAATTGTGTGGGATAAAATTCGTGAGCATCTAAAATGAGCTTTGTCTCCTTATTATTACGTTTTAAAAAAGATCCTATAGGCCATGTCTCAGCATCATTAGCAATGATCAGGTCTAATTCCGGATGATCTTTTAAAATATCCACTGCGCTACTGTGACGCATGAAGTCCCAAACTCGAAGACGATTGAGCCGTCCTATCATTACAGCTAGTTTAAGAGCTCTCGCAAGTGTTTTTTTTGATTTAATAAGCGGATAAAATGATAAAGATCCTTGGTAATCTAAAGCTGATAATAAGATTTGATACCCTTGTCTATTAAAAAAATCAATTTGTCTTAACACTCGGGGATCTCGATCTATATCTGAATAGCTGATGATGAGAACTTTAGGCATTATTTAGTATATATATTAGAAATCATAAGATGTGCCCAACTTCCGTCCCCTTGTGTATTCGCTGCTTGGGAAACAATTGGGAGATCTTTAGCTCCTTGGACAAGAATCCCTTCTTTACTCAAGATTTCACGAGCTGCTCGGATTTTTTCTTGACTTTTTGAGTTTTCCATCCAAGACTTCTGAGGAGGCTCAAATCCAATTTTATCCTTTCGCCAGGTGATCTCCTCGGGAAGGAGTCCTTGGAATGCTTCCCTCATCAGATACTTAGTCCATCCATTATGAATCTTGAATTCTGCGGGCATAGAGAATACAAACTCTACTAGATCATGAGAAAGAAAAGGGAGCCTAACTTCACGGCTATGAGCCATAGAATTGCGGTCGGCATATCGCAGCAATGTGGGTAATCCCACTTCAAAAGTTGAAAAATAAAGATGGCTATTTAGATTACCCAAATTGAAATTGAAATCATTGTGAGCCTTTTTTCTAAATTCATCGAAAAAGTCATCTGACATCAACGAAGAATTCTTCTTTTTATAACTTACTACTTTTCTTCCAACCTTATTCATCAAGGTTGGAAAGCGGGAAGCAACTGACTGCTTAAATCCCGGTTTTCCAATCTTTGCATTAATTTGGTTTTCCAGATGGAGACTTTGGTAGGCAGCAAACTCCTTTTCAAATTTTTGTCCTGATTTTTTCTTGATTTCATTGAAAAATGTAGTGAAATATGGGTGATATCCTGCTAGTATCTCATCCGCTCCTTGGCCATCTAAGAGCACTGTCACTCCTTTATTCTTGGCTAGCTCATACACTTGGTATTGGACTAGTATGCTTGCCGATCCAAATGGCTCTTCCTGATGATAGCATATTTTATCTAAAACATCCTCCATATCACCCATCTCACTATACACTTCATGAGATGTGATTCGGGTTTGTTCTCTTACTTTATCGATAAAATAGCCTTCATCCTTATGGTAATTTTTGAATCGTGCAGAAAAGGTGTTTTGAATAGATTCAGGATGCCCCTGTAGCAGTTTATCTATCGCACAGACGACCAAAGAACTATCAATACCGCCAGACAAGCTGGAACCCACCAAAACATCAGATCTTAATCTTCTGCTTACCGACTCCATGAATAGGTTCCTAAATTTCTCTTTGGCATCCTCCAGACTTATCGAACAATTTTGTTCCATCGGTTTGATTTGCCAATACTTTTTTATTCTATACTCACCTTGTTTCCAAATTAAATAATTTCCGGGTGCAAGTCTCCGCACCCCTTTAAAAAAAGTCTGGCCCAAATCGGAGTGATTGTCCAATAGATCAAAATGGAGGTAATTAAAAACCATTTCAGGATCTGGTGTCTTGGATAAACCCGCTGCCCAGAACTCTTTCATTTCTGATCCAAAGTAAAAAGCACCGTCTGAATTCGTATAGAAAAATGGTTTTTCTCCAAATCTATCTCTTGCACAAAACACTTCTCCAGTATGAGAATCATGAAGGGCAAAAGCAAACATTCCGTCTAAATCCTGTAGACATTGCTCCCGCTTTAAATCAAATAACGCGATTAAAACTTCCGTGTCTGAATGACTTCGGAAATGATATCCCTTTTTGATAAGTTGATCCCTAATTTCTAGATAATTGTAGATTTCTCCATTGAAAATCAAGGTATATCGATCCAGATAGTGCATAGGCTGAGCACCTGATTCGCTTAAATCAAGGATGGAGAGTCTTCGGTGACCAAATCCTACTTTCCCATCTTCACTAATCCAATGACCTGAGCCATCCGGACCTCGGTGGATGATTGAGTCGGTCATGTTGACCAACTTCTCCTTGAATATTTGATTGGGGTTTTCAGAAAGTATTCCTGCTATTCCGCACATAGAGATATCAATTGTATAAACTTTGTATAGTACTTAATAACACTTTGTCGTATTGCTCAGCGTTTAAATTAATTGCCGCTTGATTTGCTCTTTCTTTGAATTCATTGATCTTTTCATGAGTTAATTCCCTCAGTTGAGTGATCATAGATTCAGCAGAGAAATCAATTGAAACGATACCTAAGCCAAATTCTTCCACTAATCCTGCCATTTCTGGAGAAGGCCCAACAGCAATAGCCAAACGTGCTTGTATAAATTCAAAAAACTTATTTGGCAAAGCGTGTAGATAATTGAAATTGGCCGGAGATAATAGAAATAGACCAATATCGTATTGGTGAATAAACGGTATGATCTCCTTAAATTCAACTGGAGGTATTAATCTGACATTCTCATGATTCGCAGCTAGCTCGAGGAGTTTAGAATAATACGTTTGGTCTTCATAAACCAGCATCATATCAAGTTCAAAATTCTCTTCGAGTTGACCTGCAACCGCAATCATTAATTCCAATTTACGTTCTTTTATAGCCACCCCATGATGAATCATTCGGATCTTACCTTCTGATCTCATAGATGGTTCTATGTTAGGATAGTATGGACCAGCGTTAGGGATAATTATTGAATCACGTCCATAAGTGGTGGCACATTCCTCAGCTATTCCACCACATACATTTATCAGCAAATCAACTTTAGGAAGGTAAGTTTGGTAAATCGAATCGTGAATTTTTCCCCAGGTACCTTTCCATCTCAAATCACTTTCAAATTCTTTGGGATGAAATTCATGCGCATTGAAGACAATCTTATAGCGGCGATTCTTTCTAAAAAAGTAAGGTAAAAATGCACCAGGATGAACGATCACTAAATCTGGATCTGTCTCTTTGACTAATTGATCAATTTTGTATTGAACTGAAAAGTATCTTCCTTTAAATACTTTGCCCAGTGAAATCACTCTATATATTTTCCCAAGCGAATATTCAAGGTGAGTAAGTTTAAATTTCTCGGCATTGATGTACCTGATCTTCTCATCATGTGGAGCGGTGATACCTGTTGCAATAATTTCAAAATCTGCCTTCAGAGCTTCAATTTCCCTGATAACTCTGGGAGCATTATGTAGAGGATTTATAGTAAATATTAGAATTCTCATAAATTATGACGCACTATTACGGACCTTTATTATTCCCCTAATTTTAAGGAGCTCTTCTTTATTTAACCAGGAAATCACGGCAAACGTAACTCCAAGTAATACTGTTTTTAGACCTATAGTAAAAAAGAAACCTCCTTCTGGAAGATGATAGGATGCTATTGAACAGAGTATAAAAACACAAAAAACAAACAGATTTTTAGAGAAATTGAACGGGATATAAAATAGTTTTTGTGATTTCCAGAACATATAAATCGGAATGATCAACTGAGCTATACAAATGGAAATTGCAGCTCCTTCTTTCCCGAATCTCGGAATAAAAACTATATTTAATAAAACTAAAAATCCTGCAGAAATCAGACTAATAATGCCCAATGGAGCAGTTTTCTTAGAAATAGATGCCCCAAGCCCAGCGATATTTGTAAGCCCCATCAACAAGTAATTGAAGGTCAAAATACTAGCTACTACAGCAGCTCCATAATAAGCTGGTGTAGTAAGGAAAACTAGCGCTTCATAGGCAAATACTGAAATGAGTGTGCAAAGAAGCCCTACTACAAGTACATACAATTGGAGGGAGGCAGCATAAATTTCTTTTGCATGAGGTTGGTTGAGGATAGAAAAAGCAAATGGAGACCAAGCCTGCTGAAAAGAGGTGGTTGCCAATGCAGAAACTGCAGCAATGCTAATACCTATTTGATATAATCCCACCTCACTTTTGGGAAGGAATTCATTGATAAAAAATATCCCAGACAAATTCACAATCCAATACCCCAAGCTGGCAGGAACAAATGGCAAGGCATAACGAAACATTTCTTTAAACTTGACCCAATCAAACCAGCTCGGCAGCCCTATCCAGTGATATAAAAAATAAACAGCCAAAGGAAGTGTCAAAATCGCTCCGCATAATTGCGCATAATAGACACCAGCTACGCCTTTTCTAAGAATTACTACAAAAAGGACATTAAAGCCAATTAAGATTAAACTCTGATATAGGGATAGAAACACTGCTCTTCTAGCCTTTCTTTCGAATCTTAACACATTGACTCCTATGGATGGCAAAACCAATAGGGGTAAAGTCAATGCTAAAAGCTTAATAAGGTATGATCCACCTTCAAAATCATCTAGAACTAGTTCCGCCCAAAAACTAGCAGTAAAGAAAAAAAATATGGTTGCTATCAATGAAGCAACTAAATAAAACCATAGCCAAGTATTTATTATTCTCTTCCGCTCCTCACCTACTTCTGTATCATAAAACCAGCGCGCAGTGGAATTATCCATTGCGAAGACCAAAAAAATCGTGATTAAAATAAAAGCATTCGTCAATACTCCAATTACACCATAGTCATCTGGAGTATAAACCCTCGTGTAAATAGGGGTAAGAAACACACCTATAAAGCGAGTTAAAATACCAGAAAGACCGTAAATCATGCTGTCAGACGCAAGATTCTTCAGATTCTTAAGTATACTCATTCTACTTTACTCATTGACCCCAAATACATTCTTTCGTAGCTGCCTGCAATTTCCTCTTCGTTGTATAATTTGAGAATCAAACTTCTATTATGTAACCTATCATGTTCATTCAAAACATGTTCAATTGAGTCTCTGGAAAGCTCATCGATAGAAAAGAGTAGAAATTCTTTTGCCTTTAAATCAATATAAATGGAGTTTTCTTTGGGTATAAAGATCTTCACACCCAAAAAAAGTAATCCTAAAATATTACCAAAAGCTTGCTGGACTCGTAGAAAAAAAACTGCAAACCCAACTTCTGTCAGAAGCTTATAATATTCTATTTTGGGTAAAAACTCAGTGAGTGGCTGAAAGTATTCTCCAAAAGCCACCTTTCCAGCTGCAATTACTTCTTTGATATACAACTCTTCCCCATAGGAAAGAGGGCAAAGGATTTCTTGAGAGATCTTTAATTTTTTTAAGGTATCAATCCCATCCAGATGATTATTTTCCAATGCTCCTGAATGTCCAAGTAGAATTTTTAAGCCATTGGAATGTATAGTGGAAAAAGATTTCACTTCAAACAACTCATTGATTGACAATATATTATGAGGAATTACTGTGAAGTTTTTTCCAAATGTATTATCTGCCTCTTCTACATCATGCGGAAAACATGTGCCAATAAATTTTATTCGCTGAAAAGACTTTTGGTAGTCATAAGAATTAGTCTTGCCAAATTTACTTTTGAGCCATTCCTTAAATCGACTATTTGGCTTAATTTCATTAGAACTAGCTTCTTTCCAAGCCAGATTTTTTTTGAAATAAAGTGGTTTTTTATAAAATTTTGAATTATAAAGATCTCCACTCCAAAGTACCCATACCAACTTCTCGGAAGCTATTCGGAATTTCTCCACAAAAAACCCTGTTTCTAGGTTGTGATAATGGATGACAACTCGGTCGTAGTTACTTCTATTCTTAAAAAATTCTTGGTACTCAATTGAGCCTGACAACATAAAGTTGCAAGCTGAGGATTTAATATATTTTCTCTCCACACTGAAGCACACAAAGTCATATTGCGTACCATTGAGGAGCTGCACTTTCTGAATAATCCAATCTCCATACGGAGAATCTGGGAGAATAACTAATACTTCCTTCATCCTAATAGGATGTTCTTTAAGGAATTTATGACATGGTCTTGATCCGCCCTTTTCAATTCAACAAACATGGGCAATCGTAAGAGACTATTTGAAAAATGGTCAGCATTCACCAGCGCATTTCCCTCGTATCGGTTTTTATAGAATTCACTACTGTGAAGGCTGAGGTAATGAAACACTGCCCAAACCCCACTCGATTTGAGCTCCCTGATAATTCGGTCTCGATTATCGAGCGTTAAACAATCGATATAGAATAAATGGGCGTTGTTGGTCGAGTATTCTGGTATCGAACAAGTTTTAATTTTCCCACTTTGCGCTAGTTCCGCTAACGCTTCTTTGTAATACTCCCAAATCTGGATTCGCTTTTGCTGAATCTGATCCATATGCTCCAATTGTGCCCAAAGAAAAGCAGCGGTAATCTCTGATGGCAAAAATGAAGACCCGATGTCGACCCAACTGTATTTTGCTACCTCTCCCCTAAAGAATGCTGTTCGATTGGTACCTTTTTCCCAAATTATCTCTGCTCGATCTAAAAGTTCAGAATCCGATACTACCAACATCCCTCCTTCTCCAGAAATTATATTCTTAGTATCATGAAAAGAAAAGGTAGCTAAATGACCTATGGAACCTAACGCTTTCTTTTCCCCATCGCTCCCTATAAAATAATTATCAATAGCCTGTGCTGCATCTTCCACCACAAAAAGTTGATGACGATCAGAAATCTCCATGAGTTGATCCATCTTACAAGCTACACCTGCATAATGAACTACAACTATAGCTTTTGTCTTTGGAGTGATTAGCTCCTCAATCAATGATACATCCAAGGCCGGATGATCAGGCAAACTATCTACAAATACTATTTTTGCTCCTCTTAAGACAAAAGCATTGGCAGTGGATACAAAAGTGTAGGAAGGCATAATTACCTCATCTCCTGGCTCAATATTCAAAAGAATTGCAGCCATCTCTAAAGCATCTGTGCAGGAATTAGTTAGCAGACACTTTTTGAATCCATATTTCTCTTCAAAAAATGACTGACATAGCTTTGTGTATTTGCCATTTCCGGAAATTTTCCCCGATGCAATAGCATCTGCTATATAATCGAGCTCTTTCCCTGTTTTAAATGGTTTATTAAATGGAATCATTAAGAAATTGAGGAATTAATACAATTTTTTTAGACAAGTTATAGTTTTAGGAATGATCTAAGGCAACGAAATTCAATGCTACCACAGCTATTTATTAGGTGCTGAAAATGGATGCTTTGTCAATGGGCTTTTGGCTAAAGGATGATAATCACCCTTCAGTCCGATCGGCTCTGCATGTCTAATATGCTGTACGATCTCAATGCTCGGTCTAGCTTCTTCTAAGCCAAATCCTGCTCCACTCAAAATATGCTCATAGCTATGAGTGTGTAATTCAGTGAATCCATCGCTGAATTCAATCTCAGTACCCTCCATTGTCAATGAACGATAGGTCCTTCCACCTTTTGCCTTAACTGAATCTGGCAACGTATCTGCATTGATGCTCAAGAACCATCGGACCCTTGCGTTTTCAAGTTCAAAATAACCTGAAGCTCGATCATGGGTATGAATATGTACTATATTTTTCTTCACCGCTCCAAAAACCCACGTCAGCATGTCGTAGAAATGCACTCCAATATTGGTGGCAATACCACCAGATTTGGCAACATCGCCTTTCCAGGAAGTATAGTACCAATGGCCTCTGGAAGTGATATATGCCAAATCAATGTCATAAATCTTGTCTTTTGGCCCCTCTTCTATTTGCTTTTTTAACGCAACTATGGATGGGTGTAGCCTGAGCTGAAGTATGTTATACACTTTTGCACCATGCTCCTTTTCTATCCCTGATAGTGCGTCAAGGTTCCACGGATTGAGCACTAAAGGTTTTTCACAAATTACATTTGCTCCAACCCGTAATCCAAAACGAATATGAGAATCGTGAAGGTAATTTGGGGAACATATACTTACATAATCGATCTTATTATCAGTTCGCTTTAGCTTTTCCACATGACGATCAAATCGCTCGAATTCTGTGAAAAAATCAGCATATGGAAAATGACTGTCCATTACACCTACGCTATCAAACTTATCATATGCTGCCAAAAGCACATTCCCTGTGTCTTTTACAGCTTTCATATGGCGGGGAGCAATATATCCCGCAGCTCCTATCAAAGCAAAATTCTTCATACTCAAAACTTAGTTACTTGTTTATTTTGAAGCAAATACCGATCACCTGTTTCTTGGCACTCTGCTTCGCCCTGCTCATTGAAAATTAATTTGGACCCAAATTCACTCATCCAACCCATTTGTCTGGCGGGATTTCCTACCATCAAGGCATAAGCAGGGACATTCTTAGTAATCACTGCACCGGCTCCAATAAAGGCATAAGCACCAATATCATGACCACATACGATGGTGGCATTGGCTCCAATACTCGCACCTTTGCCCACATGGGTTTTGGCATACTCTGATTTGCGATTGACTGCACTTCTGGGATTTATCACGTTAGTAAAAACCATAGAAGGTCCTAAAAACACATCATCGTCGCAAATTACACCTGTATAAATAGAAACGTTATTTTGAACCTTAACATTGTCTCCAAGTACTACTCCCGGGGAGACTACTACATTTTGACCTAGGTTACATCCCTTACCAAGTTTACAATTGGGCATCACGTGGGAAAAATGCCATATTTTAGTTCCAGCTCCGATTTCGCAGCCTTCATCTATGTAGGCACTATCATGCGCAAAATATTCTTTCATTCGAAAAAGCTTTTAATCGTTTTAATAATATATTCTTGATCTTCAATCTTCATTTCTGTGTGAATAGGAAGTGAAAGTACTTTGTGACAAAGTGATTCCGCTACTGGGAAATCTCCGGTTTTAAAGCCTATATCATTGTAAGCCTCCTGCTGGTGAACAGGAACAGGATAATAGACCATGGAAGGCACACCCTTTTCTGCTAAATAGGCTTTTAATTTTTCCCTGCTAGCTCCTTCAATCTGAACTGTATACTGATGAAAGGCATGGGTGGAGTTTGACGCTCTAACAGGCGATTTTATATTAGGATGACCCAAAAATGCGTGATCATATCTGTCTGCCACTTCATTTCTGGAAGCTGAATAGCGATCTAGGTGCTTTAACTTCACGTTCAAAATAGCAGCCTGTAGGGTATCAAGTCTTGAATTAACTCCAACAATATGATGATGGTATTTCTTTTTCTGTCCATGATTGGCAATCATCCTGAGTGTTTCGGCTAACGCTTCATCGTTGGTAAACATGGCTCCGCCGTCTCCATAACACCCTAGATTTTTGGATGGAAAAAATGAGGTAGTCCCTACGTCTCCCATTGTGCCTGCCTGCATCGTGCGACCATCTGAAAAAGTATATTTAGCTCCGATTGCCTGCGCAGTATCTTCTATTACTTTAAGGTTATGCTTTTTGGCGAAGTCTAAAATAGGCTCCATATTTGAGCATTGTCCATACAAGTGAACCGGAACAATACCTACAGTTTTGGGAGTCAATTTTGATTCCAATAAGCTCAGATCAAGCTCATAGGTATCAGCAACTACATCTACAAAAACCGGTACTAATCCCAACAAAGCGATCACCTCTGCAGTCGCTACATAAGTAAAAGCGGGGACAATAACTTCTTGACCAGGCTTAAAATCTAAGCCCATCATTGCAATCTGAAGTGCGTCAGTTCCATTTCCACAAGTAATCACATACTTTGCTCCTGTGTAATGTGCAAGAGCGTTAGAAAATTCTTTTACCGGGGGGCCATTAATAAAGGCGGTAGTATCGATCACCTCTTGGATAGCATGATCTACCTCAGTTTTAATTAAATCATATTGGGACTTCAAGTCCACCATCTGTATAGAACTCATACCTAAATTAATTGGAAATTTGTGCAAGCACTACCCGAAACATATAGAAAATAACACCTATCAAAAACCCTAAAAAAATACAAAAGATTAATATTAAAGGCTTGTTAGGCTTACTTGGCCCTAACGGAATACTAGCTTTTTCCATTACTGTAAAAATTGGAGTGTCTTTTTTAAGCTGAATCGCAGCTTGCTCTAATTCTTGCTTCATGGAGTTATAAATATTAAAAGCAATATTAAATTCAAATTGCAATTGCTCCTCTTTTGTCATTGCTCTTCTTGAGACAATGCCCTGATTTGAATCTCTGTAGGAAGCAAGTTTCATTTGAGCTTCTTGAAATTTGTCTTCTGACTCTTCAACTCGCTCTTCAATAAATTCCAAACTTACCTTTTGCTTAATCGTCTTGTATTCGGTAATGTACTCAATGAGTCTTTTGAATACCATTGCATTCACTTTAGCGGCAATCAAAGCTTCAGGCATGGACACTTTAAGTTCAATTAACTTCAGTTTACTATCAATTAAAATTCGCTCTTTCAATTGATTCATAGTAAATATTTCTGAAGATGAAACAGATACATAAGGTACTACAGCTTCTTCATCTTTTCCTGATTGATCATCAATTACGACCAATTCTGCAGATGAAAACACCCCGATTATCCTTGCTGGAATACTGACGACAAAGTTTACTGTCTTCTTAATTATATTGCCTGGCTTTTCTTCCATGTAATATTCCTCCAAAGTCATCTCTTTACCCTTCGTATGAAAATAAAATGATTCCTTCATGATTCCAAGTAAAAAGTCTCTGCTATGGATTACGTCTGGAAATAATTCAGGACTCAAAACTGTCTGATCTCCTTGCATCTGAGGAAGTGAAATGCCAGCAAGTCCTGCCAGCGCACCCATTTGACCTAACTGTCCCCCATTTTCCTTTTCTTCCAATATTACTAGTGAAGATGAAGTATATTCTTTTGGACTAGTGAAGGCGATAAGAATACCGATGATGAGTCCAGCTACCGTGAATAATAACAGCCTTCTTTTATTAGAAAAGATTTTCCTGATCAATTCTAGGTAATTCATCTCCTCATTGGGCTGTTCATTTAAGGGCATTTGTAACTTGTATTGGTTGAAATAAAATTAAAATTTTCTGATTATCCGCGATCCTGTCAGTACCATTAATTCCTTTGATTACTTGGCTGGAAGACTAGTACTTCGGCTAGCTCAGCATAAATGCTGGGTAACCGAAGTACTGGCTATGTTAGTGTTTACCATTAATTACCTCGCTTTTTGTCTTTTACTTGTGTACTTTCCGATATACCTATAAAGTTTAATTACAATGATTTTGACACAGGCTTTGCTGGAATACCAACCAGTGTAGATTTTTCAATAACTGACTTAATCACCACTGCGCCAGCTCCTACCATCACTTCGTCTGCTAATTCAACTCCAGGTAATATAACTACTCAGCACCTATCCTACACATTTTATCCACTTTACTACCTCCTAATAACATTGCTTTAGGACCTATTTCTGTATAGTCTCCGACTTGACTATCATGGTGCACCTTGAGCTCCTGTATTTATCAAAACACCAATTTTAAGATTCACCCCAGACCCTATAAAAGAATAAGGCATTGAATCGTATTTATTTTGTATTGAATCCAATATTGGTAGTTGGCCAGAGAATATAACAGACCTCATACCACCTTCATTTGAAGAGAGAAGCTCATCAAGCTTTTTTCTAAAAACTGGATTTCCTACGCCTAAATAAAAATCCAGATCAACAGAAAAATTTTTCCTCAACTCTTCTAAATCTGAAATCACATGATAAGAATTCTCCGCTACTTTTATATCTTTCAAAGATTCATCTTCGTTGAAAAAACATAGGTTTAGTTGAAAAGATCCATTTAGTATCAATGAATTCAATACCTCTCGGCCATGCCCTCTAGCTCCTGCGATGATCACCTACTTTGTGATGAAAAAACCGTGGAGCTTTGAATTAAATTCTTGAAAGCTTTTAAATTATTTAGACCCAATACCATAAGCTACAAAGCCTAAAGTTTCCAAATATTTTCTGTCGTAAATATTTCTTCCATCAAAGATGACTTTATTTTTCAAAAGTTTACCAACGGCATCCCAACTTGGAATTCTGAACTCGGACCATTCTGTTACTAACAAAAGTGCATCTGCATCAACCAACGCATCATAAGCATCTTTGCAATACGTCACTTTATCGAATAAGTAATGTGTCTTTGCTTCTTCCATAGCAACGGGGTCGTACGCTTTAACTTTTGCGCCTGCTGCCCTTAATTCGTCAATTATCACTCCGGCCGGAGCTTCTCGCATGTCGTCAGTATTTGGTTTGAAGCTCAAACCCCACATGGCGAATGTCATTCCACTAAGATCTTCTCCAAAATGAGCTTTGACCTTGTTTGCCAGCACATGTTTTTGATCGTCATTGACATCTTCTACCGCCTGAAGTACTCGTAGATTGTGGCCATATTGTTTGGCTGTTCTAATAATTGCTTTAACATCCTTTGGAAAACAAGATCCACCATACCCAACTCCTGGATAGATAAATTTATTTCCGATTCTTGGATCAGAGCCAATCCCCCTTCTGACCATATTAGCGTCTGCACCTACCAGTTCACACAAATTTGCAATATCATTCATGAATGATATTTTAGTGGCGAGCATTGCATTGGCGGCATATTTGGTCATCTCCGCAGATGGAATATCCATGTAGATCAATCTGTCTCCGCTCAACTGAAAAGGTTTATATAATCTTCTCATAATCTCTTCAGCACGTTCATCATCTACTCCGATGACAATACGGTCAGGCTTTAAAAAATCTTCTACTGCCGCTCCTTCTTTCAAAAATTCCGGATTGGATGCTACTGCAAAGGGTAGATCCGATGATCTTTCACTCAAAGCAGCCTTGATAGCGGCTCTGACTTTCTCACCCGTAGTCACAGGTACTGTACTCTTAGTGGCAACTACTATATAGTCATTCATCTTTTGACCTATCTCATCCGCAACAGCCAAAACGTATTTAAGATCGGCTGATCCATCCTCACCGGGAGGAGTACCTACGGCTATAAATGCTACTGAAGCTCCCTGAATTGATTTTCCTAAATCAGTGCTGAATTTTAGTCTACCGCTTTTAAAATTACGGGAAACTATCTCCTCCAACCCGGGCTCATAGATGGGCATTATCCCATTCTTTAATTTGTCAATCTTATTTTGATCAATATCAACACATGTTACCTCTATTCCAACATCTGCAAAACATGCTCCCGAAACCAAGCCTACATAGCCTGTACCTACTACTGTAATTTTCATATAATTCTAACTATGACTAACTAATTTATATTTAATACTACTTACTAAGGTTTTCTATTATTGACAATGGTCTGTACCAAAATGGCAACGGTTGCAAGACTAGAAGCAATTCCAATCCAGCTAGCTGGACCCATACTAGTCCTTATGGGCTTTTGTGGAACTACAATTTCAGCACCCGGTTCCAATTCAGGATAAATATTTATGCCTAGAAAATTGTGAGTTCTTTGGGCGTCACCGTTTGCGTAGACAACGTAGGTTTTACTTTTTCTAGCGTTTTCTGTAAATCCTCCAGCTTTGGAGACATATTTTTTAAGATTAGCATTTTCGTCGTATCGGGCAGTTGTTGGAAGTAAAACCTCACCCACCATCCGTACTGTCTGAAGCTCTTTGGGAATTTGAAGAATGTCACCTTCAAATAATATTAGGTCTTCCTTCGAACCGGGGTTTTGCATAATTTTCTCCAAATCAATGCCGACCAAATCAACTTCTTTCATCCTTACCTTATTTATGGCAGAATCCAATCGCAGAGAATCTCGAATTGAAAGATCAGTTAAAAAGCTTCCTTTTATCTTTACTTTTTCTTTCTCAAGACGATCTAGTTCATTTTGCGACAATTTTTGATCTATTCTGTCAAAAAGCATCGTCTCAGCTTCATTATTATTTCTATTAGTCTCTGGATTAAGCTTCGAACGAAGCTCTTTTAATACTTTCTCCCTTTGCTCTTCTTCAGAAATACTCTTGTAATAAACTGTTCTTCTAATCAAATTCGCTCCTTTCGGATAGGCATATTGTGATAGCCCGCCTGCTCTGTTGATAACATCTGAAATGCGTTCATTCGCATTGGAAATCACAAAGTCGCCAGGGTATATCACTTCTCCTTTCACACTTACAATCTGTTCACTTTCAAAACCAGGACTTCTTCTTATAAACACATGGTCAAATGGTAAAAGTGGTTGTTTACTTTCCGCTTCAGAAAGCTTTAAAGTTGGATCTATGGAGATCGTACTTATCTCTGCAATTTTACCTGAATTTACATCTCTTACTCTCCGCGCTATTTCTATAAAGGAATTTGAAGCAGACTCTAAAAAACCGCCCGAACGAAGAATTAAATCTCCTATCGTCATTTGAGAAGCAAAAGGATAAGTTCCTGGGTAATTCACCTCACCGGAGATCTTTACATAATACTCCTCTTGGATGTCATATCTACTTGGGATAAAAAGTAAATCCTCATTTTTAAGAGAGACATCCGGAACCGAACCATCCATTATGCCTTTTATGTCAAGAGATTCAGCAGCCAAGGTCAGATCATCACTAGTTCTATATAGAGTAGCTCTAGTGGTAAAAGCTTCAGGTTTTAAACCTTGTGCTTTTTCTATCAGTTCCTTTACCGTTAGCTCTCCAGATTCCAAAGAGTATTCTCCTGGTCGAAATACAGAGCCTCTCACTTGTACTCGGTTAGAGAATCTATCTAGTGCTTCGCCAATTAAAATCTCATCACCGCCTTTTAAAGAAAAACTGTCAAATTGATCTGAAGGCACATCCATCACTTTGCGTTCATTATTGGCAATTCTTCTAATGGTAACTCTATCCTTATACGCCAAGCTAGTAAATCCTCCGGTATATATGAATAAATCACTCAACGACTCGCTCGATTTTACTTCAAATAATCCTTCTCTTCGTACTGGGCCTATTATTTCTACTCTTTCCTGCACTGGTTGAACGATGATTACATCATTATCCTGAAGAGTAATATTGGTATTCTGTTTCCCTTTAGAAAGGAACTCGTAAATATCCACTGTAGCGGCGAGTTTATTATCTCTATATACCTGAATATTTCGAAATGCCCCATTTTCATTGGGTCCACCTGCTGCATATAGTGCATTAAACACGGTAGCAAAAGAGGGTAAAGTATAGGTTCCTGGTTTAGTAAGTTCCCCTACCATGGAAACCTTTACAGATCGGATATTTCCCAGACGGAGTTGTAGAAAAGTATTAGGGTTAGATCCTTGGAGCCCTGAGTAAATCCTTCCCAAAGACGTTTTAACACGAGCAGTAGCCGCTTCAATTGTTGCCCCTCCTACTTGAATAGGACCGACATTAGGCACATTCACTCTTCCTTCTGGATTCACAGTCAGATCAAAGGATTGCTGTGAAGCACCGTAGACATCCAAAAGCAACTCATCACCTGAGCCAATGACATATGATAGTGGGGTTGGGATATTTAAGCTTGGGCTAAAATCCAAGTCTCTATTATGAAAAAGTTTAAAGCCATAAATTTTCTTTTGAAAAGGAGTCAGATCATAATATGGATCAGACTTTCTTACTGAATCAAAAAGATCTTTTTGATTAAATCCATTTATACTTCTTAAAGCATTTGAAGGATCAGAACTTTGGCTAGGATTTGCATTCATCTGAAGATCTCTGATTCGGGCACCTAACTTAGAGGCTTCCACAGCGGGCATTCCACGCTCTCTAGCTAACGATTCTATTTGCATCGAATTGACTCCACTGGATTCAGCCCTTTTAATAAGCTGCTCTATTTGTGCATCTGATAGGTCATCAACTTTCAGGTTTTGTATATCTGAAAGGCTTTGAGCTTGAACTAACAATGAGATCATAACGAAAATCATCATAAGGAGCATCGTCCTTCCTTTGTAAAATCTATTTTGTGTCTCCAAAATTACTGCTTTTTATTTAATATTTTGAACTGCAAATTTCTGCTTTTTATTTTATTTTTCTCATTAGGCCTGACAAAGCTTCGCCCTTTCAGTCACAAATGTGCTTAGAAAAGGAAATTAATAGTAGGCTTACATCACGCTATATACCTGTGACTTTATCAAAAAGAATCAATCCGTCAGAATTGATTCTAGATTCCTGCAACGTTAATACCACTTTACGATTGATCATTTCTTCAATACGAATGGTGAGGTTTTTTATATATTCTTCGTTCAAATCTTCCCCCGTGACCACAACGTCAATTATTCCTGAATCGATACCCCTTGAAATATCTCCAGTCAAAATCACCTGATTTACAGCACCCATTTTTTCGAGAATCTGCTCTAGAAGTCTATCCAATCCCACATATTTTCGGATAATATCTTGAATGTTTGTGAAATATGGATGAGTAATATTTGCCCGATAAGAGATCTTATTTTTATCGGTATGTTTCTCTAATATTCCAGCTTTAGTAAGGTTATTGAGTTCTTTTCGAATTGCATTGGTGGATTCACCAAACTCATCGGCTAATCCACGCAAATGACTTTGTGTTTTTGAGTTGACAAAAAACTTGACCAGGAGTCTTAATCGCGTTTTGGAAGTGATGAGAGATTCAAGCATAAAAATTCACCCTGCAAGGTGAGTAACAAAGGTACTCATTAGGCTGAATCGGAAAAACTAAATATTAATATTTAACAGTAAAAAAGTGATTTTAGCACCAAACATTATCCTTTATAGATATTGTTGGGCCTTCTCTTAAATACATTTCTAAGCAAGCTGCCTGTCCAAGCACTGAAACTACCCAAAAGAAACCCAAGTACACCGGTAAGAATATGCATCACCATCCCCGTGCCTAAACCCATCAATTCACTCATAGAATCAGATAGCTGACTAGCTGAAGTAATACTTATATAAATAGTCTGACCAAGCCATGCTAGGCCCATTGCCAAACCGCCGGCAAAAAAAGCATCAACTCCTTTCGCACCTAGCAAAGCCGCGGCAAGGGCAATTAAAATCATAATTACCCAAAAAGGAACTATAGGATTTATAAATACAACAATTAAAATACTGACGAAAAAAAAGGCGATAAACTTCATTATTCTTGGGTTAAAGTGGTTTGAAAAAGTATTCCTTCAGTTGACTCTTTTTGCCTCAGGCCAAAATTCAAATACTCTCCCTTTGCCCATTTCTGAATGAAATTACTGTAATATTTACTTCCAGGATTGCCAGATTGTCCTCCTGGATAAATCCCCAGAGCAGTTATTTCTTCTCCCAACTCTACAATCATTCTCCAGCTGGCACCATGCCTTTCACTTGTTGCATTGACCATCCCCCGGCCTCCACCAGTATATACATTTGCTACTGAAAAAGATTTAAATTGAGGAATCAAATGTTGAATCGTGGTATGCTTGAAATTTGCCCAAGCATAATCTCCTTCCTTTTCTTCCCACGCTTTCATCTGCTCAACCATCTGCTCAAACCCCTTATTAATATGTGTAGCAGCCGTCTCCTTTACTTCAGTATCTTTCCAATCAAATACTTCATCTTCTGAATTGGAAGTCATGAAATAAACAGTTTGATAATAAGATGGCTCCACTACAGGAACGTTGAGCTTTATTAGATCTTGCCAAATTTGATCATAGGATTTTTGCCACCATGTATAAAATAAGGAGGGGGCTTTCTGGTTTGGATCTGCATAATAATCCCAATCCTGAAGTTCTTTTAGGTATTTTTTTGCATAGGGTTCACTCGCAATATCACGATCTAAAAGTTCTATCATTTTGGGCAAAGCCTCAGCAGCCAATAGATAGTAATCGTCAAACTGTAAAGTTTTCATATCCTCCACAGTAATGTTTTCCATCTCTTTTAAGCGTCCATTTATTCGTCTATTCCGGTAGAATTCATAACTATTATCAAATACATAATATGGATACGTAGAATCTACAGGATTTTGATTTGCAGAGGAGACGAATCCCCGCTCAGGATTGAGTGTTGATGGATTTTGATCATTGGGAATATAGCCTTGCCACTCCATCCTGGGATCTGCACCATCCATAAAAAACTTCCCCTGCCCTTTCCATTTTAATGGGAATTTCCCTTGAATTCGCATAGCAATATCACCTGATTTTGAGGCGAATACAAAATTTTGTGCCGGTGCAGTATAATAATCCAGCGCTAGATTGTATGCGTTGTAATCTTTCGCTTTATTCATCATAATGAAGGTCTTCTGTTCGTTTGATCCCTCATGTACATTCCACTTCAACGCAAAATTAACGTCTTGTCTCTCTGCCTTGAAGGTACGGTCGTACATGATAGGGCCGTACGAAGTGTACACAACTGTGTCCAAAAAATCCGCTTCACCTTTCACTTTAATTTCTTCAATACGGAAAGTGGTGGGCTCCCACCTCTCCCCATATTTGAATGCTTTTCGTCCTTTATCCTGAAAGGTGATTTTATACCAATCCCTGGTATCTTTTGTTGCATTGGTCACTCCCCAGGCAATATTTTCGTTAAATCCAGAAATCACCCCCAATGCACCGGGAAGTGTTGCTCCTTTGACTGAATGATCGGGCGTGGTGAGCTGCATAGCAAACCAAAGCGACGGAAGGTTTAGGCCCAAATGAGGATCATTTGCCAACATTGGGTTTCCGCTTTTCGTCTTGGCACCTGATACTGCCCAATTATTAGATCCTATCCCTTTTTCAGGTTGTGGAAGAGGTTCTATAACCAACTCATCATCTGGATAACTAATACTGTCTGGTTTTGTAACCGAAAGTGCATTAAAATCCCATTTATGTCCTTCCTCGATTATTGGATCTATGCCTATAGGATATTCTGGAAAAAGTTTATTCAATTTTGCTACTCCCAATATTTTCCTAAGATTTGAATATTCCAAGTCTCTATCCCCAACCAGCATATCGGTCATATATTTCAACAACAGTATCGACTTCAATGCGGTCCATTTTTCTGGACGATAGTTCAAGATTTTATATTCTACAGGAGTTTGTGCCAGCGATAATTGATTAATATATTGATTTACTCCATCAGTATATGCTTCAACAAGTGCCAAGGTTTCAGGATCATTTTCTTGAAGAAATTTCATCCCCAGTTCAGCTCCATAGCCAAGACCTTTTCTTCTGGTCATTCGGTCTAAGTCAAGCGCCACGGATCCTACTATTTCGGAAAGTCTGCCAGCAGCCGCCATGGTCTGAAATTCCATTTGCCACAATCTATGCTTAGCCGTGATATATCCTTGAGCTCGGTAGAGATCGAGTTCATTCTCTGCGAAAATATGTGGTATTAGATTCTCATCATATATTACCTCCACATCACCCGAAACGTTTTTCAATACTAAATCTTTATCTGCTAAAGCATCTTCACTATATGAATTTTGCCAAAACCCATGATTTGGATCTAGTAACGAAGCCAGCGGAGGCACTGGACCTACTGGAATAGAAACTGCAATAGCCAGCGCAATGGTAGCGGCTAACACAATAAGAAATCCTAAATATTTCATTAATCGGGGATCTGGTAAAATACGAATTTAGTCCAATGTGAGAATATTAATGCCATTCAGGTGAATCTTTTGAATTAAGCCAAAAAAACCCTCAAAAATAATCGAGGGTATAGGTGCATTTTAAATTTGCGATGTTATCTATTTAATTGAAATAGGAAGTCTGACTTTTTCCCAACGTATTACCAATCCAGGATTCTCAATTTCCATCGATAATCGATCCTGACTTGTTTCTTCCCATATAGGCATTACTTCAACTCTGAGCACATCATTTTTTTCATCATACTGAAAATGTCCATGCTCCAGGTTCCATTCCGAATTAAAAATCACTGTCCATGTACTATTTTCCTTAGGAATGGTAAATAATGAGTACTTACCTGCAGCTAAATTCTTACCCTCTACTACCATATCAGATGAGAGATCTACGTAAGAAGCTTCATTTGCACCTGTCCGCCACACCACATTATAAGGAACAAGATCTCCCCACAAAACTCTGTCTTTAGCTGCAGGAGAACCATATTGAATTTTGAAATTCTTACCGGAAATATCTCCATTTTTCACTACCAACGGACTAGGTCTAGCATCTTCTGAATCAGCTGATTGAGTTACGGTATCTTCGCCGGATTCTGATAGTTCATCTTTTGAAGCACGTGGACTACAAGCAATCAAGAACACAGATATAATCGAGGCTGAAAGTAGAGTTGGAGTGAATTTCATAACAGGTGTTTTTCTATAGAATTAATGTAATATTAATCAAATCAGTAAAATTAAAGCCTATTTCAAATAATTCTTGGTAAAAAGGATCAAGGCTCTCTCTTCAATTTTACACTAGGATTTAAAACGTATTTTTCTAATCTTCGTCTAGAATGGTTCAAGAATTGCACCATTTATATCCTCTTCGTAACAAATCAAATCTATGATTTTGGTGTTAACATCCAATTCGAATTTATCACAATTATGAGATTCATCACTGGGCTGATTTTTGTCTGTTCTCTAATCCTATTCTCTAGTGTATATATATCACCCGAGTACTTTCGATATGTTGGCTTACTCCCTTTTTTCATTCCTATTATACTAATAGTCAACTTTTTCCTTTTCCTAATATTGGCTCTTTCTTGGCGAAGACTCGCATTCGTGCCACTTATAACCTTATTAATTGGATACAAATTTATTCTAATCACGTTCCAATTGCATCCAAAAAATGATGCTGCAGAGGGATTGAAAGTATTGACTTATAACGCTCATTTGTTTGACTATAAAAGCAGAATTGAAGGAAAATTTGATCCCAATGTGTTTAAATGGCTTAATGATTTTCAGGCAGACGTCAAGGTATTTCAAGAATTCTTTAACGACAATACGACTGCTTCACGCAATGCGTTCAATATATTAGGAAAAGAAGCTGGTTTATACGTGTCCTATCAAGTGATCGAAGGAAATGTTAAAAAACGGTCTTACGGTTTGGCCATCTTCTCAAAGTATCCAATCGTCAATCAGGGAAAGGTTTTTGACACCAAAAGCACTAACGGCGCAATATTCGCTGACATTCAGGTCAATAAGGATACTATACGAATATATAATGCCCATTTAGAGTCAATGAAAATTGAGACTGAAAAGCTCGAAAACCTGGAAGGAGTAAAAGCAAATTATATCCAGACTCTTAAGAAACTTTTAAAAGGTAGCTTGGCTCGAAGCAAACAGTTACATGTATTGCTCGAACACATAAATAACAGTCCTCATCCTACGATTCTCATGGGTGATTTAAATGAAATCCCCTATTCACACACCTATTTCAAATTAAGTGAAACTCTTACCAACGCGTTTGAAGTAGCCGGTAGTGGTTTTGGTTTTAGTTATAATCGCATCTTATTTTTTTTAAGAATTGACCATATTTTTTCCAGTAAAGAATTTAAGGCTGTGGAATTCACCACACACCGAGAAGTAGATTATTCCGATCATTATCCTGTATCGGCTACGTTTACTTGGTCAGGTTATGAAAAATAACTTTTTACGTATCAATAGATTAATAACCTGTTGATTAAGAAACGTACTACTTGTGAAATACCGAGAAACACGTACGTTGATTGGATTTTCTAATAAAAGCTGGTGAGTAAAATCATTTTATTTTTATTCCAGAAATCAATATTTAGAGGTATGCGTTTAATTTCATATATTTATCTATTCAAAAACGGATTAAATGGACATTTTTAAAGGACAGAACATTGTAGAGTTTGGTAGACGCTTCCAAAGCGACCTAGACTGCAAGAAATATCTGAGTGAGGTGAAGTGGTCTTCGGGTTATACCTGTAGAAAATGTGGGCATCACGGTAGTCAGGTCCGCAAGGATTATTCAAGAACATGTAATAAGTGTAGTGATACTGAATCACCAGGTGCTGATACACTGTTCCATAAACTGAAGTTTGGGTTGTTGAATGCCTTTCATATCTGTTTTGAGATGGCTACAACCACTAAGGGAATGTCAGCCCTTCAGGTGGGCAGGAGATATGGGATTCGCCCTGATACTGCCCGGGTATTCATGCACAAAGTACGGGAAGCCATGAAATCAAGCGGCAATTATCCTATGGACGGAGA